>Ga0187809_10000236_pt1 | contig 33932 bp, 32 predicted proteins | sample NC_wetland_sal_i_8_FD_132415 | JGI IMG/M metagenome (GOLD analysis project Ga0187809, IMG submission 132415) | Wetland sediment microbial communities from Neuse River Estuary, North Carolina, USA - ASW_4 | ecosystem: Environmental > Aquatic > Freshwater > Wetlands > Sediment | place: USA: North... | reverse complement strand
CTTCGTTCAAGCGGTCATCATCGGAGTGCTCACCGGTGGCGTGTACGCGCTGATGGCGTCGGGCCAGACCCTGATCTTCGGCATCATGAAGGTCGTCAATCTGGCCCAAGGCGCTCTCGTCATCGTTGGCGCCTTCCTCTCGTACACGCTGCTGGTGCAGTTCGGACTCGACCCGTTTCTGTCGATCCTCATCACGACCCCGGCGCTGTTCCTCATTGGCGTCGTCATCCAGCTCGCGTTCTTGCGACCGCTTCGCAGCGACGACGCGGCGGAGATGTCGCTGCTGGTGACGTTCGCGGTCGCCCTTGGGATCGAGGGTGTGCTCACCCTCGTCTACAAGACCAACTATCGGGCGATCAAAACCGGCTACGTGAACGACTCGTTCGACATCTGGGGTTATCGCATCGGCGCGGTCCGGCTGTACGCGTTCATCTTGTCGATCGTCGCGCTCGTCTCGCTCTATCTCGTCCTCGAACGCACCCGCCTGGGGCGGGCGATCAGGGCGACAGTGCAAAATCCGACCTCGGCGCTCCTGCTCGGCGTCGACTCCCGGAGGGTCGCCGCGGTGGGCTTCGGCCTCGGCGCGGCGACCGCCGCGGCGGCGGGGGCCGTCTTCGGGTTGGTGTACGCGTTCAATCCAAACAGCCATTACGACCTGATCTCCCGGCTGTTGTCGATCGTCATCCTCGGCGGCCTCGGCAGCATCGGCGGGGCGGTGGTCGGCGCCTTGGTGATGGGCGTCGCGTCGAGCCTGGTTTCCGTGTTCGGCTCGCCGGTCTGGAGCGACTTCACCTTCTTCGGCGTCCTTCTCGTCGTCTTGCTCCTTCGCCCCCAGGGCTTGTTCGGGGCGACGCTGCGGGGCGCGTCGTGACAACGCCGGGAGTCATCAGGGGCGGCGTCTTCGTCGCGCTAGTCGCCTGCTTCCCGTTCGTGGCGCACCAGCACTGGGTGATGAACATCGCCGTCTTCACCCTGATGTACGCGGCGCTATCGGTGGCGTGGAACCTGGTGGGCGGTTACGCCGGGTATCCGTCGCTCGGCCACGCCGCGTTCTTCGGCGCCGGCGCGTACATCGAGGCCATCTGGTTCAACCACCACGGCATCGGCAGCGGGTACGTCCCCTTCATCGTGCTGCCCGTCGTCGGCCTCGTGGTGATGATCGCCGCCATACCGGTCGGCTGGATCGCGATGCGCACGCGGTCTGACGTCTTCGCGATCGTCACCATCACGCTGCTCTTCGTCGTCCAGACGCTGGCGTTCAACTTGCGAAGCCTCACCGGTGGCTCGCAGGGCGCGTCAATTCATCCGGCGCCGTTCATCCTCGCGACGTTCGAGCGGCCGTTCTACTACGTTCTCGCCGCGCTGATGGTCGCCGGCATGGCCATCACTTTCCTGACCGCGCGCAGCAAGTTCGGGTTGTCATTGCTCACCATCCGCGCCGACGAAGACAAGGCGCGCGGAATCGGCGTGCACGTCACAGCCGCGAAGCTCACCAGCTTCTCCTTGTCGGTCTGGCTCACCGCGATGGTCGGCGCCGTCTGGGCCTACTACGAAAGCTTCATCTATCCGCAGTTCGCGGTCGACCCGCTGGTCACCATCGGAATGGTCCTCATGACCTTCCTCGGCGGTCGCGCCACCTTGTGGGGGCCCGTGCTTGGCGCGGTCATCCTCGCGCCCGCGCAGCAATACCTCGCCTACACCTACGGCGCGAGTCGCCTGTACCTGCTGGCCTATGCGGCGGTCTTCCTGATCATCATGGTGTTCCTGCCACGCGGAATCATCCCGAGCATCAACGAATGGCGTTTCGCTCGCGCACACGCGGTGCGCGCCCGCGCCGGAGACGCCGATGGCGCCGGCGACGCGAACCGGCTTCAGCAGGTGGCGTCATGAGCGCGCTGCTTGAGGTGCGACACCTCAGAAAGCGCTTCGGCGGTATCGCCGCGGTCGACGACTGCTCCTTTGAGGTCGACCAGGGGACCGTCACCGCGCTCATCGGACCAAACGGATCGGGGAAGACCACCGTCTTCAACCTGATCACCGGCTATGTCGCGGCTGACGCCGGCGACGTCGTTTTCAACGGACGACGCTACCCGCGCCCAACTCCCGGGCGGCTTTGCCATGACGGTCTGGTTCGAACCTTCCAGCAAGCGCGGGTGTTCCCGGCGTTGACCGTGCTCGACAACCTGGTCGCAGCGGCCGCCCATCCGTGGTGGGCGCTCGCCTCGCCGCGCGTCTCCCGCGCAGACCGCGCGACGGCGGGTGAGCTGATCGTCGAGTTCGGCCTCGGAAAGGTGGCCGATCTGCCGGCGTCGCAATTGTCGTACGGGCAACGAAAGCTGCTTGAGTTCGCGGCCGTTTTGATGAGCGAGCCCAAACTCGTGCTTCTTGACGAGCCGACGGCCGGAGTCAACCCGAACCTCGTCGCGACGATGGAGCGACACATCCGCGAGCGGCATGCGAAGGGCATCACCTTCCTCGTGGTCGAGCACGACATGAACGTCGTCATGCGGCTGTGTGATCCGGTGATCGTGCTGGACCACGGCGCCACCATCGCCCGCGGCGCGCCCGCCGCCGTCCAAGCGAATCCTGCCGTCCTCGACGCCTACCTGGGGGAGTGATGGCAGACAACCAACCGCCACAGGAACCGTTGCTGGCGTTGCATGAGGTGGTGGCCGGCTATGGCGCCGGCGACATCTTGAAAGGCGTGACGCTGCAGGTGCGCCACGGTGAGGTGGTGTGTCTCATCGGGCCGAACGGCGCAGGGAAGTCGACCGTCCTCAAGGTCGTCAGCGGCTTGCTTCGACCGCGATCGGGCAACGTGCGCTTCAACGGCGAGGTGATCAACAAGCTGGCGATCCGCGACCGGCTGGCCCGTTCGATCGTGCACGTGCCGCAGGATCGCAGCCTGTTCCCGGCGATGACCGTCTGGGAGAACGTCGTGATGGGCGGCTACTCGTTGCGCAACGAAGCCGAAGCCCGCCGCCGCGCGGAGGAGGCCGCCGCCAGCTTCCCGATCGTCGCGCAGCGCCGCCATGAGGCGGCGGGCTCACTGTCGGGCGGTGAGCAAAAGCAGGTCGAGCTGGCCCGTTCGCTGATGCTCGACCCAAAGCTCATCCTCCTGGACGAGCCGTCGATTGGACTCGATCCGAAATCTCGCAAGCTGGTCTTCGAATCGATCAAGCAGCTTGCGTCGGACGGCAGGACCGTCTTGCTGGTCGAGCAAAACGCCAGATCAGGGCTGGCGGCCGCCGACCGAGGCGCGGTCCTCGAGTCCGGTGTGGTGCGGCTCGTCGGACCAGGTCAAGAGCTGTTGCACGATCCCGAAGTCGCCCGGCTGTATCTCGGCGGGAGCGCCAACTCGGGCACCACCCTCGAGAGCGCAGCCAGTGAAGAGGCGAAGCGATGACAAGGAAGGAAGAGTTTATGGCCAGCGAGGTAGTGGACGCACCGAACCTCGGCTGGATCGGAACTGGGCGTATGGGCGCCGCGATGGTCCGCCGGCTGCTCGCCGGCGGACATCGGGTCACCGTCTACAACCGCACCCGCGAGAAGGCCGAAGCGCTGATCCCTGACGGTGCACTTCTCGCGGACGACGTGGCGGAGCTCGCCGGGTGCGACGTCGTGTTCACCTGCGTCTCGTCGTCACCGGACCTTGAGCAAGTGACTGTCGGCGACGGTGGATTGCTGCGTCAGGACCGTGTTCCCAGCGTGATTGTCGACAGCAGCACGGTCAGCGCCGAAACCTCGGCGGCAGTTCGCGAGGCCGCCGCCGCTCGAGGCGTCGCGTTTCTCGCCGCGCCGGTGTCGGGAAACGCGAAGGTGGTTGCCGCGGGAAAGCTGACGCTGGTCGTGTCGGGCGCCGAAGAGGCGTACCAGCGGGTGGCGCCGCTTCTCCAGCTGCTCGGTCGTGGCGTCGCCTACGTCGGCGACAACGAGGGCTCACGCCTGGTGAAGATCGCGCATAACGTGTTCCTCGGTGTTGTCACGCAGTCGCTCGCCGAAATCACCGTGCTGGTTGAGAAAGGCGGCGTCTCACGGGCCGCGTTCCTCGCCTTCTTGAACGACTCGGTGATGGGATCGACCTTCACTCGGTACAAGTCGCCGGCGTTCGTCAACCTTGACTTCACGCCGACCTTCACGACCGAGTTGCTCCGCAAGGACTTCGAGATCGGCCTCGAAGAGGCGCGCGGCCTCGGAGTCTCGATGCCGGTAGCCGCCTTGACGCATCAGCTTGTGCAAGCCGCGGTCGGCGCCGGTCACCGGGGCGTCGACTTCGCGACGCTGCTCGTGGAGGCAGCCCGCAACGCCGACCTCGAGCTGAAACCGGAAGACGTGCACGTCGACGATGGGTTGCACTGAAATGGCCGCATATCAAGGATTGGTGCCAAGCCCGGGTCGGATGGCGGTCGACTTCGAAAAGCGCGTTGACTTCGACCGGCTTCGCGATTACCGCCTCACGAGGGCTCGTGACGCGTTGGCGGCGAGCGAGCTTGGCGCGCTCTTGCTCTTCGACGTCAACAACATTCGCTACGTCACGTCGACGATGATCGGTGAGTGGGCCCGCGACAAGATGTGTCGCTACGCGCTGCTCCCCGCCGGCGGCGAGCCGGTCAACTGGGACTTTGGCTCAGCGGCCAAGCATCACGCGATGTTCGCGCCGTGGTTGGCGCCCGGCAATTCGCGCGCCGGCATGCTGGGGCTCAGAGGCTCGGTCGCTCCCGACGCCGGCCTCTTCGAGTCAGCCGTGCGCGAGTTGAAGGGGTTGTTGACCGACCTCGGGTTGGCCGATCAGCCGATCGGCGTCGACGTCGTCGAGCCTCCGATGTTGTTCGAGATGCAGCGACAAGGTCTCCGAGTCGTCGACGGTCAGCAGATCATGCTCGACGCGCGCCAGATCAAGAGCGAAGACGAAATCATGCTGCTGTCGACCGCGGCGGCGATGGTCGACGGCGTGTACTTCGACATCGCGGAGGCGCTGCGACCGGGGGTGCGCGAGAACGAGTTGGTCGCTCTCGCCAATAAGCGTCTGTACGAGATGGGCAGCGACGACGTCGAAGCCATCAACGCGGTGTCCGGAGAGCGTTGCAACCCGCACCCGCACAACTTCTCCGATCGAATCATCCGACCGGGCGACCAGGCGTTCTTCGACATCATCATGTCGTTCAACGGCTACCGCACCTGCTACTACCGAACGTTCGGAGTCGGTCGGGCCACGCCCTCGCAGCGCGACGCCTACCTCAAGGCGCGCGAATGGATCGACGCGGCGATCGAAGTCGTCAAACCCGGCGTCGCAACGGATGAGATCGCCCGGCTCTGGCCGGCCGCCACCGAGTTCGGCTTTCCCGATGAGATGGCGGCGTTCGGATTGCAGTTCGGGCACGGGCTGGGGCTCGCGCTGCACGAGCGCCCCATCATCAGCCGGCTGAACTCAATCGAGCATCCGATTGAAATCACCGAGGGCATGGTCTTCGCGCTTGAGACCTACTGCCCGGCATCCGACGGCTACTCCGCCGCTCGCATCGAAGAAGAGCTCGTCGTGACGGCGGACGGCGCGCGGGTCATCACCTTGTACCCGGCGCAAGAGCTGCCCGTCGCGAACCCGTTCTAGTGGAGGACGACCGCATGACCGCGAGCACTGGATCAGTGACCGAGACGACGACGGCAAGCGTCGACACCAGGCTGGCGCTCTATCGGCTCATGGTGGAGATCAGGCAGTTCGAGAAGCGGGCGTACGACCTGTTCATGCAGAGCCTGGTCAAGGGCACCAGCCACCTCTCACTTGGCCAAGAGGCGATTGCCGCGGCTTTCGGAGTGGCGATGCGTCCGACCGACTGGACCTTCGCCACCTATCGCGGTCACGCGCACACGTTGGCGCGCGGCGCGTCGATGACGGGCGCGATGGCCGAGTTGCTCGGGCGGAGCAACGGGTTGATGGCCGGCAAAGGCGGCTCGATGCATCTCAGCGACGCCGAGAAGGGCGCGATGGGCAGCTACGCCATTGTCGGCGCGCACTTGCCAATCGCCTGTGGCGCCGCTTGGTCAGCGCAATACCGGGGAACTGACCAAGTGGCGGTGTGCTTCTTCGGTGACGGCACGACGAACATCGGCGCGTTTCACGAAGCGTTGAACCTGGCCGCCGTCTGGAAACTGCCGGTGGTGTTCGTCTGTGAGAACAATCTCTACATGGAGTACACCCCCATCGGTTCGGTCACGGCGGTGCCACGACCAGCGGCGGATCGGGCGGCGGCCTATGGCCTTGACGCCATCGCGGTCGACGGCAACGACGCGGACGTCATGTACGCCACCGCGTCGTCCGCACTGCAAAGGGCCCGCGCTGGCGATGGACCAGTCTTGATCGAGGCGTTGACCTACCGGCACGGTGGGCACTCTCGTGCCGACCCTGCGAAGTACCGGCCGCAGGAGGAGGTGGACAGCTGGCTTGCCCGCGATCCGGTTCCGTCGTATCGCGCGCGGTTGGCAGCCGCAGGTGTTGCCGCGGACGTTCTCACGAGCATCGAGACCGATGTGGCCGCCGCAGTTGACGACGCGACAGAGCGAGCGAAGGCGGCTTCCCCTCCGGGGCCGGAACTGATGATGACGCAGGTGTGGGCTGATGGAGGTTCGTCGTGGCGCAACTGACGTTTCGCGAGGCGGTCGCGCGCGGCATCGCGCAGGAGATGCGCCGCGACGAGTCCGTCGTACTGCTCGGCGAGGACGTCGGCGCCTCGGGCGGCGTCTTCAAGGCGACGCCAGGGCTGTTCGACGAGTTCGGGCCTCGACGCGTGCGTGACACGCCGATCAGCGAACAGGCGATTCTTGGCGCGGCGATGGGCGCGGCGATGACCGGCCTGCGGCCGATCGCCGAGATCATGTTCTCCGACTTCTTCGCCGTGTGCTGGGACATTGTCGCGAACCAGATGGCGAAAAGCCGCTACATGACGAACGGGCAGGTCACCGTTCCGCTGGTGATCCGGTCGGCCAACGGCGGTGGCTTGCGCTTTGGCGCACAGCATTCGCAGGCGGTCGAGAACTGGGCCATGGCGGTGCCTGGCCTCAAGGTGGTCGCCCCGTCCAACTCCGCCGACGTCATCGGTCTGCTCGCGGCCGCGGTCCGCGACCCAGACCCCGTTCTCTTCTTCGAGCAGAAGTCGCTCTACCCAATTCGCAGCGAGGTGCCGGACGGCGAAATCGTCGACGAGCTCGGCAAGGCGAAGGTCGTGCGTGAAGGGGGCGACGCCACGATCGTCGCGCTCGCCGCGATGGTTCCGCGAGCGGTCGCCGCGGCGGACGAACTCGCATCGTCGTACGGCGTCGAGTGCACGGTGGTTGACCTGCGCAGTTTGGTGCCGCTCGACACCCAGACCATCCTGCGGGAGGTCTCCAAGACCGGCCGGTTGTTCACCGTCGAGGAGAATCCGCGGCTGTGCGGGTGGGGCGCCGAGATCGTGTCGATCGTCGCCGAGGAGGCGTTCCACGACCTCGACGCGCCGCTGACCCGCATCACCACACCGCACATCCCGCTTCCAGCGGCCGACGCGTTGGAAGACCTGGCCATGCCAAGCGTGCAGCGCATCGTCGAGACCATCCGCAAGGCAGTCGACTAGCCATGGCCGTCGAGATTCCCGGCGTCGCCGACATCGTGCCAACCCAGCTCTACATCGGAGGCAAATGGTCGCCTTCGGCTGACGGCTCCACCGTGCAGGTGGTCGACCCGTCGTCCGGAGCGGTCATTGCGGACGTCGCGAACGCGACGGTTGACGACGGGTTGGCCGCCGTCGCCGCCGCTGCCGAGGCGGCGGCCGAATGGGCGTCGACGGCACCCCGGCAGCGTGCCGAGATCTTGCGGCGGATGTTCGAGCTGATGACGCAGCGACGCCACGACCTGGCGCGGCTGATCTCGATCGAGAACGGCAAGGCGCTGCCCGACGCAGCGGGCGAAGTCGCCTACGCGGCAGAGTTTTTCCGCTGGTACGCCGAGGAAGCGGTACGACTTGTCGGGCAGTTGCAGACGGCGCCGTCCGGCGCGAATCGCATCCTCGTCGTGCACCAACCGGTGGGCGTCGCGGTGCTGGTGACGCCGTGGAACTTCCCTGCCGCCATGGCAACGCGCAAGATCGGCCCGGCGCTTGCCGCCGGATGCACGGTCGTGTTGAAGCCGGCGACCGACACCCCGCTGACGGCGTTGGCGCTCGCCGCGCTCGGCGCGGAAGCGGGCATCCCGCCCGGAGTCGTGAACGTCGTCCCGTCCAACCGGTCGGGCGCCGTCGTCTCCGCGATGCTGCACGACCCGCGGGTGCGAAAGCTGAGCTTCACCGGTTCAACCGAGGTCGGGCGAGTGCTGTTGCGCGAGGCGGCTGACTCGGTCGTGAACTGCTCAATGGAGCTCGGCGGCAACGCGCCGTTCATCGTGTTCGCCGACGCGGACGTCGACGCCGCCGTCGACGGCGCGCTCATTGCGAAGATGCGCAACGCGGGCGAGGCCTGCACGGCCGCGAACCGGTTCTACGTCGAGCGTCCGGTTGCCGACGAGTTCGCCGAAAAGCTCGCCCAACGGATGGCCGCCATGCGGGTCGGCTCGGCGGTCGCTCCGGACACCCAGGTCGGCCCGTTGGTCAACGCGGCCACCCGTGACAAGGTCGCCGAGCTGGTCACCGACGCGACCACGAAGGGCGCGGTCGTGCTCACTGGTGGAAGCGCCCTCGACGTGCCGGGATTCTTCTACCAGCCGACCGTCTTGCGGAGTGTGCCCGCGGACGCCGCGTTGTTGGACGAGGAGATCTTCGGACCGGTGGCGCCAATCGTGGAGTTCGACGACGAGGCTGACGCGATCGCGATGGCCAACAACACCGAATATGGCCTGGTCGCGTACGTCTACACGCGTGACCTGGCGCGCGGTCTGCGGGTCAGCGAGGCGCTCGACAGCGGAATGGTCGGTTTGAATCGCGGTCTGGTTTCTGACCCCGCGGCGCCGTTCGGCGGCGTGAAGCAAAGCGGCATCGGCCGCGAAGGTGGCCACGACGGTCTGCTGGAGTTCACTGAGGCGAAGTACATCGCCACCAGCTGGTAGCGCGGGAGGCTACGCCAAACCGAGGTCGGCGAGCGAGAACGCCGCGCGGTACTCCAGCCCGGCCGCCTCGACCGCGGGCGCCGCGCCGCGCTCGACGATGACCGCGACGCCGACGACGTCCGCCCCTGCTTCGCGCAAAGCCTCGACCGCGGTGAGCACGGATCCGCCCGTCGTCGAGGTGTCTTCGACGGCGAGCACGCGGCGCCCGGCGACGTCTGGGCCTTCAATCCGGCGCTGCAGGCCGTGCGCCTTTCCTTCTTTGCGGACGACGAACGCGTCGAGCTTGCGGCCGCGCGCGGCGGCCGCGTGCAGCATCGCGGTTGCGACGGGGTCGGCGCCCAGCGTCAGCCCGCCCACGGCGTCGTACGCGAGGTCGCTGGTGAGGTCGAGCATCACCGAGCCGACGAGCGGCGCCGCGGTTGCGTCGAGTGTGATGCGCCGCAGGTCGATGTAGTAATCGGCTTCTCGGCCGGAACTCAAAATCACCTTGCCGTGCACCACGGCTTTGTCGGTGATCTCGGTCAGCAGCGCGTCACGGTCGCTCATGCGCGACAGCGTAGTGGCAAGGTGGAGTCGTGATTCCAGGCACCATCATGCTGCTCGGCAGCCCGCTTCTCGCGCCCGGATCGTGGGACGGCCTGCCCGACGCGATCGAACAGGCCGATCCCGACGTCGACGTGCTCGACATCGCGATATCGGACGACGAGACGCCGCCGTTCGGCCAGCGCTACCTGACGGCCGTGGTCGTCGCCGCGAACGAAGCGAAACCGCGCCTGCCGTTGGCGCTCGTCGCGCACTCCGCGGCTGGGCCGCTGCTGCCGGGAATCGGTCGCGGACTGCGCGACGCGGGTCACCGCGTCGGCGGTTACGTGTTCGTCGACGCCCGATTGCCTGGGCCGGGCCGGCCGAACCGCATCGAGTTGGCGAGGCGTGAAGACGAAGCTCGCGCCATCGCGCTTGAAGCACTGCTCGACGCCGGAGGTGAATGGCCCGACTGGACGCTTCCCGGTGTCACGACCCGGCCACGCGGCCGGGCGTTCTTCGAAGAACCGCTTCCGACGAGTGACGACTGGCCCGACGCGCCATGTGGCTACCTGCGCACGTCGTCCGCGTATGAAATGCCTGCGAGGCAAGCGAAATCACGCGGATGGCCGGTGATCGACCAGGCCAGCGACCATCACGTGGCCTGGCTAGAAGACCCGCACGGCATCGCGGCCGCGCTGCTCCGCCTCATCGACCAGCTGTGAAGGTCTAGGTCGGAATCCCGCCGCCACCGCCGCCGTTGCCGCCGCCGGTGTCGCCGACGCAGGCTTGCCCGTGGTCGCCGCCGTTGCCGCCGCCGCGACCCATGTCGCCGGTGTGCGGATTTCCACCACTCGAGTTGTGCCCGCAGTTGCCCCAACCTTGGTCGCCACCGTTGGCGGGCGTCGGCGCCTCGGGCGTGGTGATCGACCCGCCGGGACGGTTGCTGTTGGCCGCCGCGAACGCTGACGCTGGCGCGGCGAACGTTCCCAGGGCAGCCGCCGCGGTGATCGCGACAATGATTCGGCGCAAAACTCCTCCTTGTGAATGCGCGCAGTTAGGTCGCCTACAACCTCGACAGCCCCAACCGCCGCGGCGTACCGCCGAACGGGTTTTGCGCTAGCCGCGACGCGATCTGACGCCGCGGTTGCGTGCGATCCGCGCGGTGAAGTTCGACGGCAACCGCGCGCCGACACCGACCAGCACGCGGTAGCGGCGGCTCGGGACGCTGATCGCCTTGCCCTTTGCCAGGTCGCGCAGGCACTCGTCGACGACCCGGTCGACCGTCAGCCACATGAAGCGCGGCGCCGCCGAAGCGTCGACCCCGCTCCGCTCGTGGAACTCGGTGTGCACCAGGCCCGGGCACAGCGCGATCGCCCGCACGTCGGTGTTGGCCAGTCGCAGGCTCAACGCCTGGCTGAATTTCAACGCCCACGCCTTGGCCGCGCCGTAACTGTTGTACGAGATGATTCCGGCCACGCTCGAGACGGTGATGATCGTTCCGCGATTGCGAGCCAGCATCCCGGGCAACGCCGCCTTCGTCAGCCGCAGTGGCGCGCGGGTCAACACCCGCAGCATGCGGTCTTCGGCTTCGACGTCCGACTCGACGACATCGACGCCAAGCGAATAGCCGGCGTTGTTGACCAGCACGCCAATCGGCCGCGTGTCGTCGAGCAACCGCGCCTCCACCCGGGCGCATTCGTCGTCCGAGCTCAAATCGGCGGGCAGCACCTCGACTTCGACGTGCCAGCGGTCGTGCAGCTCGTCGGCCTTCGTGCGCAGCCGCTGCTCATCGCGCGCCACGAGCACGAGGTGATACCCCAGCCGCGCGTAGCGGTCGGCGAACCCCGCGCCGATGCCCGACGTCGCCCCGGTGACCAACGCGGTCGTCATGTGAACAACCTTGTCAGATCATGCGGGCGGCGGCGTTCGGGCCTACGCTTGCGGGCGTGACGCGCAATCCGCTGGTGCCAAGGCTGCAAGGCCTGGGCGCGACGATCTTCGCCGAGATGTCGGCGCTGGCCCTCGCCACCGACTCGATCAACCTGGGCCAGGGCTTCCCCGACGTCGACGGCCCGGACGAGATCAAGCAACGCGCGGTCGACGCGATCTGGGAAGGTCGCAACCAGTACGCCCCGGGCCCTGGGACGCCGGAGCTGCGCAGCGCCGTCGTCCATCACCAACGGCACTGGTACGGCATCGAGCTAGATCCGGACGACGAGGTGCTCGTGACGGCGGGCGCCACCGAGGCCGTGACCGCCGCGATGCTTGCGCTGGTCGACACCGGCGACGAGGTCGTCGCGCTGGAGCCGTACTACGACTCCTACGTCGCGGCGATCGCGATGGCGGGCGGCGTCCGAGTACCGGTCACCCTGCGGGCGCCCGACTTTCGGCTCGACGTCGCGCGGCTGCGCGCGGCGGTTTCACCGCGTACCAAGGTGATCCTGCTCAATTCCCCGCACAACCCCACGGGCACGGTGTTGCGTCGCGATGAGCTGCAGGCGATCGCCGACGTCGCCATCGAGCACGACCTGATCGTCGTCACCGACGAGGTCTACGAGCATCTGGTCTACGAGGGCGAGCACATCCCGATCTCCACGCTGCCCGGCATGTACGAGCGCACGCTGACTATTTCGTCGGCGGGCAAGACATTCGGGCTCACCGGCTGGAAGGTCGGCTGGGCCACCGGGCCGGCCTCGCTCGTCAACGCGGTGCGCACCACCAAGCAGTTCATGACCTACACCAACGCGGCGCCGATGCAGCCCGCGATCGCGCACGGCCTGATGATGGACGACTCCTACTTCGAGACGCTGCGCTCCGACCTGCGCCGCAAGCGCGACCTGCTCTGCAAGGGCTTGGCCAACGTGGGGTTCGACGTGTTCGTTCCCGCCGGAACGTACTTCGCCTCTGCCGACATCCGCCCGCTCGGCTACGACGACGGCTTCGCGTTTTGCCGTGAGTTGCCGAATTTGGCCGGGGTCGTCGCCATTCCACACGCGGTCTTTTACGACCACGTCGACATTGGCAAGCCGTTGGTGCGCTTCGCGTTTTGCAAGCGTGACGAGGTGCTCGCCGAGGCGGTCGAGCGGCTCGGCAAACTTGCGCGCTAACCCACCGCCGGGGGCAAACAGCGGACGACGTTGACGTCGCCGCGGATTGCCACTTCTCCTGCGGCGTGCGGAACCAGCACGGTGTCGCCACGGTGAATCGCGACCGGGTCGCCGAACTCGCCGGTGAGCTCGCCGGCGCCGTCGAGCACGACGAGAACGCCGTACTGCGGCTCCAACGTCACGCCGTCGTCGGTGACCACTTGAACGGCGCGGAAGAACGGGTCGGCCTGGTGAGGCAACACCGATCGGGCGCCCTTCACGCCCGACAACGCCCCGCGGCTCACGCATGAGGCGAGCCGGCCGTTGCTCCAGCCGCTGCGGTCGAGGCAGCTGAGTGCCAGCGCCGACGGCAAACCAAGCTGCTCTTCTGCGCGACTGGCCAGGCCGAAGTTCTCCCACTCGAGCATCACCGAGAAGTCGGTCGGTTCTTGCAGCTCGATGATGAAAACGCCGGCGCCGATCGCGTGCGGCGTGCCAGCCGGAATCAGCACGGTGTCGCCGCGCCGCACCGGAATGCGGTTCAGCGTCTCAAGCAACATGTCGCTGCGTTGCGACTTCACCCACGCGTCGACCGCGGCCTGGTCGACGTCCGCCTTGAAGCCGACGTAAACGGCGGCGTCGCTGTCGCTGGTGCCGATGATCAGCCAAGCTTCGGTCTTTCCGAAGCGGCAGTTGAGGTGTGTTTGAGCGAACTCGCGGTTGGGGTGCACGTGCACCGGTAGCCGCTCACCGGCGTCGAGCAGCTTCACCAGCAGCGCCGGGCTGGTGTCGTACACGGCGGCGTGGGCCGAACCGAGATACGAGACCGGGTCGGCCGCGATCGCGTCGCGCAACGCGGTGCCGTCCGGCAGCGTCGAAAGGCCGGCGTCCTGGCCGAACAACGTGGTCGCTGACGCCACCCAGTCCTCGGGCCCGAATTCCTCGGCGCGACCGGCGTTTCCGGTGCGGAACTCGGCGATCGCCCGCCCCCCGCGGTAAAACTGGCGCGGCTGATTCGGTGGCAATGTGACTGGCTTCACGGCCTGACCTCTCCGGAGCCACGCACGAGGAGTCTCGTGGGCAGCGTCTCGATTCTGGTGTTGCGGTGGGGATCGTCGAGGCGCGCGAAGAGCAAATCTGCGCTTGCGCGTCCGAGTGCCGCGGCGTCTTGGGCAACGACGGTGACGGGTGGGTCGAGCAGGTCGGCGAGGGCGAAATCGTCAAAGCCGACAAGCGCGACTCGCGGCTGTCGCCCGCGGATCGCGCGATAGGCGCCGACGGTGAGCAAGTTGTTGCCCGCGAACACGGCGGTCGGTGGCGCTGGCAGTGCGAGCAAATCTCGGACCGCGCGCTCCGCCGCGTCAGTGTCACGGACGCCAACCCGCACCAGCACAGCGTCGTCCGGGATGTTGTTGTCTTTTAACGCTTTTCGATAGCCGGCGAGTCGCTCGGCGGCGGTCCAGACACTGACCGCGTCGCCGATGAACGCGATGCGCCGGTGGCCGTGTTTGACGAGGTGCGTGACGCCGGTGGCGGCGCCCTCGGCGTTGGCGGTGACGACGGCGTCGGCGTCGATGTTGGCGGGGAGGCGGTCGGCGAAGACCACGTTGGTGCCGCGCGCGATCTCGGCGCCAAGGTAGGAGTGGTCGTCGCCCGCCGGGACGATGATGAGTCCGTCGACGCGGCGCGCGCAAAATGCTTGCACTAGTTGGCGTTCTTGCACGGGGTTCGCCGATGAGTTGCCGGCGAACAGCACGTGGCCCCTGGCGCGGGCGCGTTCCTCGACGGCGCTGGTGAGTGAGGAGTAGAAGGGGTTCGCGACGTCCTCGATGATCAGCCCGACGCTCGCGGTGCCTTGCCCGCGGCGGCGCAGGCCGGCGGCGATGTCGTTGCGCGTGAAGCCGAGTTCGCTGACCGCCAGCCGCACCCGCTCGGAGGTGCTGGCCACCACGCCCGGCTCGCCGTTCAATACTCGCGACACAGTCTTCAGACTTACCCCCGCGCGGGAGGCGACATCGCGCATCGTCGGGCGAACCGCAGTCGCCGTCGCGCCGGTCTTTGACAACGTTGTCATCGCTGGCGACTATGAGGCTTGCGTCGGGGCACTGTCAACCGGAAGGCCGGAGGATCACCCATGATCGTCGTCTGCGGTGAGGCGTTGATCGACCTGGTGCCGGCGGGCGGCGACCTGTGGCGCGCCCTTTCGGGCGGCGGGCCGGCGAACACCGCCGTCGCGCTGGCTCGGCTCGGCACGCCGACCGCGATGCTCGCGCGGTTGTCGGACGACGCCTTCGGCGGCCAGCTGCGGAAGCGGTTCGTCGACAACAACGTCGATTTGCGGTGGGCGCCCGCCGCCGTTGAGTCGACGACGCTGGCCATCGTCGGACTCGACGAGCACGGTGGCGCGCGCTACACGTTCCACCTCGAGGGCACGGCGGATTGGCAGTGGCGGGAGTCGGAGATCCCGCCGTCGTTCGGCGCTGACGTGGTGGCGATCCAGGCCGGCTCGATGGGGCTCATCGGGGCGCCCGGCGGCCGGTTGCTCGAGGCGATGCTGGTGCGCGAGCGCCCGCGCCGAGTCATCTCGGTCGACCCAAACGTGCGGCCAATCATGTGCTCCTCTGCCGACGAATACCGCGCCGTTGTCGAGCGCTGGCTCGGCATCGCGCACATCATGAAGGTCAGCTCGGACGACGTCCGCTGGCTGTGTCCGGATCGCCAGCCGCTCGAGGTGGCCCGGCAGTGGGCGGGCAGCGGGCCGTCGCTGGTTGTGCTGACGAGCGGCGCCGACGGGGCTCACGCGTTCACGGCATCTGGTCTATCGGTCGCGGCGCCCGGCGTGAAGGTGGACGTCGTCGACACGATCGGCGCCGGAGACACCTTCACGGCGGGGTTGCTGCATTCCCTTGAGCAACAAGGGTGTCTCGACATCGAGGCACTTTCGCGGTTGAGCGAGACGCAGCTGCAGACCGCGTTGCGATATGCGGCGCAGGTGTCGGCACTGGCCTGCACGCGCGCAGGCGCCGACCCGCCATACGCGCAAGACGTGGTGCTGCCCGACCTGCCTTCCCATGCGCCGAGTGACGATTCGGGTCGCGGAATTCGCTGAATTAGCAGCCCAAACCCTTCAATCGGCGAGAGTGCCGGGCGGCCAGTCGAACCAGCCGAGGCCGTCGCCACCGCGCCGGTCCTCCGGAAAGCGCCGTAGCAGTTGCAGATCGCGCTCGAGTCGCCGAAGCTGCGCGGCGGACAGCGTCGCACCCGACTGAACGGCCGCGCGAGCCTCGCTCAGCCGGGCTGCGATCACCGCCTCGTGCAGCAACCGCAGCTCCGCGTCAGGGGCGTCGCGAGACTCAGCCTCCGCCAGCGCGGCAAGGGCGGCCGCCAGCCGGCCACTCGGTCGTCCGGTGGAATCGGTGGCAAGCACAGGTTCACCTCGGCGCTCACCGGGTCGGCAGTCGACAACGCTTGTCGTGCGACAACATAATACGGAGGTGCCCCGACTGTCACGACCTGCGCGACCGCGGTCCTCCGTCTGCGTCACCGAACGCGGTCAGGCCCGCCAGCAGCGCCTCTCGGTCGGCGGTGGGCACCCGGCTCAACACGGCGGCCAGCTCGCCGAGCCGATGCGCGCGGATCTCGTCGAGCAATCGCCGTCCGGCTTTGGTGAGCGTGATCACCACTTCGCGCCGCGACGTCGGGCTGGTGCCTCGATCGACGTAACCGGCTGCCACCAGCCGATCACACAGCCGGGTCACCGACGAAACCATGGCTTCGAGTTCGCCTGCGAGCGCAGTAACCGTGATGGGCCCGCATCGGTTGACGGCGAGAAGGGTACGCAACTGCGAGGGCGAGACACGGCCTTCGGCCGATTCGTAAGCTCGGGTCCAGAGCGCGACCAGGCGCTCTGCGGCGTCGTGGATCGCTTCCACTTCGTCCGAGGGCTCGCGGGTGGCTCGCACCGTGGCAGTCATCCTTCTCACTCTGGCATGAGCGTGCCCCGGCAGCCAACGGCGAATGGGCAGTCTCGATGGAACTGAGTTATCCGCAAGCCGTGCGGATCATGCAGGAAGCGGCGCCCGCAATGGTGTTCGTCGCGTTGCGCGAGGTGCTTGCGCAACGAGATTGGCACGCGCGCCTTTGGGTGATCGAGTACCGGCAGTCGGCGCTGTGCTCGGTTGACGACGTCGACGGCGGGCACGCGCACGTGTCGGTGCACGACAGTTGGCAGGGCCGGGTCTTCGCCGCCGACCGTGCGCAAATCCAGGACGACGGCGCGCGCCGTGTTGTCGGCGTTCCCTTGACACATCGCGGTCATCGGCTCGGAGTCTTGGAAGTTTCGACGCCGACCACGATCACCGAGGCGGACGTCGACACGATCGCTGACGTCGGTGACGCGCTAGCGCACGAGATCGCGCTGGCCGACGGGTTGACCGATCATTTTGAGCGCGCGCGGCGGGCCCGGGCGCTCACGGTGGCCGCCGAGATGCAGTGGGCGCTGCTACCCGCGACCGCGCACATCACCGACGAGTATTCGGTCGCCGGCCTGCTTGAACCGGCGTACTCGGTCGCTGGTGACGCATTCGACTGGGCGTTCGAGCCCGACCACCTGACGCTCGCGGTCTGCGACGGCGTCAACCGCGGGGTGCCAGCCGCCATGGCCATGACACTGTGCATGGCGGCACTGCGCAACGCACGCCGCGCGGCCGTCACGCTGGCCGACCAGGCGAGCCTGGCCGACCAAGCGCTCTTCGCGCACTACAGCGGAAAGAGCTACATCGCCGCGTTGTTGATGCGACTCGACGTCCGCAGCGGTCACCTGACGGTTGTCGACGCGGGCTCGCCAAGACTCCTGCAGGTTCGTTCAGGCCAAATCCGCGCCGTCGACCTCGACGAACAACTGCCGCTGGGCATGTTCGAGGAGACGAAGTACCGCGAGCAGGTGCTCGAACTCGCGCCTGGTGACCGGCTGATCATCGTCAGCGATGGCGTTCACGCCGCTCCGCAACACGACCCGTTCGGCGACTCCGCTCTCGTCGCAGCGGTTAGCTCAAGCCGATTGCTGTCTGCGCAAGAGACCGTGCGGCACTTGATGGCCGCGATGCACGAACACAATCGCGGCGCCGAACTCGACGATGACGCGGTCGTCGTCTGCGTTGACTGGAATGGGAGAGCGGAATGACCGAACCGCCGATCACCGTCGTCGCCGAGCAACTCGGCGACTGGCACGTGTTGCGGGTGCACGGCGAGTTGGACGTCGAAACCGCGCCGGTGCTGCGCGAACGCTGCTCTGACGCGGTCTCCGAAGGGCACACCAGCCTAATCATCGATCTTTCCGACGTGCCCTTCATCGACAGCTCCGGTCTCAGCGTGCTCATCTCCGCGCAGCGCGTCGTCCGCCTCGCCGAAGGCCGGCTGCGGCTGATCACCGCGGCAGCCCCCACGTTGCGGTTGTTGCGCATCACCGGGCTCGACACCGCGTTCGACGTCCGGCCTGATTTGGAATCAGCGGGCGCCGACCCCGTTGGCGAACCGACTTAAGCGGCGCGCACCTCGAGCGAGTCCTTCGACGGCGGCAGGTCGACGACCGCGGTGTCGCCGTCGTGAATCTCCCCTGCCAGCAGGGCTTTCGCCAGCTTGTCGCCGATTGAGGCCTGCACGAGTCGCCGTAGCGGCCGAGCGCCGTACAGTGGGTCAAAGCCGGTCAGCGCCAGCCACTCGCGCGCGGCCGGCGTGACGTCGAGCGTGATGCGCCGATCGGTCAACCGCTGTTGCAGGCGCGCGATCTGCAGGTCGACGATCTGGGTCAACTCCTCGGTGCCGAGCGCGTCGAACAAGATGACGTCGTCGAGCCGGTTCAAGAACTCGGGCTTGAACGTCGCGCGGACGACACCCATGACAGCCTCACGTCGCGCGTCGTCGTCGAGCATCGGGTCGACGAGATACATCGAGCCGAGGTTCGACGTCAGGATGAGGATCGTGTTGCGGAAGTCGACCGTGCGACCCTGCCCGTCGGTCAACCGGCCGTCGTCCAACACCTGCAGCAAAATGTCGAACACTTCGACGTGCGCCTTCTCGACTTCGTCGAGCAACACGACGCAGTAGGGACGACGCCGGACCGCCTCGGTCAGCTGGCCGCCCTCCTCGTACCCGACGTATCCGGGCGGGGCGCCGACGAGGCGCGCCACCGAGTGCTTCTCGGAGTACTCGCTCATGTCGATGCGCACGATCGCGCGTTCGTCGTCGAACAAGAAGTCGGCCAACGCCTTGGCGAGTTCGGTCTTTCCGACACCGGTCGGGCCAAGGAACAGGAACGACCCCGTGGGCCGGTCCGGATCGGCGACGCCCGCTCGCGCCCGACGGACCGCGTCGGACACGGCGGTCACCGCGCGCCGTTGACCGATGAGCCGCTCCCCGAGCGCGTCTTCCATGTGCAGCAGCTTTCCGGTCTCGCCTTCGAGCAGCCGACCAGCCGGGATCCCCGTCCATGACGAGACAACGTCGGCGACGTCGTCCGGGCCGACTTCTTCTTTCACCATCGGCGTGCCGCCATCTTCAGCGGACGCCGACGCTGAGGCGAGCTGGCCTTCCAGAGCAGGGATCTCGGCGTACATCAACCGAGAAGCGGTCTCGAAGTCGCCGTCGCGCTGCGCCCGCTCGGCAACGCTGCGCAGGTCGTCGAGCTGCTGCTTCAGCTCGCCGACCCGGTTGAGGCCGGACTTCTCCTTCTCCCACCGGGCGACCATCGCGTTGAGCGACTCTTGCCGGTCGGCCAGCTCGCGACGCAACTTCTCCAGCCGCTCAAGGGAAGCAGGGTCGTCTTCGCGCGACAACGCCATCTCTTCCATGCGCATGCGGTCGACGGCGCGACGCAATTCGTCGATTTCGACCGGCCACGAGTCGATCTCCATCCGCAGCCGTGACGCCGACTCATCGATCAGGTCGATCGCCTTGTCTGGCAAGAACCGGCCGGTGATGTAGCGGTCAGACAACGTCGCGGCGGCCACCAGCGCGGCGTCCGCGATTTGCACCTTGTGGTGTGCCTCGTAACGCGACTTCAAACCGCGCAGGATGCCGATGGTGTCTTCGACGGAGGGCTCGCCGACCAGCACCGGTTGGAAGCGACGTTCGAGCGCCGGGTCCTTTTCGATTCGCTCGCGGTATTCGTCGAGCGTGGTCGCGCCGACCAGCCGCAACTCGCCGCGCGCGAGCATCGGCTTGAGCATGTTGCCGGCGTCCATCGCGCCCTCGGCCGCGCCGGCGCCGACGACGGTGTGCAACTCGTCGATAAAGGTGACGACTTGGCCCTCGGCGTTCTTGATCTCGCTCAGGACCGCCTTGAGCCGCTCTTCGAATTCACCGCGGTACTTCGCGCCCGCGATCATCGCGCCGAGGTCGAGGGCGATCAATCGCTTGCCGCGCAGCGATTCCGGCACGTCGCCGGCGACGATGCGCTGCGCCAAGCCTTCGACGACGGCGGTCTTGCCGACGCCGGGTTCGCCGATGAGCACGGGGTTGTTCTTGGTGCGACGCGACAGCACCTGCACGACGCGGCGGATCTCCGTGTCGCGACCCACGATCGGGTCGAGCTCGCCGGCGCGAGCGCGCGCGGTCAGGTCGACGCCGTACTTCTCCAAGGCCTGGTAGGTCGACTCAGGGTCGGGTGAGGTGACGCGGGCGCTGCCCCGCACCTTCTCGAACGCGCCCAACAGCGCATCCGGCGTCGCCCCGTGACGACGCAGCAACGCGGCGATCTCGCCGCCCTCCTCGGCAAGCCCGACGAGCAGGTGCTCGGTCGAGACGTATTCGTCGTCCAAGGACGACGCGCGCCGTGAGGCGGCGGTCAGCACCTGCATCGACTGACGGTCGAGCCCGGGGGCGGCGACGGTCGCGCCAGACGCGCGCGGCAGCCGCGAGACGACCTCCTCGGTCTCGGTGCGGACGGCGGACGGCGACGCCCCGACCGCCTCGAGCAGCGGCGACGCGGTGCCGTCGACCTGAGCCAGCAACGCGAGCAGCAGGTGCGAGGCTTCGACGTGGGGGTGCCCCTCCGCGGCGGCCCGTCGGATCGCGTCGGCGACCGCCTCCTGGCTCTTGGTGGTCAGCTTGTAGGTGTCCATCCCTCGATCTTTCTTGCTTGTCCTGGGTGCGCGCTACCCCGAGGCAACGCAGCACTTGACATAACGTCAGACCCGGCCTTTCTCATCCGCCCACGACCGCCTCTTTTCGATCCCTACACTGACCGCCGTGACGGTTGAGCGCGTTCGTGGGCAGGCGGCCCATGGTGAGGTCATCGAGTACCTGCGAGCACACGAACCGGAATCCACGCCAGCCCTCGTGGCGGTGTCCCGCCGGGCGCCGTCGCGACACATCAAGATCTGGACGGTGCGAGACGGCGCAGGCCGCGGCCCGATCGTCGGGGTCTTGGTGTCCGCCCGCTACTGCGCGGACCGCTGGAACGGCACGCTATTGCTGGAGCAAGAGCGCTTTGCGCCGGAGCTGGCCGGTGTTCTCGACCGCTCGAACGTGTGGTGGGTGAACGGGCCGGCGTCGGCCGTGGAGCCCGTGTTGGCGCGGGCACGGCGGGCGCGCGGCTCGATCCGGCTGTGGTATTACTCGATCCCGCCGCAGCCGCCCGAGGCGGCCGAGAGCTTCGACCGCAACACCGAGATCTCCATCCGCCCGGCCACCGCCAGCGACCTCGACCGGCTGGTCGAGATCTACCGCTTGGATGAGCACAGCGGCGGCACCACCCGCCGGGGGCTCCGGGAAGCGGTGCGCTCCCGGCGCCCGCACACCATCGTCGCCGAGGCCGACGGCGTCGTGGTCGGTGCGGTCTTCGTGCCGTCGACGGAGCGGTATTGCTTGCTCGACTCGTTGGCCGTCCATCCCGACGCTCGGGGTCGGCGGATCGGCGTCGCGATGCTGTTGCACGCAAGCGTCGACGCGGTTGTCGCGGGTCGCGGCATCTGCGGTTTGCGCGCCATGACGAACGGCCTGCGCGTGAGTCACGAGGACGTCCTCGCGGTTGGCGACGCGTCAGTGTGGGCCGCGAATGACCTGCGGCCGCCGACGCGATTTCGTGGACACGGCAGATTGCGCCGCCTGTGGGAGCGGATGCAAGGTGGCGTCATCGTGCCGCCGCGGCCAGAACCCTCGCCTTACTCGGTGTTGCCGGAACAATCCGACAAGCAGCGGGCGGCGGAGGAGGCGCAAGTGAAGGGCCCGGGAGACTAGTCTCCCGGGCCCTTTCCGCTTGCGACGATCAGCTGGTCGGCTTCCAGTCCCAGTTCTGACCACTGCCGTGGCCGCCGCCACCGTTGCACAGTTGCGCAACGATCGTCGACTGCTCCTCGATCTCAGGAGCCATCCAAGTCTTGCTCATGTTGTACTGACCTCCCCTCCACGGTCGGATGCCGAAAGTCTAGGGCTCAAGTTCGCCGCCGAAAAGGCCGATACACGGAGTGGCGGAAGATTCGGCCGAACAGGCGATCCACAATCCACCCCAAACGTTCGCGTATCGCAAAGCGACGGACGATTTCCCCTTGCCTGACATGGGTAACCAAGCCGATGAGAAGATCGTCGCGCACCGGATCATCACGCCATCGTTGGCCGTCGCCGCGAAACACCGACCGTCCCGCGGCGTCTCGCTTTCGATAGCGATGGACGACGATGGTGCCGCTGGCGTCGCAGAAGGCCCAGATCTCTGCGATCCTCGGACGTCGGGCGCGGGCCACGACGCGCACCTCGTTTCCGGCCAAGATCGTAGGGAGCATGGAAGTACCGTCGACGGGCAACCAGACCGAGTCTCGCGCGCTCGCTCGTAGTAGCGCTGCGACCTCTTCAGGACGCGGGCTCATGCTCGCCGACCTCCCCGTCCGCCTTGTCGTCAACGACCCAGCCTTGGCCGCCGAAGTTGCCCAGTTGTTCGGGCCGATGGCCGACCATCCCGGTCCTTACGCCGCCGAGATCCTGGTCGATGCCGAAGCCCCTGCCAAGCCTGAACGGGCGCCCGACGAAGTCTACGAAGTCATCTCGTTGTGGCGGGACGGTGACGAGTTGGTCGTCGACAGCGGCGGCCCGTTGCGCGCGCACGCCACCGCGAAGATGGCGGTCATCGGCGGTGCGATGGGCGACGGTCCGCTCGGCGTCGCCATGCTCCGGCGCATCGTGCATCACGTCATCGCGCACCTGCTCAGCCTCAACGGACGGCTTGTCGCGCACGGCGCCGCGGTTGGCCGAGGGCGCAAGGCGGTGCTGTTGTTGGGCGCCAGCGGTTCGGGCAAGTCGACGTCCGCCTATTTGGCGAGCCTGGCGGGTTGGTCGCTGCTCAGCGACGACTTGGTGGTGGTGCGCCGCGTCGACGCCGGCCTTGAAGCGGTCGGCGTGCACCGCGCCCTCGCCGTCCCGCCGGACGTCGCCGAGGCCGACGCGGCCGGCATCGAGCTCGACTTTCGCGGGCGCCGTCGTCCCGACGTCGCCCTCGACCCAGGCGCGTTCGACATCGCGGCGGTGGCGATGGTCACGCACGGCGTGGGAGAGGGCCGTCTCGAACAGATCAGCGGGATTGAGGTGGCCCGCGCGTTCTTGGGTTCGACCCCTGCGGCCGGCAACACCGACGTGGCCGCCGAGGCGCTGCGCACTGTCGGCGTGCTCGCCGCATTGCCCTGCTTCAGGTTGTGGTTGCCAGACACCGCGGGTGGGCGGCTCTCAGGCGTGAGCACGCTGTTCGACAAACTCGCCCGGCAGGCCGGGATCGCGACCTGACCTCAGACGCGGGACGTCGGCAAGATCGCGCCAGCGGCTTCGAGCTTGCCCAAGAACACGTCGATGTCGGCGCGCATCTGTTCCGGATCGGCGTCCGGGTACTCATCACGCAGCCGGTCGACGATGTCGTCGCAACTGCCCGGCGTCGCCAACGCTCGCCAGACCTCGGCCCCTGTCGCCGTCAGCGTCACGAACTCCGCGCGCTCTGGGTTCATCATCATCAGGCGGTCCTCGACCTTCTGAAAGACGATGACGGGATTGCGTCGGTAGATCATGCGATCAGGCGCTCCAGTGGGGCGGTCCGCGGAGATCGGCCGCGAACTACATTCGGGCTTGGCGCTCTACGGTAGAGCGCCGCGCTGCGCGCCGCCGCGGTTTCTCAGCAACACGGAGATGTGTCACATGATCTCGTCCCCGCGCGCCGCGCGCGAGTCGGGAACAGCGCGGGACGACGGGAGCGGCGCCGTCTGCCACGACACGACCGCGGCCTGCCGGATCGGCACGAGGTCACGACGGTGAGACGCATGCGCCTCCGCGACCCGTTGGACCATGGCGGCGTTCATCGCGTCGAGTTCGTCAAGCACCTCTGAGAGTCGCTTTTGCAGCGCTTCAACCCGGTTTTCCAGGTCGAGGATGCGCTTGACGCCCGCGAGGTTGATGCCCTCCTCCTGCGAAAGTCGCTGCACCTGCCGCAGTTGCGCGATGTCGCGGGCGGAGTAGCGACGGCCGCGGCCGACGGCGCGATCGGGCGAAACCAGGCCGAGCCGGTCGTACGCGCGGAGGGTTTGCGGGTGCAGACCGGACAGCTGGGCTGCGACCGAAATCACGAAAACAGGGGTGTCGTCGTCGTACATCGCTCACCTACTCTCCGGGCTCCCTCGCCGCGCCAGCAAGGTGCGCGCGGGGGTCCTCGCCCGCCGTCGCGGCGCGGTACGCCTCAAGCGCTTCTTTCGCCTTGCCGGAAACCTTGCGCGGCACCGCGACCTCGACGGTGACGAGCAGGTCGCCTTTGGTGCCGTCCTTGCGGGTGACGCCGCGGCCGCGCACCCGCAGCACCCGCCCGCTCGTGGTGCCGGCTGGCAGCTTCAAGGTGACCGATTTTCCGTCCAGCGTCGGGACTTTCACCTCGGCGCCAAGGGCGGCTTCGGGGAAGGTGACCGGCACAGTGAGCGTGAGATTGCCGCCGGAGCGCCCGAACACCGGATGCGGCTTCACGTGCACCAAGACAAGGAGGTCACCGGCTGCGCCACCACGTTCGCCCGGAGAACCCTTGCCCTTCAGCCGAATTCGCTGACCGTCGTCGACGCCGGCGGGAATGCGCACCTGCATGGTGCGCTCGCTCATCGCGCGCCCGCTGCCGTGACAGACGGGGCAGGGGTCGTCGACGATGAGGCCGCGGCCGCGGCAGTCACGGCACGGCTCAGAGATGGCGAACCCGCCCGCGCCGCGCGACGTCGTGCCAGTGCCGCTGCAGGTGGGGCACACTCGCGGCGTGGTGCCCGCCTTCGCGCCGGTGCCTCGACACGCGGTGCACGGCTGGGGACTGGCCATCCGCAACGGCACGGTGACGCCGTTGACCGCGTCGTCGAAGCTGATCGTCGCCTCCGTCTCGACGTCGGCGCCGCGGCGCGGTTGCTGCGTGGTGGTGCGCCGCGCCCCGCCGAACAATCCACCCAGCAGGTCGCCGATGCCGCCGGCCGCGCTGGCGCCGCCAGTGCGCGCGTTGCCCAAGATGTCGCCGAGGTCGAAGGTGAAGCCGCCTTGGCCACCGCCGGCCGTGCCGCCCGGCATTCGGAACCCGCCACCAGCGAACAGCGATCGCGCCTCGTCGTACTCCTTGCGGCGCTTCTCGTCGGACAACACGTCGTAGGCCTCGGAGATCTCCTTGAACTTCTCCTCGGCCTTCGCGTCACTCTTGTTCGCGTCGGGGTGGTATTGCCGGGCCAGCTTGCGGTACGCCTTCTTGATTTCCGGCGCGGTCGCGTTTTTCGGGACGCCGAGAGACTTGTAGTAGTCCTTCTCGATGTAATCGCGAGTGCTCACGGCGTCCCTCCCTTCGGCGTTGTTGTTTTACTCGGACGGCGCAACGTCGTCCGCTTCTGTCTCACTCTCGGCCAACTGCGCGGTGGGCTCGGCCACCGCCACGCGCGCTGGCCGCACGACTCGACCGGCGTAGCTGTAGCCGGGCTGCAGGATTTGCACAGCCGTCGGCTCGCTCACGTCGTCCGAGTATGAGTGCATCAGCGCGTCGTGGTGGGCTGGGTCGAACGGATCGCCTGGCTCGCCGAACTTGACCAGGCCCAGCTTGGCCACGGTGGTCTCGAGTGATTCGGCGACCTGTTTGAAGCCGCCCTCGAGTTCGCCGTGCTCGCGTGCTCTGCCGATGTCGTCGAGCACCGGCAGCAACGCCGTCAGCGCCTCCGCCACCGCGAAGTCGCGCACCGCCGCGCGGTCGCGGTCAACCCGCTTGCGGTAGTTGGCGTACTCGGCTTGCAGGCGCTGCAGGTCGGCCGTCCGCTCGGCGACTTCGGTGCGCAGCTGCGAAACTTCCACCGACCCGACGGCGCCGGTCACACCGGCCGGTTCAGTGGGGCTCGCGGTCGCGCCCGAGCTCGCGCCCGAGCCGGCCGAAGCAGGCTCGGGCGTCGCGCCCTTGGTCGGGTCGAAATGAATCCGCCGCTTGTCGCGAATGATCGGTTCGTCTCGGGGCTCGCTCACTTGGTTCCCTCGTCATCGACGATTTCGGCGTCGACCACCTCGTCCTCGTGCGACGCCCCGGTGTCGCCGTCACCTGAGGTCGCGCCCGCGCCCGCGCTTGCCTGCGAGCCTTGCGCGTTGGCGTACATCGCGGTTCCGAGTTTTTGCGCCTCGGCGGCGAGTTGCTCGGTGCCGCTCTTGATGGCCTCGATGTCGCCGCCCTCAAGCGACTTCTTCAGGTTGGCGATGGCCTGCTCGACCGACTCCTTCTCGGTGGCCGGAACCGTTTCGGGGTTCTCCCGCAGCAGCTTCTCGGTCTGGTAGACGAGCGACTCGGCCTGGTTGCGCACCTCGGCCTCCTCGCGGCGCCGCTTGTCTTCCTCAGCGTGCGCCTCGGCGTCGCGCATCATCCGCTCGATGTCGTCCTTCGGCAGCGCGGAGCCGCCGGTGATGGTCATCGACTGCTCCTTGCCGGTGCCGAGGTCCTTCGCGGACACGTGCACGATGCCGTTGGCGTCGATGTCAAAGGTGACCTCGATTTGCGGTATTCCGCGTGGCGCCGGCGGCAGGCCGGTGAGCTCGAACATGCCGAGCTTCTTGTTGTAGGCCGCCATCTCGCGCTCGCCTTGGTAGACCTGGATCTGCACGCTCGGCTGGTTGTCGTCAGCCGTGGTGAAGGTCTCCGACCGCTTGGTCGGGATGGTGGTGTTGCGCTCGATGAGCTTGGTGAACACGCCACCCTTTGTCTCGATGCCGAGAGAAAGCGGCGTGACGTCGAGGAGCAGAACGTCCTTGACCTCGCCTTTGAGCACGCCAGCCTGCAGGCTCGCGCCGACAGCGACGACCTCGTCGGGGTTGACGCCCTTGTTGGGCTCCTTGCCGCCGGTGAGCTCGCGCACCAGGTCGACGACCGCGGGCATCCGGGTCGAGCCGCCGACGAGGACGACGTGGTCGATCTTGCTCGTGGTGATGCCGGCGTCCTTGATGGCCTGGTGGAACGGGCCCTTGCAGCGGTCGAGCAGGTCGCTCGTCATCTTCTGGAACTCGCTGCGGGTGAGCTTCACCTCAAGGTGCAGCGGGCCCTCGGCGCTGGCCGTGATGTAGGGCAGGTTGATGGTCGTCTCGGCCTGTTGCGACAGCTCGATCTTGGCCTTCTCCGCGGCTTCGCGAAGTCGCTGCAACGCCATCTTGTCTTTGCTCAGGTCGATGCCGTTGCTGTTCTTGAAGCTGGTGACCAGGTGGTCGACGATGCGCTGATCCCAGTCGTCACCGCCGAGGTGGGTGTCACCGCTGGTGGCCTTGACCTCGACGATGCCCTCGCCGATCTCCAGCAGGCTGACGTCGAAGGTGCCGCCGCCGAGGTCGAACACCAGGATGGTTTGCTCCTTCTCGCCCTTGTCGAGGGAGTAGGCGAGCGCGGCCGCGGTGGGCTCGTTGATGATCCGCAGCACGTTCAGACCGGCGATCGTGCCGGCCTCTTTGGTTGCCTCGCGCTGCGCGTCGTTGAAGTAGGCGGGGACGGTGATCACCGCGTCGGTGATCTGCTCGCCGAGGTAGGCCTCGGCGTCCCTCTTGAGCTTTTGCAGCACGCGGGCGCTGATCTCCTGCGCGGCGTACTTCTTGCCGTCGATGTCGATGGTCCAGTTGGTGCCGATGTGCCGCTTCACCGACCGGATCGTGCGCTCGGCGTTGGTGACGGCCTGGCGCTTGGCGACCTCACCGACCAACACCTCGCCGTTCTTGGCAAACGCGACGACGGACGGCGTGGTGCGCGATCCCTCGGCGTTCGCGATGACCGTGGGCTCGCCACCCTCGAGGACGGCGACGACCGAGTTGGTCGTGCCCAGGTCGATACCGACCGCTCGTGCCATGGGGCATCTCCTTAGGAAACTTGAGTCTGTACGGCTCATGTTAAGTGAGCTTCGGCGAAAGTCAAACGGGACTTGAGCCGGGTCGACTCAAGGGCAGTGTTGCCGCCGCACCCCGTCATTCGTCGCACGGGGGTGGGGCTGCGGTGTGGCGGGCGGTGAGCGACCGCCGCTTTAGTGACGGTTGCTACCGAAATCCGGTAGGAAACGCCCGAAGAAGCTGGGGATCTCGCTCGAATGGCCACGCTCTCAGCGCCGCCTCCGCTAGATTCCGTGCCCGAGTGGCGACCGTCGCTCACGTCGAAACACACAGGTCGCCGCCAGACGGGGGACGATGTGCACGGCTCGGTGCTCCGTCCGGGCGGCGGTAGACCGGAGGTCTTCCCAGTGCCGTCCACACCCTTGCCACCCACCAACCGAAGGCCCGGTCGCCGCGTGCTGCCAAGCCTGCTCGCCGCGACCACCCTCGCCGGCGTCGGACTGATCGCGACCGGCGGCAGCGCGGTCGCCGCGCAGCCAGCCACCACCGTCCCCTCGGACGTGCAGCGGGTGTCCGGCGCGACCCGCATCGACACCGCGATCGCGGCGTCCAAGGATCAGTTCCCCAACACCGGCAGCGCACAGGCCGTGGTGATCGCGCGCGCTGACAACTTCCCGGACGCCCTGGCCGGTGGACCGCTCGCCGCGAAGGTCGGCGGCCCGCTGCTGCTGACGTCGTCCGGGTCGTTGGACGCCGCAGTGCAGGCGGAGATCCAACGGGTGGCGCCGAAGGGCGCGACGGTCTACATCCTCGGTGGCCCCAAAGCGATCGCCAGCGGTGTCGAGGCGACGATCAGCGGCCTCGGTGACGTGTCGAAGCGGGTTCAGGGCAGCGACCGGTTCGGCACCGCGGTCGCGATCGCCGACGAGATGGGCGACCCGACCACCGTGTTCGAGGCGACCGGGTCGAACTTCCCCGACGCCCTGGCCGGCGTGCCCGCCGCCATCAAGACGGGCGGTGCGATCCTGCTTACGAACGGCAAGCAGCAGTCGACGGCGACCGCCGCCTATCTCGCCGCGCACCCGGGTGGCACGAACTACGCGCTCGGCGGACCGGCCGCCGCGGCTGACCCGGCAGCGACCCCACTCGCCGGTGAGGACCGGTTCTGGACCGCGGCCGGCATCGCGGATCAGTTCTTCCCGGACGCGACGACAATCGGCGTGGCCACCGCGTACAACTTCCCCGACGCACTCGCCGCGGGACCGGACCTCGCCGCGCACAACGCGCCGCTGCTGCTCGTCCCGTCGTCCGGAGCACTGGCAGAGGGGGCGACCGTCCACCTGATGTGGACGTCCCTCCTGACGACCAAGGCGGTCGTGTTCGGCGGCTCCGCGTCTGTGAGCGACGACATGGCGGCGCAGGTTGGCAATCTGATTGGCGCGTACGCGCGGGCGCAGGCCGCTGACTCCACGCCGACATACAGCGGCCAGTTCGGCGTCGTTGCTCGGACGCAGACAGTCAACGGCCTGACGGGCAACAGCACGCTGGTCGTCGACGCCAACAGCGGCGACATGACCCAGTACATCAAGGGCGGCAGCACCACGACGATCCCCGCCGGTTCGCCGCCGAGAGCTCAATTTGCCGCCCTCGCGAACACCGACGTTGACGCGTTCAAGTCGGCGGTCAATGCGCTCTACGCCGCCGACGACGCCGCGCTGGGCTTGACCGGCGACGCCGACAGCCTCTTCCTGATCAACGCCGAGGAGGTGCTGCTGAACCCGGTGGCGCCGCCAAGCGTTCGGTACGAGACATACGTCGCACTGGCGGCTGACGAGGCCGCAACGCTGGTGCGCCCGGGCGCCAAGGACTCTCTTGGCCGGGTCGGCATCGAGATCTACGCGCCTGGTGGCGCCGACAGCACCGATCAGAGCGAGATTTCGTACATCTTCGACCCGGTGACGCTGCAACCACTCGAAGACACCGTGCTCAACACTGACGGTTCGGTCTTGACGCGGACGACGATCACCAGTTTCACGACGGCGGCGACCTTGCCGGGCAACCCCTACTAGTCGTAACGCGTCTGACGTGTGCGGGCCGGGCGGGTTTCCGTCCGGCCCGTTACATTTCGATCGGCAACCGGCGACGGCGTCAATCGGGCGGAGGTGGCACGAGCGTGTGGAGTTCGCGGCTCGTCGCCTCGGTGGGGGCGTGTCTTACCGTCGCGGCGGCGGCGTGCTTGAGCGTGCCCACAGTCGCCGCCGCCACGCCGTCCAACTTCTTGCGCCTGTCAGGCAGTGACCGAATCGCGACGGCGATCGCGTCGTCCAATAACCAGTACTTCGCCAGTCAAAGCGCGCACGCGGTGGTGTTGACCCGCGCCGACGACTTCCCCGACGCGCTCGCCGGCACACCGCTCGCGGCAAGGGTCGGCGGCCCGCTGCTGCTGACGTCCCGCAGCGGACTCGACCCCGCGGTGAAGGCGGAGATCTTGCGGGTGGCGCCGCTCGGATCGACCGTGTACGTCCTCGGCGGGCTGGCCGCCGTCAGCTCGGACGTCGACGCCGCGGTCACCGCGCTGGGCGACGTGCCCACGCGGGTGTACGGCCCCGATCGCTATGCGACCGCGGTGGCGGTCGCGCACCAGCTCGGCGATCCGTCGACCGTGTTCGAGGCGACCGGCCTAAACTACCCGGACGCCCTCGCCGCCGGGCCGGCCGCGGTGAAGACCGGCGGCGCGATCCTCCTGACGGCAGGCGGCCATCAATCGCCGGCGACCGCCGCGTATCTGGCCGCGCACTCGGCCGGCCCCCGGTACGCGCTCGGAGGTCCGGCGGCGGCCGCCGATCCGTCGGCGCAGGCGTTCATCGGCACCGACCGTTATGACACCGCGGCGCAGGTGGCCGATCAGTTCTTCCCGGCCGCGACGACGATCGGCGTCGCCACGGGGGAGGCGTTCCCTGACGCGTTGGCCGCCGGGTACAACCTGGGCCTCAAGCAGGCGCCCTTGCTCCTCGTGCCGAGCAGCGGCGCGCTCCCGGCGACCGTCGTGACCGAGATTTTGTTCGACTTCGCCACGGTCCGCGACGCGGTGGTCTTCGGTGGTTCGTCGGCGGTCACCGATGGCGTCGCGTCGCAGGTCGGCGACCTGGCGAGCGCGAACGGCACCGCTGCGGCGGCGATGGCCGGTTCTTCAGGCCGGTACGGCGTGCGGGGCGAGCACTACGCGAGCGGGACGACCACGACGGACCGGACCGTCGCCGTCGACGGCACGAACGGCGACGTCTCGGTGTCGGTGGCCGGCTCGCCGACGTCGACCACGCACGCCGCGACGCCGACCCGTGCGCAGCTCGACTCGCTGCCGCTGTCGATCGCGTCCTTGCCCGGCGCTGTCAACGGCTTGTACGCGGCGTTCGACACCGACCTCGGCATCAAGGCGAGCACGGCTGATGCACTGTTTTTCCTTAACGCACAGCAAGTCTTGCTCGACCCGGTGACGCCGCCGACGCTTCGGCTGGCGACCTACGCCGCGGTCGCCGGCCTCGCGTCGTCGTCCGTGGCCGCGCAACAAAAGGACGCGACCGGTCGCGTCGGCGTCCGGCTGGCGATCGGGTTGCCCGACGGCGGCCGGGCGTCGCTGCTTTTCGACGCTGCCACCTTGCTGCCGTTGGAGTCGACCGTGATCGCGGCGGGTGGCGCGCTCACCTCTCGACAGACGGTCACCAGCATCACGACGACGAACACGGCGCCGCCCAGTTCGTCGTAGCCTGTCAACGCTTCTCATAGGGTGGCCTATCACCCCGCTGTTTCACGTGCCGCGTGACGAGGAGCGTAGATGACCCTTCGCATCGTCGTGGGCTTGGTCGCCACCGCTGTCGCGTTCGCTATTGCCGGACGACGGATGTGGTGGCTGTCGCGACTCATCCGGGTCGGGCAACCGGCCGCTGACCGGGTCGGCGACCAACGCGCGACGCCGGTGAAAGGCCTGCAGTCCCAGGCCACCGAGGTGATCGGCCAGAGGCGGTTGCTGAAGTGGACGGTCTCCGGGGTCGCCCACGCGTTCACGTTTTGGGCGTTCATCGTCTTGATGCTGACGATCGCCGAGGCGTACGGCGCGCTGTTCGACGATCACTTCGGCATCGGGCATTGGGCCGGGCTCGGCTTCATCGAAGACTTCTTCGCCGTCGCCGTGCTGGTCGCCCTGGTCGTGTTCACCGCGATTCGGTATCGGCAGTCGCCGGCGCGTCGCGGCCGGGCCTCCCGCTTCTACCACTCGCACACCGGAGCCGCGTGGGGCATCCTCGGCATGATTTTCGCGGTCATCGCGACGTTGCTGCTGTACCGCGGCGCGCAGATGAACACCGGCCACTTCCCTTATCGACCGTACGGTTGGTCGTTCGCGTCGTGGGTGGTCGCGAAATGGTTGCACCCGCTTGGCGCGGCGAACCAAGGCGTCGAGACCTTCTTCATCCTCGCCCAGCTCGTCGTGGTGCTGGCGTTCTTGGTGTTCGTCACCTACTCCAAGCACCTGCACATCGTCTTCGCGCCGATCAACGTGTTCTTCGCGCGATCGCCGGACGCGTTAGGGCCGTTGCTCCCGATGTACTCCGGCGACCATCGAATCGACTTCGAAAACCCTTCTGAGGACGACAACTTCGGCCGCGGCCGCATCGAGGACTTCACCATGAAGGGCCTAGTCGACCTCGCGACCTGCACCGAGTGTGGTCGCTGCCAGTCGCAGTGCCCTGCCTGGAACACCGGGAAAGTGCTCAACCCCAAGCTGATTGTCACCGACCTGCGAGACCACTGGTTCGACGAGGCGCCGCGGCTGCTGTCCGGCAAGGAGACGGCGGAGTCGATGCGTCCGCTTGTCGGAGTCGCCGAGGTGAACGGCGTCATCGACCCCGAGGCGTTGTGGGCGTGCACATCATGCGGCGCCTGCGTGAACGAGTGCCCGGTCGACATCGAGCACATCGACCACATCATGGACATGCGCCGCCACCAGGTGCTGGTCGGGTCGGCGTTTCCCTCCGAGGCCGGTGGGATGCTGCGCAATCTGGAGAACGCCGGCAACCCGTGGGGCATGCCGTCGTCCACACGTCTGGCATGGACGGAGGGGCTGTCGTTTGACGTCCGCGTCATCGGCCCCGGGCAGACCATTCCGGACGACGTGGAGTACCTCTACTGGGTCGGCTGCGCCGGCGCTTCTGACGATCGGGCGCGGCACACAACGCGCGCTTTTGCCGAACTGCTCAACCTGGCGGGCGTTTCGTTCGCGGTGCTCGGACCGCAGGAGACCTGCACCGGCGATCCCGCGCGTCGCATGGGCAACGAGTTCGTCTACCAGATGCTTGCGCAGCAGAACGTCTCGACGCTGACCGAGGTGAAGGCGCGCAAGATCGTCGCCACCTGCCCGCATTGCTTCAACACGATCGCGCGGGAGTACCCGCAAATCGGCGGCGACTTCGAGGTGATCCACCACTCGCAGTTGCTGGAGTCGCTGGTCGCGGAAGGGCGGCTGGCGCCCACGTCGTCTGTCGACATTGCCGTCACGTACCACGACCCGTGCTTTCTCGGGAGGCACAACAAGGTCTACGACGAGCCGCGTTCGGTGCTCGACGCGGTGCCCGGCGTCAGCGCCACCGAGATGCCGCGCTGTCGCGGCCGGGGCTTTTGTTGCGGTGCCGGTGGCGCCCGGATGTGGATGGAAGAGCGGGTCGGCAAGCGCATCAACCACGAGCGCATCGACGAGGCGCTGTCGCTTGACCCAGACGTCGTCGCGACCGCGTGCCCCTATTGCCGAGTGATGCTCGGCGACGCGGTGAAAGACCGGCAGGCGGCCGGAACCGCGCGCGACAACGTGGTGGTCATCGACGTCGCCGAGGTGCTGCTGCGCTCAGTGCGCCGAACCGAAAGCTAACCTCGCGGCTTCGCCCCGACTGGCG
>Ga0187809_10000235_pt1 | contig 33957 bp, 28 predicted proteins | sample NC_wetland_sal_i_8_FD_132415 | JGI IMG/M metagenome (GOLD analysis project Ga0187809, IMG submission 132415) | Wetland sediment microbial communities from Neuse River Estuary, North Carolina, USA - ASW_4 | ecosystem: Environmental > Aquatic > Freshwater > Wetlands > Sediment | place: USA: North... | reverse complement strand
TGGACCGAGACCCCGTTGCCCCGGGTGACGAAGCCGATGATCTCGTCGCCCGGCACCGGGGTGCAGCATCGGGCCAGCTTGACCCACACGTCGGCCATCCCCCGCACGACGACCCCGGGGTCGCCCCGCCGACGGCGGGTCCGGGACGGCGCGGGGACGGTGGCCTCGGCGAAGTCCTCGCTCGCCCCCTCCTCGCCGCCGACCCCGGCGACGAGGCGGCCCACGACGTGCTGGGCGGACACGTGGCCCTCGCCGATCGCGGCATAGAGCGACTCGATCCCCCCGAGGTGCAGCTCCTCGGCGACCCCGGTGAGGGACTCCACGGTGGTCAGCCGGGTGAGCGGTAGGCCCTGCTTGCGCATCGCCTTGGCCAGCGCCTCCTTGCCGGCCTCGACCATCTCCTCGCGGCGTTCCTTGGTGAACCAGTGCCGGATCTTGTTGCGGGCCCGCGCGGACTTGACGAAGGTCAGCCAGTCGCGGGACGGCCCGGCGCCGTCCGCCTTGGAGGTGAGCACCTCGACGACGTCACCGTTGTCGAGCCGGCTCTCCAACGGGACGAGCCGGCCGTTGACCCGGGCGCCGATGCAGTGATGGCCGACCTCGGTGTGGACCGCGTAGGCGAAGTCGACGGGGGTCGACCCTGAGGGCAGGCCCACGACCTGACCCTTGGGGGTGAAGACGTAGACCTCGCGGGCGTTGATCTCGAAGCGCAGCGACTCGAGGAACTCCCCCGGGTCCTCGGTCTCCTTCTGCCAGTCCAGGAGCTGCCGCAGCCAGGCCATGTCGTTGATGGGGCCGCTGTCGCCCTTGTCCACCACGGCCTTGTCGCCGGTGAGGGCGTCCTCCTTGTACTTCCAGTGGGCCGCGACGCCGTACTCCGCCCGCCGGTGCATCGTGTGCGTCCGGATCTGGATCTCGACGGCCTTGCCCTCCGGACCGATGACGGTCGTGTGCAGCGACTGGTACATGTTGAACTTCGGCATCGCGATGTAGTCCTTGAACCGGCCCGGCACCGGGTTCCAGCGGGCATGCATCGCGCCGAGGGCGGCATAGCAGTCGCGGACGGTCTCGACGAGGACGCGCACGGCGACGAGGTCGTAGATCTGGTCGAAGTCGCGGCCGCCGACGATCATCTTCTGGTAGACGGAGTAGTAGTGCTTCGGGCGGCCGGTGACGATCGCCTTGATCTTGGCGGCCTTGAGGTCCGCGGCGACCTGGTCCCAGACCCCGGTGAGGTACTCCTCCCGGGCCGGGGCCCGTTCGGCGACGAGCCGGACGATCTCGTCGTAGACCTTGGGGTAGAGCGTCTGGAACGACAGGTCCTCCAGCTCCCACTTGATCGTGTTCATGCCGAGCCGGTGGGCCAGCGGCGCGTAGATCTCGAGGGTCTCCTTGGCCTTGCGCTGGGCGGACTCCTTGGACACGTGCCGCCAGGTGCGGGCGTTGTGGAGGCGGTCGGCGAGCTTGATGACGAGGACCCGGATGTCCCGGGCCATGGCGACGATCATCTTGCGGACCGTCTCGGACTGCGCAGCGTCGCCGTAGGTGACCTTGTCGAGCTTGGTCACCCCGTCGACGAGCATGGCGATCTCGGGGCCGAAGTCCCGCTCGAGCGCCTTGAGGCTGTAGGGCGTGTCCTCGACCGTGTCGTGGAGCAGGGCGGCGGCGAGCGTGGCGGGGGTCATGCCGAGCTCGGCGAGGATCGTCGTCACGGCGAGGGGGTGGGTGATGTAGGGGTCCCCGCTCTTGCGCACCTGACCCTCGTGGGCCCGCTCGGCCACGGCATACGCGCGTTCGATGACGGTGAGGTCGGCCTTGGGGTGGGTCTCGCGGACCGTCTGCAGGAGAGGCTCGAGAACGGGGTTCGTCGGGGCCTTCGGTCCGCCGAAGCGGGCCAGCCGGGCGCGGGCACGGGCCCGGCTGGAGACGTGCGAGGGGACGGTGGCCACCTCGGGGGGTGGCGTCGTCGTGATCTCCTCGCTCATGACGGGAGTCTAGTCGGCCCGTCCGGACGGGTCCGCGGGCGGCCGAAGGCCTCAGACGGCCAGCAGGGCCTCGACCCGCCGTCCGCCGAGCCGGGCCCGGCCACCGAGCGCGGTGAGCTCGATGACGACGTCGAGGGCGGTCACGCTCGCGCCGACCCGGCTCAGCAGGTCCCACGCGGCCGCGGCGGTGCCGCCGGTCGCGAGGACGTCGTCGACGAGGAGCACCCGCTGACCCTCGGCCACCGCGTCGGCATGGACCTCGATCGTCGCCGTGCCGTACTCCAGGTCGTAGGCGATCGACACGGTCTCGGCCGGCAGCTTGCCGGCCTTGCGGATGGGGATGAACCCGACGCCCAGCTCCCGGGCCAGCAGGGCCCCGACGATGAACCCGCGCGCCTCGACCCCGGCGACGAGGTCGACCTCGCCGGTATGCCGCGCGGCGAGGTCCGCGACGGCGGCGGCCGTCGCCACCGGGTCCGCCAGGAGCGGCGTGATGTCCTTGAAGAGCACGCCCGGCTGGGGGAAGTCGGGTATGTCGCGCAGCAGGTCGGCCACCAGGGCGGCGGCCGGGCCGGCCTCGGTCACCGCTTGGCCTTCGGCGTGCGCTTGGGCTGGTTGCGGGGGCCGGCGGAGGAGGAGGACGCGTAGCGGTGGACCTGACGACCGGTCAGGGTCGACTCGGCAGGCTCATCCTGCTCGGCGGCGGTCGGTGCCCCGGCCGCGTCCAGGTCCGTGTCCCGCTGCACCGCGGACTCCTCGGCCGCCTTGAGCTCGCGGGCCCGCTTGGCCTGGGCCCGCTCGGCGCGCTTGGCCAGCTCGAGGATGGCCGGCTCGTTGCTCCGCAGCGAGACGAGGATCGGCGTCGCGATGAAGATCGAGGAGTAGGCGCCGACGAGGATGCCGATGAAGAGGACGAGGGAGAGGTCGAGGAGGGTCCCCGGCCCGAGCCAGACGCTGCCCACGACGAGCACCGAGGCGATCGGCAACAGGGCGACGACGGTCGTGTTGATGGACCTGACCATCGTCTGGTTGACGGCGAGGTTCGCCGCATCGGCGAGGCTGCGCCGTCCGTTGGCCAGGGCCTCGGCGGTGTTCTCCCGGACCTTGTCGAAGACGACGACGGTGTCATAGAGGGAGTACCCGAGGACCGTGAGGAAGCCGATGAGGGTCGCCGGTGACACCTCGAACCCGACCAGCGCATAGATGCCCACGGTGATGACGAGGTCGTGGACGAGAGCGATCAGGGCCGCGAACGACATCTTCCACGTGCGGAAGTACCCGGCCATCGCCAGCGCCACGAGCAACAGGAAGATGATGAGCGCCTTGAGCGCCTGCTGGCTGACCGAGGCCCCCCAGGAGGGGCCGATGAAGGTCGCGCTCACGTCGTTGTCACTGACACCGAACTGCGTGGCCAGGGCCGACTTGACGTCGGCGCTCTGGGTCCCGGTCAGCCGCTCGGTCTGGACGCGGACGGCCTTGGAGCCGATGAGGGTGACGTTGACGTTGGTCCCGGCCTGCACCGTGGCGACGGCATCGCGCGCCCGGGCCTCGTAGTTGGCCAGGTCGGTCGACTTGGAGACGAGGAACTCCGAGCCGCCCTTGAACTCCAGGCCGAGGTTGAGGTGCCGCACGCCGAGACCGATGAGGGCGATGACGATGAGCGCGAGCGAGCCGAGGTAGAAGGCCCGTCGCTTGCTGACGACCGGGACCGAGCGCTTCCCGGTGTAGAGGTCGTTGCCGAAGTCGCCGAAGCTCATGCCGTCCTCCCCTCGTCCGTGGCCACCCGGGGCGCGGCCGTGACGAACCGGCCGCGGCCGGCATACCTCGTCGGCTTCGCCCCGAGCCGGCGCGGGTCCAGGCCGGACCACGTGTGGCCGTCCCGGAAGAACGGACGCCGTGCGAGCAGCGCCACGGTCGGATGGGTGAAGAGGAAGACGATGAGCAGGTCGAGCAGCGTCGTCAGGCCGAGGGTGAACGCGAAGCCCCGGACGTTCGCCGAGGCGAGCAGGTAGAGGACGACGGCGGCGAGGAAGTTGACCCCGTCAGCGGCCAGGATGGTCCGCTTGGCCCGGCCCCACCCGGTCTCGACGGCGCTGGCCAGGGACCGGCCCTCGCGCAGCTCGTCACGCACGCGTTCGAAGTAGACGATGAACGAGTCGGCGGTGAAGCCGATGGCCACGATCAGACCCGTGACGCCGGCCATGTCGAGTCGGTAGTTGTGCGACCAGCCGAGCAGCGTGATCGAGAGGTAGGTCATCGCCGCCGAGACGAGGATCGACGCCATCGTGACGAAGCCCAGGACGCGGTACTGGAACAGCGAGTAGACGAGCACGAGGAACAGGCCGACCAGGCCGGCGAGGAGGCCGTAGCGCAGCTGCTCCGACCCGAGGGTGGGGCTGATCGTCTGCTGGGTCTCGAGGGTGAACGACATGGGCAGCGCACCGAACTTCAGCTGCTGGGCCAGCGACTTGGCCTCGGTGAGGGTGAACCCACCGGTGATGCTCGCCTGGCCGTCGAGGATGGCCGACTGGAAGTACGGCGCGACGATGACCTGGGAGTCCAGCGTCGCGGCCAGCTGGTTGCGTGCGGACGGCGTCGCCGGGTCCGTGATCGCGCTCGGCTGGGGCAGCTGCATCATCGCGGTGCTGATCTTGCTGTACTGCGAGGCGCCCTCGCTGTCGAAGGTCAGCCGGATCTCGACCGTGCTCGTCACCTGGCCGGTGGAGTTGCTCTGGTACCCCGCGATGGCGTCGGAGATCCGTGCCCCGCTGACGACCACGGGCCCGAGGATGTACTTCGTCGTGCCGTTCTGGTCACAGGTGACGAGCGCCTTGGTGGGGTCGTCGACGATGTTCGCCAGGGCCTTGGGGTCGTTGCACTGCAGCGCCTGGAACTGGGCCTGGACCTCGGCGGTCGCCCACGACGGGTTCGTCGCGTCGACGCCTCCGCCGGTGGCGGTCGGGGCGGGCGAGGGCGAGGCGGCCGGCGTGGCCGACGGCGTCGCCGACGGGCTGGAGGTGACCGAGGGCGAGGGCGTGGTCGCGGTGCGGACCTTCGAGCGGCTCGCCGTCGTGGAGGACGACCGGCCGCTCACCGCCGGGCCCGTCGGGCTCGCCGACGCGCTGCTCGACGAGCTCGGTGACGGGGTGCTCCCGGCCGACGAGGTGGCCGTCGGCGTCGGCACCGGGATGCCGCTGGCCGTGGCCAGGACCGGGCGGAACTGGAGCTGGGAGGAGCGCCGGATGGCGTTGAGCGTCTCCTCGGTCGGGGTCCCGGGGATGCTCACGACGATGTCGGTGCCGCCCTGGGTGGTGACCTCGGCGCCCGAGACGCCGTTGGCGTCGACGCGCTGGACGATGATGTCGCGGGCCTGGTTGAGCTGGTCGACGGAGACCGACTGGTTCCCGGTGACCTTGGGGGCCAGGATCATCTGGGTGCCGCCCTCGAGGTCGAGGCCGAGCTTCGGCGCGAAGCCCGCCGTCCCGAACTGGTGCGCCCCGGCCAGGAGAGCGACCATGGCGACGACGATGAGGACCAGCCCGAGCAGTGAGCGACGGGGTGAGGCGTGGGTGCTGGCCATGTCAGTCCTCCTGGCCCGTCGCCGTGCCGGGGTCGTCGGTCGCCGACGGGGCGAGCGCCCCGATCGCACGCCGGACGAAACGGACCCGGATGCCCTGCGAGATCTCCAGTGTCGCGACCTCGGCGTCGAGGTCGACGATCCGGCCGTACATGCCCGACGTCGTCACGACCTCGTCGCCGACGGCGATGGCCTGCTGGAGCGCTTGGGTCTGGCGCTGCCCGCGCCGCGACAGGCTGAAGACATAGACCAGCAGCAACAGCGGCAGGGCAAGGAGGATCAGGCTTCCGATCCCGGAGGATGGCATGGAGGGTTCCTTCGGTTGGGTCACGCGCCCCGGCGGCCGGTCCACGCGCGTCAGCGGCCCGGACGCCGCCGGGCCGCGGGCCAGTCTAGGCGACAGCGGTACGAGATCCCAACGGACCGAGCCCCGCTGAGGTGCCCGTGTCGCGCGCCACAGGACGGCGGGCACGGCATCCAGGACCGAACCTCGCGGGCCGGACCTCGTGCTCAGCCGCCGAGCCGCCCAGGACCCTCGTCGAGAGGCAGTGGGGCCTGGGTGAGGGCCTCCCGCGGCGCGGCCAGCCCGAGGTGGCGCCAGGCCCGGAGCGACGCCGCCCGTCCCCGCGGCGTGCGCACCATGAAGCCCTCGCGGACCAGGTAGGGCTCGGCGACCGTCTCGACCGTCTCGGCCTCCTCGCCGACGGCCACCGCGAGGGTGGTCAGGCCGACCGGTCCCCCGCCGAACCGGCGGCAGAGGGCGTCGAGGACGGCGCGGTCGAGCCGGTCCAGGCCGGCCTCGTCGACGTCGAAGAGGCCGAGCGCCTCCTCGGCGCTGTGCCGGTCGACGGACCCGGTTCCGTGGACCTCGGCCCAGTCCCGCACCCGGCGGAGCAGCCGGTTGGCGATCCGGGGAGTGCCCCGGGACCGGCCCGCGATCTCGGCGATCCCCTCCTCGTCGGCCTCGACCCGCAGCAGCCCTGCCGAGCGGTGCAGGATCGTCACGAGGTCGGCGACGTCGTAGTAGTCGAGATGGCCGGTGAAGCCGAACCGGTCGCGCAGCGGCGCCGGGAGCAGACCGGCGCGCGTCGTCGCGCCGACGACGGTGAACGGCGGCAGCTCGAGCGGGATCGCCGTCGCGCCGGGCCCCTTGCCGACGATGACGTCGACCCGGAAGTCCTCCATGGCGAGATAGAGCATCTCCTCGGCCGAGCGCGACATCCGGTGGATCTCGTCGAGGAAGAGAACCTCACCCTCGTCGAGGGACGAGAGCACCGCGGCGAGGTCGCCGGCGTGCTGGATCGCCGGACCACTCGTCACCCGCACCGGTCTCTCGAGCTCGGCCGCGACGATCATCGCCAGGGTCGTCTTGCCCAGCCCCGGCGGACCGGACAGCAGGATGTGGTCGGGCACCGACCCGCGCTGCCGGGCCGCCCGCAGGACGAGCTCGAGCTGGTCGCGCACCCGGGGCTGACCGGGGAAGTCCGCGAGCCGCCTCGGCCGCAGCGCCGCCTCCACCGTCCGGTCGTCGTCGGACCCGCCCGCGTCGACGATCCGTGCCGTCGCGTCGAGGGAGCCGTCGGGGGCCCGGACGGGCTCCGGCTCGTCCCAGCCGTCGGCCTCGCTCACCTCGGACCGGAACCCGCGGCCGCGGTCCCGCTCGCTCATCGGGCCAGCTCGCGCAGGGCCAGCCGCAGCAGCCTCGCCACGTCGGGTCGCTCACCGGCCGACGCCGCGACCGCCGCGACCGCCTCCTCGGCCTGCCGGGTGCTCCAGCCGAGCCCGACGAGGGCCTCGGACACCTGCTCGCGCCAGGTGGCGCCCGGGCCGGAGGCCGCCGTGGGCGCGGTTCCGGTCCCACCGCCGGCCGCGACCTTGTCGCGCAGCTCGAGCACCAGCCGCTCCGCGCTCTTGCGGCCGATGCCGGGGACCTTGGTCAGAGCGGTCACGTCGCCCGTCGACAGGGCGACCCGGACCGCGTCGGGGGCCATGACCGAGAGCATCGCCAGGGCGAGCCGGGGCCCGACCCCGGAGACCGTCTGGACCGTCTCGAAGAGCTCGCGCTCGTCGTCGGTCGCGAAGCCGTAGAGGGTGAGCGAGTCCTCGCGGACGACGAGGGTCGTGGCGAGCTGGACCTCCTGGCCGCGCCGACACCCGGCGGCGGTGGCCGGCGTCGTGTGCAGGAGCATGCCGACCCCGCCGACCTCGACGACGACCCGGTCCAGGCCGATCGAGGCCGCGGTGCCGCGCACGGAGGCGATCATCGGGCCGCCCGGGCCAGCGCGGCCAGCCGCTCGGTCGCCTGGCCCCGCCAGAGGTGGCACACCGCCAGCGCCAGCGCATCGGCGGCGTCGGCGGGCCGGGGCGCGACCTCGAGTCCCAGGATCCGGGTCACCATCGTCGTGACCTGCGACTTCGCCGCACGACCGCTGCCGGTGACCGCCGCCTTGACCTCGGTCGGCGTGTGGAACGCGACCGGTATGCCGCGTTTGGCGGCCACGAGGAGCGCGACGGCCGTCGCGTGCGCGGTCGTCATGACGGAGGCGACGTTGGCATCGGCGAAGACGCGCTCGACGGCGAGCACCTACGGCGCGTAGCGCTCGACCCAGCGCTCGAGCTCGGCCTCGAGGAAGACGAGCCGCTCCCCCGGGTCACCGTCGGCGGGGGTCCGCACGACGCCGACCGCGACGAGCGCGGCCCGGCCGGGCCGGCCGTCGACGACGCCCAGGCCGCACCGGGTCAGCCCGGGGTCCACACCGAGGACGCGCACGTCGCGAGGTCCCTTCGTCGTCGGCCCGCGGCATCCGCGCAGCCGGTCCGAACATCTGTTCGGGTCGCCACGCTACACAGCGTCGCGCGAGGCGGCCGTGACCAACACGCCTGGGCCGGGCTACTCCTCGTCGAGCAGGGCGAGGATGTCGTCCGAGATGTCGCCGTTGGCGAAGACGTCCTGGACGTCGTCGGAGTCCTCGAGGGCCTCGATGACCCGGATCATCCGCTTGGCGCCGTCGAGGTCGAGGGGGACCTGCATGCTCGGCACCCACGAGGCCTCGGCCGAGTCGTAGTCGATCCCCGCCTCCTGCAGGGCCCTGCGGACCGCGATGACGTCGCTCGCCTCGGAGAGGACCTCGAGGGTGTCGCCGTTGTCGTTGACCTCCTCGGCCCCGGCGTCGAGGACCACCTCGAGCACCGCGTCCTCGTCGGTCTGCCCGCCCGGCTGGGCCTTGGGGACGATGACGACGCCCTTGCGGTTGAACAGGTAGGCGACCGAGTTGGGGTCGGCGAGCGAGCCGCCGTTGCGGGTCAGCGCGGTGCGGACCTCGGCGGCGGCGCGGTTGCGGTTGTCGGTGAGGCACTCGATGAGCAGGGCCACGCCACCGGGGGCGTAGCCCTCGTAGGTGATGTTCTCCCAGTGCGCCCCACCGCTCTCGGCACCCGAGCCGCGCTTGACGGCCCGGTCGATGTTGTCGTTGGGGACCGAGGACTTCTTGGCCTTGTAGATCGCGTCATAGAGGGTCGGGTTGCCGTCGGGGTCGCCGCCGCCCTGCCGCGCCGCGACCTCGATGTTCTTGATGAGCTTGGCGAAGAGCTTGCCCCGCTTGGCGTCGATCGCCGCCTTCTTGTGCTTGGTGGTCGCCCATTTGGAGTGGCCGCTCATACCCGTTCCTTCACGAAGTTCCGCACGTTGTCCACGAACAGCTGGTGCACCCGGTGGTCCCCGGTCACTTCCGGATGGAAGGAGGTCGCCATGAGGGCGCCCTGCACGACGGCGACGATCCTACCGGCGGCGGGACCGTCCTCGACGCGGGCCAGGACCTCGACCGTCGGCCCGACCTCCTCGACCCAGGGCGCCCGGATGAAGACCGCCCGGACGGGTTCGTCGAGCCCCCGGAAGGCCAGGTCGTGCTCGAAGGAGTCCACCTGGCGGCCGAAGGCGTTGCGCCGCACAGTGATGTCCAGGCCGCCGAGGGTCTCCTGGTCGGGTCGCGCGTCGGCGATCCGGTCGGCCAGCATGATCATCCCGGCGCACGAGCCGTAGACCGGCATACCGGCCGCGATCCGCTCGCGCAGCGGACCCTGCAGGTCGAAGGCCCGCACGAGCTTGTCCATGGTCGTGGACTCCCCACCGGGGAGGACCAGCGCGTCGACGGCCGCGAGCTCGGCTCGTCGGCGCACCGTGAGCGTCTCGGCCCCGCACGAGTCCAGGACCGCGAGGTGCTCACGGACATCGCCCTGCAGGGCGAGGACGCCGATCGTCGGCCGGCTCACCAACCACGCTCGGCGAGGCGGTGCGGGACCGGGATGTCGTCGACGTTGATCCCGACCATGGCCTCGCCGAGGCCTCGGGAGACCTCGGCCAGGACGCCGGGGTCGTCGTAGAACGTCGTCGCCTTGACGATGGCGGCGGCCCGCTGGGCCGGGTTGCCCGACTTGAAGATGCCGGAACCGACGAAGACGCCCTCGGCGCCGAGCTGCATCATCATCGCGGCGTCCGCCGGGGTGGCGATCCCGCCGGCGGTGAAGAGGACGACGGGCAGCTTGCCCTGCTCGGCGACCTCCTTGACGAGCTCGTAGGGTGCGCCGATCTCCTTGGCCGCGAGGTAGAGCTCGTCGTGGGCCAGGCTGCGCAGCCGGTTGATCTCCCCGCGGATCTGGCGCATGTGCGTCGTCGCGTTCGAGACGTCACCGGTGCCGGCCTCGCCCTTGGAGCGGATCATCGCCGCGCCCTCGGTGATCCGGCGCAGCGCCTCGCCGAGGTTCGTCGCACCGCAGACGAAGGGCACGGTGAAGGCCCACTTGTCGATGTGGTGGCTGTAGTCGGCCGGGGTGAGCACCTCGGACTCGTCGACGTAGTCCACCCCGAGACTCTGCAGGATCTGCGCCTCGACGAAGTGGCCGATCCGGGCCTTGGCCATGACCGGGATCGAGACCGCGTCGATGATGCCCTGGATCATGTCCGGGTCCGACATCCGCGACACCCCGCCCTGCGCCCGGATGTCGGCGGGGACCCGCTCCAGGGCCATGACGGCGACGGCGCCCGCGTCCTCGGCGATCTTGGCCTGCTCGGCCGTCACGACGTCCATGATGACGCCGCCCTTGAGCATCTCGGCCATGCCCCGCTTGACCCGGCTCGTGCCGGTGGTGGGGACGTTCTGGATGGGGGCGTCGGTCATCGGAGTCCTTCTGAGCTCGGTGCGGTGGGCCGCGGGGTGCGATGGCGGGCGCGCGGACCCTCCCGGTCGCGCGGGCGCCGCGGGTGCGGCATACCCAGTGTAGGTCCGGCGGCCGGGTGCGGGGTCAGGGCGTCAGCGAGGCGGGCAGCTCGTCGTGGAACTCCACCGGCTCCGGCAGCTCGGCGTGGCCGGCCAGGCGGAACGCCCGCACCACCGCCTTGGTCCGGACCCGGCGCACCTCGCGGACCGCGTCGTTGTGGAAGCGGCGGGCCATCTGGACCCGCAGGGCCGCCGACTCGACCCGACGCAGGGCGCTCGCGCCCAGCTCGTCGTCGTCCCGCAGCTCTGCCACGACCTCGGGGCTGAGCGCGAGGTTGAGGGCCTCGGTCAGGTCGGACTCGACGCCCTCGCGCCCCGCGAAGTGCTGACCCTCGAGGAGGTCGTCGCCGATGTGCTCGGTCTGCCTCTCGAGGGACCCGGTCGCGGCGTCGGCGAGCAGGAGCGACGTCGCCGGGTCGAGGACGCCGCTGTTCGCGAGCTCGAGGGTGGCCTCGGCCCGCCGGACGAGCTGGGCGTCGAGCGTCGAGAGCGAGCCCTCGACCTTGGCGTGCAGCCGGTCCAGCCGGGAGGCGGAGTAGGACAGGTACCACGCGACCGCGACGAGGACCGCGACGACGACGGCCGCGACCTGGGCGATGTCGATGCCGGTCTGGCTCATGCCTCACTCCCCCGCGGGCCGCCTCGGATGATCCGGCCCCACAGGCCCGAGGGCCGGACCGGGTCGACCGCCTCGGCACTGTCGATGACCGTCTCGTAGACCGCCATGATCCGTTCGGCGACTCCCGCCCAGTCGAAGGCCTGGGCACGCTGGTGGCCGGCGGCGCTGAGGGTCTCGCGGCGGGCCGGGTCGCCGAGCAGCCAGACCACCCGGTCGGCCAGCGCGGCGACGTCGCCGGTCGGGAACAGCTCGCCGGCCACGCCGTGGCCGAGGACGTCGGCGAATGCCGTGAGGTCGCTCGCGAGGACAGGGGCGCCCGCCGCCATCGCCTCGACGAGGACGATGCCGAAGCTCTCGCCGCCGGTGTGCGGCGCGACGTAGAGGTCGACCGAGGAGAGCAGGGCGGCCTTGTCGGCGTCGCTGACCCCGCCGAGGAACTCCGTCGCCGCGAGGACGTCGGGAGCCAGCTCCTTCGACGCCTCCTTGACGTCGCCGGGTCCGGCGACGAGCAGCCGGACGCCGGGCAGGCGGGGCAGGATCGCCGTCATCGCCTGGGCGAGCACGGCCAGGCCCTTGCGCGGCTCGTCGATCCGACCGAGGAACGCCAGCGTGGGCCGGTCCGGGGTGCCGGTCCACCGCGGGTCCGGCTCGGCGCGGTCGAACCGGCCGACGTCGACCCCGTTGGGGATGATGTAGGCATCGCCCCCGAGGTGCCGCCGGACGGTGCGCCGGGCGTCCTCGGACACGGCGATCCGGGCGCGGATCTTCTCCAGCGACGGGCGCAGCAGCGGGTTCGCGGCGTGCATGGCACGCGAGCGCAGGTTCGCCGTGTGGAACGTCGCCACGACCGGAGCACTCGTCGCCCAGAGGGCGAGGAGCGAGATGCTCGGCGTGACCGGCTCGTGCAGATGGACGACGTCGAACGCGCCGTCGTCGAGCCATCGCCCGACCCGGGCGGAGCTCGTGGGACCGAAGGTGAGACGGGCCACGGACCCGTTGTACCGCACCGGGACCGCCCGGCCACAGGACTGCAGGTACCCAGGGAGCACGGCGTCGTCGTCGGCCGGGGCCAGGACGGAGACGGCGTGACCGTCGGCGAGGAAGTGCTCGGCAAGGTCCCGGACGTGGAACTGCACCCCTCCGGGGACATCGAAGGAGTACGGGCAGACGATGCCGATCCTCATCGGCTGCCCTCCACGGCCGCCCGGCGGGAGGGGTCGAGGTCGACGGAGAAGACCCGCTGCAGCATGTGCCAGTCCTCCGGGTGCTCGGCGATCACGGCGCCGAGCGCGTCGGCGCACCCCTGCGTCATGGCCGTCACCTTCTCGCGGGTGGTCCCGGTGGCGGGCGCGGGCACCTCGTCGTGGAACGTGATGAGGATCCCCCAGCCGTGCGGCCCGCGCCGCTCGTGCCGGATCGACACCGGGAAGAGCGGTCGCCGCTCGGTCAGCGCCAGGGCGGCCGGCCCGGCGGCCATCCTGGCGCGCTGACCGCAGAGGTCGACCTCCACCCCGGTGTCCGAGAGGTCTCGGTCGGCCAGGAGCGGGATGAGCACCGGGCGCCGGGCCTGTGAGCGCAGCGCCGCGAAGACGTTGCCGCCTCCGGTGAGCGGGAAGATCGTCATCCCCAGCCCGGTGCGGAACCGGAGGAACTCCTGGAACATCTCCTCGGGCTTGAGCCGCTCGGCCACGGTGACGACCGGCGCCCAGTGCACGGCCGCCCAGGCGCCGGCGAGGTCCCAGTTGCCGAGGTGGCCGAGGAAGCACACCGCCGAGCCTCCCGCGTCGAGGACCGCGCGGACCGGCTGGTCCCCCTCGACCCGCACCCGGGAGGCGAGATCGGCGGCGGAGAGCGTCGGCAGCCGGAACGCCTCGCAGTAGTAGCGCAGGTAGGCGCGCATCCCGGTCCGCACCAGGGCGTCGAGCGCCGCGTCGCCGAGGTCGGGCCGCACCAGGGCGTAGTTCGAGCGCATCCGGGCCGCCTTGCCCCGGGCGACGGCGGCATCGGCCATCCGCTCGAAGACCCCGTAGGCCGCGCGCTCGGGCAGCAGCCGCGTGACCGCCCAGCCCAGCCGGAACCCACCGACGGTGAGCGCGTCGGTGGCCCGGGCCGACAGCCGGCTCACGCGCTCTCGAAGGCCTGGCGACGCACCTCGAGCATCCGCTGCACGATGGTGACCAGGCTGGCGAGGGCGAGCAGCGCCAGGACGACGGTGAGGACGACCTCGGGCAGCCCGAGACCGACGAGCCCGGTGGTCAGGAGCACCGCGACGAGCCGGTCCGCGCGTTCGGCGATCCCGACGTTGGCCGTCATCCCGAGCCCCTCGGCGCGGGCCTTGGCATAGGACACGACGCTGCCGAGGATGAGGCAGGCCAGCGCGAGGGCCGCCATGAGCTGGTCCCGGCCGTCACCGGCATACCAGAGGACGAGGCCGCCGAAGATGGCCGCGTCACCGACCCGGTCCAGTGTCGAGTCGAGGTAGGCACCCCAGCGGCTCGACCGGCCCTGCATCCGGGCCATCACCCCGTCGATCGTGTCGGAGAAGACGAAGGCGGTGACGACGAGCGTGCCCACGAGGAAGTCGTGGCGCGGGTAGAAGACGAGGGCCCCGACGGCCACCCCGAGCGTGCCGACGACCGTGACGGCGTCGGGGCTGACGCCCAGGGCCACGAGGGCCCTCGCGACCGGGGTGAAGACCTTGGTGAAGAAGGCGCGGGCGTATTTGTTGAGCATGGCGCGGCCAGCCTAACGGCCCGCCAACGTGGCATCGACCACTCCGGCCCCGCCGTGCCGCGTCGGCTGTTGTGCAACGTGGCACCGAGGGGGAAAGGTAAGACCCATGACCGGCTCAACGACCCCCACCCAGGCTCCCGTCGTCAGCTCCGTCGAGGGGCTCCGCAACGTCGTCCTCGTCGGACCGAGCGGAGCCGGCAAGTCGCGGCTGTTCGACCACATCGTCACCACCCTCACCGGGGTCGGCCGGCCCGGGCGCGAGCAGGGAGAGCGGGTCATGGGCCTGCGCGCCGCCACCCTCGACAACGAGGGGACGGTGGTGACCATCCTCGATGCACCCGGCAACCCCGACTTCGTGGGCGAGGTCCGGGCCGGGTTGAGGGCCGCCGATGCGGCCCTCTTCGTCGTCTCGGCGGCGGACGGCGCCGACGCGGCCACCCGGGCCCTGTGGCACGAGTGCGCGATCGTCGGTATGCCGCGCGCCGTGGTCATCACCCAGCTCGACGCCCGCGACGCCGACTTCACGGCGACCCTCGAGGACTGCCAGGCGCACTTCGGCTCCGGCGTCCAGCCGCTCGGGGTGCCGATCTCCGGCACCGAGGGCGCGGTCACCTCGATCGCCGACCTCCTGCTCGGCGAGATCCACGACTACGCCGGCGGCCGGCGCAGCGTGCGCAAGGCCGGCCCCGAGCACGCCGACGTGTTCGACAGCTACCGGGGCGGTCTCATCGAGGGGATCATCGAGGAGTCCGAGGACTCCTCGCTCATGGACCGCTACCTCGAGGGCGAGGAGCTCGAGTTCGCCACTCTCGAGAGCGACCTGCTCGCGGCGGTCGCCCACGGGTCCTTCTTCCCCGTCGTCCCCGTCTCCGCCGAGACCGGCGCCGGCGTCACCGTGCTGCTCCACCTCGTCAACGCCGCCTTCCCGCACCCCGGGCTGCACCCGCTGCCGACCGTGACGCCGGTCGACGGAGGCGAGCCGATGACGCTCACCGCGGACCCCGACGGCCCCCTCGTGGCCGAGGTCGTCCACACCCACAGCGACGCCTACGTGGGCCACCTCTCCCTCATCCGGGTCTTCTCCGGCACGCTGCGCCCCGACCGGGCCGTCCACGTGTCGGGGCATCTCGACCGGCTCGGCACCCCGACCGGGGAGGGCCACGCCGCCCACGACGAGGACGTCCGCCCGGGGGCCATCGCGGCCCCGTTCGACGAGGACATCCTCACCAAGACCCAGGCGATCGCCGGAGAGATCGTCGTCGTCACGAAGCTGGCGACCGCGCAGACCTCGGACTCGCTGTCCTCGCCCGAGCAGCCGCTGCTCGTCACGCCGTGGGCGCTGCCCGACGCGCTCCTGCCGGCGGCCGTGGCCGCGAAGACCCGGGCCGACGAGGACAAGATGCCCGGTGCCTTCCGCGAGCTCGCGTCCGAGGACCCCTCACTGCGGATCGAGCACGACGCAGGGACCGGCCAGACCGTCCTGTGGACGACCGGGCCCGCCCATCTCGAGCTCATCCTCAGCCGGCTGAAGTCCCGCTTCAACGTCGACGTCGAGCAGGTCCAGGTCAAGGTCGCCATGAAGGAGACCCCGGTGTCCCGGGCCGAGGCACAGGGACGCCACGTCAAGCAGTCCGGCGGTCACGGGCAGTACGCCGTGGTGCACATGACGATGGAGCCGCTCCCCCGGGGCTCGGGCGTGGAGTTCCAGGAGACGGTGGTCGGCGGGGCGGTGCCGCGCCAGTTCATCCAGAGCGTCGAGAAGGGCACCTACACCCAGCTCGAGAAGGGCCTGCTCGCCGGCTGGCCGGTCGTCGACGTCAAGGTCACCCTGACCGACGGCAAGGCCCACTCGGTCGACTCCAGCGACGTGGCCTTCCAGACCGCGGCCGGCCTGGCGCTGCGCGAGATGGCCTCACCCAAGACGATCGCCTTGCTCGAGCCGATCGACACCGTCCAGGTCACCGTCGACGACGAGTACCTCGGTGCCGTCATGACCGACGTGGGCACCCGGCGCGGCCAGATCATCGGCTCCCACCAGGCCGAGGGCGAGGAGGGCCGCAGCGTCCTCGTGGCGGCGGTGCCGGCGCTCGAGCTGCTCGACTACGCCATCACGCTGCGCTCCCTCGCCCACGGCACGGGGACGTTCCGCCGTGAGCTGCGCGGCTACGAGCAGCTGCCCGACCGGCTCCTCCAGGACCACCTCGACACCAAGGACAAGTAGCCCGCTCGTCCGTCCGCGGTGCGCTCAGGCGGGCCAGCCGTCGACGAGCCGGCGACGGACGTCCTCGATGAGCATCGGCAGCGCCTTGGTCCGGCCGATGACGGGCAGGAAGTTCGAGTCCCCGCCCCAGCGGGGGACGATGTGCTGGTGCAGGTGGGCCTGCACCCCGGCACCGGCCACGGCCCCCTGGTTCATGCCGATGTTGTAGCCCATCGGCCCCGAGGCCACGGCCAGCGCCCGGAGCGCCTGCTTGGTCAAGGCGGTGAACTCCGCGGTCTCCTCGTCGGTGAGGTCGACGTAGGCCGACACGTGCCGGTACGGGCAGACGAGCACGTGCCCGGGGTTGTAGGGGTAGAGGTTCATGACGACGTAGCACAGCTCGCCGCGGCGGACGATGAGCCCGTCGCCGTCCTCCCGGGTCGGGGCCACGCAGAACGGGCAGCCGTCGCCGGCCTCCTCGGAGGGCCGCTCGCCCTGGACGTAGACGAGCCGGTGCGGCGTCCAGAGCCGGTCGAAGCCGTCGGCGTCGCCGGCGAACGAGGCGGCGTCCTCGACCCGCGGCGTCGGGTGAAGGGGCAGGTCCGGCATACCGGCAAGCCTAGGGGTACCGCACCGCGTCACCCGGCAGCGCCCTGCGGGCGGCGGAGTCTGGTGCGACACTGTCGCGGTGCCACAGCCTCCGCCCAGCCGCTACCTGCTGCGGGCCAAGGACCACGCCGACGCGCACTACCGCGAGGAGCTCACCGTGGCCGACCTGGCCCGGGTCGCGCACCTGTCCCCCGCCCACTTCAGCCGGGCGTTCCGGCGCACCTTCGGTGAGCCACCCCACCAGTACCTGCTCAGCCGCCGTCTCGAGCGGGCCGCCGCGCTTCTGCGCGGCACCGACTGGTCGGTCGTCCGCGTCTGCCACGCCGTCGGCCTGAGCAGCGTCGGCTCGTTCACGACGACCTTCCGGCGCTACTACGGGCGCACCCCGGTCGAGTACCGCGCCGCCCATCCCCCGGCGGCCGAGCGCGCCCGGGTCCCCGGGTGCGTCCTGCGCGCCTACGCCCGGCAGATGCGCACGTTTGGAGAAGACAGCACGCTCACGTGACGGGTGGACTGGTCGGCACGACGTCAGCACCGACCTCCCGAAGGAGCCAGAGATGTTCCGCATCGCCACGACCCAGCTGTGGGTGCACGACCAGGACGAGGCCCTCGCCTTCTACACCGACAAGGTCGGCATGGAGGTGAAGATGGACGTCACCGTGCCCGAGATGGGCAACTTCCGGTGGCTGACGGTGGGCCCACCCGGGCAGGACGACGTGGGCATCGTCCTCATGGCCATCCCGGGTCCCCCGGTCCTCGACGACGCCACCGCGGCGGCCGTCCGCGACCTCATGGCCAAGGGTGCAGCCGGCACCGTCTTCCTCACGACGGACGACATGGACTCGGCCTACGCCGAGATGACGGCCCGTGGCCTGGAGTTCATCGGCGAGCCGGAGCGCCAGCTCTACGGCATCGACGTGGGCTTCCGGGACCCCTCGGGCAACAACCTGCGGATGAGCCAGCTCGCCCCCGACTTCGGGGGCTGAACCCGCAGGACCGTGCCAGGCACAAAGGTGAGGCCCCGGGAAGTATGAGTTCCCGGGGCCTCGGTGACCCGACGTGATGCTCCGGATCTCACGGGAGCTTCTCAGTCGCCTCCGGCCTCATCACCGACCGGTTCCGCTCGGGTTGCCCCATGCGGCTGGCGTCTGTCCTTCTCCCGATCCCTCGACCACCGAGGTGATCGAGTAGGTAAGTTCTACTCCCGGATCGCGATGCGCCGCAACGGTTTTCGGGAGGAATCTCGGACGATTTCGCCGGCTCGGCGTGTCGTCGGCGTGTCGCGGGACGGATGTGACGGGAGCGCCACCCGAGCCGGGTGGTGGACCCGCCCCGCGGCGGCTCAGACCTGCGCCCGGGTCCGGATCGCCTCGAGCACCTCGGCCAGGGCCTGCGCCACCGGGACGCCGTTCTTCTGCGACCCGTCGCGGTAGCGGAAGGAGACCGCACCGGCCGACCTGTCGTCCTCACCGGCGATGAGGACGAAGGGGACCTTGGCCTTGCTGGCGTTGCGGATCTTCTTGGGGAACCTGTCGTCCGAGCCGTCGAGCTCGACGCGCACGCCCTGCTCGGCCATCTCGTCCAGGACGCCCTGGAGGTAGTCGGCATACTCGTCGGCGACGGGCACCCCGAGGACCTGGACCGGCGAGAGCCAGGGCGGGAAGGCACCGGCGTAGTGCTCGGTGAGCACCCCGATGAACCGCTCGATCGACCCGAACTTCGCCGAGTGGATCATGACCGGCTGCTTGCGGGCGCCGTCGGCGTCCTGGTACTCCAGACCGAACCCGGCGGGCTGGTTGAAGTCGTACTGGATCGTCGAGAGCTGCCAGGTGCGCCCGATGGCGTCCTTGGCCTGGACCGAGACCTTGGGTCCGTAGAAGGCCGCCCCGCCGGGGTCCGGCACGAGGTCGAGCCCGGTCTCGCGACAGGCGTCCTCGAGGACCCGGGTCGCGATGGCCCACTGCTCGTCGCTGCCGATGAACTTGTCCTTCTTGTCGCCGCTGTCGTCGCGCGTGGACAGCTCGAGGTAGAAGTCGTCGAGGCCGAAGTCGCGCAGCAGCGACAGGACGAAGCGCAGCAGGTGCGTGATCTCGGCCGGCGCCTGCTCGGGCGTCACGTAGGAGTGCGAGTCGTCCTGGGTCATCCCCCGGACCCTGGTCAGGCCGTGGACGACGCCGGACTTCTCGAAGCGGTAGACCGACCCGAACTCGAACAGCCGCATCGGCAGGTCGCGGTAGGAGCGCCCCCGCGACTTGAAGATGAGGTTGTGCATGGGGCAGTTCATGGCCTTGAGGTAGTAGTCCGACCCCTCCATCTGCATGGGCGGGAACATCGTGTCGGCGTAGTACGGCAGGTGCCCGGAGGTGTGGAACAGCCCCTCCTTGCTGATGTGCGGCGTCCCGACGTAGAGGAAGCCCTCCTCGATGTGGCGGCGCCGGACGTAGTCCTCCATCTCGCGCTTGAGGACCCCGCCCTTGGGGTGGAAGACGGCCAGGCCGGAGCCGAGCTCGTCGGGGAACGAGAAGAGGTCGAGCTCGGCACCGAGCTTGCGGTGGTCGCGCCGCTCGGCCTCGGCCAGCCGGTCGAGGTAGTCCTTGAGGTCGTCCTTGCTCGCCCATGCGGTGCCGTAGACCCGCTGCAGCTGGGGGTTCTTCTCGGAGCCGCGCCAGTATGCCGCGGCGCTGCGCATCAGCTTGAAGGCGTTGCCGAGCACCTTCGTCGACGGCACGTGCGGGCCGCGACACAGGTCGCCCCAGGCGCGGGAGCCGTCGCGACGGACGTTGTCGTAGATCGTCAGCTGGTCCCCGCCGACCTCGACGTCGGCGCCGTCGGCCGCTTCGGCGGCATCCGACATGCCGCCCCCCTTGAGGCCGATGAGCTCGACCTTGTAGGGCTCGTCGGCGAGCTCGACGCGCGCCTGCGCGTCGGAGATCTCCCGACGGTGGAAGGTCTGGCCCTCGTTGATGATCCGCTGCATGACCTTCTCGAGGGCCCGCAGGTCCTCCGGGGTGAACGGGGTCTCGACGTCGAAGTCGTAGTAGAACCCGTCACGGATCGGCGGCCCGATCCCCAGCCGCGCCGCGGGGTTGACCTCCTGGACGGCCTGGGCGAGGACGTGGGCGGCGCTGTGCCGCAGCACGTAGAGGCCGTCCTCCTCGGCAGCGGTGACCGGCTCGACGACGTCGCCGTCGGCCAGGACGTGGGCGAGGTCGCGCAGCTGCCCGTTGACCCGGGCGACGAGCACCGCCCGGTCGTCGCCGAACAGGTCCGCGGCCGTCGTCCGCTCCGGCACCGATCGCGCGGTTCCGGCGACGTGGACGGTGATCTGGGCAGACATCGGTCGGGCTCCTGGACGTGAACGGGCGGGCGGCCGACGGGTATGCCGGTCGCCCGCCCAGGGTATCGACCGGTGCGGCTCGTCAGCGAACCGGTTCGCGGGCCCCGGAAGGGTCCGGTGTCAGGCGGCCCACCAGGGACGAAGCTGCAGGCCGGACCGCCCGTCGCGGTGCGGCTTGACGGCGAGCACCTGGTGCAGCTGGATCTCGTTGCGCTCGAAGGCCAGCCGCGACCCGGCCATGTAGAGGCCCCAGACCCGGGCCGTGCCCTCGCCGACCTCGTCGACGGCCGCCTCCCAGTGGTGCTCGAGGTTGGCGCACCACTCACCGAGGGTCAACGCGTAGTGCTCGCGCAGGTTCTCCTCGTGCACGACCTCGAGGCCGATGTTCTGGATCTCGGTGATGATCCGGCCCGAGCCGGTCAGCTCGCCGTCGGGGAAGACATAGCGGTCGATGAAGGCACCGGTCTCCTGGGGACGGTTGTCCGGCCGGGTGATGCAGTGGTTGAGCAGCAGGCCACCGTGGCGCAGCCGGTCCTGGATCCAGGTGAAGTAGCTCGGGTAGTTCGCGACGCCGATGTGCTCGGTCAGCCCGATCGAGGACACGGCGTCGAAGCCGGTCTCGTCGATGTCGCGGTAGTCGCCGTGGCGGACCTCGGCGAACTCCTCGAGGCCCTCCTCGCGGATCGCCCGCTGGGCCCACGCCGCCTGCTCCTTGGAGAGCGTCACGCCGAGCGCCTTGACGCCGCGGCGCGCGGCATACCGGACCATCCCGCCCCAGCCGCAGCCGATGTCGAGGAGCCGGTAGCCCGAGGACAGTGCGAGCTTGTCGAAGACGAGGCGGTACTTGTTCGACTGCGCCTCCTCGAGGGATGCCGAGGCCTGCGGGTAGCACGCGCAGGTGTAGGTCATCGACGGCCCGAGGACCATCTCGTAGAAGCGGTTCGACACGTCGTAGTGGTGGTGGATCGCCTCGGCGTCGCGGCCCTTGGAGTGGCGCAGGCCCTCGGCCACCCGGCGCCAGCGCGGCATCGCCTCCTGCGGCGGGGGCGGCGGCGGGGTCATCCCCTTCAGCCCGAGGGTGCGGGCGATCTCGACCGCCTTGCGCGCGGTGGGGCGGCGGAACGAGAGCCTCTCGAGGGCGAGCAGCGCCTCGTAGGGGTCGCCGGGGTGGACGCCGCCGAGCTCGAGGTCCCCTGACACGTAGGCGCGGGCCAGGCCCAGGTCCCCGGGGGCGGTGGCGATGTAGGCCATCCCTCGCGGGTTCTTCAGGTGCATGGCAAGGGGGGCGTCGACCGATCCGGTGGCCGAGCCGTCGTAGGCGGTGAGCCGCACCGGGAGCGGTGCCTGGGTGACGGCCTCGACGATCTCGGCGATCGTCATCGGCCCGGACGCCGGGGGTGTCGGTCCCATGTGCGCGTGGGTGGTCCGGTCCTGGTCGAGCGTGGTCATGCGCGCTTCACCGCCTTGGCATAGAGATCGAGGAGCCGGTCGTCGGGGTCGTAGCGGTCCTTGAGCTTGGCGTACTCGTCACCGCCGTAGAGCCTGGCGAACTCGGCCTCCTCGTAGAACGAGTCTGAGTAGAGGGACTTGTGTCCGCCGAGGGAGGTCACCTGCTCCTCGATGAGCCGGTTGGTGGCCCCCTCGGGGGCACCCGGAAGGATCGGGACGGTGGACCAGAAGCCCACGTTGACGTACGTCTCTCCGGAGCGCAGGGGGTAGAGCATCCACGGGTGGTCGTCCCCGGCGTCGGCCAGACCGGCCGAGGAGTCGCGCAGCCGCAGCGGGCAGAGCCAGACCGGCTCGATGGGCACGGTGTCGAGGAACCACCGGACGAACTCCGCGGTCCGCTCGAGGGGGATCTCGACGTCCTGGATGACCCGCTCGCGCGGCGGCCGGCCCTGGCGCGCCTCGAGCCGGTCACCGACGTGGAAGCGCCCGTCGAGGGCGATGAGCTTCCAGTAGACGCTGCTGCGGCGCAGCCGCTTCGGCCACAGGCGGCGCACCGTCGGCTGCTGGGCGCCGAAGGCCCGGGAGCACCAGAACCAGTCGGTGTCCCAGCGCCACAGGTAGTCGTGGATCGTGAGCAGGTCCCGCTTCGGTGTGCGACGGTCGTGCTGGATGGAGCGGTAGTAGATCTGCTGGCCCGTGTAGTCGCTCGTCGGACCCGGCTCGTCGGTGCGCCGGCCGAGCGTGAGGTAGCACTCGCGCTCGGAGAAGACGACGCCGTCGACGTAGTCGACGTCCTCGCCGGCATACACACCGTTGGCGACGACCTCACCGATGGCGGCCACGAGGGCCTCGAGGCCGTGGTAGCGGACGTGCCGCAGGGCGACGGCCCGCTTGACCGGCTCGAGCTCGATGCGCAGGCGCGTGGCGTAGCCGAGGGAGCCGTAGGAGTTGGGGAAGCCGCGGTAGAGGTCGGCGTGCTCCCCCGTCGGGCGCGCCGTGACGATCTCACCGGCTCCGGTGAGGATGTCCATCTCGAGGACGGACTCGTGCGGGAGGCCGTTGCGCCACGAGGCCGACTCGATCCCCAGCCCGGTGACCGCGCCGCCGAGGGTGATCGTCTTGAGCTGCGGGACGACGAGCGGGGTGAGCCCGTGCGGCAGGGTCGCGGCGACGAGGTCCTCGTAGGTGCACATGCCGGCGACGTCGGCGGTGCGCGCCTCCCGGTCGACCGAGAGGACGCCGGTGAGCCCCGAGACGTCGAGGCCGGCCACCGTGGACGAGCTCCGGGTGCGGAACAGGTTGGACGTGCGCTTGGCGAGCCGCACCCGCTGCCCGGCCGGGATCGCCTGGTAGCTCTCCACGAGCCGGGTCACGCCGTCCTTGTCCACGTCCACCCTCCTTCCGTGCCCACCTCTTGCCCCTGCCAGGTCGACTGTATGCCGTCGACATGGGCCGGGCTGAACGTCACCTGTGCGAGCCCTGGTCACCGGCCTCGACGATCGCCTCGTCGCCCGTGTGCAGGACGCCCGTCCGGCCCACCGCGGCATACACCCCCGGACACGAGCCGGCCGTCCGCTCCACCGCCAGGAGGACGTCACCGACCCTCAGGACGGAGCCGACGAGTCCCTCGATCTCGGCCGAGGGGACGTCGAGGACGACGTTGGCGCGGGTGCCCGGGGAGTCGTTGCCGATGATCGAGACCGGGGCCTTCTTGCGGCGGTCGCCGGCCAGTCCCTCGGACTCGACCGGAACGGCCTCGTGGTCCACGCCGGGCTCGTCCTTGACGGGGTAGGTGTGCAGCGCCACGACATGTGCCGGCCTCATGCGCCCATCATCCCCAATGGCGGGGGCCCGGTGGTGCCTGGGCGTCGGTCAGGTTGTCCGGCGAGGGCTACCGTGGCAGGGGTCCGTGACGTCGAGCCACCAACCAGATGCGCGAACCGGCCCGCGACGACCGCGGGATGACCATCGCGTTGGCAGCCCTGAGCGCCGGGTGAGTGTGTCGCCAGAGCACGCTGCTCCCACGGGCTCGTCGCACGGCGGGCGACGCCGAGGGTCAGCGAGGTGGTGGACGTGAAGGGACTCGAACCCCTGGCCTCTCGCGTGTGAAGCGAACGCTCTAACCAACTGAGCTACACGTCCGGGCCGCCGTGTGGCGGGCGGACCGAGGATACCGGGCTCGCCGAGCCGCGCGAAATCGACCCGGGCCTCCCGGGAGGCCCGGGGGGACGACGACGACCGGGGAGCCCTACCCGCCTGCCTGGTCGTCGGGCTGGAACAGGCCGACGACGTTGCCCTCGGGGTCGGTGAAGTAGGCGGACCACCCCATGCCCGGGATGGGCTGCTTGCCCTGCACCACCACCCCGCCGCGGGCCTCGACGGCCACGAGCGTCGCGTCGAGGTCGCCCACCCCGGCGATGACGACCGGCGCCCGGTGGAGGTCGCCGCGGGCGATCAGGGCGCCGTCGGCGCCCATCTCACCCTCCTCCCCCGCCGTCACCAGCCAGTAGGGGTCCTCGTTCCAGCGGTTGACCGACCAGCCGAGCACCTCGCCGTAGAAGGCTGCCGCGCGGTCGGGGTCGTCGACGGGGATCTCGAAGTGCACGATCTTGGCCATCTCACCCACCTCCCGGGCACCGCCGGTGCGGCGTCCCCGTCCATCGTCGGTCGCGGCGGCGGCATGGACAAGACCGGGGCGGGTATGCCGTCCCGGCCCGGGTCAGAGCCCGGCGTGGGCGTGCAGCCACGCCTCGACGGCGTCCGGGAGGAAGCCCGGGACGCCCGACAGGCGCAGCAGGCCCCACAGGACGACGACGACGAACGCGGCCGTGACCAGGCCGACCACCCCCTGCACGAGCACCGGCTGGGCCTTGACCCACTCCGTCCACCGGCGCAGCACGTCCCGGCCCCACTCGAGGAGCCGTTGGGCAGGCTCGAACTCCGAGGCGAGCACCGCCACCCCGGTGAAGACGATGAGCCATCCGGGCCCCGGCAGCGGGACGAGGACGAGACCGCCCACCGTGATCGCCAGGCCGACGACGAGGACGGCGATCCGGTACGGCAGGGCGAGCGCGGGGTTGGCCCTGATCCGGCGCCGCCAGGCCCAGTCGTCGTCCTCGGCGTCGACGAAGACGTGGTGGTCGGGATGCTCGCCCGTGCGCGGCCGGGATCCCTCGCTCACGGGTCCATCCCGGCCCGGGCGGCACCGGCGGCGAAGGCCTCCGCGGCCGTCGCGGTGAGCGGCCCCGCGGAGGCCAGGGCCCGCCCGTCGACCGAGCCCACGGCATACACGTCCCGCGTCGAGCTGGTGAGGAACACCTCCTCGCAGGTCAGCAGGACGTCGAGCGGCAGCGGCTCCTCTCGCACCTCGACCCCGGCCGCCGCGCACCACTCGAGGGTCAGCTCGCGGGTGATGCCCGCGAGGCAGCCGCTGCTCAGCGGCGGGGTCCGGATCACCCCGTCGACGACGACGAAGATGTTGGACCCGGTGCCCTCGCACAGCTCGCCTCGGCCGTTGCCGAAGATCGCCTCGACGGCGCCGCGCTCCTTGGCGTGGGCCAGCGCCACGACGTTGTCGGCGTAGGAGGTCGTCTTGAGACCTGCGGTGGCGGCGCGCTCGTTGCGGGTCCACGGGACGGTCACGACGGCGCCGCCGGCGGCGGGTTCCGGCTGCGGTCCCGCGGTGACGATGTAGGTGAGGGCCGAGCCGGCCCGGTCCGAGCCGAGCGGCCCGGCTCCCCCGGTCACCGTCCAGCGCAGCCTGCCGAAGCCGATCGGCTCCCCGGCCGACAGCACCGCTGCGGCGCCGGCGCGGATGACGTCGTGGTCGGCGGGTGGCAGGCCGAGGCCGGACAGGGTGCGGTCCATCCGGCGCAGATGGCGGGACATCGCGAAGACCTCGCCGTCGACGACCTTCGCGGTCTCGAAGCCCCCGTCCCCGACGGTCACGCCGTGGTCGAGCGCCCGCACCGAGGGGACGTCGGCCTCGACGAGGCGCCCGTCGACCCACACCCGGATCTCGCTCATCCCCTGGCTCCGCGCATGGGCCCACCCTGTCAGATGCCGCGGCCGTCCCGCGAGGTGCCGGACGCGAGGCCGACGAGGCGGTCCGCCTTGAGCTGGGTCTCCCGCCACTCGGCGAGCGGGTCCGAGCCCCAGGTGATGCCCGCGCCGGTGCCGAACCTCAGCACCCGGCGTCCGTCGGGCTCCCGGGCCGCCCAGAAGGTCCGGATGCCGACCGCGAGGACCGCCTCGTCCGCGTCGGCGTCCACCCACCCCACGGCGCCGCAGTAGGGGCCGCGCGGGACGGGCTCGAGATCGGCGATCGCGCGCAGGGCGGTGTGCTTGGGAGCACCCGAGACCGAGCCGGGTGGGAAGGTCGCCGCCAGCAGGTCGGCCCAGGTCACCCCCGGGCGGAGCTCACCGGTCACGTCCGACACGAGGTGGACCAGGCCGGGATGCTCCTCGACCGCGCACAGTCGGTCGACGTCGACGGTGCCGGGCCGGCATACCCGCCCCAGGTCGTTGCGGACGAGGTCGACGATCATGACGTTCTCGGCCCGGTCCTTGGGCAGCAGCCCGGCGGCCGTGGCAGCCGTCCCCTTGATCGGCCGCGAGGTGAGCCGGCCGCCGCGCCGGACGAGGTACGCCTCAGGAGAGGCGCTGACGATCTCGAGCCCCGCCTGCGGGACGTCGACGACGGCGGCATAGGGAGCGGGGTTGCCGCGGGCCAGGACCGGGCCCAGGTCCGTGAGCCGGGCCTCCTCGGGCAGGTCGTGGCTCAGCACCCGGCAGAGGTTGACCTGGTAGACGGTGCCGGCCGCGATCCGCTCGCGGATCTCGCGCACCCCCGCGGTGAAGGCGTCCTCGTCGAGGCTGCTGCGCCAGCCACCGCCGAGCGCCGGCCAGTCCTGCGTGCCGTCGTCCACGACCGGCGGCTGGTCCGGGACGACGGTGTCGAAACGGACCGCCGTGAGCTCGCCCTCGAAGGTCACGACGACGGCCCAGAAGCCGGCCACGAGGTCGGCCGGGTCGTGCGTCACGGCGCTCACCCCGCTCGCGCGGACCCTCCCGAAGCGCGCCCCGGCCATCGGGAGATCGTATGCCGCCCCGCCCGCCCGCGGTCGTTGCCGTTTCACCGAGCGTGACGTTGGACCCAATCGGGCCTACTGACGAGTACGAGGTTGGCGGGGTGCCGGGCCCGGAGGAGGCTCGGAACCGGACCGCCCGGCCCGGGCCCGTGAGGGGCCGGGGCCTCGTCAGCGCCGACGACCGTCCGCTCAGCCACGTCCTTCGACCCGAGCGAGACCGCGATGACCGACACCTCGTCCCCCACCGGCAGCCACTCCGGCGGTTCCGGCCTCGACGTCGACAGCCTCGAGATGATGCTCGAGACCCTCGGCGAGTTCGTCGACGACGCCCTCCCCGCCGAGCGGATCCTCGAGCTCGACCACGACGACGTCTGCCCCGAGGACGTCGTCCGGCGCATGTCCGACCCCGAGACCCTGGGCGTGCAGCTCGTCTTCATCCCCGAGGCCTACGGCGGGATGGACGGTGGGGCGATGGACTCCTACCGGGTCTGCGAGGTCATGGCCGGCCGTGACCTCGGCCTGGCCACGGCGGTGTTCGCGACCTTCCTCGGCTCGGACCCGATCGTCGTCGGGGCGACCGAGGAGCAGCGGAGCCGGTGGCTGGGCGAGATCGCCGAGAAGGGGGTCGTCTTCGCCTACGGCGCGACCGAGCCGGAGGCGGGCAGCGATCTCGGCGCCTTGCGCACCACGGCCAAGCCGGTCACGAACGACGCCGGCGAGGTCACGGCATACCGGATCACCGGTCGCAAGCAGTGGATCTCGAACGGGTCCATCGCCGACTACGCCACCGTGCTCGCCGCCACCGAGGCGGGGCCGTCGTGGTTCGTCGTGCCGCGTGACACGCCGGGGTTCGGCAGCGCGCTGCCCGAGGACAAGCACGGCATCCGGCTGTCCAACACGGCGGCGCTGTTCCTCGACGACGCCGAGGTGCCGGCCGACAGCCTCGTCGGTGGCGTGGAGGGACGCGGCCTGGTCCAGGCCCAGCAGGTCTTCGGCTACACCCGGGTCATGGTCGCCGCGTTCGGCCTCGGCGCCGGATGGGCCGCGCTGGACCGGGCCATCGACTACAGCCGGACCCGCATCCAAGGTGGTGGCCCGCTCTGCGAGAAGCAGGGCTACACCCACAAGCTCGTCGTGCCGCACGCGGTCCGCCTCGAGGCGGCGCGCGCCTTCGTCGAGCACACCGCCCTGCGGCTCGACGCCGGCGAGGGCGTCGACGGCGCGCTCAACACCGAGGGCGCCATCGCCAAGCTGCTGGCGTCCGAGGCCGGCAACAGCGCGGCAGAGGCGGCGATCCAGGCCCACGGCGGCTACGGGTACACCCGGCCCTACCTCGTCGAGAAGATCAAGCGCGACGTCCGTATCACGACGATCTACGAGGGAACCTCCGAGATCCTCGAGATGACGATCGCCCGTGACAGGTGGCAGCAGCACCTGAAGACCTCGGGCCGCTTCTACGCCGACCGCGCCGCAGCCCTGCTGGCCCTCCACGACCGTCACCCCGAGGCAGGAGCCGACGTCGCGGCCCTGGCCGTCGGTGCCCTCGGCACCGTCCTCGAGGCGGCCCGGACCGGACGGCTCACCCGCAACCAGCACGTCCTCTTCCGGCTCGGTGAGCTCGTCTCGCTCGCCGAGGCCGCGGGGGTCATGGCCGAGAAGGCCGCCGCGGCAGCCGAGGGGACCCTCGACGCGAAGATCCCGCGTCGTTTCTCGGCGCTCGCCACGGCCGCGATGTCCCGGGTGTTCGCCCGGGAGGCCGCCCAACGGGTCGCGCTCGACGGCACCCGTTGGGTCGCCGGCTCGGCCGACCCGGGCTCGGCCGCGGTCGCCGCCGTCGAGGCGGTCCCGACCGCCGCGATCCTCCGTGCGCAGGCCGGCCTCGTCGCCGACCTCGACGCGGTCGCCGACGCGCTCTACGGCCGTACCGGCTCCTGACCCGCCCACCCGGACCGCACCACCGAACCGAGGAACCGTCATGACGAGCAGCACAGGGACCCCCGTGGCCGTCGTCGGCCACGCCGCGATCATGCCCGAGGCACCGACCGGGGACGCCTTCTGGGCCAACATCACGGGGGGCCGCTACTGCGTCACCGAGGTCCCGCCCCAGCGGTGGGACCCGGCTCTCTACGCCGACACCGACCACTCGGTCCCGGACAAGACGTACTCGACGATCGGCGGCTGGGTGCGCTCCTTCGAGTGGGACCCCGTGGCCTGGCGGCTGCCGATCCCCCCGACGGTCGCGGCGCAGATGGACGAGGGCCAGCGGTGGGCGCTCTCGGCCGCCCGCTCGGCCCTGACCATGGCCGGCTGGCCGGCCTGGGGTGTCGACTCCGACCGGGTCGCCGTCATCCTCGGCAACGCGATCGGGGGCGAGAAGCACTACATCTCCTCGATGCGCATCAGGCTGCCCGAGGTGATCCGGCACCTCGAGGGCTCGCCGGCCCTGGCCGCCCTGCCCGTCGACGTCCAGCGCGCCGTCGTCGAGGAGACCCGGAGCGGCTACCTGGGCTCCGTGCTGCCGATCACCGAGGACACGATGCCCGGTGAGCTGTCCAACGTCATGGCCGGCCGGATCGCCAACCTGTTCAACCTGCGCGGGCCCAACTTCACGACCGACGCCGCCTGCGCCTCCGGCCTGGCCGCCCTCGACGCCGCGGTCACCGGCCTCGTCGAGCACCACTACGACGCCGTCGTCACCGGCGGCGTCGACCGCAACATGGGCGTCGACGCCTTCGTGAAGTTCTGCAAGATCGGCGCCCTGTCGGCGACCGGTACCCGGCCGTTCGACGCCGGGGCCGACGGCTTCGTCATGGGCGAGGGCGCGGCGCTGTTCGTCCTCAAGCGCCTCGAGGACGCCGAGCGCGACGGGGACACCGTGCACGCCGTGATCCTCGGGATCGGCGGCTCCTCCGACGGCAAGGGCAAGGGGATCACCGCGCCCAACCCGATCGGCCAGCAGCTCGCCGTCCGCCGCGCGTGGGCCGCCTCCGGGCAGGACCCTGCCCTCGTCATGGCGGTCGAGGCGCACGGCACGTCGACCCGGGTCGGCGACGCGGCCGAGCTGGCGAGCCTGCAGGAGGCGTTCGCCGGGGCCGGCCTGGCGCCCCGGTCCGTCGCCCTCGGCTCCGTGAAGTCCAACATCGGGCACCTCAAGGCCGCTGCCGGCGCCGCGGGTCTGTACAAGATGGTCCGCTCCCTGCACGAGAAGGTCCTCGCACCCAGCCTGGGCTTCCGGAACCCCAACCCCAACGTCGACTGGGACACCAGCCCCTTCGCCGTGACCACCGGGCTGCGCGCCTGGCCCGAGGCGGACCCGGCCTTCGGGGCGCGGCTCGGCGCCGTGAGCGCCTTCGGCTTCGGCGGGACCAACTTCCACGTGGTCCTCGAGGAGTACGTCCCCGGCCGGCACCGGCCATCGGCGACCGTCCACGCCTCCGCGCAGCTCCCCGCCGCGACGCGCGGGTATGCCGCGCCCGCGGCCGCGCCTGCGGCGCCCCCCAAGGCACCGCTGCGGGGGGCGCTCGTCCTCGGCGGCGCCACGGACGCCGACGTCCTGGCGCAGGTCCGAGCGGCCCTGGCCGCGGCCCGCAGGGGGGTCACACCCGCCCTCGAGGCACCCGACCCGGCCCTCGCGACGGCCGCCGTCCGGGTCGCCGTCGACCACGCCGACGCGGCCGAGCTCGCCGACCGGCTGACCCGGCTGGTCGCGGCCTTCGAGTCCGGCAACCCCGCCGCCTTCGCGATGCTGCGCCAGCAGGGCACCTTCGTCGGCCGCGGCCCGGCGCCCAAGGTCGCCTTCCTCTACACCGGGCAGGGGTCGCAGTACGTCAACATGCTCCACGACCTCGTGCGGACCGAGCCCGTCGTCGCCGAGGTGTTCCGCGACGCCGACGCGGTCATGACCCCCCTGCTGGGCCGGCCGCTCACCTCCTTCGTCTTCAGCGACGACACCGACGCCGCGACGCTCGACCGGCTCGACGGCCAGCTCATGCAGACCGAGATCACCCAGCCCGCCGTGCTCGCGACCGACCTCGCGCTGACCCGGCTGCTCGCGGCATACGGCATCGAGCCCGACCTCGTCATGGGCCACAGCCTCGGCGAGTACGGCGCCCTCGTGGCGGCCGGCTCACTGACCTTCGGCGCCGCCCTCGAGGCCGTCAGCGCCCGGGGCCGCGAGATGACCAAGGTGTCGGTGGACGACAACGGTGCGATGGCGGCCGTCTTCGGGCCGCTCCCCGAGATCGAGCGGATCGTCGCCCAGGCCGATGGCTACGTCGTCATCGCCAACATCAACAGCTTCACCCAGGCCGTCGTCGGCGGCGCCACCGACGCCGTCGAGCGGATCATCCACACCTTCGAGGGTGCCGGGATCAACGCGGTGCGCATCCCCGTGAGCCACGCGTTCCACACCTCGATCGTCGCGCCCGCCTCGGAGCCGCTCAAGGCCGCCCTGGCCCGGCTCGACGTGCGTGGCCCGCAGGTCCCGATCGTCGCCAACGTCACCGGGGAGCTCTACCCGGCCGGGGCCGACACCGCGACGATGCTCGACTACCTCGGCCGGCAGGTCGCCTCACCGGTCCAGTTCGTCAAGGGCCTCGAGACGCTCTATGCCGAGGGGGCTCGCGTGTTCGTCGAGGTCGGCCCCAAGAAGGCGCTGCAGGGCTTCGTCCAGGACGTCCTCGGCTCCCGCCACGACGACGTCGTCGCCCTCTATACCAACCACCCCAAGCTGTCCGACGCCGCCGCGGTGAACCAGGCCCTCTGCGGCCTGTATGCCGCCGGGCTGGGCTTCCCCGAGGCCCCGGCCGCCGCCGCGCCGCCGGCCGTGGTGTCCGCTCCCGCCGCCGCCGCCGTCCCGGCCACCGCCGCGTCCCTCGCCGTCACCTCGCCGGTGCCGGCACCGCCCGCCGCGGCGCCGACGATCGCGGCGACGGCGCTGCCCGGCCCCGAGACGATCACCGAGCTCGGCCGGCTGTTCGCGGGCGTGCTCGCCGAGGGGATGCGGCTCATGGGTGCCGGCGCGCCGGTCGCGTCACCGCCGGCCGCCGCACCGGAACCGACCGCGACCGGGCCGTCCGGGCTGGCGAGCACCGACCCGGTGGTCATCACCGGCGCCGCCCTCGGCCTGCCCGGCGTCCCGCAGATGTTCGACGACGCCAACGTCGCGAAGATCCTCGCGGGGCAGTCCTTCATCGACGTCCTTCCCGACGAGGTCCGGGCCAGGATGGTCGACCAGCGGATCACCCGCATCGTCAAGGACGCCTCCGGCGGCGGCTCGTTCGTCACGATCGACGACCCGGCCGACGTCATCAAGCTGGCTGGCCGGCACGCCCCGCTCGACGTCGTCGAGCAGTTCGGCGTCGACCGCTCCCGCGACGAGGCCCTCGACACGACGACCCGGATGGCGCTGGGGGCGGGCTTCGACGCCCTGCGCGACGCCGGCATACCGCTGACCATGCGCTACAAGACGACGACCCTCGGCACCGCGCTCCCGGACCGGTGGGGCCTTCCCGAGTCGCTGAGGGACGACACCGGGATCATCTTCGCGTCCGCGTTCCCGGGGTACGACCGCTTCGCCGAGGCCATCGAGGCGTATACCGCCGACCGCGGCCGTCGCGACAACCTGCTCGCCCTCGAGGCGGTACGTGCCGCGATGGCCGAGGACGACCCGGCCGTCGCAGAGGCCGACCGGCTCATCGCCGAGGTGCGCGCGCAGCTCGAGGCGGAGCCCTATGCCTTCGACCGGCGCTTCCTCTTCCGGGTGCTGTCGATGGGGCACAGCCAGTTCGCCGAGATCATCGGGGCACGGGGGCCGAACACCCAGGTCAACGCGGCCTGCGCCAGCACGACCCAGGCGCTCTCGCTCGCCGAGGACTGGATCCGCGCCGGACGCTGCCGCCGCGTCGTCGTCATCGCCGCCGACGACGCCTCCGGAGAGCACCTCCTGCCGTGGGTCACCGCCGGGTTCCTCGCGACCGGTGCCGCCGCCACCGACGAGCGCGTCGAGGATGCGGCGACGCCGTTCGACCGGCGCCGCCACGGGATGATCGTCGGGGTCGGCGCCGCGGCCCTCGTCGTCGAGTCCGCCGAGGCCGCCCGCGAGCGCGGCATCCGCCCGATCTGCGAGGTCCTCGCCTCCGTGACGGCCAACAGCGCCTTCCATGGCACCCGGCTCGACGTCGAGCACATCGGTGGGGTCATGGAGTCGCTGATGCGCGCCGCCGAGGCCCGCGGGATCTCCCGCGGGGCCATCGCCGCACAGACGGTCTTCGTCTCCCACGAGACGTACACGCCGGCGCGCGGCGGCAGCGCCGCGGCAGAGATCACCGCGCTGCGCCAGGTCTTCGGCACCGACGCCGACCGGGTCGTCATCACGAACACCAAGGGCTTCACCGGCCACGCGATGGGTGCGGGCATCGAGGACGTCGTCGCCGTCAAGGCCCTCGAGACGGGGATCGTCCCGCCCGTGCCGAACTACCGCGAGCCCGACCCCGACCTCGGCGACCTCAACCTCTCGCTCGGCGGGAGCTACCCCGTCGACTACGCGCTGCGCCTCGCGGCCGGGTTCGGCAGCCAGGTCGCCATGACCCTGCTGCGCCGGACCCCGGCGCCCGACGGCGCGCGACGCGCCCCCGACGCCCTCGGCTTCGGCTACCGCATCGCCGACGAGGGCACCTGGCAGCGCTGGCTCGACGGGCTGTCGGGACACCCGGGCAGCACCCTCGAGGTCGACCATCGCCGCCTGCGGGTCGTCGACCTCGGCGCACCGGCGACCCCGGTCGCCCCGGTCACCCGGGTCCCCGTCCCCTATCCGGGCATCGCCTCGGGCGCCACTGCGGCGCCGCTGTCGATGGAGATCGCGGCCGCCGCCCCACCGGTCCCGGCCGCCGCCCCCACGCCTGCAGCAGCCCCCACCACCCCGGCTACGTCGGCCGCCTCGGCGGCCCCTGCAGCCCCGGCGCCCGACCCCGTCCTGGCCCGGGTCACCGCCATCGTCGCCGACCTGACCGGCTACCCACCCGAGCTCCTCGACCCCGACCTCGACCTCGAAGCCGACCTCGGCGTCGACACCGTCAAACAGGCCG
>Ga0187809_10000234_pt1 | contig 34049 bp, 39 predicted proteins | sample NC_wetland_sal_i_8_FD_132415 | JGI IMG/M metagenome (GOLD analysis project Ga0187809, IMG submission 132415) | Wetland sediment microbial communities from Neuse River Estuary, North Carolina, USA - ASW_4 | ecosystem: Environmental > Aquatic > Freshwater > Wetlands > Sediment | place: USA: North... | reverse complement strand
TCCGTTGCGGCGTTGCTCGGTTACAAAGTCTTGTGGCCTGGGCACAAACCCGTCAGTGACCCTAACAGGCCATAGGTCAGAGACGCACCACAAATAAAGAACCAGCCGGGCATCCCGGCTGGTTCTTTTACTCACCTATCAGCTAGGCTTAGTAGCGATTCCCGCGTTGATTGTCACGGTAACCGCCGCCTGCTGGGCGTGGCTGCTGCGGACGTGCTTCGTTAACGGTAATAGTGCGACCGTCGACGTCTTTGCCATTCATTTGTTCGATGGCTGCCTTTGCTTCGTCGTCGTTTTCCATCTCGACAAAGCCGAAGCCCTTCGAACGATTCGTCTCGCGGTCAACGATGACTTTTGCTGATGCTACGGCGCCCACGCCTGCGAAAAGCTCGCGAAGCTGGTCGTCCGTTACTGCGTAGGGTAAACCGCCTACGAATAGTTTGGTTGCCATTGGCATACTCTCCTGTTTTCGCGAGGTACCTGGCAATCAAACCTAGTAGCTGCACCCAAACGAAATGATCTTTCTAAAGTTACTGTTAGCGTTAAGAAATCAGCAGCTTGCTTCTAACCTGGGTAGTATACCTCTATTATCTGATTGTTGCAAATTTTAACAACAACATTCTTTGGGGCAACCATCATCGACGGCCGCTAGCGCCGTTTTGTTTTCACGGCTCCTGCGTGACGGAAACCGAGTGCTGCCAAAACAAGCAGCAAAACACCTGCTACCAAAGCACCGAAGGCGGCATAGCCGGCGACCACTGCCATGGTATCGAAGGCGTAAGCATTGAGAAGCATGCCCCGAAGTGTTTCACCCTGGAACACTGTGCTCACTTCAGCGACGAGCTTCTTGTCGCTCGGATTTGCACGAGAGGCAGTGCTCAATTCGGAATATGTCAGACCACCACCAATCTCTTTGAGATGGACCGCTATGTAATGATCTGCGAAAGTTTCCGCCTGCGCGCCGGTTGTCAGTTGCTGCCCGGCGTATTTGCTCATAGCGGCTTTGTCGGCAGCTGGCAAAGCACTTAAGCTACTGCTGTCGGCAGCCGGGAAGGTTATCTTCTGTGCAACTAGCTGATCATATACCTGCGAGTGAATAAAGTTATGCGCATAGAACAACACTCCGGATGCAGCTAGCAAAACGACAGCCACCACCACACCAGTCGTCGATATAAGTCTGTCTAAGGTGCTACGATTCATTTTTTATTTTCCCCTTGTCGGTGCCCTTATTCTTATTATTTACTAGATTTATTTTAGCATAAGCGTTAGAAAGCTTAGTCAACCACGAGTGTACGGGCTGCTATTAATACAAGGCTGTGACCTGAATCACGCTTAGTTCACGCAGCGGCGCAACGTTCTGGGCCTGAAAATAAGAGCGCTAAAATTTTGCCTGGCTGCACGCCGTTCCGTCTACATGTACCACCTGGTAGTAACAAGGTTGAATATAGAAGCGAACAGAATAGCGGCAACAACGGCGATCAATAGGCTCATGGCATTAAAACCGCCGATAAGCCTGCTATCGATAAAATACCTGGCCAGCCCGCCACCGACCAACGCGCCAAGCATGCCGAACAAGCCGCTTCTCCCTACCCGTTTTGAGGCGGCCTGAGGCTCAGCCACCAAGGCAACAGCCCATCCGCTTACGAGACCAAAAACCAGCCAAAAAAACAGCTCCAACATAGACGCTCCTAGGTTCTTGCTTATACAAGTTTTCATGATATACGCGCCGAGATAAATTACGCCGTAAAATAAAACATAAAATTAGTGTAAGATTTTTTATAGGGGAACCTTGGTATTTGTAGGGATAATAAGCCAAATATGCGAGCAAGTGTTGCCTGGCCGAGTGGCCGAGTTGATTTATGAAGTCGTTAAACAAAACATCTTGGCAGGGTGCCTGGACTAAGGCAAAAGCAAGTGCAAAAGTTAGGACACATGCTCTTGTGGTTTCACTCGTATTTTTGGCAACATTGGCCGCTTTTGGATATTACGCCAACAGCGTGCGCGAGAGCGTGCACAAGGATGTAAGTCTAGCGTTCCAACAACAACTGCGTGTACTGTCGACGGGTGCAGCATCGCGTTTGCAACTATATGAAAACTTTCTTCGCGGCGGTGCGGGCTTATTCTTCGTAAACAAACCGTTGACACAAACGGACTGGACAAACTATTTCCGTCCCTACGAGATAACTAAGCAGTTCCCGGACGTAGAAGGTCTAGCCTTTGACCGCTACCTTACCCAAGACGAACTGCCGGCATTTCTACAGGCCATACGCAGCCAGGACTTACCGAACTTTACAATTATGCCGTCCGGCAACCGGCCTATCTATGTGCCGACTACGTACATGGCAAAATACGCGACCCACAGTGATAAAGCTAGCGGGTTTGATGGATATACCGACCCGTCTCGTCGAGCTGCCATGCTGGCAGCGGCAAGTTCAGGCAAGCCTGCCATGTCTGGCGTTACACACCTGAGAAACGTTCCACAAGTACAAAGCTTCATCATATACTTGCCCGTCTATACCGGGTCCCAGTCACTGAATACACCAGCCGAGCGCCAGGCGGCACTCTACGGCTTTGTCGCCGTGTCCGTAAACATACACGATTTAATCGATACGCTTCTTAAGCAAAATCCCAACCCGAATTTCGGCCTGGAGTGGTACGACGTGCAGTCATCACAGAAAAATCAGCTCGTATATAAAAGTGACAACTTCGATCAACTTGCCAGGGAGTCGGGCCATATCGTACAGACCATACCCTTCACCGCCTACCAGCATAAGTGGGAAGTAAAAGCCATGGTTGGGCCGGGCGTAGTATCGACCGCTGAACGTGAACGACCGTTTACGACTATCATTTGGGGCATCCTCGCCAGCACGGCGTTAGCTAGTGTCGTCTGGGTGCTCATCTCCAGCCGCGAGTTTCTACTGAACCGCCAGAAGCAGCTCGAAGTGCAAAGTGCGAAGGATGACTTGCTCTCACTCGCATCACACCAACTCCGTACGCCCGCTACCGTAGTAAAACAGTATGTAGGCATGCTCTTGCAAGGATATGGCGGCAATCTTACGAACAAACAGACCGGTATGCTCCAGCATGCGTACGACAGCAACGAGCGGCAGCTACAAATAATTAACCAGCTCCTATATGTGGCACGGCTCGATGCCGGACGGATAGTACTACATAAAGAAATGGTTGATATATGTATTCTAACCGAGCGAGTCTGTGGCGAGCAGACCATAGAAGCAAAGCAACGCCGGCAAAAGCTCATCTGCAAAGTACCGAAGCATCAGTTGCTTGCCGAAGTCGACCCGCAATATTTCCACATGGTACTCGAAAACCTCATTAGCAACGCCATAAAGTACACACCGAATAAGGGTACGGTAACGGTTCAAGTACGCAAATCACCAGACGAGTTGCTTGTGTCGGTAACCGACACCGGCATCGGTATCGACGAAGCACGCCAAGAAATGATTTTTGACAAATTTACACGACTCGAAAATGACTTAGCAACCGACGTCAGCGGAAGCGGTATCGGCCTGTACCTTACCAACCAGATCGTCCAACTGCACGGCGGGCACGTAGAGGTAAAATCCCGGACCGGCCAGGGTTCCAGGTTTACTGTATACCTTCCAGTCAATACCCCACAGGAGAGTTCTGACAAAATATAAGCATAGACTTGCGCGACGTAACCGCCTACACTAGGAGTAGGTAATTTGATAAGGCCTATGAAGCGAATCCTCATTATCGAAGATGAATTACCTCTGCGCGAAGCATTCGCGCTGTTATTAGAGGCTGAAGGATACGAAGTCGCCGTAGCCGAAAATGGCCGGATCGGGTTGGAGAAAGTAGAAAGTTTCCAGCCGGATGTGATTCTGCTCGATCTACTCATGCCAGTCATGAACGGCATGGAATTCCTGAAGGCTGAAGCAAAGCGCCGTCGGAAGGAACACTCATATAAGACACTCGTCTTAAGCAACTTATCAGACCCTATGACCCGAGAGGATGTCAAAGATTACCGAATCGCAGGAGTTGCTATGAAGGCTGATTTGTCACCAGCCGAGTTGGCGGCTACCGTTAAGAAGCTCGTTAAATAACCAGTAAGGAGCACGTATGGCACATATATTGATTATCGAAGATGAAGCCCCGCTACGCGAGGCATACCAGACCATACTAACGACGCATGGGCACAAGGTTGAGACCGCCGCAGATGGCGAAGTTGCTCTGCAGCAATTGCAAAACGGCAAGCACACTCCCGATGTTATCCTGCTCGACATGAAACTCCCACACGTCGGCGGTCTGGAATTTCTGCAACGCCTGCAACAGGACAACAGCGACGCGCTCAAGTCCGCGATTATTATTTTCAGCAACCAAGAAAACGAACCCGATATCGATGAAGCTTTCCGTCTCGGCGCCCGAAAGTACATCCTAAAGGCCTGGGCTTCCCCAAGAAACCTCGTAAAGGTGGTTGACGAAGTTTTGGCAAAATAAAACTTAGGTTTAGCTATAATCCAGAAATAAGATCTTCGTCGTTACGCAACGACAGCAATTTGCGTTTGTCGATAGTGTAGAGCTGTTGCTTGTAGTTGATAGTCTTTTCCTTGCGTAAGCGCGATAGCTCCAGCGCGATCGTCTCGCGCGTCGTGCCAAGCATGTCGGCAAGTGTCTGGTGCGTCAAACGCAAGTTGATTCGTTCCTGGCCGCCCCCCACATCCTCACCGAACCGCAGAAGCAGATAGTGCAAAAGATGCACGAGCTTATCCCGCGACTTCGGCTGCTCAAGTGCGTTCACATGCACCTCGGCACCGACATGCAAGCGCATGGCTTGCCGGAGCAGGTATTGCGCGAGTTCAGGACGATTCGTGACTTTATTGATGAGTTCTTCGCGTGGCACAAGATACACTTGGCAGTCGGTGTAAGCACCATAGAAGTAATACGCAGTCGACGCGTCGCGTAAGAACCACGCTTCCGGCAGAACTTCATATGGGGCGCTGAGCGAAATGATCTGCTCGTCCCCGTTTGCAGAGATATTGTATGTCCGCACGACGCCCGATTTGACGACATATGTATAGCGTGGCACCTCACCCTGGAACAAAATAGTCTGCCCCTTCTTGAATTGGCGCCAGGTATAGTGTTCGAGCAAATTTGCTAATGGCGAGTTTATTGATCGGTCCATAGTAATTTTTTGGTTACCCAAATTTAGCGACAAGGTGGCCCATCATCTATTGTAAGTGACTTGTTAAAAAAATCACAGCCCGTTTTGAGACTAGTGTCCTATGCTGAAACTATCATCTTAAGTTCTATGGTAAAGGAGATGATGAATGAGAAAAACGCAATTACTACCCAAAACAGCACGAGTAAGCGACGTTCTACTCGAAGATTTACAATATGATGTGACGGGTGAATGGCAAGAAGCCGAACGGCGACAAGCACGCCGCTGGCCAGCTAAGTTGCGCTTGAGCGAGCAACGCGCGAAGCGTAAAAGACATAACCTCAAGTGGGCTGCGAACTAGTTTAGCGTTCTATGTCCGACCGCCGCCGTAGTGAACACACTACGGCGGTTTTTTGTGCCAACGACTCCTGCATTTGTTTATTCACTTTCGGTGGTATAGTGTAATACATAATCATGAGCGGCATATTTCGCAACAAACACCCGAAGCATGACCAAATCTGGCATGTGCAGATAGTTATGCTGCTAGCTATCCTGTTACAAGTCGCACTACCCGACACGTTCTCTGATTTCGCGCGGTACGCCATCCCGACCATCGAAGGGTTGCTGCTCGTCGCGTTGTCATTCACCACACCACGGAAACGCGTATTCAAATCGTTTGCCCGACGACTCAACGCATTTTTGCTCATCGGCTTTGTATCGGTAGGTAACGGTTACGCACTTTGGGTGGTTGCCGACAAGCTGTTGAAAGGTGGACATATCGGCAACGGCCGCCAGCTTACCTTAGCCGCTATCAATCTGTTCCTGACGAATATCATAGTATTCGCGCTCTGGTATTGGGAAATGGACGGTGGCGGCCCGGGCGAACGCCAGCGAATTGAACGTTTCGAACAAGATTTCATGTTCCAGCAACAGCGACACGAAGAATTCAAGCATCCCGACTGGAAGCCGATGTTCCTCGATTATCTCTACACGTCCAGCACAAATGCCATGACGTTCGGCCCCGCCGACACCATGCCGCTCAGCCGCCGCGCCAAGATACTGATGCTCACCCAATCATCTATCTCGCTCATTGTCATCGCGCTCGTCGCCGCCCGCGCGGTCAGTATCTTGCAATAGTCGGTCTTGTCACCTGTTTCTGTAGCAACTGCTTGCGCGCGTCATGCAGCATGTATAGCGAACCGGTCACCAACAGTAGTGGTTCTGGACGGGCGAGCAGTTTATTGCAAGCAGTAGTAAGATTAGGCTCAAGCGTCACCTTGCCACTCTGCAGATAATCACGCAGCGCATGCGGGTCTACCGCTTCTTTGGATGTCAGTTTGCCGGATTCTACTTCAAATGATGTAAGGATAATATGCCCTGCCATTGCCCCCAATATGCTAAGTGGTGCCTGCCAACGCTCGGTTTTGGTCCCAACGAACGCAGCTAGCGCGGCGATGGGCTGACCTGGGAAAGCGGCATGCACGCTTTGCACGAACGCAGCCATTTTCTGCTCATTATGTGCGCCATCGAGAATTACGGTTTTGCCATACACGTGGTAAACCTCCATGCGTCCCGGAATATATACTTCGACTGCTTGCTTGATTTGAGCTAACTCCAGTTCGGCAGTACCATCGCGGTCCAAAACGTACTGCGCTGCCTGCTCCGCCAAGTAAAAGTTGCGTTGTTGGAATAGTGGCAGATGTGCTGCCGCCGGCTCGTGCGCATCAGGTAGTAGTATATGGAGCGTGGCGGTTTTTCGCTTACATGCCACTTGCACTGCATCCATCACTTCATCTGGCTGTGCGTACATAAACACATGATTGCGAGCATGGATAATCCCTGCCTTCTGCGCAGCAATCTTGCCGATAGTGTCGCCAAGTATATTCGTGTGGTCAAGCCCTATATCGGTGATGACGCACACTTTGTCTTCGCGCGAAATAACATTCGTGCCATCAAGCAAGCCACCGAGCCCAACCTCGACCACCGCATAATCGACATCGCGTATGGCGAACTGCCAGAACGCAAATGCGACCAGTAGCTCAAAGTATGACGGCTTTATGCCACTCACGGCCACGATATCTAGAAACTCATCAAGCGCGCTGCAGAATTCACGTTCGGGCAACGGCATGTGATTGATTTGCACGCGTTCGTTCACCGCATCTATGTGCGGTCCGACCGTAAGCCCGACGTTCGCGCCCGACGCTTCAAGCAGCGCAGACACGTAGTATGCGGTTGACGTCTTGCCCGAAGTCCCTGCCACGTGCACAATCTTTAAGCGGTTCTGCGGATTGCCAAGGTACGTCATCAGCGCACGCATGCGATCAAGCGTGTATGTGTTCGAGCCAGGCTGGTTGTAGAAGACGCGCAGCGCTTTGCGCGCCTCCGTAAAGTTCCCTATCATCCATAACATCTTATATCAATCTGATATACCGACATAATGTCAAATATTAATTGGAACATAGCAAAGATTAGTACAAACTTCGGTGGATTCAGATATACTATAGGCATAGCATAAATACGCCCGCGTAGCTCAGTGGATTAGAGCACTGGTCTTCGGAACCAGGTGTCGCAAGTTCGAGTCTTGCCGCGGGCACCATTTTTCTTAAATATGCGCGCGTAGCTCAGCTGGATAGAGCGTTGGTTTCCGGTACCAAAGGTCGGGGGTTCGAATCCCTTCGCGCGTACCAATTCTGACAGATCTTATTTATGCATATGAGCAGTTGGTATTTTCGCAGTTACCCCTTATGCTACTAGTAAGTTATGGCTTCGAAAAATCAGGAAACGAACACGACAGTAGCACCAAATCCTACGCCACAATTACCTATCTACACCGATGTCGATAAGGTACCTTTGCCACTGCTCGAACAAATGAGCGGCCACTGGTTGGCTATGTACATGGGCCAGAAGCGCCAGCATGACGTGTCTACTAAGCACATAATCTGGAGTCAGCTACTAACTGTGGTTGTCCTCGGGGCGGCCGGTATCTACCTACAGCAAGATCGTCATGCGCTGTTGCTATTCGGAGGCGCGCTTATCGTATACCCTGCTATTTCCGGCGTGTTCTCTTCGAATGCAGCAGCATTGAGTGCCACCATACACCATGAGTTGGATGACAGCGGCATGGTGAACCGCCGTATGATCATGTTTTTGCTGCGCAGTTTGTTTCAGGCTATAGCCGTAAGCTTGGTCGCAAGCGTTATCGTCGGGCTATTCAGTGCCGTACTGGCCACGTGGTTTTTCCATGCGGCGTTCATACCGACATTCAAACTAGCCGTAATTGTCGCCGCAGCAACCGGTATCGTGGGCATGCCCGTCGCGGTAGGACTTGTGATCCTTATTCGTAAACTGCAGTCCAACCCCGACGACGTGGCAGGGCCGACCGCAAACGTGGTCTTTAGCTTCTTGCCGCTTGTCTTTATCATCATATTTTCGAGGTTGCTGGCATGAAAAGACGACCCATGGTTGCCCACCGCAGTTTTTGGTTCGCTATCGGCATAAGCGCGGTCACGTCATCGATAGCCCTCTTGGGCGGACTGGGCCTACAGGCCGCACAAGGAAGCCTAGTTAATTTCGTACCGCTCTTAGTCGCTCTACCCGCTCTCCATGCTGCCGCAAACAACTACGCTGCAACCATTGCCGCACATTTGAGCGACCCGGAAATATACCCGCAGCGCGTGCGGCAGCTGATAGCCGCGCTTGCTATTTCAACGCCAATCACCATACTCGCCGTCAGCGCCATGAGCATGCTAGTCTCGTGGTTCGAGGGAAACCTGCCAAGTATTAAGCAGGCGGAAAAATATATCATATTTTATGCGGCACTACTCGTGTGCGTAGTGCTCATCATCTTCATAGCAAGCTATGTCGCCAACAGGGTTCTCCAGAAGCGCAAAGTAAACAGCGATGACGTCCTCATAAACGCGACAAGCAGCGCCTCGTCGGTGCTACTCCTACTCGGATTCGCAATTGCCGGACGGCTCTATTTCTAATAGCTCGTGTACAGTGTTTCTGCTACTATATCGCCAAGAGTGGTAGCTAAACGCTACGGGTAAATTATGCAAACGCCGACATTTATTATTGATTTTGACAGCACGTTAGTCACCTGCGAATCTTTGGACGAGCTGGCACGGCTGAGCTTGGCCGGTAACCCGGATCGGCGTGAGATTATGCAAAAACTAGAAGATATAACGCGCCGCGGTATGACTGGAGAAATCGCATTCGACGAATCATTGCGGCAACGCCTGAAACTATTTGCAGCCAGCCGGTCCAATCTGGCGAAATTAGCCCGCTACCTGCAGACACATATCAGTCCATCGGCGCTTGCGGCACATGATTGGTTCGCTCGCAATGCCGAGCGCATATACATCGTTTCAGGCGGGTTCGAAGAGTTTATCCGTCCAGTCACGACACAGCTCGACATCGCAACCGACCATGTATTTGCCAACCGGTTTTTGTACAGCGGAGACACAGTAACAGGGTTTGATACCACCCGGCCGACAAGCCGTGCCGGCGGCAAAGCCGCGCAGATAGCAGCCCTGGGATTGCCGGGACCAATCATACTCATAGGCGATGGTTATACCGACTACGAGGTCAAAGCCTCTGGTGCCGCCGACGAATTCTGGGCCTTCACCGAAACTATAGACCGCCCCCAGGTAACCGCCAACGCCGATCGCACCATCGCCACATTCATAGAGGTAGCAACGCCGGAATATCTTTCGACTAATAAGTAGACTACGGGTCCGTAACGCTATTGATTGGCAGCCTCGCCTTACCTAGCTCTGTTGTTCGGGCTGGGAGTCTTTTTTGGGACGATCAGCAGCTCTGGTTTTGCGGTTCGGCTCGGGCAGCGTTTTTGGCCCTCGGGCATATTTGTCGCGCAACAATGCCTGCTGTAACGTTTCGAGTACCTTCTCAGCTTGCTCGCGGCTCATGCCGATGCGAGCAACCGGTACGGCTTGCTGCGTCGGATCGACGTATTGCGTAAAGTTCATCACAACGCCGGATGGGTCGGCTGACACGCCGATACCGTTGCTGTAAACGACCCGTGTGTCCAGGCCGAACACCATCACTACCGGTTGTTTGCTAAGGTGCGGCGGCTCCGCGGCATTCCGGTCATCGTATTTGTCATAACCAGCCAACTCCCATAACTGCACTGCTTCATCGTCCTGAATATCGAAATGGCTGATGAGAAGGAGTAATATGTCTTCGCTCGGCAATTCGATACCTTGCTCGATGCGCTCCAATACTACTGCATCGATCTCGACTGCACCCGAAACTTCGTCTACCGTCTCCTGCCGCTTTTGGCGGAGTCGGGACAATTGGTGGCCAAGGCTTTGATATGGTGGGGTCTTGGGGTTTTCGCTCATATACTCTCTATTTCACAGCGTATCCTTCTATTATAAACCACCTATGCAAGGGCGTATACCACATCCCAAAAATTGCCTACTGTGGCGCATGAATCCAATAGAGCTATGGCAAGAGTCGCGTATAATAAACCCAGCATGAACATTTTCCACAACGTCGTTTTAGCAGATTATTCCACGATGCGCTTAGGTGGCACAGCGGCACACTTGGCAGAGATACACGACCGCGATGAGTTGATCGCGGCCCTGCAATGGGCGGAGCAGCAACAGTTGCCAGCCATGATGGTTGGGGGCGGCAGTAATATCTACTGGCGTGACGAAGGCTTTAACGGCCTCGTGCTCGTGAACAAGGTTGTGCGGTATGAAGATTTCGCCGAGGACGAGGAAAATCACTACATTACTGCCGGTGCCGGCGAGATTTGGGACAGTGTTGTCGAGCGTACCGTGCAAGCTGGTCTCACTGGTATCGAGGCACTCAGCCTGGTGCCGGGCTCGACTGGCGCGACGCCAGTACAAAACGTCGGTGCATACGGTCAGGAAATCGCTCAGACGCTCGTCAGTGTCGAGGCGTATGACAACCAAACGAAACAATTCGTGACGATACCGGCTGTCGATTGCGCGTTCGGATACCGCACCAGCAAGTTCAAAATCGGGCCCGACAAAGGCCGATACTTCATCATGTCCATCACCCTGCACCTTATGAAAACCAACCCGCAGCCGCCGTTTTACCAATCGCTGCAGCAATACTTCGACGAACACAACATCCGTTCGTTCACGCCTCAAGCGGTGCGTGACGCGGTCATCGCCATCAGATCAGCCAAACTGCCCAATCCGGAAATCGTCGCCAACAACGGCTCGTTCTTTGCCAACCCGGTCATTGATGGCGGCACATTCGTACAGATACAGGCCGACTACCCGCAAGCGCCACACTGGCAACTGGAAGATGGACAGGTCAAGCTGCCTGCAGCCTGGTTGCTCGACCAAGCCGGGTTTAAAAATGTCCATGACGCGGAAACCGGCATGGCAACCTGGCCAACGCAGACACTCGTACTCGTCAATGAACACGCGCACTCTACCGCCGACCTGGAAAAATTCAAACAAAAAATAATCACCGCCGTGGAAGAAAAGTTCCACATTACCTTGCAGCAAGAACCAGAAATGCTTCCCTAGAAACTACTATTTATTCGCACTGTTTGTCGTGAAGAAATGCGTGTGCGGAATCTTCTGTACGAGCAGAACGACACCGGTATCGAGCATTAGATCGATCAACACGACGGCAAGCAGTAGCACCAACACGGTTAACCCGGCGCTTACTTTGACCGAACGTTTACGGGCAACGGCATTGATAGGAACATAGAATTCCCGCTTATCAATATATTCTTCGACTTCCTTTTCCCGGGCTGCTGCTTTGGCGGCTTCCTCGACGGCTTTCTGTGTCTCGGGACTTGGCTTCTTGTCGTCACCGCTTTCGTTGTCGGTATCGTCAGATGATTCAGGTGCCGAGGCAGAAGATTCTTGCTCCTTGTCTGACTCAGGGTCCGCAGCCGGTGCCGCCGGAGTCTCCTCGTCCTCTTCGGCCGGTTTTGCCGGGCCTGGATCAGTAGCAGGCTTAGACGCTTGGTCGGCAGCCTCTTTCGACTCGGGTTTGGCGGTTTCTTGCTTCGGACTTTCCGGCTTGTCGGAATCACCAGAGCTGATCGGCACGATGACTTTCTTGGACGCCGTCAGCGTCGGCGCGGTCGTCGGTTCAGAAGCGCTATCATTACCCGCAGGCGAGTCAGAGGCTATGATCGGCCGGCTCTGAATAATAACCCGCTGGGCACTGCCACCAGCTGTGCTTGCCGAGGTCTTCTTTGATTTCGTTACATCCATCACTTTTGGCTTAGTAGTTTTGTGGCCTTTGCTATTCATACCGTTTCAAGTGCCGGTTATTCTGATTTCTTGTACCTATAGTACTTCATGCGTGTTCTAAAAGCTAACGGTTTTCTATATACTACTAGCAAGTATGCGTGTTTCCGATGCTTTGGTTGAAAAGTTGCTGAAGTCGACCGGCAAGTTCACTGCCGATCAGCTTAAAGATCTGCACCAGCAGGGCGAAAATGAGAAGCGGCCGTTACAGGATATCGTCGTACAGTCCAATATGCTGAGCGAGGCGGAGCTGACCAAACTCTATGCCGACGAAATTGACGTGCCATTCGCGGAGTTCACTCCCGGCCAGATACCGAAGGAAACGCTGCAACTTATCCCTGAAAAGGTCGCCCACCAGTACCGATCGATGGCGTTTTACATAGACGAAGACGGCGTGGTGTTCGTTGCCATGGAAGACCCGGACGACATCCAAGCAATTAACTTCCTACAAAAGCAGCTTGGCAAGCCGATCCGCGTACACATAGCACCAGAGGGCGTTATCCAGGCCGGGCTCGACCAGTACGGCGGCGGAGCGACCAATGTTACCTCCGAGCTCGCCAAAGTTATTGCGGTCGAAAAAGAAGAAGTCGCCGACGAAGACATCGCCGAAGAGGACGTGGCCGAAGATTCGCCGATCGCCCAAACCGTGAACCTGATCATCGACTACGGCATCAAGACTCGAGCAAGTGACATCCACATAGAACCGCGTGAAGATGTTGTCATCGTCCGCTACCGCGTCGATGGCATACTGCACGAAGCCAACAAACTGCCACGCAAATTGCTTGGCGCGCTTGTATCGCGTATCAAAATCCTGGCCAACCTAAAAATCGACGAACACCGCGCTCCGCAGGACGGCCGTTTCAAGATTTCCGTAAACGACCATGTGTATGCCTTGCGCGTCTCGACGCTACCGATTATCGACGGCGAAAAAGTCGTTATGCGTATTTTAGACGAGGGCAGCAAAGCCGCAACGCTCGAGGAACTCGGCTACTGGGGCACAGCTCTAAAGCGTGTAGAACAAGCCATTGTCCAGCCGCACGGCATGGTACTCGTCACCGGACCGACCGGATCAGGCAAGTCAACCAGTTTATTCAGCGTACTCAGCAAGTTAAACGGGCCTGCTGTTAATATCAGCACTGTCGAAGACCCGGTCGAGTACCGCATCATCGGCGTCAACCAGACGCAAGTCAACCCGTTAGCCGGCATGACATTCTCGGGCGGCCTGCGCGCACTTTTACGCCAAGATCCGAACATTATCATGGTCGGCGAGATCCGTGACAAAGAAACGGCCGACTTGGCAGTCCAAGCCGCCCTGACCGGCCACTTAGTCTTCAGCACCTTGCACACCAACAACGCCGCCACTTGTTTGCCCCGTTTCCTGGACATGGGTGTCGAGCCGTTTCTTATAGCCAGCACTGTGCGAATCGTAATCGGCCAACGCCTGGTCCGCCGTCTGTGCCCGACGTGCCGCGAAGAATACACACCGGACGACGGTGCACTGGAACGCATCAAAACTACGTTCGGCTTAACCCACGAGGGTGTATTCGCTAAAGTCCACCAACTCGAAAAAGAAGCACTCGAAGGCGGTATTGGTGCCGGCAAAGAAGATAAGAAATCAGCCGAGCTCAGCACCACCGACAAATCTATCCAGCGCCTTTGGAAGCCGCACGACGGTGGCTGTAACAGCTGCAATCACATCGGCTACCGCGGCAGGATGGGTATCTACGAAGTCCTAGATAACGATCCGGCAATCCAGAAACTCATCGTCAACCACACGACCAGCGAAGACCTCGAAGCCGCGGCGATCAGCGACGGCATGGTCACCATGCAAATGGACGGTTTTATAAAGGCGCTACGCGGCCAGACAAGTGTCGAAGAGATCATGCGCGTAACAACCACTGAGGGATAGATTAAAAATGGCAGATTTTACATACACAGCCAGACAGCAGAACGGTCAGACCCAGAAGGGTACTATTCAGGCCCATGACAAAGCGGCGGCAATGGCCGCCCTGCGAGCCAAACAACTGCAACCGGTCGTCGTCAAGGAGTCGGGCACCAAAGGCGGCCTGAACATGAACATAGTCATACCTGGGACAAACGGCGTAAAGAGCAAAGACATCGTTATCTTCACGCGAGAGTTCTCTGTGATGATCAGCGCCGGCGTGCCGATACTACGCGCGCTGACCATCCTAAAAGATCAGACCGAATCTGTATCGCTTAAGAAAGTACTCGAAGCAATTGTTGCCGATGTGCAAGGCGGCGGCAACTTGAGCGACGCTTTCGCGAAACACCCCAAAACGTTTTCAAACATCTACGTCAACATGATGCGCGCCGGCGAAGCAGGCGGTAATCTCGATGACATCCTAAAGCGCCTAGCCTTCCAGCAGGAAAAAGATGCGGCTCTCAGAGGTAAGATCAAAGGTGCCATGGTGTATCCGGCCGTCATTTTCACCGTTACGATGGTCGCGTTCTTCGTACTCATGACGTTCATCGTGCCAAAGATCGGCGGTATCCTTACCTCGTTGAGCGGTGGCACCGCAAGCCTACCCGTCTACACCCGCATACTGCTGTCATTAAGCCACACTATGAAGTCGCCGTTTTTCATTCTGGCCGTCATCGTCGTCCTGCCACTGATAATCACCGCATTCCGCCATTACATCAAGACCAAGAAAGGTCGCTACCAATGGCACTCATTCCTGTTAAGAATCCCCGTAGTTAAGGTGATTATCACCAAAACGGCAATCGCTCGCTTCTCACGCATTTTTGCCTCACTGATGGGATCGGGCGTTTCAATCGTCGAATCCATCGAGACGACCGCTGGTGCTATCGGTAACGCCGTTATAGAGAGAGAGCTCCTGGACTGCTCCAAAGCGCTGCAAGCCGGCAGCCAGTTGTCTATTGAATTGCAAAAGAGTGAACACTTCCCACCTATCGTGTCCCAAATGTTGGCCGTCGGCGAAGAAACCGGCAAGACCGACACGGTCATCCTAAAAATTGCGGAATTTTACGAAGAAGAGGTCGATGAAGCGGTCGGCGCCATATCGTCAATTATCGAGCCAGTTACGATTCTCCTGCTCGGGGGTATGGTCGGCCTTATCGCCATCAGCGTCTTCGGCCCTATCACATCGCTTTCTTCCAACGTCCATTCCTAGGTTTTCCTTCATGTTCGGTGAACAAAAGTTGTTGACATTACAGTAAGCATAAGAAATAATGTTGGGCATGGTCAGATTATCTATAAAATCTGCATAATAAATAGCAAACAAGAAAGGGTGGGCAACCATGCGTAAAAAATTGAATTCGAGAGGCTTTACGCTTATCGAGTTATTGATCGTTATTATTATCATCGGTATCTTGGCTGCTATCGCATTCGTCGCGTATAGCGGTTCACAGAACAAGGCACACAAGGCTGACGCACAGTCGACATTGTCGGAAGTCCGGAACAAACTCGGTGAATACAACGCCGACAATAGTTCATACCCAGCTACCATCGGTGACGTTGATAACTGGATGGGCAGCAGCAGCGGTGGCAACAACACCACATTGGCTGGCAAGTTTACGGCCGCAAACAGCTACACGTACGCCGTTACGCCGAGTGGTTGTGGTGACACGGTCGCCAGTGGTGGCGCTGTGACTGCTGGCACTACCGCCTGTACCGGTTACACACTTACCGCAAAGGGAACCATCTGGGGCGGCGCTACGCCGGCTGACGACATTACCGTCACGAACTAGTAACGTAAGTTCACCCTTAAAACCGCTTGGGCAAAAGCTCAAGCGGTTTTATAATTGGTAGCAACATGCTCCGAGGTAGGAAAAACTGTCTGAATTCTGACATTGAAGCCGCACAAAAAGAAGGCGGATTTACGCTCGTTGAGTTGCTGGTTACGATCGTCGTGCTCGGTATTGTCATTTCATCACTAGGCAGCCTGTATTACTTGATGCAAATTACCGAGGTACAGAGCCAGCACTACGACTTAGCCGTACGTGCTGCACGTACCGAAATCGAAGACCTGCGCAACAATGGCTACAGCTCTTTGACTCCCGGAAACAACATCGACTTCACATCCAGCCTGCCCTCCTCCCTGCCGCGCGACAGAGACGGCACCGTTGCTGTTAGCCAACCATTGCCAGATCTTCGGAAAGTAGATGTGACTATAACCTACACTGATTACGGCAAGAGCATGACTGTCGAGCTCAGCTCAGACATAGGCATCATTGGGCTGGGGCAAGGGCAAGGATGAGATACCGAAAATCCGAAGGCGGCTTTACTATTGTTGAGCTCCTGATTGTTATGATTATCATGGGTATTTTGTCACTAACGCTCGCGAACTTCATCACGACCTGGTTGCAGCAATCAAGCTTGTCGCAGGCCAGAACGGATTTGCTAACGAACGCCGAAACCGCGCTCGATACCGTCACGAACGACATCAAACTTTCAGGCAACGCCGATCAGAACAACCGCTGGGCGGACTCGAACGGCCCGGGTGGCAACCAGTTCGGCTGGGCATCCGGCAGCCAAGTATTGGTCCTTGCTAGAGCTGCCGTCGACAGCAGCAACAACATTATCTTCAGCGACTCCGCGAAGTACATAAGCCAGAAGGACAACGAGATATACTATCTTTCTGGCACAACCTTATACCGACGCACGCTCGCTTCAGATAGCTCAAACGATGCAGCCGTAACTACCTGCCCGCCCGCAGACGCGACATCGGGGTGCCCGGCCGATGAAGCAGTCGCAACAGGCGTTTCCGGTCTGTCGTTCACCTACTATGATGCCGACGAGAACGTCGTCAGCCCGGCAGATGCGCGTTCCGTACAGATTTCGATAACATTGTCATCTGAGGAGGGCGGGCAAAAAGTAAGCGCGAGCTACACGGCAAGGATGGTGTTCAGAAATGAATAGGAACGACACGAAGAACGAGCACGGGTGGGTATTAGTGTCAGCCATCATCATGATTATGTTCCTGACGGCGATCGGATTTTCGATTGCCGAGTTAGTGGCGGTACAGTATCAGCACACCAGGCGCGAAATGTACGACCAGAACGCTCAGCTCGTAGCGGAAGCCGGCTTGGAACAGTCGGTACACGAGCTCAATACCGATGACTCATTCGCAGGATACGCGTCGGCCCAAACTTTTTTCGATGATACTACACAGGGTAAAGGCACTTTTACTACCAGCGTAACCGACAATGCCGATGGCAACTCGAAGACTATCATTTCGACCGGCGAAGTATATCGTTCCGATACCGACACAACGCCATACCTCACCAGGAAAGTACGTGCTACCGTGGTCGGCACCGGCAGCAGCGGCTACTCAGTCGCTACCGGCCCGGGCGGCCTTATCCTAAGCGGTAGCGCGACCATCACGAATTCTAACGTATACGTGGACGGTACCATCACCATGACCGGTGCTTCCAAAATCGGAACCTCCAGCAACCCGGTCAATGTTGATGTGGGGAACATAGCCTGCCCGAAGGGATCCAGCCCCGGCTCAAGCTACCCCGAACTTTGCACAGACGGTAGCCAGCCGATTTCTATGGATTGGAGTACTAACATCTACGGCACCGTCTGTGCCACCGGCCAGACCAGCACTGGACCGAACAACAACATCCAAGGCGGCAGTAGCGGCTCCGGGCTCCAGGTAGGCTGCACCGCGCCGGCAGTTTCGCAACCGACTTACGATCGCTCAGGGATCATTAGCGCCGTCACTGATACCGAGTCAGGCACGAGCGGCTCATATGCTTGTAGTGGCAATAAATCGATCACCTTACCGGCAAACATAGAACTCACGGGCAGTACGGTGAGCTGGGGGAACAGTTGCAAAATCACCATATCCGGTAACGTGTATATTCCTGGCAACCTGAGCATCGGCGGTGCAGTCAGGGTTAACGTCGCCGATAGCACAGGTTCGACCCGACCTATCGTAGTTGTTGATGGCACCATCAACGTCGCCGGCTCGGCAAGCTTAATCGCCAACAGTAGCGGTGCAGGCATCGACTTCGTCAGCTTCAAGAATGCCACCGGTGATCCGGGCGGGACGCCCACGGGTACCGTACTTTACAATTCGCAGCAGGAAAATAACGTTTCGGTCGGTGGGGCGGCAAGCTCAGCCGGTATGATTTTTGACGCCTACTGGAGCGAAGTAACGCTTGGCGGCAGTGGGAATGTCGGTGCGGCCGCAGGTCAGACGGTAAACTTGTCAGGCGCCGGCACGGTTATCTTCGGTACTGAACTGTCATCCGGCTCCAAAACGTGGACGATCAGCAGCTACCAACCACTCTACTAAAGCACAAACACTATTCCATTAGTTTCTTTATTAATGCTATACTTGGCACAGACTAGCTTATGCTTGGATGGGCAGCGTGAAAAGCACAAAGACTTATTTTTTTGAAGACAAACCACTGTTCGGGCTTGACATCGGACACGACATGATTCGTGTCGTACAGTTCGATACGGGCCATAAAGTGCCGCGCCTGAAAGGCTATGGATCAGTTGCATTCGATCCAAGTGCAATCGATGATGGCGTCATAGTAAAACCGGAAGCTATCGCCAAAGTAGCGATGAATCTTTTCAAGAAGGAACTGGTCGGCGACATCAGCACGAATCGCGTAGCCGTTTCGGTGCCAGCAGCCCGGGCGCTCACACGCGCGGTACAACTGCCAAAGATGAGCACTAAGGATATGGACGAAGCTGTCCGCACCCAAGCCGAGCAATACATCGCGACCAGCATCGACAATGTATATTTCGACTACACGATCATCCGCGAGGATAAAGAAGGCGTAGAAGTATTTATCGTGGCTATGCCTAAGAAAATTGTCGACTCCTACCTCGTACTAACTCGTATGATGGGGCTTGAAACCGTGCTCTGCGACACCGCAATCGGCGCAAGCGCTCGGCTATTCGCCCACGACAAGCAAAGCGATGTTCCCTCCGTACTCGTCGATTTCGGTGCCGAAAGCACCGACATCACCGTATTTAATCATGGGCTCGTCGTTACGGGCACCGTGGCATTCGGCGGCGATGACGTCACGACAACTATCGCCAAGGGGCTGCATGTGACGCCTCGCGAAGCGGTCATGCTCAAGAGTAAATACGGCCTTTCCAAGAGTGTGGTGCAGAAGCAAGTGATGTCCGTCATGGGCTCGTCCTTGGAAGTACTTATCAAAGAAATCCGCCGCACTGTCCGCTACTACGAACAACATTACGACAAAGAAGCACCCATCGGACAGATTGTCACCATGGGCGGCGGCGCCAACATGCCTGGGCTTGCAGACTACCTGACCGAACAACTGCGCATCCCGGCCCGGACATTCGACCCGGCGGCCCACATAGACTTCGGACACCTGCGCCCGTTTTATAACGCCGACCGTATGACATACGTGACCGCAGCGGGACTGGCAATTACGAATCCCGCGGAGATATTCGTATGATCAACCTGCTCCCGCCGGAACTAAAACAAGATTACCGCTATGCGCGGCAGAACCATCGCTTGCTTCATTGGCTGGCTGCTTTCCTGGTCGCTATCGGAGGGGTAGCTATCATTACCGGCGCAGGCTTATTCATCATGAGTAATTCCATCGACTCTTATAAAACACGTATAGCCAATACCCAGGGACAACTTGCCAGCCAACACTACAGCGACGTGCAGAAACAGGTAACTAACATATCAAATAACCTGAAGCTCATGGTACAGGTATTATCAAAAGAGATTCTATTCTCTAAACTGCTTGCACGGCTCGGGCAAGTCACGCCCCCGGGCGCCATCCTAACTAACTTATCCATATCACAAACTGAGAGTGCCATAGATATAACCGCGCAAACCACTAATTACAACGCTGCTACACAGCTTCAGGTGAACCTGGCTGCACCAACCAACCAAATATTCTCCAAAGCAGACCTCGTAAACATTACTTGCCAGACTAGCACACCGGCCGCGAATCCCGCATACCCATGCACCGCGACAATCAGGGCGCAGCTAACAGACAACAACCCATTCCTATTCATTAATTCACAAAAGGCGGGCGCTTGAACATGAATAGCAAGAGACTACACCTGATTCTCGCCGCCCTACTGGTATTGCTCGGCATTGGTCTTCTGATAAGCGCACGCGAAGCGAACTCCCTGCTCCAAAACAAATCCAATACACTATCCAGCCTCAAAGCATCCGACCAGGCTGCGACCGCTCAAAAGGCACAGCTCGCCAAGGATAGACAGGATATCGCGACATATACCCAGCTCAATAACATCGCAAAAAGCGTTGTGCCTCAAGACAAAGATCAAGCAGAAGCCGTGCGTCAAATCGTTAACCTGGCTTCGCAAAGTGGCATACAGCAGTTGAGCTCCATCTCCTTCCCTGCATCAACACTCGGCGGCGCCAAACTGAAGACGCCCAACGGACTGACGCAAGTCACACCCGTCAAAAGCATCCCCGGTGTATACGATCTGCAGATCACCATTACGCAAAACAACTCGGCCGAAGTGCCCTACAACGCCTTTGTCACGTTCCTTAAGAAGCTCGAAATGAATCGACGCACTGCGCAAGTAACCAGTATCAGTGTTGAGCCCGACCAGAAGAGTGCCAATATGGTGGCTTTTACATTAGTAATAGATGAGTTTATAAAGCCATGAGCAGTAACAAGTCACAAGCCAAATTCCAGCAACTAGCTGAACGATTCACACGCTACCGTATTGTCCTATTCCTATTACTTGTTGTGCTCGTGTATGGCTTTGTTATTTGGCGTATTGACGCCCTAAAGAACGCACCGCCGACACCGACCGCCGTTGATTCGAAGTTGCAGTCAACCACACACATCGATCAATCAACTATCGATAAAATTCAACAGCTCCAGAACAACAGTATTAGCGTCCAAACACTCTTCAGCCAGGCCCGCCAAAACCCGTTCCACGAATAGACCACCCTAGAAGTTAATATCGGCATATGGCTCGCCTTTGGCAATCATGTCGAGAATCATTCGAATTTCCGGAATAGTTTTCTCGGGCAACGCATCAACTGCCGCCCACATAAGTCCACTGCACTTTTCCGGTTCCGCGTTTATGAGCTTGCCGCGCCATTTGGCAACCTCGAAACCGAGATCAATTTTTTCGTGCGGCTCAGGATCTTCGGAGTAACGGTGCATCGTATGCACAAGGTGTAAATCTGCGGAATCGATATCTACGCCCACCTCTTCTTTAGCTTCGCGTGCAGCGGCTCGCGCAGCTGGTTCACCCCCGTTGATATGTCCGGAAGGCAAGCTGTACCACCCATCACGGTAGTCAGTGTTGGCACGTTTGAGTAATAGTATCTTGTCCCCGTCTCGAAAAATAAGATAGACCGCGACGAGCAGTTTGAAACGGTCGTGCAGATATGACATCAAACCTCCACGAAGTCTTTTGTGTCTGCGAATGATTTGAGTGCCAGCGCCCAGTTCACCATATCGGGGATATTCTCAATTTTCGGATTGAGCGTCGACAGGTCATCGACCGCGGCCCAACGATATTCCGAATACTCATCCTCGTTAAGCTTAATCTCGCCACCTGCGAACATTGCAAGGTAGTGCGGCAAAATGCATTGGCTGCCATCACTCTTACGGAAGAGTACGTTATTCGTCGCCGGCAAGTACACGCGGATTTTAGCCGCCTCACCGATTTCTTCAGTTTTTTCGCGCCGAATTGCTTCGACTATACTTCCGTCGCTCGTTTCCATCTTGCCACCAATGAATGAGAACGCGCCATCATAGTCTGCTTCGCCTTTACGTTTTGCGAGCAGTACTTTCATCGTGTCCTCGGAAAAGATAATAAGCTTTGGGATATATAGGAAATTATACTTCGGATCGCTCATGCTACTTCCCTTTCTGCGCGGCGCTTATCGATAAGTTGATGCGGGTAGCCGGTGTGGGTATCCCCAAGTTTAGCACCTAGCTTCGTAATGCATCGCTCAATATGCTGGTGCGCCTCGTCAACCGTGCCGGCATCACCTTTGTATTCGAATTCGACGAACGACCCCAAACTTTCAACCGTATCCAGCGCAATGACGATGTTGTCCAGCAACCACTCTTCGCGCCGTTTATCAACCGTGACAAGCTCGGTAAAATCGAGTGCGGCTAGCAGCTTCTGCATAGCTTCAATATCACTGACTTCGCTCTCGTATTCATCACAATGAGTTTTCACCTTCGCCGTCAGCGGCAACCAACGCTTATAGGTAATAGATGCCCTTTCGCCTTCCTCGCGTAACCGCAGCCATTCCGAAATGTTCTTTTCCGCTAGGAAATCTCGATGTGGCGCATTGTAGTACACATCGATTTGATGTTCAGTGCCGAGCAATTTCGCGTCTTCTTCCTCAAGTCGCTTGCGTAGTTCCGTGTGATTGCGCAAGTGGAACTTTTGCTCGACTTCAATGTGTTTCACGTTTGGCTTACGCTTTCTCGCCGGGCAATGGGTAGGCCTTCGTGAATTCCCTCACCGCCTCCCTGATTGTAGCGAGCTTCTTGTCATCGTCCCTGGCAGTGATGGCGGCATCGATCCATGCGGCGACTTGATCCATCTCAGCTTCCTTGAGCCCACGCGTCGTCAGCGCCGGTGTGCCCATACGAATACCGCTTGGGCTGAACGGCGGCCGCGGGTCGAACGGTACGGTGTTCTTGTTCACGGTAATACCTGCCTTGCCAAGTGCATCTTCCGCTTCTTTACCGGTTACGCCCTTGCTCGTCAAATCGATGAGCAGTAGATGATTGTCGGTGCCACCAGTGACGAGCTGATAGTCTTTGCTCATCAGCTTTTCTGCCAAACGCTTGGCGTTCTTGACGATTTGTTTGCCGTACTCTTTGAATTCAGGCTTGGCAGCTTCTTGTAACGCTACCGCGATGGCCGCTGTTTGGTGGTTGTGCGGGCCACCTTGCAAACCAGGGATAATGGCCCGGTCGATGAGCGTTGGCAGATTCTCTTTCGTCCGCTCGGCTTTTTTGAGCGGGTTCGACGGCTTGCCGTTACACAAAATCAGTGCGCCACGCGGACCACGCAATGTCTTGTGCGTAGTGGTCGTAATTATATCCGCGATACCGGCGGGCGACGGGTGCTCGCCTGCGACGACCAATCCGGCGATGTGCGAAATATCAGCGAGCAAAAACGCGCCGCATAAATCGGCAACCTCGCGCAGGCGCTGCCAGTCATAGATACGCGGATATGCAGTCGCGCCGACAACAATCAGCTTCGGTTTGTGCTCTTTAGCCATCTTCGCCAACTCGTCATAATCCAGCCGGCCATCTTTGCCAGTTTGGTATTGTACCGAGTTGTAAAGCCGGCCAGAAAAGTTCACTTTCAACCCGTGCGTCATGTGCCCACCGAAGTACAGTTCAAGCCCCATAACCGTATCACCAGGATCACACGTTGCATAATACACAGCCATGTTTGCCGGCGAACCGGAGTAGGCCTGCACATTCGCGTGATCGACGCCGAATAGTTTCTTGGCTCGGTCGCGCGCCAAGTTCTCTACCTCATCCACGAATTCACAGCCACCGTAGTAGCGCTTACCCGGATAGCCTTCCGAATATTTGTCTGTCAGGCGCGAACCCAGCGCCTTCAGTACTTCGGCCGACGTGTGATTCTCGCTCGGAATCATCTCCAGCCCTTCGCCCTGGCGCTTCGTTTCGGCTTTGATCAGCCGTTCGATTTCTTTGTCTTCCATCTGCAGATCGTCAATCATAAGAAACTCCTCAAGTTATATTACCCTCACACACTTCCAAAACTAGTACTTGAGTAGCTATACCATGGCATTTATTGTATCATCAATGCAGCACCACGGTTGTAATCCGCAGACAAAAACACAACCAAATTCATATTGCATTTTAAATATCATATATGATATACTTTTGGCACTATGGAATCAACAAACGAGAAAATCGGTGGGCTTATTGCCCAAATACGACAAGATAGAAACTTAACACAAGCAGAATTCGCACGAAAACTCGGTACGAGCCAATCGGCCGTGAACCGCATGGAACACGGCAAGCAGAACATGAGCCTGGAGACGCTCGGGCGCATTAGCGACGTACTGAACAAGCAGCTGATCGCAATCAGCGGTGGCGCGGTCAATCTGCGCATCGAAGGTGGCCACGAGTTGAAAGGCGAAATCACACTCAAGACCAGCAAGAACGCGGCTGTCGGCCTACTCTGCGCCAGCCTGCTCAACTACGGCGTGACACGCTTCCAGAACTTCCCGCGTATCGAGGAAGTATTCCGCATTATCGAAGTACTCGAGAGTATTGGTGTCCAAGTCAAGTGGTACGACGGCAACAACTTAGAAATCCGCCGGCCAGAAAAACTGAAGTTAGACAAGTTGAACGCTGAGGCTGCCCGCAAAACCCGGTCAGTGCTCATGATGATCGGCCCGCTGATGCATGACTACTCCAACTTCAAAATCCCGTACGCTGGTGGTTGTAAACTTGGCGCCCGTACAGTCGAGCCACACCTATTTGCGCTCGAACAATTCGGCGTCGGTATCGTTGCCACCAAAGGCCACTACAATGTTTCAGTACACAAACAGCCCGCTGGACGTGTAACGCTCTACGAAGCAAGTGATACCGCCACCGAAAACACCTTATTCGCTGCCGCTCGTATCCCTGAAGAAACCATCATCGAATTCGCGACTGCCAACTACGCTATCCAGGACGTCTGTTTCTTCCTACAAAAACTCGGCGTAAAAGTCGAAGGGGCGGGCAACACCAAGCTGCGCGTCCGCGGCGTACCGTTCATCAAGAAGAACATTACATACTCGCCGGCTGAAGATCCGGTCGAGGCGATGTTCTTCACCTCTGCCGCCGTTACGACCAACTCCAGCATCATGATCCGCCGCGTACCGATCGAGTTCATGTCACTCGAGCTGCTCAAGCTCAAGAAGATGGGGCTTAAGTACGAGATAACTGAGCGCTACAAAGCCCTCAATGGTCAGACCGACCTTGTGGACCTTACAATTCACAAGCACAATGGTACCTTGCGTGCACTGGCCGATAAAATTCACCCGAACATTTTCCCGGCTGGCATCAACGCCGACAACCTGCCTTATTTCGTCCCGATTGCTGGCGTCGCCCACGGCCGGACTCTCATCCACGACTGGATCTACGAGAACCGAGCCGTCTACTACACAGAGATGACCAAGGTCGGCATGCAAGTAGAGCTCGCGGACCCGCACCGGTTATACATAACCGGCCCTACCAAATTCAGCAAGGCTGATGTGGTCTGCCCGCCAGCGCTACGTCCTGCGTCGCTACTACTCATCGGTATGCTCGCCGCTGACGGTATCTCCACCCTGCGCAACATCTACACCATCAACCGCGGCTACGAAGATCTAGCCGATCGGCTCAACTCCCTCGGTGCGAACATTACCGTGCTGCACGAAATATAAACTATTTCTTCTCAACGACTGTGGTACGCGTCGGTGCCACGTAGCCAACCAGTGCCTCGAACAGCAGAGCAAGCAAGCCGTAGACAATCATGGCAAAAATTGCCGGGAAGTCGATGACGTGGTATTTGCCGATAACACTAACTGGGAATATCCCCCGGAATGGTTGCAGCAACGCATCGCTTGACGTGTAAATCCAATGCACAAACGGCGCCGTTGGATTTGCGGCAAAAAAACGCATCAGCACGCGTAGCCCTAAAAATATCTCTGCTAGACCCAAAAAGAAGTTGATGAGCCCCAGTACAAGTCGTGTAACCATAGCACCTCCTTGCTTTAAAAGCTTATGGTTATATTATATACCCATCCATGCAAGTGCTGTTGGCGGCTAAGGAATGCATGGTATAATTACCTCTGTTTTATGCGGGTGTCGTATAGCGGCTAATATGCTAGCCTTCCAAGCTGGAGACGGGGGTTCGACTCTCCCCACCCGCACCATGCCCCGGTAGCTCAATTGGATAGAGCAAGTGGGTTCTAACCATTAGGTTGGGGGTTCGAGTCCCTCCCGGGGTACCACGTATAATCTGCACATAAGAGGGCGCCCGTTTGACGCCTTTTATTTTGTTTGGCTCCACGAACTCATTGTCATTTTTGGCGTTAGTTGTAATAAACTTATGACATGTACATAGATTTATCCGTAGACATCGACGAACACACGCCCGTCTACCCGGGTGATGCACCGCTTAAGATTGCACCTGCTGGCAAACTCGAGCGCGACGGGTTCAATGATCATGTCGTCTCGATAAACACGCACGTAGGCACACACATTGATGCGCCGTTGCATATGATTGCCGGCGGCAAGACGCTCGACCAAACATCAATAGAACAATTCGTCGGCCCTGGGCAGCTAGTGGAAATGGGCAAGGAGTTTAACATCGAAAGCCTACAGAAAGCCGACATTCAGAAGGGCGACATCGTTTTGTTTCACACTGGCATGAGCGACCACTACCATGAGCCCGTCTATTTCAAGGACTACCCCGTACTGACCGAAGAAATGGCTCGTTACCTTGTCGAGCGTAAAGTAAAGATGGTCGGCGTTGATACCGGGAGTGCGGACATCGCTGAGGGGTTCCCTATTCACAAAATCCTGCTGGCTGGAAATGTCCTCATTATTGAAAATCTGACGAACCTTGATAAGTTAACAGGTAAAGCTTTTACAGTATACGCGCTGCCGATTAAACTTACAGTCGACGGAGCGCCCGCAAGAGTCATTGCGAAACTTGAGAATGAGTGACTCTTAAGTAAGAGGCTAGTAGATGTACCCGCCGATGAGGGCTAGGATGACGCCAAGCGCCGCGCAGACTTCGCCGATAACCCAGAAGCGCATAGTTACTTTAGTCTTCTCCCAGCCCATAGCCTCGAAATGATGGTGTATTGGTGCGGCGATGAAAATCTTACGGTGAAACAGTTTTTTAGAGGATATCTGCAATACGCTCGAACCAGCCTCTGCAACAAACACGAGACCGATCAGCGGCAATAGGACCACAGTATTCGTCTGCATAGCTATCACCCCCAACGCCGTGCCTAACGAAAACGAGCCCACATCACCCATAACGAAGCGTGCCGGCGGTATATTGAACCAGAGGTAGGCGAGCAGCGCACCGACGACCGTCATACAGAACGTGGCAATGCCGAAATTGCTTTGCAAAAATGCGATAACTCCATAAGCACCATAAGCACTTACTAACAATCCGCCAGCCAGTCCGTCCATCCCGTCGCTAATATTGACAGCATTCCCGGTACTAACCACCACCAGTATAAACAGTGGGATCATACACCATCCGATGAAAACATTGCCCATGTACGGGAGATGCACATGCGAAACGCCAAGTTTGTAATAAAAGAACCATGCACCGATAGCACCAACGGCAATTAACATGGCAAACTTTATACGCCCCCGTAGACCAGCAACCGTACCTGCTGTGGCACCCCAACCCTTGATGTTGATGATGTCATCCAACAGGCCTATGAACCCGCCCCCGAGGAAACCAGTTAGCGGCAACCATGTCTGATGACGGTCGAGGTTGAACACGACGGTTACGATCGTAACGGCCGCAACAGTAATCACCCCGGACATACGTGGTATCGTGCGCTTGATACGTAACTTGCTGATAACTTGGAGCGCCTCGCCGGTGGTCGCCGTCGTTCGGGATCGCTTCCAGAGCTTATACTTGTATGCATAGTGCGTAAAGACCGGCGTGAGCAGCATAGCTATACAAAAACTGAGAAAACTGAGCAACAAACTATGTGATGCCGTATGTGCGAGTTGCTGTAACGTAAACATGGGTTTCCTTTTTTATTCTATGCCGCATCTTTCGCGCGTTTGTTCACTTAAGTGTACCATGCGGTGCTCATAAGGAATTTGTGACTTTGCAAGAAAAAGTGTATACCACTTACAGTATAGTTGTATAGACAAGCATAGCAATACGAAGGGGAAAAAACGTGGACCAACAAGAAGAATCGAATCATCCTACCTTGATCGTGGTACGAGGCATGCCCGGCAGCGGCAAATCGTACCTTGCATCCGAACTCCAGAAAACGCTTGGATCGGATAAGGTTGTGATGCTCGACCCCGACGCGACAGACTACGAAAGCGAAGCGTACAAAGAACACGTAAAAGCCCAGATCGCAGAGGGCGTCGACCCGAAGCTGCACGCGTACCGATTCCTACGCGCGCAAGCCTACGACGGCATCGCCGCGCGCAAAGTCGTTATTTGGAACCAGCCGTTCACGAACCTGGAAATTTTTAACAAGATGGTTGACCGGCTTCGCACACACGCGTCAGAACACCATACTCACTTGCCGATTCTCGTCGTCGAAGTAGAGATCGACCCCGAGGTCGCGAAAGAAAGGGTGCTTGAACGAAAACGCCAAGGTGGTCACGGCCCGTCCGACAATACACTTGCCCAGCGTATCAACGATTATAAGAGCTTTGCGGATGAAGGCTACGAGACTGTTACCGTACACGGAGAAGACGACGTATCATCATCCGTATCCTCTGTCGTGCAAGCCCTACAAGATTTGCAGTAGATTTTAAATGGAACAATAGCTGCGACATATACTAGCCGCTGCTATTTTTTTACCGAAGTGCCTGCCTAGGAATTCGCAGCAACTTGCTCCGTATCCCAGCCTGGCTTCAGCGGGAATAGATAGATGCGAGCGCCCTCCTGCTCGGGTTCGACTACCGAAGCTACGACAAGTTCGCCAGTTTCCTTGGCTGCCTCTCTCGCTTTTGCGTCGATTTGCGCCGCCTCTTCGACGACCATTGCCGCCCTTTCATCTTCGGTAGCCTGGCGCCAAATGCCGGTCGTCCGATCGGGAAGCCAATATGGATCGCCATTCGATTTTGCATGGATGGCATGCATGATTGAGTTAGTGACAGCGTCGCTATATGCGAACATGTCATCCACAACTTCACGCAAATCCGCTTGCACAGGCGTTAGGCAATCATCCGGAGCGGCGCCCAGCGTTGCTGAGTTGCACTCGCTCGAATATATCGCGTACATTGATTCGGCCGTAGCCATAGCTAATAAACCCTTTCCAGGTAATACAAGTGCCTTAACTAAAGAATCGAAAAATGAAATCTTCCTCGTAAGGAAGTTTGTTACACGTATCTGCGTGCCATGAGATTTTATATTACCATAAACGTATAGTTTTGTAAATGTGTGCTGTATTTTCTACAAGTCGTCGCTTACTCGTCTCACAGGGGTAGATTAAACCTTCGAAAAATGGTACAGTGGTTCTGTTCAATTCTATGGCGGACGTAGCTCAGCTGGTAGAGCGTCGGGTTGTGGTCCCGAATGTCGTGGGTTCGAGCCCCATCGTTCGCCCCATAAATGCATAGTCTAAAGCAGGCAGTCGCCTGCTTTTTTGTTCGATTGATCTGTTCAACTAGTCGGCAGCTCACCATTTATTGATATACTCTTAGTGAAGTAGAAAGGAATTGTTTATGAGTATGTTGCGTAGTGTCGCGCGATTTTTTAAGGGGTACAAACTGTTCAGCCTGGCAATCGCGGCAGTTATCGTAGGACTGGTCCTGGATGTTCTGGCAAAGCAGCATACGACAGCACACTGGGTACTTGGGACCGTTTCTATAATTGCCGTACTCCCGATTATGCACGAAATGTGGGAAGATTTGCGCACTGGGCGGTACGGTATCGACATTCTGGCGCTCACGGCCATCATCACGTCCGTCATCCTGAAACAATACTGGGCAGCGATCGTCATCGTCGTCATGTTCACCGGTGGCGAAGCGCTTGAAGACTACGCTGAACACCGCGCCAAAACCGAACTCGACGCGCTACTTTCGCGCGCTCCGACACAAGCGACCGTCGTGCGTAAAGGCAAGACACTTGAAATCGCAGTCAGCGAGATCCGGGTCGGCGATACCATCGTCCTCAAGCCCGGCGACGTTGTACCGGCAGATGCAGTCATTGCAGAAGGGGCTGCTGAGTTCGACGAATCAAGCCTGACCGGCGAAAGCCTGCCACAGCCCAAGCAGGAAGGTGACCAGTTACTCAGTGGTTCGATAAATATCGATGGTTCTCTTACGGCCAAATGTATCCGCGTAGCTAAAGACAGCCAGTACGAACAGATTATCAAGCTGGTACGTGCTGCGGCCGCCAGCCAAGCGCCTGTCGTGCGACTTGCCGATCGTTACAGTGTGCCATTCACGCTCGTAAGCTACACCATCGCACTTGCCGCTTGGTACTTCGGCCATAGTGCAATCCGCTTTTTGGAAGTTATCGTCGTCGCAACCCCCTGTCCGCTACTACTCGCAGCGCCCATCGCCATAATTTCTGGCATGTCACGTGCCGCCAAACAGGGAATCATTGTCAAAACCGGATCCGCACTCGAACAGTTGGCTGAAGCCAAAACGATCGCGTTCGATAAAACCGGCACACTGACCACTGGCGAACTGACCGTGAAGAGTGTCACGGCATACGCGCCGCACGACAAACAAACATTATTAGGGCTGGCAGCTGCCTTGGAGCAAAACTCTAACCACGTGCTCGCACAGGCTACGGTTACCAAGGCTAAACAGGACGCCATAAAGATCCCGAAGGCCAAGCATGTCAAAGAGACCGCCGGGCAGGGTTTGTCTGCAACGGTTAGCGGTAAGCCGATTATGATCGGTCGCCTGAGCTTTCTGCTGTCTCAGGACGTTGAACTGCCCGCAAAATTCAACACCGAGACGCAGGCACAAACCGCTTCATACGTCGCCATCGACGGTAAATTAGCCGGTTACGTTACGTTCACCGATACGATCCGCCCCGAGAGCAAAGAGACTATCGATGCAATTCGTAAAGCCGGGCTGGACACGTTAATCATTTCTGGAGACAACAAATCCGTTACACTCGCCGTTGCCGAGCAGCTTGGTATCGATGATATCTACGCCGACGCGTTGCCCGCTGACAAGTTGCATGTAGTCGCACAAGTCGCACAGCGCCCCGTGGCATTCGTGGGCGATGGCGTCAACGACGCGCCGGTGCTTACCGCTGCCGATATCGGCATCGCCCTGGGCGCCAAGGGCTCAACTGCTGCAAGCGAATCAGCCGACATGGTCATCATGCTCGATGACGTGGGTCGCGTGGCCAATGCGTTACATATCGCTAAACGCACATTCAAGATTGCTCGACAAAGCATCCTCGGCGGCATTGCACTGAGCGTCATACTGATGGGCGTATTCGCCACAGGTAAATTCCCGCCCCTCGTCGGAGCGATAACCCAGGAGGCAGTCGACGTCCTCGTCATCTTAAACGCGCTACGCGCGCATAGATAGAATTTATAAAGATATAGCTATTAAAATCGGTACGAAAATATTGTCGAGGCCAGAAACACCGAGGTTTTCGGCAATCGTTACAAATATCGGAAGCCAAATAATCGTCGTCCACGTATCGTGCGGGCCGTTAAGTACACCGAAAATCCAGACGACCAAGAAAGTTATAACCCAGAAAGTAATGGTGCCAGCGCGCGTCTTCTTGTGCCCGAGCACTTTGTATTGATGCTTGTCGCCAATGAGCGTCCCTACAACTGCCGCCAAACCGTCAGCCAGCCCGAGACATAACATCGCCGCGACGAACACCATCTTGTCTTGGCTCAAGAGGGCAGTAAAGCCAATACTCATCGCGAAGAACAACTCGCCCCACCCCGACCGCATCACACCATATACACCACGGAAATATCCGTACCGGCGTGACACGAATACACCCGCAAACAATAGCAAGCTCATCAGTTCGATATGCGTCCAGCTCATATAGAAAGGCCATGTAGCCGCGAACAGCGCCACGGCAATGTGCACGAATTTTCGAGATATTTCAGGGTGGTAGTGGCGTTTGCGCAGCTGCTCGCCGATCCATAAGATCAACCACACTCCGGCCGCAGCCAGAAGAACCACTAATAGTGCGATCATGCATCTATTTTACTACGGGTTGTAAATACGCAAACTTTTTATACATTTAAGCTGATGGAAGTGGGCTACCATTGGCGGCCACTCGTTTGCCTGCGCTACTAGGAACCACGCCATCCCTCATGTCTTCAGCCGGAAATATTTTTCCAGGATTCAAGATTCCCTTCGGATCAAACAGGCGCTTGATATCTTGCATCCAGGGCATACTCATCGGATGTTCCACAGGCAAGAAGTGCCGCTTACTCATGCCCAGACCATGCTCCCCGGATGCCGTCCCACCTATCTGCAGTGCATATCGGGTCAGCTCATCGTTAAAGCGTTCAGCCTGCCCCAAGGAATTTTTATCCCTTAGGTCGTATAGGGCCCAGGTATGGAAATTCCCATCCCCCATGTGCCCATGGTTCATCATTTGCACATCGTAATGCCGCCGCAGCTCCTTGGATTTATGGATGAAGTCGCCTACCTTATCGAGCGGCACCGCTACTTCCGCAGAGAGAATACCGGTGTGAGGCCGCTTTGCGTTGAACGCTAGCCTGACACCCTTGCGGCAAGCCCACAGCGCTTCACATTCTTTTGGGGTGGTGTAGGTCGAGAATGTAGAGCAATTATGTTTTTTAAACAGCCGCTCGATACGGTGCAACTCCAGTTTCAACTGCTCCATGTCCCCATGCAGTTCAATAAGCAACGTATCTAGCTCAGGTAAATCGACACCGCTTTGCACGGCGTTCAACATGCCAACGTATGCCTCATCCATCAGTTCGAACGCCGCTGGCGTGATTGAAGATAGCTGAAGACTCCTTATGGCTCCCCCTGCTTCATGGACGGAGGGGAAGCTTGCCAAACAGCTCGCTTTCGCTGCCGGCAGTGGGGCAAGCCTGATCGTAGCTTCCGTGATAACCCCAAGCGTACCCTCGGAACCGATAAATAATGGCTGGAGGTCATAGCCACTCACCGACTTACGAGTCCTCCCGCCAGTGCGGATAACATCTCCGTTGGCCAGCACGATCTTGAGCTCCTGCACCCAATTACCCGTTACGCCATACCTTACGGCATACATGCCACCGGCATTGTTAGCGATCATGCCACCGAGTGTGGCGATATTGGAACTGCCAGGGAAAGCCGGGAAGAACAAGCCATGTTGTTCGAGATGGTTATTCAGGTCGTCGCCGATGATACCCGGCTGGATGCGAGCCTGCAGGCCTTCCGGGATGACTTCCAGAATGTTAGCCATCTTTGTCATGTTCAGGACAATACCACCCCGAACTGGGATGGGATTACCTTGCAAGCTGGAGCCGCCACCCCATGCTGTTACCGGAATGTTGTTCGCATAGGCAACACGCATGACTTGACTAATCTCATGCGTGTCTTTGGGCCAGATAACAACATCCGGCTCTTTGGGCTCATGAAAGGATTTATCCTTGGAATGTAATATCCTGTCGGCCCGGGTGAAAGATATTCTCTCTTTAGGGATGAACTGCGTTAATAACGCGTAATGCTGCCCCTTATCAACGGGACGCTTGCCTACTTGTAGTTTCGTAGCCACTGTAACACCTCTTTCTTCAACTATCTGTTTCCAGGAAGAGAGGTGTAGCTAGATCATATGTTCAGTATACTTGTTATGCTACTGAACCAAAATTGTAGATTACTCAACAAAAAGAGCCTGGCCATGCCAAGCTCTTTTTGTTGGTCGGGGTGAGAGGACTTGAACCTCCGACCTCAGCGTCCCGAACGCTGCGCGCTAGCCAACTGCGCCACACCCCGTAAAACAAACGATATTATACCAG
>Ga0187809_10000233_pt1 | contig 34056 bp, 36 predicted proteins | sample NC_wetland_sal_i_8_FD_132415 | JGI IMG/M metagenome (GOLD analysis project Ga0187809, IMG submission 132415) | Wetland sediment microbial communities from Neuse River Estuary, North Carolina, USA - ASW_4 | ecosystem: Environmental > Aquatic > Freshwater > Wetlands > Sediment | place: USA: North... | reverse complement strand
TGTCTTCGCCGTCCAGCGCCGCCGTGGCGCGCCGCCGTGAACATGCCGTGCTGTCGGCAGCGCACGGCGTCGTGACGACCAGCCGGTGGGCCCGCGAGCGGCTGCTCGACCGCTATCCGCTGCCCGCAGGATCGGTGACGGTGGCCGAGCCGGGCGCCGAAAGTGCGGAGACCGCGATCCCTTCGCCCGATGGCGGTCGACTCATCTGCGTGGCGGCCGTCGCACCGCACAAGGGGCAAGACGTCGTGTTGGAGGCGCTCGCCGCGGTAGCCGACCTAGATTGGCGCTGCCGCTTTGTCGGCCCCCTTGTCAACGGCTTCGCGGATGACCTTCGCGGGTTCGCCGTCGACGCCGGCGTTGACGAGAGAGTCGAGTTTTGCGGACCGCTTGACCGCGCGAACCTTGACGGCGTCTACGCGACCTCCGACTTACTGTTGCACGCATCGCAGTTCGAGACGTACGGCATGGTGGTGACCGAGGCGCTCGCGCACGGCGTTCCTGTTGTCGCGACGTGTGTGGGTGGCGTGCGCGAGGCGATGGGTCTGGCGTCGGATGGCCGCCGTCCAGGGTGGCTCGTGCCCCCAGGCGACCCAGCTGCGTTTGCCGGCGCGATCCGTGGGTGGTTGGAACACTCGGAGCAGCGAGCGGAATCGCGGGCTGCCGCGCTGGATCGTCGACAAACGCTGACGCCGTGGGCGACGACCGCCGGCCAAGTCGCCTACGCGCTGCGCGCCGCGTCGGAAAGACTCGAGGTTCCGGCATGACGACGATGACGACGTCGGTGAGCCCTGAGTGGCTGGCGTTGCGCGAGCCGGCCGATGCCGCTGGCCGCTCGACCGAGCTGGTCGAACTGTTCGACGAACGCTTGGACGACGCGAGGCCCATCGTCGTCCACGATCTCGGATGCGGCGCCGGCTCAATGGCGCGCTGGCTCGCGCCGCGGTTGCCCGGTCCGCAGCTTTGGGTCATGTATGACCAAGACCCTGTGCTGCTTCGCCTCGCTGGTTCTGCGATTCCGGCCGGGGCGCGCGACGGCGCGCCGGTCGCAGTGCAAACCAGGCGTCGGGACGTCACGGATCTCGACAACGACGAGCTTGTCGGAGCTTCGCTCGTCACGGCCTCAGCCCTGCTCGACGTACTGACGGGTGACGAGGTGGAGCGGATCGTCGACAGGTGCGTCAACGCAAGATGCGCGACGCTGCTGACGTTGTCGGTCACCGGCCGTGTCGACCTGTCGCCCGCTGATCCGCTCGACGCGGAAATCGCCGCCGCGTTCAACGCGCACCAATTCCGGACGACGCAGCGTGGCCGGCTCCTCGGTCCGTTGGCAAGCCGGATGACCGCCGCGTTGTTTCGGCGCTTCGGCGCCGACGTCGTCGTGCGACCGAGTGTGTGGCGGCTCGACCGCGCGCAGCATGCGTTGCTGGTCGAATGGTTTGCCGGTTGGGTGGGGGCCGCGTGCGAGCAGCGCCCCGAGCTAGCAGAACGTGCCGCTGACTACGTCCGGCGCCGGCTCGCCGAGGCGGCGGAGGGTCGGTTGCGGGCCGAGGTGCATCACGAGGATGTGCTCGCGTGGCCACAGTGACGCCTAGGAGAAGGGTGTCCGAGGTGGCCGCGTTCGTCGCGCGGTCACGGTGGCTGCCAGCGGCAGCCGGCGTCGGCGTGGTGGCGGTGGTCGCCCGTCGCCTTGGAACCGGTCCCGTTGTCTCGGGAATACACGCGGTGACCGGCTGGTCGTTGGCTCTCGGCGCCGGAATCACGTTGCTCACCACGGCTTGCAGCGCATGGCGTTGGTCCTTGGTGGCGCGCCGGTTCGGAGTCGAGCTCGCGTTTGCGCACGCCGTCGCGATGTACTACCGCTCGCAGTTCCTCAACACGACGTTGCCGGGCGGTGTCCTTGGCGATGTGCACCGCGGCGTGCGGCAAGGGCAGCAGGTCGGTGATGTGGCACGTGGCCTACGCGCTGTCGGCTACGAACGGCTTGCCGGTCAGGCCGTGCAAGTCATGGTCACCGCTGCTGTGTTGATCGCGGTGCCGTCGCCACTTCGGTCCGCGTTGACGGTCGTCCTCGGTGTCGGGGCGTGTGGCTTGCTGAGCGTGGTGATCGCGGTGCTTTCCCGGCGCCGCAGCGTGAGTCTTCCAGGCGCAGCTCGCGCGTGGATCCAGGTGACCCTGGCGTCCGCGCTCGCCGTCGCGGGCTACACCACGATGTTTGTGGTCGCCGCTCGGGTCGCCGGAGCGACCGCCGCGACGGAGCGCCTGTTGCCGCTCGCGATGCTCGTCCTGGTTGCGATGGCGGTGCCGACAAACGTCGCCGGGTGGGGTCCCCGCGAGGGTGTGGCGGCATGGGTCTTCGGGTTCGCGGGCTTCGGCTCGGCGATGGGGCTCACCACCGCGACCGTCTACGGCGTCATGACGATCGTCGGTTGCGCCCCTGGTGGCGTCGTCTTGCTCGTCGAGAGGTTACGCCGCGCGAAGGCTGATCACCGTCGGCTTGACGCGCCGTCGGTGGCGCGGCGGCGTTGGTCCGCGGTCGCCGCCCAGGCAAAGGGAGGTCTGAGTGGGTGACCATCCCTACACCCTGCTGAGTTGCAGCGTGTCGATCGACGGCTATCTCGACAGCGCAGCCGTGAAGCGGCTGCCCCTCTCGAACGACGCTGACTTCGACCGCGTTGACGCGGTGCGTGCCAGCTGCGACGCGATCTTCGTTGGCGCGGCGACAGTGCGCAACGACAACCCGCGGCTGCTCGTGCGGTCAGCAAGCCGACGACGCCAACGGACCGGCAACGGCATGACGAGTTCACCGATGAAAGTGACCGCCACTGGCAGCGGGCAGCTCGACGTTGACTCGAACTTCTTCGCGACCGGTGAGGTGGAGAAGCTCGTGTACTCCCCTACTGAGGTGTTCGCCGCCACTCGGCGACGGCTTGGCGCGGTCGCGACGGTGGTCGACGGTGGCAGTCCCGTCGACATGGCGTCGGTGTGCGCAGACCTGTTCGACCGCGGCGTGCGCCGGTTGATGGTCGAAGGTGGCGGCGCGACGCTCACCCAGTTCCTCACCGCTGACCTCACCGACGAGCTGCAACTGGTAGTTGCGCCGATCTTCGTCGGCGACTCTAACGCGGCTCGCTTCGTTGGAGACGGCTGCTACCCGTGGTCCCTTGGCCGGCGCGCACGTCTGGCAGAGGTCCGGCAGATCGGCGACGTCGTGCTGCTCCGCTACGCGCTTTCGGATCGATTCTGTGCCGACTAATCAAGGAGAGCCGATGCGTTCGCGCCACCCTCGCTCGTTCGAGACAACGCAAGCGACCATCCGGACGACGGTGACGGTGCCGATCCGATTCGCCGACGGCTATTCAACGGCGGGCCGGCTCTTCACGTTCGACAATCTCGTCGACAGTCGCGAACACGTCGCCCTCGGCCTCGGGCGTTTCGCCGGCGACGTCCGAGACATCGACGGTCCGATCCCGCTCGTGCGGCCGCACAGTGAATGTCTCACCGGCGACGTGTTGGGCAGCCAACGCTGCGACTGCGGCCCGCAGTTGCGGGAAGCGGTTGAGCGCATCGCCGATCGTGGCGGCTATCTGTTGTACCTGCGCCAAGAGGGTCGCGGCATCGGCTTGTACGCAAAGCTCGACGCGTACAACCTGCAAGACGCTGGGCTCGACACCTACGAGGCGAATCGCGCGTTGGGCTGGCGTGACGACGAACGCGACTACACCGTCGCCGGCCAGATGCTCCGGGCACTGGGCGTTCGCAGCGTCGCGCTCTTCAGCAGCAATCCCGACAAGGCGCGGCAACTCACCGAGCTTGGCATCGACGTGGCTGAGCAGATTCCAACGGCGGTTCATCTGTCAGCGGCGAACGCCACCTATCTGGCCACCAAGGCCCGCTACGGCGCACACCTTCTCGACGTCCGGTTAGAAGAGGCTATTGCGCGCGAGGGCTGACCTGACCAGAACGGAATGCCGATGTCAGCGCCGCCGGAAGCCGAAGCTCCGGCGCCAACTCGAGGAGCAGCGCGCGCACGCGTTCGTCGAGGTCGGCGACGATCTGTCGGACGGCGTTCTCGGGCTGTCCTTTCGGATCGGCGACCGCCCAGTCGACAACGCGTTTTCCAGGAACTGCGGGACACGCCTCGTTGCAGCCGAGCGTGATCACGACGTCCGCCTGCTCGACCAGGTCGTAGTCAAGACGAGTCGGGGTGTGGTCGACCACGGGCAGCCCGAGTTCGGCGAGCACTCGCGCGACCGTCGGGTTGACCGTGCCGGACGGTTCGGAACCGGCGTCTCGCACGTCGACCAGCTCGCCCGCGTAGTGGCGGGCGAGCGCGGCCGCGGCGACAGACCGACCCGAGTTGTGAACGCAAGCGAAAAGCACGGCAGGGCGGTTCGTCATGGTGCGGTCTCCCTCGGCCAGCTCATGCGGTTGTGCAGGTGAAGCGCGAGGTAGACGAGGGCGACCAAAGCGGGCACCTCGATGAGCGGGCCGACGACGCCGGCCAGTGCCTCGCCGGAGGTCACGCCGAAAACGCCTATCGCAACGGCGATTGCGAGTTCAAAGTTGTTGCCGGCTGCGGTGAACGCGAGGGTCGTGGTTCGCGAGTATGGCAGCCCGAGCCGATGCCCGAGGAGAAACGAACCGGTCCACATGATGGCGAAATACGCCACGAGCGGCGCCGCGATTCGAGCGACGTCAAGCGGCCGGGCGGTGATCGTGTGACCCTGCAACGCGAACAGCACGACGATGGTGAACAGCAAACCCCACAGGGCGATGGGCCCGATCCTTGGCAGGAATCGCGTCTCGTACCAGGCGCGACCGCGTGTGCGTTCGCCGATGGTGCGGCTGAGATAGCCCGCGACCAGCGGAATGCCGAGGAACACCGCGACGCTTTTTGCGATGTCCGCGATGGAGACGTGCAGCGCTGTGGTGTGCAGCCCTAGCCAATGCGGCAAGACGGTGAGGTAGAACCAGCCAAGCGCCGCGAACGCCAGGATCTGGAAGATTGAGTTGAGCGCGACCAAGACCGCGGCGGCTTCTCTGTCGCCGCATGCTAGGTCGTTCCAAATCAGGACCATCGCGATGCAACGCGCCAACCCCACGATGATCAGGCCGGTTCGGTAGGTCGGGAGGTCGGGCAGCATCAGCCAGGCCAGGCCGAACATCACCGCGGGCCCGACCAGCCAGTTCAACACCAAACTGCTGACGAGCATTCGACGATCGGCCACGATGCGGTCGACGTTGCCGTAACGGACCTTGGCCAGCACCGGGTACATCATCAGCAACAGGCCGAGCGCGATTGGCAGCGAGGTCTGGCCGATCCGCAGTTTGTTCAAGCTGTCGTCGAGGCCCGGAATGGCGCGTCCGAGCAGCAGCCCGGCGACCATCGCCACGCCGATCCACGCGGGCAGCAGCCGATCCAGCAGCGGCAACCGACGGGCGACTTCGGCCGCAGAGGTCGACGCCGTCTCGACCGTCGGGGCGGTCATGCGCGCGTCCTTTCGTCGTGGTGGCCGGGCCGGAGACAGGTCGCGTTGCCCGAGGACAGGGCTCTGTCAGTGTCCTCGGGCAACGCCGAGTGTCCTCGGCCCCGCCTGGCTTGGCTCGATCGGGACGTCAGGACTTCACCGGCTTGGCGGCGCGGATGATCGCGCTGTGCATGCCGGGGGCCACCTCGTGGGTGAAGCTGACCGAGGCCTCGACAAACCCGGCGGCGGCTAGCCCTTCGAGGTATTCGCCGCGCGACAGCGCCCCCGCGACGCAGCCGACATAGCTGCCCCGGTCGGCACGGTCGGCCACGGTGACGTCGTCTTCGGCCACGACGTCCGAGATCCCGATGCGGCCGCCCGGAGCAAGCACGCGGTGCATTTCGGCGAGCACCGCCGGCTTGTCGACGGACAGGTTGATCACGCAGTTGGAGATCACCACGTCGATGGACGCATCGGGCAGCGGCACGTCTTCGATCCGACCTTTCAAGAACTCCACGTTGGTCGCGCCCGCCCGGGCCGCGTTCGCCCGCGCGAGCTCGAGCATCTCGTCGGTCATGTCGACGCCGTACGCGAAGCCGGTCGGCCCAACACGTCGGGCGGACAGCAGCACGTCGATGCCGCCGCCGGAACCGAGGTCGAGCACTCGCTCGCCCGCGGCCAGCTCGGCGACCATCAGCGGGTTGCCGCAGCCGAGGCTCGCGGCCACGGCTTGGGCGGGCAGCTCGCCCTGCTCTTCGCTCGAGTACAAGGTCGAGCCGAAGCCGACCTCGACCTCGCCGTCGAGCCCCGAACAGGACGCGGGGCTGCAGCAACCGGCGTCTTCCAGAACCGTCAAGGCGCCCGTCCCGGCCGCGGTGACGGCGGTCGCCGCGGCCGCGTAATGGGCGCGCACCTGCTCGACCAGGTCGGCGTTCGGCTCAGACATCGCTCTCTCCTCATATCGACGTTCGTCAATGCGAGGAGCATGCCTCACACATCGACAGATGTCAATGCGTCTGGGAGACTGAGCGCATGCCGACTCCCATCACGCTGCCGACCCTCGACCTGGTCGCCTGCTGCACGCCGCTGACCGGCAGCGTCATCGACGCCGGCACCGCTGAGCAGCTGGCCCGCGCCTTCAAGGCGCTCGGCGACCCCACCCGGGTGCGGCTGCTTTCGCTGATCGCCGCGCATGAGGGCGGCGAGGCGTGTGTGTGCGATCTCATCGATCCGGTCGGTCTCTCGCAGCCGACCGTGTCGCACCACCTCAAGCAGCTCGTCGACGCCGGCCTGGTCAGCCGCGATCAGCGTGGCAAGTGGGCCTATTACCGGATCACTCAACCGGCGCTCGACGCGCTCGCCGCCACGATCCAGTCGCCCGCCCGTTGACCGGCCGCAATCAATAAGCCGCGGCCCAGCCGCAACTGTTCGCCGTCCGGCTGCGTGATGACGGATGTGACGAGATCTGCGAGTGTCCCTCCGTGAAGCGCGAGGACGAGGCCGACTTCGAGGCGTTTGTCGAAGCGAGCGGCCACCGGCTGCTGCGCACGGCGTACCTGCTTGTCGGCGACCTGCATGCGGCCGAAGACCTGCTGCAAACCGCGCTCGAGCGCACCGCCCGGCGCTGGACCCGCATCGCCGGCGTCCCAGAGGCGTACGCGCGCACGACGATCGCAAATCTGGCCACCGACCGATGGCGACGTCGACGCGCACGGCCGCCCGAGGTCTTCATCGACCCACCGGAAGGGATCGACGCGGATTTCGCCACGGACGTCGTCGTGCGAGACGCGCTCATCCGGGCGCTCAACCAACTCACCCGGCGGCAACGCGCGGTGCTCGTGCTCCGATACTTCGACGATCTCACCGAGCCGGAGACCGCTGCGGCGCTTGGAATCAGTGTCGGAACGGTGAAGAGCAGCGCAAGCCGAGCTCTCGAGCGATTGCGCGAAATCGTCGCCGTCCAGGATTTGCCGACCTTGCACGCGTTACCTCGAACCAAGGAGAAAGTTCGATGAGTGATCAGCCCGACCACATCGAGCACCTGCTGCGCGGCGCGATGCGCGCGCACGTTGATGGCGCGTTTCCGGCGCCCGGCATAGCGCGCAGGGCGTTGCGTGGCGCCGATCGCGGACGACGTGTGCAGTACGCCGCAACCGCGGCCGCGTCGGTCGCCGCGGTCGGAGTGGTGACCGCCACCACGGTCCTCGTCCATCAAACGGCCGGCAGCGGTGGCGGGACGGCGGCGCTCGCCAGCGGGTTGCCGTCGCCAACCGGTAGTTGCTTTGACACGGCGAGCCCGACACCGATCGCGTCGTCCGCGGTCACCGGCAGCGAGATCCCGCTCGCCGGTCCATCGACGACCGCGGTGGCGCCGCCGACCTCGTCAGCGTCGTCGTCGCTGCCGAACGCGTTCTACTCCGAGCAGCCCGCGCGGCAAAGCCCGAGTGCGCAGATTCGCGGTGTCAGCCTTCGCAACCCCGCGCCCGGCTATCCGCTGCGGCGCGGCGCCGATTCATTGGCCCCGACCGGGTTCGGCCCGTCGTCGACCTACTGGACCGCGACCTATCTGCTCGCGCAGACCCCTGGAGCACAACACAGCATCGGCAACGGCGCCGTGGAGATCGACCCGACCGGGCCGGAGGCGACGGTGCTCGTCATCGACGGTCACCCGTTCAATCTGGACAACCCGACGACCATCGAGGGTCTGCCGGTCAGTGAGACCATCACCGTGCTCGGGCGGCCGGCATGGGTGACGAGCGCCTGCGACCAGACCGACATCGTGTTTTCAACCGGTCGATTCCAGGTGCTGCTCGCCGCCGCGCCCGGCGGTGACGACACGGTGCGCGACGCGAATGTGGCGCGGTTGAAGGAGCTCGCCGCGGCGTTGGAGGGCCTGCAGTAGCCGATGCCAGTAAGGGAGCGGCCCGCTCGTTGCAGGCCGCTCCTGGCAATTCCGCCGGCAATTCCTTTGGCAATGCCGTGGGTTGACGCCGCGCGAGGGTGCCGCGACCAACGCGGCGACACCCGCCGTCCGCGCCGTGAGCTGTGCGTCAGCTCCGCCGGCCGCGGGCCGGGGCGGGAGTCGTGCCGCGAGATTGCCGGCGCTGAAGTCGGCGGTCGGCGATGAGGGCGCGGCGGCGGGCGCGAGCGCGACGCTGCTCACTTCGGACGACGGCGGGGCTCACGGCCACCTCCCTAATAGTCAGCTGCGGGTCACCGACCCGCTTGATGCTTCTGCCCAGACTGACGGCGGGGAGGGTGCGTCGGGTTGCGAGCGTGTCCAGATTGTTACATCGGCCCTGGTCACTGGCTGTAAGGTGCTCGGCACGGGGAGTGGGCGCCGTGCCTTACTCGCCGGCAGCCGCACTGGCAGCCGGAACCGCCTGATCGCCAAGGCAGAAGGGCTGGGATGCGTCGACCTGCGCTGCGACCGCTCACTATGGTCGCGGTCGTCGTGTGCGTGGCCCTCACCCTCGCGCTGGCGTGGGCCGCGCGCGTGGTCGACCGCAACAGCAACCAGCGGCTGCTCGAACAGCAGGTCCAGCAGGCGGCAGCGGCACTCGCGGGCGCGTTGCCCTCGGCGCAGACGCGGCTCGCCGACGCCGCTCAGGTGGCGATCGACACGAGCGCCGATCCCACCATATTCACTCGGTTCGTGGCGCCAGAGGTCACCGGTGGCCTGAAGGCGATCTCGCTGTGGCGCCTCGACGCGGTGAGTGGCGCCCCTCAGCAGATCGCGATGAAGGGCGACCGGCTCGCGCTTGTCGACCAGCGGCTCGCCGGCGCGTTCTTCAGCCGGATTCACCCGAGCGCTCAGCTGTTCGTGACGCAGATCCTCCCCGGCTCGCCCGCGCGCATCGGATACGCCGAGATGCCGCCGGGCGACTCGAACCGACTCGTCGTGTACGCGGAGAGCGAGCTACCGCCCAATCGCCGGGTCGAGATCCCGAGGTCGTCACCGTTTGCCGACCTGTCGTTCGCGCTGTACCTCGGGCCGACTGCCGACGACGCGCACCTCCTCGAGTCGACTCGGTCGACCCCGATCGGAGGGCGCACCGCGTCGTCGTCCGTGCCGTTTGGTGACACCGTCGTCACCTTGGTGGGCAGCACCGACGCGCGGTTGGCGGGCGGGCTCGCCGCGGCACTGCCGTGGATCGTGCTCGGCGTTGGTGGCGGGCTTTCGGTGGCGGCCGGAACGGCGGTCGAGTACTTCGGACGACGTCGGCAGGAGGCGGAGCGGCTCGCGCGCGACAACGAACGGCTGTACAAGGAGCAGCGCAACATCTCGACGACCCTGCAACACGCGCTGCTGCCGGAGGTGCCTGCGGCCCGCAATGTCGAGGTGGCCGCGCGCTATGTCGCGGGGGTGTCGGGCATCGACGTCGGCGGCGACTGGTACGACGTGATCGCTCTCGACGACAAGCGGCTGGTCTTCTTCGTCGGCGATGTCTCCGGGCGTGGGCTGCGAGCGGCCACCAGGATGGCGTCGCTGCGTTACGCCGTGCGCGCGTACGTCGCGCAAGGTGACGGCATCGAGACGGTCGTCGCGAAACTGGCTCAGCTCTTCGACAACGACGACGGCGGCCAGTTCGCCACCGTGCTCGCCGGCGAGCTTGACCTGACGGCCCACGAATGCCGGTTGGTCTCCGCTGGACATTTCTATCCGCTGCTGGTGAGCACCGACGGAGCGCGCTACGTCACGGGCGAGATCGAACCGCCGGTCGGCGTGTCGACGCCGGTGCGACCGAATGCGGTGACGGTCGCGGTCCCTCAGTCCGGCATGCTGTTCGCCTTCACCGACGGCGCGATCGAACGCAAGGGCGAAGGCATCGACATCGGTCTTGAGCGGCTCCGGCTGGCCGCCACCAATCACGACGGACCGATCGAGGCCACGCTCGACCGGTTGCTGACCGATGTCGTCCCCGATGGCGCCGATGACGATGTGGTCATCGTCGGGTTGCGATGGGGTAACTAACCCGAACTCACGGGCCTGTTCTTTGGCCTCATGGCTTGACAGTTCCTGCAAAGGTTTGCAGACTCTCCCGGTAACCGCACCAGGGAGGGTCGTTGGCCGTCACCATTCACGACGTCGCGCGCCGAGCGCAGGTATCGGTGTCGACCGTGTCGCGGGCGTTCACGATGCCTGAGCTGGTTCGTCCGGCGACCCGCGAGCAGATTTTGCGCGCCGCCGATGAGCTCGGATATCGGCCGAACCGCGCGGCTCGCGGCTTGATCACGGGGAAGACCGGCAACCTCGGCATCGTCGTCCCTGACTTGCAGAACCCGTTCTTCCCGTCCGTCGTCTCAGGCGCCCAAGCGCAGGCACGGCAAGCCGATTACGCGGTCTTTTTGGCCGACAGCGGTGAGGATCCGCGACTGGAAGCGGAGCTGATCCACGCCATGACCAAACAGGTCGACGGCGTGATTGTGTGCTCGTCCCGGATGGACGTGAATGACCTGCGCCGGGCAAGTGAAAGCACCACGCTGGTGTTGCTCAACCGGAAGAACCCCGGTGTGCCAGCGGTGCTCATGGACAGCGCTGATGGCATTAGGCAGGCGATCGAACACCTTGCCGCGCTTGGTCATCGGCGTTGCGCGTTCTTGTCAGGCCCGCGTAATTCGTGGTCCAACAAGGAACGTCGACGCGGGCTGCGTACCGCGTCGCGGTTGTACGGCGTGGAGGTCGTCGAGCTCGGCCCCTTCGCGCCGGTGTTCGAGGCGGGCCTGCAAGCCGCGGATATCGCGGTGGCGTCGAATGTCACGGCGATCGTCGCGTTCAACGACCTGATGGCGCTTGGTGTGCTGAATCGGCTCAACGATCGGAAGATCCGCGTGCCCGAAGACATCAGCGTCGTCGGGTTCGACGACATCGCGATGGCTGGCATGTGCACCCCGCAACTGACCACGGTCGAGATGCCCACGCAGCAAGGCGGCCGAGTGGCCGTCGACCTGCTGCTCGACCAGTTGGCCGGCACCGAGGGCGACAACGGCACTGCGCAACAACGCATGGTCGGCACCCAACTCATCGTCCGCGCCTCCACTGCTCCACCGAGATCCTGAACGACCCCGGTGTCGCCGGGTTATGTCCGCCCGAAAACGTGTCGTTAGAAAGGGAACCAGAGCATGCGTGGCACACGCAGCATTGCTGCCTCGGTCCTCGTCTTGGCCCTTGGGGCCACGGCCTGTGGGTCGTCTGGCAAGAAGACGAGCAACAACTCACCGACGGCGAACAACTCGTCATCCTCGTCAACGGGTTCGGCAGCGCCGTCGGCGGGAGGCGGATCACCCGCTGCCGCCGGCGCCAAGCCGTCAAAGCCGGTCACGTTGAACATCCTCGACATCGCGGGAAACCTGCAACTCACCAAGGGCATGATCGAGAACTTCGCGAAGGCGAACCCCGACGTGATCAGCCACGTCAACTACACCACCGCGACGGCGCCGACGCTCACGGGCAAACTGCAAGCTGAGGAGCAAGGTGGCAACGCGCAGACCGGGCTCGTCCTCACCGGCACCGACGGTTTGTCAGCGGGAATCTCGAACAACTTGCTGGCCAAGCTATTGCCCGATCACCAGGACGCTTTTCCAAGTTTGATGGACAACTACCTCGCGCCGGCCGCCGCCATGCAGCAGCTCGCGCAGGGCTACGGCGTCGAGGTGGTGTACTACCCGTCCGGGCCGCTGATCGAGTACAACCCGGCCAAGGTGACGAACCCTCCGACGACGCCGCAGGAGTTGCTCGACTGGGCGAAGGCGCACCCGGGTCGCTTCGAGTACGCCCAGCCGGCGAACTCCGGCCCAGGCCGCACGTTCCTGATGGGCCTGCCGTACCTGCTCGGTGACAAAGACCCGAAGGACCCGACAAACGGGTGGGACAAGACCTGGGCGTACCTGAAGGAGCTCGGCAAGTACATCAAGACCTACCAGACCGGCACCACGGCCACCATGAAGGACCTCGCCTCGGGCACGGTTGACATGGTTATGTCGACGACCGGATGGGACATCAACCCGCGTGCTCTCGGCACGGTCCCCAACACCGTCAAAGTCGGTTTGTTGCAGCCGATGCACTGGGTCACCGACGCGCAGTACGCCGTCATTCCGAAGGACGTCTCCGCCGACACGATGAAGGCCGACTTGCTGCTCATCGCTTGGATGCTCAAGCCCGACCAGCAGGCGATCGCCTACGACAGCGGATACTTCTACCCCGGACCGGCGGTCAAGGGTGTCACGCTCGACATGGCGCCTGCGAGCAGTCAGGAGACCATCAAGAAGTACGGCCGTGACGAATACGCCCAGTGGATCGACCAGTACCCCAAGGAGACGTCACTGCCGGCGACCGCGCAGGTCACCGCGTTCGACCTGTGGGACCGCAACGTCGGCGCAGCGAAGAAGTAGCAGCTGAACTAACGGCCGACCGCAATCAACGGCCGGTGGCGGCCAACAAGAAAGGCAAGATCGTGCAGGGTGAAAGGTTCGCGGAGTTGCGGCTCGAGCAAGTCAGCCGCAGCTTCGCGGGCCATGTAGCGCTCGACCGGCTCGACCTGACGATTAGCTCGGGCGAATTCGTTGCGCTACTTGGTCCGTCAGGTTGCGGAAAGTCAACCGCGCTCAACTGTCTGGCCGGATTGCTACCACTCACGGGTGGCAGCATCTGGCTCGACAGCAAGCGCATCGACACCATCCCGCCGGAGAAGCGCGGTTTCGGCATGGTGTTCCAGAACTACGCGTTGTTCCCGCACATGTCGGTGCGGCGCAACATCGCGTTTGGTTTGAAGATGCGCAAGACGCCAAAGGCCGAAGCGACCCGTCGGGTCGACGAGGCGATCAAACTCGTGCAGCTGCAGGAACACGCGCACAAGCTGCCCGGCCAGCTTTCGGGCGGCCAGCAGCAACGCGTCGCCATCGCTCGCGCGATCGTCTTCGAGCCATCGATCGTCGCGATGGACGAACCGTTGTCGAATCTCGACGCGAAGCTCCGGCTCGAGATGCGCACCGAGATCCGCCGGCTGCATCAGTCTCTCGGCCTCACCACCGTCTACGTGACGCACGACCAGGAAGAGGCGCTCTCACTGGCCGACCGATTGGTGCTCCTGCGCGACGGCGTCGTTCAGCAGATCGGCACGCCCGAAGAGGTTTACACCCAGCCCAAGAACCGTTACGTGGCTGGGTTCATGGGCTACCGCAACATGCTTGAGTTCGCCGTCGAGCGCGAGCTCAACGGGCAGGCGGTGCTTAACGGGCCCGGTGTGCACGTCGCCGGCGTCGTCCGCGACAACCTGGTCGGCGGCCGCGCGATCGCGGCGATCCGGCCAGAAGACCTGGTGGTCGGCACGGTCGGCGAGAACCAATTGAGCGTCGTTGTCGAGGTGGTGGAGTACCACGGTCGTGAGCAATCGGTGCAGGGTCGGCTTGGCGACGGCGAGTCGGTGTTCTTCCGCACTGACAAGCGGTTGGCGCCTGGCGATCAGGTCATGCTAAGCGTTCCAACCGAGCGGGTGCTGCTGTTCTCGACCGAGGCGGCCGCCGCGCCCGCGGAGCTGGTGACCTGATGGCCGCGGCGACCGGCGTCCGCGCCTCGGGCGGCGCCACTCCCTCCCTGCGGCATCGACTCGCGGAGCGAGGCATCGATCGGCATCTTTGGCTGTTGCTCCCCGGTGTCGCCTTCATCTTGCTGCTCTTCGTGTATCCGTTTCTCTACGGTCTGCAGTTGTCGTTCCGGCCGCTGAAAGGCGGTGGTGTGTTCGCCAACTACAAGACGTTCTTCTCTGACTCGTATCTGCGCGACACGATCTGGATCACGCTGAAACTTGGCGTTCCCGCGGCCGTGCTCAACGTCGCCGCCTCCATCCCGATCGCCTACACCATGCGTCGCTGGCGGCGCGGTAGGCGCACGCTGACCGCGCTGCTCGTCGTCCCGATCACACTCGGAACCGTGTTGACGGCCGAAGGTCTGCTGAACTATGTGGGACCGGCCGGGTGGTTCAACAAGGTCTTGCGCAACCTGCATTTGGTGAAGGACTCCGTCCCGCTGCTGCACAACTACTGGGGTGTCTTCCTCTCGCTGGTCATCACGGGCTTCCCGTTTGCCTTCTTGCTGATCTCGGCTTACTTGTCCGGGATCGACCCGGTGCTTGAGCGAGCCGCGTCAACTCTGGGTGCGGGCGGATGGCAGCGCTTCCGCCACGTGACCTTCCCGCTGCTGGCGCCCGGTGTCGCGATCACGTTCTGCTTGTCGTTCGTGCTCGCGTTCTCCGTCTTTCCGTCCGCCCAGTTGGTCGGCAACCCGGCTGGCAGCACCCACGTCATCTCCATCGCCGCCTATCACGCCGCACTCGAGCAGTACGACTACCCGCTTGGCTCGGCGATCGCGATGGTGATGGCGGCCGTGATGCTCGTCATCATCGGCATCGTGCTGCTGTGGCGAAACACCCTGTACAAGGGCTCGAGCGGAGGCAAAGGCTGATGGCCACGATGACCCCGGTCGCCACGACCGCGCCGTCCGGCGACCAACCACGAGCCCGACGCCGCATTGTGGCCAGGCCGGTCACCTGGATCGTCTGGGCCGTCGTCGCGTTCTTCTTCGTGAACCTCCTCGGCGTCGTCATGTCAGTCGTCGTCGACTCCTTCGGCAAGAGTTGGTTTGGCACGTGGCTGCCGAGCGGCTTCACCACGCATTGGTACGGCGACGCCTGGAGCGAGTTCGGCCTGCACCAGGTCTTGTGGGTCACCGCGGAAGTCGCGCTGTCGGTCGTCGTCATATCGGTGCTCATCGGCGCCCCGACGGCGTACGTGTTGGCCCGGCGCGACTTCCCGCTGAAGAAGGTCGTGCTCCTGCTGTTCTTGTTGCCGATCCTGGTGCCGCCGATCACCTATGGCATTCCGCTGGCCATCGTGCTGTACAAGGCGCACCTGGCCGGCCATCTCACCGGCGTCATCTTGGCCAACTTGGTGCCGTCGGTGCCATTCGTCGTCCTCACGATGACACCGTTCATCGAACAGATCGACCCGAAGATCGAGGCGGCGGCGCGGATGTGCGGCGCCAACACCTGGGCGGTGATGATCAGGGTGCTGGCGCCGCTGGTCGTTCCTGGCCTGCTCGCCGCCGGAATCCTGGTGCTCATCAGGACTGTCGGCATGTTCGAACTGACCTTCCTCACCGCCGGTCCCACGTCGCAGACTCTCGTCGTCGCGCTCTACAGCGCCGTCTTCTCTGCCGGAATCCGAGCGCAGCAGTCCATCGACGCGATGGCTGTGATCTACACCGGCTCGATGCTCGTGCTGCTGCTGATCGCGCTGCGCTTCGTCAACCCGACGCAGCTGGTCACCCGCGTGCGCGAAGAACCGACCGCATAATCGAAGGGAAATTTTGTAGTGCCCACCGTCATCTCGCCCGGCAAAGACACCGACCTCATCCAGCTCGACCTCGCCGAGCTAGGCGCCGGCGAGTCGCTTGAGAAAACCCCGGACGACGAGGTGCTTGTCGTCGTCCTGAGCGGTGTCGTCGACGTCGAGGTCGACGGTAAGTCGCTGGGCTCGGCGGGCGGTCGGGCGAACGTGTTCGAAGCGCCCGGCGACGCCATCTACGTGCCGCCGCGCAGCGCTCTCCGGCTGTCCGCGTCGTCGGCCGCCGAGCTCGCCATCGCGTCGGCGCCTATCGACGACAACCCGCCTGGCAAGGCCCGCGTCATCCGCCCAAGCGACCAGGAGATCGCTGAACGCGGTGAGGGGAACTGGTCGCGCAGCGTGCGCACGATATTGGGCCCGGACGACGCCGCGGGTCGGCTCCTCGTCGGCGAGACGATCAACCCGCCGGGCAACTGGTCGTCGTATCCCCCGCACAAGCACGACACGCACAACCCGCCGCACGAGGTTCAGCTTGAAGAGGTCTACCTCTTCAAGCTGGCCCCCGAAGGCGGCTTCGGCATTCAACTCCTCTACGACGGCGATCGCCAAGACGCGTTCGCGGTTCGCGACAACGATGTCGCGGCGATCAAGTCCGGATACCATCCGGTTGTGGGCGCGCCCGGATACTCGCTGTACTACCTGTGGGTGATGGCGGGCAACGGGCGGCAGATGATTCCCGCGCTGGATCCCCAACACGCATGGGTGCAGACAGGCCGATGAGCGAAACCTCGCACGACAGCGTCTCCGACTCCGGCACCGACTCTGGCACCGACAAGGGCTCGCGAATCGTCGACGCCCGCGTCATCGTCACCTGTCCGGGCCGCAACTTCGTCACCCTCAAAATCACCACCTCGGACGGCGTCACGGGTGTCGGCGACGCGACACTCAACGGGCGCGAGCTGTCGGTCGCGAGTTACCTGCAAGACCACGTCTGCCCCGCGCTCATCGGCCGGCCCGCCGACCGTGTCGAAGACACCTGGCACTACTTGTACAAGGGCGCCTACTGGCGGCGTGGCCCGGTGACGATGACGGCGATCGCCGCCGTCGACCAGGCGCTGTGGGACATCAAGGGAAAGGTGGCCGGGCTGCCGGTCTACCAGCTCCTCGGCGGCCGCGCCCGTGAGGGCGTCACGGTGTACGGGCACGCCAACGGCCAGGACGTCGCCGAGGTCGTCGACGAAGTCGCGAAGTACCTTGAGCACGGCTACAAAGCGGTGCGGGTGCAGGCCGGCATCCCGGGCCTGCCGGTCACCTACGGGGTCAGCAAAGACAAGCTGTTTTACGAGCCTGCGCAAAAAGGGCTGGCCCCAAGCGAGGCGACCTGGTCAACCGAGCTCTACCTGCGACATGTGCCGAGCCTGTTCGACGCCGTCAGAGGCGAGCATGGCTTTGGCTTTCACCTGCTGCACGACGTGCACCACCGGCTGACCCCGACGGAGGCCGCGCGCCTCGGCAAACGTCTTGAGGAGTACGAACTCTTCTGGCTTGAAGATCCCACGCCAGCGGAGTCGCAGGACGCGTTTCGCGTCATCAAGCAGCACACCACGACGCCGATCGCAGTCGGCGAAGTGTTCAACTCGATCTGGGATTGCCAGCAGCTCATCACCGAGCGGCTGATCGATTTCATCCGCGCAACGGTGGTGCACGCCGGTGGCATCACCCATTTGAGGCGCATCTTCGGCTTGGCGGAGCTGTACGGCGTGCGCAGCGGATCACACGGCGCCACCGACCTGTCACCGGTGTGCATGGCGGCGGCCCTGCATCTCGACCTGTCGATCCCGAACTTCGGATTACAGGAGTACATGCGACACACGGAAGCGACCGACGAGGTGTTTCCGCACGGCTACTGGTTCGACCAGGGCTACCTGCACCCGGCGGAGGCGCCTGGCCTTGGCGTCGACATCGACGAGAAGTTGGCGGAACGCTATCCGTATCAGCCAGCCCCGCTACCGGTGAATCGACTGCTCGACGGCACGATGCACAGCTGGTGACATGGCGAGAAGATGGGCGAGATGAGTTCGCAACAGCTACGAGAAACCGTTATCTCACTTCACGAAGGCGACACCGTCGCGATCGCCCGTCGCCCGATTCCCGCAGGCACGATGCTGGTCGACGACACGCGCGCGATCCGGGTGCCGGTCGACGTGCCGGCCGGCCACAAAGTCGCGCTCGCCGAGGTCCGCGTCGGTGCGGCGGTGCGCAAGTACGGCCAGCCGATCGGCGTCGCGACGCAAGACATCCACGTGGGCGATCACGTGCACAGCCATAACTTGAGCATCAGCGACTTCTCGCGCGACTACGCGTATGGCGCCGACGCGCTCGACGAGCAGCCGATCCCGGCCGACCAACGTGCGACGTTCCAAGGGATCGTGCGACCAGACGGCCGTGTCGCCACCCGCAACTTCATCGGCATCTTGACGTCGGTCAACTGCTCGGCGACCGCGGCGAAGCTCATCGCCAACCAGTTCCGCACTGGCTCGCCGCTGCTCGAGGAGTACGAGCGTGTCGACGGCGTGGTGGCGCTGACCCACGGCAGCGGTTGCGGCATGGCCGCGTCTGGCGAAGGCATGGACATCCTCCGTCGAACGCTGTCGGGTTACGCCCGGCACCCCAACTTCGCGGGACTGTTGGTGATCGGGCTCGGCTGCGAGGTCAACCAGATCAGCGCGCTTACAGAGGGGTTCGACGTTCCCGACTACGTCCCCGTCGTCGACATGACCATCCAAGACCTTGGCGGCACCAGAGCCACCGTCAATGAGGGCGTCGCCCGAATTCGCGACATGCTCTCAGCGGCAAACGGGGCCCGTCGCACGACGGTGTCGGCGAGCGAGTTGGTCCTTGGACTTCAATGTGGCGGTTCCGACGGGTACTCGGGGATCACCGCGAACCCCGCGCTCGGCGTGGCGTCCGATCGGCTGGTTCGCAACGGTGGCACGTCGATACTTGGCGAGACGCCCGAGGTATACGGCGCCGAGCACCTGCTCACTCGGCGTGCGGTGACCCCGGACGTCGGCAAGCGGCTCATTGAGCGCATCGAGTGGTGGGAACGCTACGTCGCCGCGTCGTCCGGCTCGATGGACAACAACCCGTCGCCCGGTAACAAGGCCGGCGGCCTCACCACGATTCTGGAAAAGTCGCTCGGCGCCGTCGCGAAGGGCGGTCACGCGAACCTGGCCGGCGTCTACGAGTACGCCGAACAGGTGGGCGTGAAGGGTTTTGTCTTCATGGACACGCCTGGCTACGACCCTGTCTCGGTCACCGGCATGGTCGCGGGCGGCGCGAACATCGTCTGCTTCACCACCGGGCGCGGCTCGGTGTTCGGATGCAAGCCGGTGCCCAGCATCAAGCTCTCGACGAACAGCGACACGTATCACCGGATGACCGACGACATGGACATCAACTGCGGCGAGATCCTCGACGGCGTCGCGACCGTCGACGAGATGGGCGACCGCATCTTCGAGCGGATGCTCGAGGTCGCCTCAGGGCAACTGACGAAGAGCGAGGAAATCGGCCTCGGCGATGAGGAGTTCACGCCCTGGCAGCTCGGGGCGGTGATGTGATGGCGCGGCTGAGCCTCGCCACGCTTCACCTCGTCACTCCAGCCGCCCGGCCCCCTATTGACCCGCGCGCGGTGACCACCGGGATCGTCCACCTCGGCATCGGCGCTTTCCACCGCGCGCACCAGGGCGCTTTCACGCAAGCCGCCATGGCGGCGAACGGTGATCTGACGTGGGGCATCTGCGGCGTCACGCAGCGAAGTGCGAGCGTCGTGGAGCAGCTCGCGCCGCAAGACGGTCTTTACAGCGTGCTGCAGCGCGGCGAGGAGGTCAGCGTCGGTGTGCTCGCGACCGCGCGCGAGGTGTTGTTCGCCAAGACGCAGGCCGCCGAGCTGGTCGGCAGGATCGCCATGCCGAGCACGCGGATCGTCTCGATGACGGTCTCGGAGAAGGGCTATCGCCACGATTCGTCGACCGGGCGCCTGCGAGCCGACGACCCCGAGGTCAAGGCCGACGCGGCCGGTGCGCCGCCGCGCACAGTGATCGGTCAGTTGGTGCGCGGGATGCAGGCGCGACAGCGTGCCGACGCGGGCCCCCTCACCGTGGTTTGCTGCGACAACTTGCATGACAACGGTCGCACCGTTCGGCAGCTGGTCGCCGACTTCTGCGACCTGCTGCCGGCTTGGGAATCCACGCCGTTGCGGGATTGGGCCGAGCGTTCCGTCAAGTTTCCGAACACGATGGTCGACCGGATCGTCCCCGCGACCACGGACGTCGACCGGGCGGAGGCGGCTCGGCTACTTGGTGTCGACGATTTTGGCGTCGTCGTCGCCGAGCCGTTCATGCAGTGGGTTGTCGAGGACGATTTCGCCGGCCCGCGACCGGCGTGGGACGCCGCGGGCGCGATCTTCACCGACGACGTGGCGCCCTACGAGGCCATGAAGTTGCGGTTGCTGAACGGATCGCACTCGGCGATCGCCTATCTCGGAGCGCTCGCCGGCTACGAGCACGTGGCCGAGTTCATCCGCTCCGACGACGTCGCCTCGTACGTGCGCGGTCTGATGGACGTCGACGTGACCCCGACGCTCGACGTGCCACCAGGTTTCGACCTTCCTCGTTACAAAGACGAGTTGCTTGACCGGTTTGCCAATCGCGGCCTGCGTTATCGGACGCTGCAGATTGCCATGGACGGCTCGCAGAAGCTGCCGTATCGGCTGCTTGGCACGATCGTCGATCGGCTGGCGGTGGGCGCCTCGCCGCGCCACGCGCTGCTTGCTGTCGCGGCGTGGATGCGGTTCGTCAGCTCAGACGTCGACGAGGTCGGTAGGCCGATCACCATTGACGATCCACTCGCCGAGACGCTTGCCCGGCGCGTTCGGGAGGCGCGCGGCGCTAACGAAGTGGTCGACTCGCTGCTCGCGGTGGAGGAGGTGTTCGGACCGGAACTGCGCGACGACGCGGCGGTTCGCACCACGTTGGTCGACTACGTCGACGCGCTTGCGGCGAAGGGCGTGCTCGGCACGCTTCGCGAGTTGACCCGCTGAACCGGCGGGCTAGTCTTCGACCGCGCCCTGGGCCAGATTGGCTGACCATTTCTCTTCGACTCGCGCGTAGCGCCACACCGCGAGGGCGACCACCCAGGTCAACACGAACAAGCCGACGATGAAAAAGCCCACGTTGTTGAGATCAAGTCCGCCGATCCACGCCAGCGGGCCGCTCCGAATCGACAGCTTGTCGGTGAGGATCGACACCAGCTCAATGGTGCCGATGATGAGCGCGACCGCGACCGACAACGCGGTGATGGTGATGTTGTAGTAGACCTTGCGCACGGGCTTGGAGAAGGCCCATCCGTAGGCGAAGTTCATGAAGCAGCCGTCGATCGCGTCGAGCAGGCTCATGCCTGCCGCGAACAACACCGGCAGCGTGAGGATCGCGTACCAAGGCAAGCTGAACGCCGCGGCGCCTCCGGCGATGACCAGTAGCCCGACTTCGGTGGCGGTGTCGAAGCCGAGACCGAAGAGCAGCCCGATCGGGTAGATCTGCCACGACTTCGTGACCGACTTGGTGAGTTTGCCGAGCCAGCGATTCATCAGGCCGCGGTTGTTGAGGTGCTCCTCAAGCGCGGCTTCGTCGAACACTCCCCGCCGCATCTGGCGGAAGACCCGCACGATCCCGACCAGGATCACCAGGTTGAGAATGCCGATGATGTAGAGGAAGGCGCCGGACACGCTGGTGCCGACGAGCCCGGTGACCGTGTGGAGACCAGAGGAGCCGTTTTCGACCTGGCCGGCGAGCGACCGCACCCCGAACGCGAGCAGCAGGCATAACGCGAAGACGACGCTCGAATGGCCCAGCGAGAACCAGAAGCCAACGGAGACCGGGCGCTTGCCGTCGGCCATGAGCTTGCGCGTGGTGTTGTCGATGGCCGCGATGTGGTCGGCGTCGAAGGCATGCCGCATGCCGAGCGTGTAGGCGGTCAACCCGAGCCCGACGCCGAACACCTGACCGGAGCCCACCTGGTAGTGGTGCGGCGCGACGATCACCGCAAGGGTCACCCAGCCCAGCACGTGCAGCCCGACAACGACCGCGGCGACGCCCGCGATGGCCGCCCACTCGCCGGGGGTCAAGGCCTGCCGAAGGCGCCCGAGCCGGCTCGGCTCACGCGATTGTCGGCCATCCTGGCCAGTCAAGATCGCGCTCATCTGGGCAACTCCGCTCGTCCAGCTCCGACTCGTTGGGAGCCTAAACGCCACGACCTCCTACTTGCAACTTAGTTGCAATAAGCGCTCGGACGGCGTAATGGGCGGCGCCGTCGAAGCCAGCGGGCCGGTCAGCCGCGACTCTCTGAGCTGGCGCCCAGCGATGCTTCAGCGAATGCTCAGCTTGGGAACCGACAGTGTGAGCGACAGTAGACAGGCAGCCACCCGTTCCGCGAGGAGGTTTATGTCCAGCGCCGTGCGCCAGCCGGAACCAGCGATGGTCCGGCCGCCGGGCGTCGCCTTGGGCGCGATCACCGCGGGCGGGCTGCTGGTCATTTTGCTGTGGTGGCACGACACGCCGCCGATTCACCTCTTCGGCGACTGGCTGACCAACGCCGGGCGGATCACCGGGCTGCTCGCGGGCTACGTGATCGTCGTCCTGCTGGTCTTGATGGCGCGGGTGCCCGCGCTCGAACGCGGTCTGGGATCCGACCGGCTGGCCCGCTGGCACAGCATGGGCGGCCGCTACGTGGTCAACCTGTCGATCGCGCACACGCTGCTCATCATCTGGGGATACGCGGTGAGCGCCCACGAGGGGTTGCTGCCCCAGACTGGCCAGCTGATGACCCGCTATCCCGACGTCCTGATGGCGACCGCGGCGCTCGGGTTGCTGGTATTGGTCGGGGTGGTGTCGATTCGCGCCGCGCGCCGGCGGATGCGTTACGAGACTTGGTACTACCTGCACTTCTACACCTACCTCGCGGTGGCGCTGTCGTTCAGCCATGAGTTCGCCACGGGCATCGACTTCACCGGCAACTTCAAGGCCCGTGTCTTCTGGAGCGCGCTCTACATCGGCGCGGCCGCGGTGTTGCTCTGGTACCGCTTTCTGGTTCCGGCGCGCAACGCGCTACGCCACCGCATGGTGGTCTCCGGCGTCTTTCCAGAAGCGCCGGGGATTTTCTCGGTTCACGTCGCCGGCCATCACCTGACCGACCTGCGCGCCGAGCCGGGCCAGTTCTTCCGGTGGCGCTTCCTCGCCCCTGACCAGTGGTGGCAGTCGCATCCGTACTCGCTTTCCGCGCCGCCGACCGACCGGGTCTTGCGCTTCACGGTCAAGGTGCTCGGCGACCACTCGGAAGCGCTGCAGCACGTGCGCAAGGGCACCAGGGTCTTCGCGGAAGGCCCGTATGGCGCCCTCACCGAGCGGCGGCGCACGCGTCGCAAGGTGCTGTTGCTCGCTGGCGGCATCGGGGTCACTCCGCTGCGGTCGCTGTTCGAGACCATGCGCGCGCACCGTGGCGACCTCACCTTGGTCTACCGGGCGAACACCGAGCTCGACATCGCGTTCCGATCCGAACTCGACGCGATCGCGAAGTGGCGCGGCGCCCAGGTGCGCTATCTGATCGGGCCGCCCGGTGGCGATCAGGATCCATTTGTCGGACGCCGGTTGGAATCGCTGGTGCGCGACATTCGCAACCACGATGTCTACCTGTGCGGGCCGCCGCGGATGATGGACGCGGCACAGGAGGCCTTGCGCAGGGTCGGCGTGAGCCGCCGCCACATCCACACCGAGTCCTTCGAGTTCTAGAAAGAGAGTCATTGCTGTGCGCCGCGCGATTCTCGCCTTTGTCGCCACCGTCGCTGGCCTTGTTGTGCTGTTGAGCTTCAAGACCGCGAGCGGCAAGTCGACCAACCGGCCGGTGGCCCTCGCGGGCACCACGCCGTCCGACCAGACCGCGTCGTCAGACAACAGCGCGCCATCCGACAACCCGGCGCCCGCGGCGAGTTCCACGCCGTCCAGCCAACCGTCGCAGCCCGGCCAATCGACGCCGACCCAGACGCCGACCCAGACGCCGACCAAGGCACCGACCAAGGCGCCGACGAAGACGGCGGGCACCAAGACGGTGACCGGTAGCTCGGTGCCGGTGACCGAAGGCTTCCGCACCTTTGGCAACGTGCAGGTGCAGGTCACGGTGTCGAACGGCAAGATCACCAAGCTGGTCGCGGTCGACTATCCGAACGGCGATCCGCGCTCATATGAGATCAGCCGGTACTCGATCCCGGTGTTGGGCCAAGAGGTCTTGAGCGCGCAGGGCACGAGCATCGACATCGTCTCGGGCGCCACGTACACCACCGAGGCTTACGCGCAGTCGGTGCAAGCGGCGCTCGACAAGGCGAAGTCCTAACCGTGCGCCGCCGATTCGGCCATGCCGAGCCGGTGATGGGCACCGTCGTCAGCTTTGACGTCAGCGCGGACGACGCCGATGAGCTCGCGGTTCGGGCGGCCGTCAAGGTCGCGGTCGAATGGCTCCATCACGTTGACGCCGTGTTCAGCACGTATCGACCCGACAGCGACATCAGCCGGTTGAACAACGGCGAGTTGAGCCTCGCAGCGTGCAGCCCGCTCGTCGGGCAGGTCTTCGAGCTCTGTTCGGACGTCGCCCGCGAGACGCGCGGTTACTTCAGCTCGACCTTCGCCGGCCGGCTGGACCCGACTGGTTTGGTGAAGGGTTGGTCGGTCGAGCGGGCGAGCGAGTTGCTGCGCGACGCCGGGCTGCCGAATCACTGCGTGAACGGCGGTGGTGACGTCTGCGCGCGAGGCGGCCCAGATCCCGGTCGCGGATGGAGCGTGGCGATCACCCACCCGTTGCGACGCGACGGGTTTGCCGCGGTGGTCGAGGTGCGCGACGGCGCGGTGGCGACGTCCGGGACGACGGAGCGCGGGCTGCACGTCGTCAACCCGTTCACCGGCCGCCCCGCGACACAGCTTGCGAGTGTCACGGTGGTTGGACCGGATCTGACGCGCGCCGACGCGTACGCTACGGCTGCGCTGGCAATGGGCGACGCCGCTCGCGAGTGGTTCGACGAGATCGCCGACTACGAGGCGCTCGCGATCGCGCCCGACGGCGTGGGATGGGCGACTCCTGGCTTCACGTCGATTGCCGCGCTGCCAACGTAGTCGGCGGCCACCGAAGGGACCACGATGCCGGATCCGCAGTCACCGCCGGAACCGTCGCATCTTTCGGCCATCGAGCGACGGTTGATTGACAGCGCGAAAAGGGCGCAGCAGATCGAGGAGGGTTTGCTGCCGGCCTGGCTGCGGCCCACGCAGGGCGAGCATCGCTGGCAGATGGGCGCCGCGGTCGTCGCCGCGATCGGGCTCCAACTGACTCTTCCGGCGCACCTGACAATCCGCCCGCATTACGTGATCCCGATTATTGAAGGCGCGATCCTGCTGGGCCTGTTCGTCGCGAGCCCGCCGCGGCTGGTGAAGCACTCAACCGGTTTGCACGTGACGGCGCTCGCGCTGGTCGGCTTGATCAGCGCCGACACCGCGATCTCGGCCGGCCTGCTGGTGCATCAGATCGTGGCCGGCACCGCCGACGCCGCGCCGCGGCTGTTGCTGCAAGGCGTGGCGATCTGGCTGACGAACATCATCGTGTTCGGCCTGTGGTACTGGGAGTTTGACCGCGGCGGGCCAGTCGCGCGGGCGCATGGCACGCGCAAGCACCCCGACCTGCTGTTCCCGCAGATGCAGCAGCCGGACATCGCGCCCCCTGACTGGGAGCCGACGTTTTTCGACTACTTGTACGTGTCGTTCACCAACGCCACGGCCTTCAGCCCGACCGACACGATGCCACTGTCGCGATGGGCTAAAGCGATGTTCTTGTTGCAGTCGGCGATTTCGCTCGTCACAGTGGCGCTCGTCATCTCCCGCGCCGTCAACATCTTCCAGGACGTCACGAAGAAATGAACCGCTACGACCACGACGTGCTTGCCGCGCCGGCCAAGAAGCGTGCCGACATCCCCGTCGTCGAGGCGATCGCGGACCTGGTCGTCGAGGACGTCGCCGGCGAGTTCTGCGGCGCCGTGGTCGAGTGCGAGAAGGACGTCGTCCGGCTGGAAGACCGGTTCGGCAAGGTGCGTGCCTTTCCCCTCACGCCGGGCGGATTCCTCCTGGACGGCGAACGGGTGACTCTGGTCAGGCCGAAGGCCGCCGCACCCGCGTTGGCGACGCGCACCGCCTCGGGCTCGGTCGCCGTGGCCGGGCAGCGCGCTCGGGTGGCACGCGCGAGTCGCATCTTCGTCGAGGGCAAGCATGACGCCGAGCTTGTCGAGCGAGTCTGGGGCGATGACCTGCGAATCGAAGGCGTGGTCGTCGAATATCTCGAAGGAGTGGACCGGCTGCCTGAGATCGTTCGGCAGTTCCGGCCTGGTCGCGATCGCCGGCTCGGCGTGCTCGTCGACCACCTGGTGAGCGGGTCGAAGGAATCGCGGATCGCGTCGAACGTCAGCTCCCCCGACGTCCTTGTCGTCGGCCACCCGTATGTCGACGTGTGGCAAGCGGTTCGCCCGCAGGCGTTGGGAATTGACGCGTGGCCGGTGATCGAGCGGGGTGTGCCGTGGAAGGAGGGAGTCTGCGCGGCATTGGGCTGGCCGCACCGCACCGCCGCCGATCTCGCGGCGGCCTGGCGGACGATCCTGTCGTCGGTCGACAGTTACGCCGACCTCGAACCCGCGTTCCTCGGGCGCGTCGAAGAGCTCATCGACTTCGTGACCGCGTAGGTGCTGTCGGCCGCGTCACAGCCAGTCTTTGCGCCGGAAGATCCAGTAGAGTAGCGCGCCGCCGAGGACGATGATCGCGCTCGAGACGGCGAATCCCCACTCCTTGCCAAACCCGGGATAAGGCAGGTTCTGACCGTAGAACCCGGTCACCGCCGTGGGCACCGCGATGATGGCCGCCCAGCTGGTGACCTTCTTCATGATGAGGTTCATGCGGTTGCCCTGGATCGTCAGGTTGGTCTCCAGGATCGTGCTCACCATGTCGCGCAACGACTCTGTCCACTCGGTCGCACGCAAGACGTGGTCGTAAACGTCTTGGTAGTAAGGCATCAGCGCTTCGTCGACGACTTTGAGGTCGCGACGCATCAGCCCGTTGACGACCTCGCGCATCGGTAGCACGTAACGCCGCAGCAGCAAGAGGTTCTTGCGAAGTGCGAAAGATTTGCGTTGGACGTCGCGCACGCGGTCGCGAGTGTCGTCAAAGAGCTCGTCTTCCAGCGCGTCGATCTTGTCGTCGAGATCCTGCACCGCGGTGAAATGGCTGTCGACGATGTAGTCGAGGACGCCGTAGAGCAGGAAGCCGACGCCCTCTTTCGCGAGTTCCGGCGCGTTGTCCCAGCGGGAGACCACGTCGTCTATGTCGAAGCGGTGATCCTTGCGGACGGTGATGAACGCGTTCGGCAGCACGAACATCGCGATCTCGCTGTTGGCGAGGTCTTGCACGGCGCTGTCGAGCCGCACCGCGTACGCGCTCAGGAACAGGTGGGTGGCGTAGTGGTCGAGCTTCGGTCGTTGGCGTTCGTGCTCGGCGTCTTCGACCGCCAGCGCGTGCAGGCCGAACTCCTCCTCGATCGCGTCGAGCCCTTCGCCGTCAGCGGTGCACAGGTCTAGCCAGACGACGACACCGGGCGCGTCGATCACCTCGGAGATCTCGGCGACCGGCAGGTCGTCGCGCTCAAGAACGCCGTTTCGGTACAACCTGGTGCGCGCCACGGCGTCGCCGCCTTAGCTAGCGGACGACGGGACGCTCGCCCGCTCCGCCGTCAACGCCGCCTCGCGCGCCTCCAGGAAATGCGTGGTTTTGCGTTCCATCACGAACGACAAGAACGGCACAAATCCAGCCGCCGCCATCAGCAACAGCCGGACGACGTGCAGTCGATAGCGCATCACGAGCTCGAGGCAGGCCAGGCAATAAACGATGTAGAGAAAGCCGTGCAACATGCCGACGTACTTGGCCACGTACGGGAAATCGGCCCATTGCTGCAGTGGCACACCCACGAAGACGAGCACGACCAACCCGACGCCGACGATGTAGGCGAGCAATCGGTAGCGGCCCAGCGGAGTCCTCAGCATCGACACGTCGCAAACGCCTCTTCAGGGTCAGCGCGCGCTCTGCGCGCGGCGGTTCAACGCGGCGAGGTATTCGTTGTACCTCGCCAGCTCCTCATCGGTCTCGTCCGGTGCTGCCATGGTGTCGCGCGCTTCGACCAGATCGGACGCCGCGTCGGCGCGACGCGGCAGCGCCCACGCCTCGCCATCGGGCACGGTGGCAACCGGCTGCTTGGGCGCCGGCCGGCCGTGCACGGCGTCGTGGAGCAACCGCCACCACCCGTAGATGACGATCGCCGCCATCGCCCACCACTGGAACGCGTACAGCAGGTTCTGCAAACCGCCGCGCTGCGAGTTCGAAACGTCCCACTGCCAGCGACCGAGCAAGCTGAACGCGGTGACGATGACGAGCATGGCAAGATGCCGCGGGAACCACCGCAGCGTGAAGGCCATGCGCACCACGGCTTCTACGGTACCTGGCGCGACCGACCCGCACGCGCGGCGAGCCGAGATCAGGGCAGGTACGCCTGCTCGATCCGGGTGATTGTCCCGCTGCCGTCGACGGTGATCGTGTAATAAGGCGGGCCGACCTGGCCGGCCGCCATCGCCGCGGGCAGGGCGGGCGTCGGCACCTGCAACTCGTCAGCCCCGCCGCCTGGCGGGAGCAGCAGGATCACCGCAGAGGGGGAAACCGGCTTGGTGGTCAGGGATTTGCCGGTGGTCAGGTAGCGCGAGTTCTCGTCGCCGCTACAGATCCGGGTCGCGTCGAGGTAGCTGAACGTCACCTGCCCGCCGTTGACCGCCGCTTGCTTGCCCTCAACGAAGAGCTGCGGCGAGGCCACCGGGCAGGGCGTCGGCGAGGCGCCGGAGCCGCCGCTTGGCGGCGCCGGCTCGACGGCGGTCGTGGCCGCGGTCGGCGACGGCATGGCGGTCGGGCCCTTGCTCGCGCTGCCGTTCGAGCTGAGCTGCTGGCCAAAACTGCTGGCGACGGAGGCGCGGTGACTGGGAGGGCTTGAGCAGCCGGCGAGAGTCGCGGTGGTGACCAGTGCGCCGACGCACACGCGAGTAGCCGTGAGGCGCACGTCCGTCCCTTCCGCAACCGCGTGCTTCAGTCTTCGGTCAGCCGGCCAGCTTCGACATGGATCGTACGACTCGTGGGCACCGCCTCGAGCAGCCTTCGGTCGTGACTCACAAGCAGCATCGTGCCACGATACGTCGAGATGGCCTCCTCAAGTTGCTCAATCGCGGGTAGGTCGAGGTGGTTCGTCGGCTCGTCCAGCACAAGACAGTTGGTCTCTCGAGCCATCAGCAGCGCCAGGCCGGCGCGGGTGCGTTCGCCCGGTGACAGCGATGACGCTGGCCGCTCGACGTGCGCGGCCTTCAGCCCGAACTTGGCGAGCAGGGTGCGCGCCTCCTCGGGCGGCAGGCCCGCGGCGTTTCGCAGCACGTCCGGCACAAAGACCGGTCCGGAGAACTCCTTGCGAGCCTGATCGAGTTCACCGATCACCACACCCGGGCCAAGGCTCGCGGCGCCGGAGGCCAGCGGCAGCCTGCCGAGAAGCGCTTGCAGCAGGGTGGTTTTCCCGCCGCCGTTCGGCCCGAGGATCGCGATGCGGTCGGCCCACCGCACGTCGAGGTCGATCGGTCCCAGCGTGAAGTTCCCGACGCGGACGACGGCCTGGTTCAGTGTCGCCACCAGATCGCCGGATCGCGGCGCCGCTGGCAGGTCGAGACGCAGCTGCCACTCCTTGCGTGGTTCGGCCACCCCCGCTGCGGCCAATCTGTTGAGCCGGGTCTCGAGCGACCGCACCTTCGCCGCGCCAGCGGTCGCCGCCTCGATCCGAGCCCCGCGCGCCGCGCGGTCGTTGTCGGGCGCCTTCCGCTTGGCCCGCAGGGCGCCGCGCACCGACTGCTCGCGCGCCGACTGCACGCGATCCTGCAGCTCAGCGCGCTTCTCCGCGTACTCGTCGTACTGCTCGCGGGCGTGTCGCCGAGCCACCGCGCGCTCCTCGAGGTACGCCTCCCAACCGCCGGAGAACTGCCGCGACGTCTTGTTATGCGGGTCGAGGTCGAGAACGTCGGTGATCGTCCGGGCGAGAAACTCGCGGTCGTGGCTGACCACCGCCAAGCCACCGCGCCGCGACAGGACGAACTCCTCAAGGCGGGCCAGGCCGTCGAGGTCGAGGTCGTTGGTCGGCTCATCGAGTAGGAGCACGTCGAACCGGCTCAGCAGCACGGCGGCCAGCGAGCCGCGGGCCATCTCGCCGCCGGACAGCCCGGTCGTCGCGGCGTCGAGCGACCCACCGTGAAGTCCAAGGCTGCCGACCGTTTCCAGCGCGCGCGTGTCGAAGTCGGCGCCACCCAGGTCGAGCCACCGGTGCAACGCCAGGTCGTAGGTCTCGGCCGTGCTCGCGTCGTCCGAGCCGAGGGCGTCGGCGGCTGCGTGCATCGCCGCCTCGGCCGCGGTCACCCCGGTGCGTCGTCCGAGATAGCCGAGCAGCGTCTCGTCGGCGCGTCGATCGGGTTCTTGCGGGAGCAACCCGACGCTGCCGGTCGCGTGGACGACGCCGGCGTCGGGCGTGAGGTCGCCGGCGAGCACGCGCAGCAACGTTGACTTGCCCGCGCCGTTCGGCCCGACCAGGCCGACCCGCTGACCGTCGCCGATCGTCACGTCGACGCCGTGCAGCACTTCGGTGGCGCCGAAAGCGATTGTTATCCCGCGGGCCGTGAGGGCAGACACGGCCGCCATGCTGTCAGGAGAAGCCGTAGGGGTTTTGCCTGGGCGGTGTGGTGAACGCCGGGTGGCCCTGAGGTGCGACCGGAACGGCTTGCGCCCGGCGCAGTTGCCGCAGCACCGGCCAGTCGGCGAAGGCGAAGGCGAACAGCGCGACGACGTTCACCAGCGGGATCAGACCGGTCGCCACCCACCAGCCTGAGTAGCCCGCTTTGCGCACGATCGAGGCGGCCGCGGCGACCGCGAGCGCGGTGAAGCCCGCGTAGATAAGGATCAGCGTGCCGAGCATGCCAGCGCCCATCCGGCGGTCACCTCCTAGCTCGCAAGATCGGTCGGTTTTCGCAGTACCTTGATGCGATGCCCCCGCGGCTGCCCTGGCGCGCCATCCCGGTTGAACCGCTAGACGCCGTCGCGCGTAACACGGGTGTGCCCGAAGCGCGCGGCGCCCAGGCAGGGCGACCCCAGACGGAGCGCACGGACGAGGAGTTCGTCCGTGCGCTGTACCAGCAGCACGCGCGTCCGCTGCTCGGCTACGCGCTGCGCTTGACCGGCGGCGACCGGCAACGCGCTGAGGACGTCGTCCAGGAGACGCTGCTGCGGGCCTGGCGACATCCGGAGACGCTCGAACGCACGCCTGACGCCGTCCGGCCTTGGCTTTTCACGGTGGCGCGCAACATCGCGGTCGACGCGTACCGGGCTCGACGGGCCCGACCGGCCGAGGCCGGGCCGGACGGACTCGACCTGATACCGGTCGACGACGACGTCGACCGGGCGCTCGAGGCGTGGCAGGTGACCGACGCGCTCGCCAGTTTGAGCCTCGACCACCGGCAGGTGCTGATCGAGACGTACTACCGCGGCCGTTCGGTGGCGGAGGCGGCCACGACCCTAGGCATTCCACCGGGCACGGTGAAGTCGCGCACGTACTACGCGTTGCGCGCGCTGCGATTGGTTTTGGAAGAAAGAGGAGTGACGGAGCTATGACCGCCGGTGGATGCGCCGACGCGCGGATCTGCCTCGGCGCGTACGTCTTGGGGGCACTTGACCCGGCCGAGCGCGGACGGGTTGACGCGCACTTGGCCGACTGCGACAGCTGCCGCGACGAGCTCGCGTCGTTTGCCGCGCTGCCCGGGCTGTTGAGCCGCGCGAGCATCGCCGAGGTCGAGCTGGTGCCGGATCCGCCTCGGCCAGAGCTGCTGCAACGGCTCCTCACCGCGGTCGCCAGCGAGCGCAGGCGCGGACGCCGGGTGCGCTGGTTGTCCGCGGTCGCCGCGGCGGTGATCGTCGTCGCCGCCGCCAGCGTGGCTGGAGTCGCGGTGTCGGCGCGGCACTCCACCCCGGCCGCGGCCGCGACGTTCACCGCGACCAACGCTGCCAACAGCGTCACCGCGTCGGTCACCGAGTGGCGCAAGGCGTGGGGCGCGGCGCTCGAGGTGCACGTCACCGGCGTGGTCGCCGGCGCCTATCCCGAACGGTGCCAGTTGATCGCCGTGGCGGCGGACGGCTCGAAGGACGTCGCCGGCACCTGGGCGCCCACGGCGTCCGGAAAGATCATCGCGCAGGGCGCGACCTCGATGTCGCCCGCGCAGATCGCCTGGTTCGAGGTTATCGGCTCCAACGGGGAGACGTACGTGAAGATCCCCGCGCACACCCCGGCAGACTCCGACAGCGCCTCGGACACCTGAAGGACTACGCGCGGCGCCGTCGCGGTTCACTAGAGACGTGCAACCCGCCGTCTGGATCCTGCTCGCGCTCGTCGTCGTGACGACCGGCGTCGGTCTGGTGTGGCGAGCCCGCAACGGCGCGGTTCGCGACGTCCAAACCGATTCGGACGGCGCGCTGCTCACGTCGTCCGACCTCGGCGCCGAGCTCGGCCCGCGGGCCACCTTGCTGCAGTTCTCCTCCGCCTTCTGCGCGCCGTGCCGGGCCGCCCGGGTGGTGCTCTCGGACGTCGCGGGGATGGTCGACGGCGTGGCGCACGTCGAGATCGACGCCGAGTCGCACCTGGACTTGGTGCGGCGGCTCGACGTGATGCGCACGCCCACCGTCTTCGTGCTCGACCCGCACGGTCGGATCGTGAAACGGGCGAGCGGGGCGCCGCGCAAGGCCGACGTGCTGGCCGCGTTGGGCGCTGCACTCCCGGCCGCACCGGGCGTTCGCGACGGCTGACTTGTGATCAAGATGACAGCCAGCCCGGATCTTCGTACCATCGACGGGTGCAGCAGGCATTCATGGGTGAGCTGAACCTCACCAAGAGGCGCGCGGTCGACCTGTGCCGCGTGGCCGCCTGCCTGTGTCGAATGTCCTGACCGGGTCGGCTGCGCACTTCAAAGATCATCATTCGCCGACCCTGACGCGACTTTCCCTATCTTTCCCGTCGCCAATGTCAGGAGTGTTCTTCATGTCCGACCCAGCATTGGGGTCTGTCGACCCGCGCGGGCTTCGCTTCAACGCCGGTGTCACCGCGGTCGTGCTCGCCGCGGTCGTGCTCACCGACAGCGTCTGGCTGCTGGCCGCCCAGGCGGCCGTGTTCGGCGTGGGCGCGGTCGCCGGACTGCGTTTCTCGCCGTACGGCGTGCTGTTCCGCACGCTGGTCGCCCCCCGGCTCGGACCGCCCGCGCATCGTGAGGCCGAGGCCCCGCCGAGGTTTGCGCAAGGGGTCGGTCTCGCGTTTGCCGTCGTCGGCGTCGCGGGCTTCGCCGCCGGCCTGACCTGGCTCGGCGTCGCCGCCACCGCGCTCGCCTGGGTGGCCGCCTTTCTGAACGCAGCCTTTGGCTTTTGCATGGGCTGCGAGACCTACCTGTTGATCCGTCGTGTTCTGCCAATAAGCAAGGGAGTCACCGCATGAGTCGCCAAGCCGTCCTCGTGGACGCCGACTGGGTCGAGGCCCATTTGGACGACCCGAACATCGTGCTCGTCGAGGTCGACGAGGACGTCTCCGCCTACGACAAGGGCCACATCCGCGGCGCCGTGAAGGTCGACTGGAAGCAAGACCTCCAGGACCCGGTGCGCCGCGACTTCATCGACAAGGCCGCGTTCGAGCAGTTGCTGTCGTCGCGCGGCATCAGCAACGACGACAACATCGTGTTGTACGGCGGCAACAACAACTGGTTCGCCTCCTACGCGTACTGGTACTTCAAGCTGTACGGCCACCAGAACATCAAGCTGCTCGACGGCGGCCGCAAGAAGTGGGAGCTCGACTCCCGCGAGCTGGTCACCGACGTGCCGTCGCGCCCGGCCACGCAGTACAAGGCGTCCGACCCCGACTCCTCGATCCGCGCGTTCCGCGACGAGGTCGTCAACGCGATCGGCAAGCTCAACCTGGTCGACGTCCGCTCGCCCGACGAGTTCTCCGGCAAGCTGCTCGC
>Ga0187809_10000230_pt1 | contig 34421 bp, 33 predicted proteins | sample NC_wetland_sal_i_8_FD_132415 | JGI IMG/M metagenome (GOLD analysis project Ga0187809, IMG submission 132415) | Wetland sediment microbial communities from Neuse River Estuary, North Carolina, USA - ASW_4 | ecosystem: Environmental > Aquatic > Freshwater > Wetlands > Sediment | place: USA: North... | reverse complement strand
TGCGCGACCCGGAGCAACACCAGGACCAGCAGCAACCCGGCGCCGACGGCGAGGTCGACCCGATGCGCCACGGTGGCGTCCGGGCCCATCGCCCGCGAGCCGCCGGCGTAGCCGACCCCGAACACCACCAACCAGGTCGCATACGGCAGCAGCGAGAGCCGGCTGCGGGCCAGGCTCTCCCCGGCCAGCAGGCCGGCCAGCCAGCACAAGGCAACCGGCCAGATCATGAGCGAGCGCGGGCTGACCAGCGGCAGCGCGAAGGACAGCAACTGGGCCGGCCCGTTGACGAAACCCCTTGTCAGCGCGGCGAACCCGAGCGGATCCCGCAGCACCACGACCAGGGCGTAGACCAGATAGATCGCGATGCCGATCGGTACCGTCAGCCACATGGCCCGGCGCGACACCAGGACCAGGGCGAACGCCACCGCCACCGACATCGCCGCCGACCCGAACAACGGGATGGCCAGCGTCGCCGCGGGAAAGGCCCGCAACCACATCGACGACGACAGGCCGGTGGCCAGCACGGCCAGCGGGCCGAGGGCGTACGGGATGAGGCGGCGAATCATCGGCCGACCACGTTCCAGGCCGCCCCGGCCGCTTCGGCATCGACGGCCGAGATAACCCGCACGCCGGGAAAGCGCATCGCCGGCGTGTCCTCAGGATCGACGCCGATCAGCACCAGGCGCTCGAACCGGCGCCGCAGCGCCGCCAGGTACGGCAGGTCCGCCGCCTCGGCCACCCCGGTGACCACCACCAGCGAGGTGCCGCCACGGGAACGGCGCAACCGCAGCAACTGGGCCTGCAGCGACGAAGTCCGGGCCGCGCCCCCGGCCGGGTCGGGGTCGGTCGGTTGCACGCCGGTCAGGTGATCGATCAGCGGCGTGACCTCGCGCAGCCTGGGGCCGCCGATCACCGTGCCGTCGGTCAGCCGAAGCTCCACCGGCGCCTTGTTGGCCGCGGCCGACACCAGCACCGACGCGGCCACGTCGACCGCATGCTCGAACGCCTCGGCGGTGTAACGGTCCCGGCGCAGGTCGAGCACGACCACGGTGTAGGGCTGGGAGGTGTCGACATTGTGCTTGACCACCAGCCGGCCGGTGCGGGCGGTGGAGCGCCAGTGCACCAGCCGGAGGTCGTCGCCGACCACGTAGTCGCGCAGGCGATGGAAGGTCACCTGCCCCTGGGGCGCGGTGTCCGACGACGGGCCCTCCAGGGTCCGGGTGATGCCGGTCGGCAGCTGGCGGAACTCCAGCAGCTGCGGGTAGACCCAGAGCTGCTCGGTCCGGCCGTACTGGCGCGCGGTCCGGAACAGGTCCAGCGGATCGGTCCGGGCCACCTCGACCGGCCCGATGTCGAAGATGCCCCGCTGCCCGGTCGGCAGCCGGTAGGTGCGGACGCCGCGCGCCCGACCGCGCAGCCGCGGGATCACCGTGCGGACATCGCGACCACCGTAGGGCTGGGTGGCCACCGTCGGGCCGACCGAACGCCGGCCGCCGTTGCTGAACTTGAGAAAGGCGATCGCCGCTGAGTACTTCGGCACCCGGGCTGGCTGGATCTCCCGTTCGATCGTCAACCGGGACGGCCGGATCACCGACAGCACCCCGAGCAGCACGCAGGCCAGCAGGCCGATACCCAGCAAGGCCAGGGCGATCCAGTTCAGCCACAGCCCGGCCGCCACGGTCACCGCGCCGGCGATGAGAGCCGCCACCGCCGCCCGGGTCATACGTCACCCCGGTCGGATCGATAGGTCAGTGTCGAGAAATCCACCGCCCAGGTGGAGTTCTCGACACTGAACCCTAGGGCCGTCATCAGCTGCGGGCGAACGACCGGGGTACCGGCACCGACTGGACGGCGCGGTTCACCAGTTCGGCCGCGGTCCGGCCCTGGAGCTCGGCGTCGGGCTGCAGGATCAGCCGGTGCGCCAGCACGACCGGGGCCATCGCCTTGACGTCTTCCGGGGTGACGAAGGAACGCCCGGTAGCGGCGGCGCAGGCCCGGGCCGCCCGCAGCAGGGCCAGCGACCCCCGGGGCGAGACCCCCAGCCGCAGCTCGGTCAGGTTCCGGGTCGCGGTGGCAATGGCCACGATGTAGTCCTCGATCGGCGGCGCGACCTCGACCGCGAGCACGCCCGCCATCATGGCCAGCACGTCATCGGCGGTGAGCACCGGCGACAACTGGTTCACCGTGGCCCCGAGCTTCTGCGTCCGCAGCACCATGGCTTCCTGCTCGGCCGTCGGGTAGCCCACGGTCAGCTTCATCAGGAAGCGGTCGAGCTGCGCTTCGGGCAGCACGTAGGTGCCTTCCATGTCGATCGGGTTCTGGGTGGCGATCACCATGAACGGGTTGGGCATCCGGTAGACGAGGGCATCGTTGGACAGCGTGCCCTCCTCCATCACTTCCAGCAGCGCCGACTGGGTTTTGGGCGAGGCCCGGTTGATCTCGTCCCCCAGCACGATGTTGGCGAAGATCGGCCCGGGCCGGAACTCGAACGCCGCGCTGGCCTGGTTGAAGATGGAAACCCCGGTTACGTCGGAGGGCAGCAGGTCGGGGGTGAACTGGATCCGGTTCCAGGTCACCGACAGCGATGCCGCCAGCGCGCGGGCCAGTGAGGTCTTACCGGTGCCTGGCACGTCCTCCAGCAGCAGGTGGCCGCCGGCCAGCAAGCAGATCACCGCATTGCGGATCACCTCGGGCTTGCCCTGGATCACCTGCCCGATGTTGGCGCACAACCGCTCGGTCTGCTGCGCGACCTGGGCGGTTTCGTCGAAGACACTGGGCATGAAAATCCTTTGTACGTCGGGGGGAACGGCGTCGAAGGCTCGCTACCGGCGAGCGCAGCTGGGTCAGGGCGAACTCGAACTCAAGCTCGAACTCGGGCTGGGGCTCGGGGTGGGCGATGAGGATGGCGGCGGGCTCGAGCTGGGACTGCCCGACGACGGCGGCCGGTACGTCGGCGGCGTCCCGGTGACATTGACCGCAACCGTCTGATCTTGCTGGCCGAGCAGTCGATAGGTGACCGTGACCGTCCAGGCGTTCGGCTTGTCACCCTTCTCCTGAACGCAGGCATCAGCCACCTCGATGGTGACCGGCGGCCCGCTGTCGGAATGGGCGCACGGATGGATGCTGTCGTCGACGTCTTCGGCCCAGGCCACCACGAACAGCAGCTTCGGGTTGTTGCCGGTCGCCTTGACCGTGATGGTCGAGTAACCACGATCGTCAGCGGCCGGATCCCAGGCGGCGGTGAAGTCCGACGGGGAGACGCCGCCGGTCGGCAGCCCGGGCATCGAGACGTTCGCGGTGACCACCTGCGACTGGGTTCCCCCGAAGACCTGCGGGCCGCCCGCCCCGGGATCCTCCACGAGCTGGACCGAGACGACGCAGGAGCCGTAGTACTGCAGCAGGTTGACCGAGGCCAGCGAGATGGTCACGGTCGACGGGTCGAAGGATGCGTCGGTGCTCAGCTGCTGCTGGGTGTTGCCGCAGCGGAAGGCGCTGCTGTCGGTCAGCTGGAACCGCTCTCCGTCCGCCTGGCTGCTGGCCAGGCCGCCGAGGGTCACGGTCAGGGTTCCGGTCCGGGGGTCGCTGGCACTGGGCGTCACCTTGGCCGTGGTGACAGCCAAGCTCTGCGGCCAGTTGGAGCGGGTGGACACCGAGACCGGCCCGACCGTGACCGCCGCTTCGGCGTGCCGGGGCGGCGTGACGATCGCTTGCCCGGAGTAAGCCGTGCCGGCGGTGATGCCGTCGAATACGGCAGTGTTGGCCGTGCCCGGGCCCTTGCTCTGGACCACCTTGCCGTCGACCAGGAGCTGGAAGGTGATCTCGCCGCCGACCCCGCCCACGGCCGCGGTGGGGTCCTTGCCGAGATCGAGGGTGAAGGTGGAGGTGGTACTGCCGCCCAGATCGGTCTGGGACGGCACGCTGGCCGCCAGGTGCATCGAGCCGGCATCGGGCGGGGACCAGCTGTAGACGCAGCCGGTGCTGGCGCTGGTGGTGCCGACGTTGCCGGCGTCACTGATGCCCTGGACCGTGAAGGACAGTCCCCGGCCGAGCAGCGCGGCGCCCCCGGCGAGGTCGGTGCTGAAGCTGGTCAGGGTCTCGTCACCGGCCACCGGCAGCGGGGCCGGCGGATTGGCCAGGCCGACTCCGTCGCAGAACTGCGGGATGACCGACCAGGTCGCGGCCGGTACGCAACCCTGCTTGACGCTGCCGCACGCGTGCCACGAGATCGTCCAGTTGCCGCCGCTGTCGGTCTTGGCGCTCACCCCGGTCGGCGCCGCCGGCCCCTCCGGGCCGGTGGTCACCACCACCGGAGTCGAGCTCGTCCCGCGACCGTTCAGGTAGGCGGTGACCGTCATCTGGTAACGCGTGCTGGGATACAGCCCGGTCAGGTTGACCTGGGTCTGCCCCTGCACGGTGGCGGTACCGGGCGCAGCCGGCGAGCCGTCGGTCAGCGTCTTGACCGCCACTTGATAGGTCGACGGCTCGCAGTCCTGGCTGTCCAACAACGGATAATTCCAGCTCAGCAGTACCGACCGGGAGGCGCTGGTGGCGGTGGTGATGGTCGGAACGTGCGGGGTCTGGGTGGTGGTCTGACAGGTGATCTTGTTGTTCACCGTCGGCGCGCTCGGGGTTTTCGGCTGGGGTGCGGGCTGATCCGGCCGGGCGGGCCGATTCTTGGCCACCGCGTTGTTGTGCTTGGTGGTGATGGCGCCGGCCCCGCCGACGGCGTTGAGATCGGTGGCTGAGGATTTGTCGATGACGGTGGCCGGTCGGCTGCCGTCGGTGAACACCGCCAGCGCCAGCACGTGATCGGGGTCGTTGAACAGCACCCGACTGCGCTGGGCGATCACCTGGGCCGCACCGAAATCGGCGACCTCGAGCGCCTTGCCGTTGGCTCCCCGGGGCACCGGGTAGCTCCCGGCCCCGGCTACGGACTTCACCGACCCGGACAGCGCGATCCGCCAGATGGCCGCCGACGCGCCCCGATCCATGGTGTAGAGCGCGCCGTTGCTGATGGCCGGCGTGGCGAGCTGGGCCTTGGCCGGGATCTCCTTCAGCACATGGATGTCCGCCGTCGGGGCCTGGGCGGCCAGGGTGACCAATGACCATGCATTGCTGGTGTGGAACAGGAACGCCGCCGTGCCCGCTCCGGCGTCGGTCACCGGCAGGATCTGATCGGCGCCGCTCAGCCCGGACAGTTTCACCGTGTGCTTGCCGGCACCGGCGCCGCTGAATTCGGTCAGTCCGGCCGGCGTGGCCAGCACCACCGTGTCCGGGGCGCCGGTGGTGCCGCCCGGCACCGATTCCAGCCGGGCCAGCCCGGACAGCGTCTCCCGGCTGGTGCTGGTCAGCGTGGCTCCGGTCTCGGAGTTGGGGGGCAGGCTGAGCTGCCGCAAGGTCCGGGAATCGCTGTGACCGGTGAGCAGCCACAGCTGCCCGTTGCCGGCCACCGCCAGGCCCGGCCCGGTCGCGCCGGCTTGACTCAGCACCAACGATGCTCGCGGGGTGACCCGAGCCCCCGGCCGGGCCGCCGCCTGCACGGTGGCGGCGTTGACCAGGAACACCGAAGTGTTGGTCGAACCGCCCCGGATGACGAACGCAGCGTTTCCGTCGGGCACGGCCATGGCCGAGGTGTCGCCGACCTGGCGCGGCAGCGGAACCCCGCCGGCCGTCGTCTTGACCACGAATCCGGTGCCATCGACCAGGTTGAACTCCCCGGTCTTGTCGTTGAGCAACAGAGTGGAATCGGACAGCGGCACCAACGACAGATCGGCGATGGCCGCGTCGACCTGTGAGTTCGCCCCGACCAGGCGCACCGTCGGCTTGCCGGTGGCCAGGTCGATGGCGACCGGCGCTCGGTCGTCGGCCAGAAAGAGCGAACCGTGGATGAGGTCGAAGGTCCGGGCCCGGTTCGGGCTGACCAGCGCCGCCGCGACCGCAAGTCCGGCGACGGCCATGGCCATCGCGGCGATGACGGCGATGATCTGGTTGCGCGACAGCCGGCTGCCGGATCCGACCGGTTGGCCGAGGGAGCGACGCCATGCCGTGCGCGTCCGCCCCACCGCTGCCTGTCCTTCCGCTGCCGTCCGGGTCGCTGCCCGCGAGCCGGCTCGTTCCGGGAGAATTTTAGCTTTCTCGATCGTGCCCGTTACCCCAGTCGGAAAAACCTGTGGTCACCGATCGATCCGGGCAACGCGCGCCGACGATCACCGGCTGAGCAGCAGGAGGGCTGCCGCCAGCAGCGCTGCCAGGCCCAGCCCCGCGCCGAGACCGTAGCTCAGCCGCTCGGACCGGGTGAACGAACCCCGCCGGCGCCCCACGGCCGAACCAGAAGCAGAGCCCGACCCCGAGCCGGTGGACAGGAATACCAGCAACCCGAGGACGGGCAGCACCAGCAGGCCACAGCCGAAGCCGACCAGGGCCAGCACCAGCCGGGTGGCCAGCGGCCCGGCCGACGGTAGCGGCTGCGCCGGGCCCGGATCGGGTCGATGTGGCCGTCGCGGCGTGAAGGCGCTGGCGCACTGCTCGGCTTCGCGCAGGAATCGGTCCTGCGCGACGGCAAAGTCGGGCGTGCGCAGCAGTTCGATCGTGCGAGCCGGGCCGCGATGCTCGACCGTGTAGGTGTGGCCGTCGAAGGACAGGCCGACCAGTTCGGTCCCGAGCTGGCCGGTGAACGGCAGCCCCCGGATGTAGAAATCGACCCCGTTGCCGAGGCCGGCCCGCTGGGCCCGATCGCGCAGTTCGGTCAGCTCGCTGGTCACCACGAAATCGCCCATCCGAGCAGTCTGGCAGGCCGGGTGCTGCGGTGCTGCATTGCCGGGCGACCCCTTGTAGATAGCATTGCCCGGTGACCGACGTGCTCTTTCGCCCCGAGGTGGAACGCCTGCCCAAGGACAAGCAGCGCGCGTGGTTCGGGGCGCCGCAGATGATCGATCGGGGCGATCACGTCGACTACTTCGACGGCCGGCACACGCACTCCTGGCGGCTGCCCGGACAGAGCGGTGACTACCCCGAGGTCGCCACGCTGCTCATTGCCGGGTTCGAGATTGCGGTCGGCAGCCACATCGCCAACTACCGGGTGCTCTTCCTCGATCGAAACCAGCAGATCCTGGGCCGGCTGAACTACCGCGATCGGGTTTTTGCCGAGCACTACGACGCGGTGCTGCCCGAGAGCGCGCTGACCACCCTCATCCAGCGTGGCGTGCAGGTCGTGCGCAAGACCTACCGGGACGGACCGAGTTTCTTCCGCGAATACCCGGAGGCAGCCCGCAGCACCTCTGAGCGCCGGTTCATGCAGCACCCGGTGCGCTGGATCCTGGCCGGGTTGGTGTTGCTCATCATCGTGGTGAACCTGATCCTGCTGGCCACCGGCTACTACGGCTGAGTCCGGCCGATCAATCACGACCGGCTGGTGTCGGCAACCAGCGGTAACTGGATTGACCAACCCCAGCCCGGCGGCAGCAGCGCGTCGTGCAGGTCGATCAGACCGGCACACTGAGTGCCGGCATAGATCAGCTCGGTTTCATCGACGAAATCGGTGCAGCCCGGCTCGTTCAGCGCGCGCCGGAAAGCCAGTTCGAGCAGGTAGGCCGGGCACCGGAACGGGCCACCGTCGGTGGCCAGGGCCAGCATCGTGGTGGCCTGGGCGATCTCGAAGTGCCGTTCCGCGGTTACCTCGTGCCGAGCCGCGCGCTCCACCAGTTCAGCCCGCGCGCACTCATCGGCCAGCACCGGATCCACGGCCAGAGCTTGCGCGACGCCGAGCTGCCAGGTCTCCGGCTCACCGCTGACCACGCCGTGGATAGCCAACCGGATCGCCGTCCGGGCCTGCTCCCGCGGCCCGGCCGGCTCGGACCGTTCGGGCTCAGCCATCGCTGCCCTCGGCAGCGAGCGGGCCGGCCGGCGCGTAGCGGTCGAACTGGTCGGCGGTGGCGAGCAGGTTACCCAGCAACAGCGCGGCGTACAGCGTGGCCAGGCTGCCGTCGAGCGTGCTCACGAAGTCCGAGTGCCCGAGCATGCTGCGCACCACGTGCTCGAGCAGGACGAGGTTGACCCCGATCAGCTCCAGGGTCTGCGGGTAGACCTCGCTCACCCGCCGGTGCACTTCCAGCAGGACCCCACGACCGTCGGTGCCGGCCTCGGCGTCGAACCAGTCGCGGGCCACGGCGGCCAGCGTCAGCAGCAGCGATTCGGTGATCGCGTCGGCGTCGGCGCGCTCCAACACCTCCTGGTAGGCCTGACCGAAGCCGGCCGGGTCGGATCGCTGGGCCGCCAGGACCAGTTCGCGTGCGCCCATCTACGGATGGACCGGCACGGACTGCGGGTAGTGCAGTTGCTTCGGGTAACTGAAGTTGGCCTTGGCGCCCTTGGCCAGGTTCTGCGCGATCTGGTGAGCCCTGGCCGCCCCGGTGGGATTGCTCTTCTGGAACTGGGCGATCTGCTGCTGGGCGGCACCGGAGTGGACGTCGTGGGTGAGCGAACGCGCGCCGGCCTTGGCGTGTCCGAGCACCGCGCTCAGGCCGATCCCGGGAAACACCAGCGCGGCCCCGCTCCACAGACCGTTGGCCTTGAGGATGCCCCACAGCGCGGCGCCGACGTTGCCGTTCGGTGGCCGGTTCTCGCCCAGGCCGAGGATGTAATTCTTCAACGGACCGGACGCGCCTTCCAACTTGTCCATGGCGCCGGCGAACTTCAGGCCGAAGTTCGTGTACTGGATCTTCGACACCAGGCCCTCGATGCCGTAGACGCTGCGCAGCCGGGTCAGCACGGCGCCGTCGTGCAGGGCGATCGCCGCCCGACCGACCGGGCCACCGAGGTCGCCGATCAGGTCGGCGGCCTTGCCCAGGCCCGGGATCATGCCGAAGGCGTCCAGCGCGATCTTGCCCCAGCCCGGCCCGTCACCGGTGGCCCGCTGGCCGAGGTCGCCGACCAGCATGGTGGCCGAAGCGGCAGCCGAGCCGTAGACGACCAGGGAACCTAACGCGGTACTGGTCGAGGCCACCTCGGCCAGCGCGGCCAGCAGCCCGAGCCCGGCGCCGCCGGTCATCAGCACCACCACCGCGACGACGGCGATAACCACCAGCGCGACCGCGACCCACTTGGCCACGGTGGACAGGGCATGGAAGAACTTGTGCCAGCCGGACTCGTTGCGCAGGCCCTCGGACCCCGCGTGGTCGACCTTGGCCACCACCGCGTTGTCGGCGGCGACCCGGTCGTGGGTCTTGAGGGTGTCCATCTGCCGGTACAGCGACTGCAGCGCCGAGTAGGCGTCGTTGACGTTGCCTTGCAACGCCGAGTAGTTGGACTGCACGCTCGCGGCATGGTTGGCCGCGGCGTCGGCCGCGGCCGAACCCGGCTTGGTTCCGGTCGGCGCCGGCGCGGTGTGGTAGCTCACCGTGTAGGGAGCGCCCTGGTTGAACCCGGGCGCAGTCAGGTCGCCGTGCGAGTAGCTGCCCGAGGCGGGGTTGGCCACCAGCCAGCCGTGCAGGGCCGATGCCTGCGTGTTGTAGTGGGTCTGCGCGGCGTAGATCTTCTGAGCCAGCGCGTTGGCCCGGGTCTTGATGTCGGACACCGCGCCGATGTAGGTCTGGAAGCCGGCGGCCGCGTCGGCGTAGGAGGTGTGCAGCTTGTCGAGCTGGCCCAGGAAGTCGGAGGAGATGTTGTCCTTGAACTCCTCCGCCGGTCGGCCGCGCCACACGGCGTCGGAGACCTGATCCTTCAACCCGGACAGGCTGCTCCGGGCGTGCTGGGCCGCATCGGCAGTATTGGCCAGGTTCGTCTGCAGGGCCTGGATCTGGCCCAGATCCCCGGCTCCCGGGCTGTTCTTACCCTCGAACCAGCTGTTGTCGACCACTTACCTGCCTCCCGTGTCCGCACCGTCGACGAACTGGAACGTCGAGATGATGGCGTCGAAAAGTTGCGCGAATGCCGCTCGCATCGGCAGCGTCGGGGTGGCCCCGGTCGCGATCACCACATCGGTGCTGCGCGGGACCGGGATGTAGTACTGGAAGATCGCCACCTCGGCGGTGGCGGTCGCGGCCGGCGCCGACGACCCCCGGGCCGGCGGCACCTCGACCGGAGTCCGGTCGAGGTACTCGCTGCGGACGACGGTGCCCAGGAACGGCACGTCGAAGAGTGAGTTCTGCTTGTCCCGCTGCTCGTTGAGCGCCGACAGCACCGTTGCCGCCTCGGCCCCGTCGATCGTCCGGTGCCGGGTCAGCGCGAGCGAGGCGGTGATCGGCAACCCGTCCGGGGTGAAGGTGGCCAGGATCGCGCCGAAGGCCAGGTCCTGGGACCGGGCCATCTTCACCGCCTGGCGCAGCTGCTGCTCGAGCTTGCCCCGGTGAGCGGCGGCGAGCGGGTCCTCGACACACCGCCGCTCGAGCAGCTCCCGGACCTGGTCGGGGATCGAATCGGACCGCACGTCCAGCGGCAGCCAGCCCTCGGGCAGGTTCATCCAGAAGCCGAGTTCGGCCTTGCGCATCTCGGTCATCGGCGCGGCTCGATCATGGTCGCATCATCTAAACCTGTGGTCCCCGCCAGCCTCAGTGCTGGCCGCTTTGTTGCGACGACTGCGCCAGCTTCTGCTCCTGGTCGGAGTAGGTCTCGGCGACGCCGGCCACCTTCTGCTGCAGCTTGCCGATGTTGTCGACGATCTTCTTGCGGCCGTCGTGCCAGCCGCTGACGAAGGCGTGCAGCCGGTCAGCGACGTGCTGCGAGCCGAGCGCGGGCTCGTAGGACTCGATGTCGTCGCTGACGTTCTGCAACGAATCCTTGATCGACGCGAGCCGGCTGGCCAGCTGCTGCAGCGCGTCGAGGTCGACGTAGATATCGACGGACAAGGCTTGATTCCCCGCTTTCCTGCCCTACTGGTTGCCTACCGGCCCGAGGACCCTGGCCGGGTCCGAGCCCACGATGGGGTGCTGGGCGGCACGCTCGCACGCCCAGCACCCACCCGACGGATGCTGCTGTGATCGTCAGCTTTGTCAGCCGAGCATCAGCCCGACATCTGACTGGTCAGCTGCTGCTCGGTCTGCTCGTAGGTGGTGGCGGCGGCGTTGAGCTGCTTGCTGATGCCGTCCAGGGCCTGCTTGAGCTGGCCGGCCGAGGTGTGCCACTGCTGGTACAGCTCGTGGAAGGCCGAGGAGGCCGAGCCCTGCCAGCCGTTGTCGACCAGGCCCTGCACCTGCGCGTGCAGCGTCTGCAGCCGCGACTCGATGTCGGACGAGCCCGAGGCCAGCTGACCCGACACCGAGTGCAGGTCGGCCGAGGTCACCTTGATGTTGGACATCCAAATCCTCCGTGAGAGACGTGTACTTCGTGCCCAGCCCCTGCGTGAGCCGGACGGCGCTGACAAACTTACCCAACGACCTAACGATCTAGACCGCCATAAGAAACTTGTCAGCGCAAACAAGCGCCCAAACCTCGGCGTGGCCATTGTGCAATACCTCACCGGTTCATCGGCGGCGGCGACTGAAGGCCGGATTGCCTGCTGTTTACGGGTCAAACCCCGCTTCGCCTACCACACGGTCGGCGCCTTGTCTGTCGAATGCCGAATTCGGCCACGGTGATGGCTGAATTCGGCCAGAGGCGGTGTTCGCCAACTTACCGAGGGTGCAATTGGACTCGAGTCAGTAGCGCTTCACCACCGCCGCCGGCGACATAATCGCAATCGGCGAGCGAAAGGGGCCGTGCGGGCCGCGAATGGAACTAAGTGGCGGCCAACTTCTGCCGAAAGGTGGCTCACGACCAGCTTGCTAGCCTTGCGGCACAGCTAGCGCGAGCCGGACGAGTCCGAGCGGAACCGCGTTCGGCAGGACAAGCGATCGCGGGAGCAGGGCAGTGGCGGGTAGACGGCGCAAACCGGAAGGCCAGTTTCCGGGCTACGCCGACGCCGTGGAAATCGGCACCGGGACCCTGGCCACGGTGTTTCGGGCCAGCGAGCTGGACACCGGCCGGCTGGTCGCGCTCAAGTTGCTCAACGTCCGCGATGTCTCCCGAGCCGCCCTGGAGTCCTTCGAGCGGGAGTCCCGCGCGCTCGGTGCGCTTTCCGGGCACCCCAACATCGTCACGCTGTTCCGCAGCTTCAGCGCCGCTGACGGGCGGCCGGTGCTGGTGCTGGAGCTGTGCCGGGGCTCGCTGGCCGACCGCATCGGCCACCCGATGCCGGTGCCTGAAGTGCTGACGCTGGGCATCAAGCTGGCCGGCGCCCTGGAGACCGCACATCGGGCCGACATCCTGCATCGTGACGTCAAACCGCACAACATACTGGTCACCGAGTTCGGTGAGCCGGCCCTGGCCGACTTCGGGGTCGCGATGCTGCAGTCGGCGACCCAGACCGCGACCGGGCTGTTCGACTTCACCACGCTGCACGTCGCGCCCGAGCTGCTGGAGGGCGGCGCCGCCAGCCCGGCCACCGACGTCTACGAGCTGTCCTCCACGCTGTACCAACTGCTGGCCGGCCAGTCGGCGTTCCGGGCCTTCGCCGGGGAGTCGCCGGCCTCGATCATCCTGCGCATCCTGCGCGACCCGGTACAGCCCCTGACCCAGGCCGAGGTGCCGGTCGCCCTGTCCGACCTGCTGCTGACCGGCATGGCCAAGCTGCAGAGCGAACGGCCGCCGACCGCCCTGGAGTTCGCCGAGGCGCTGCTGGAGATCGAGCAGCAACAGGGGCTGCCGGCCACGCCGCTGCCGGTTCGCCGGCCGGAGCCCGCCAGCGCCCCCACCCCGGCCGCCGCCGCACCGGAACTGGGCGTCGACTGGTCTGCGGCCCGCGTCGTCACCGGGCTCAACAGCCACTGCGAACAGGGCCATCTGGTTCGTGGCGGGCTGCAGTTCTGCCCGCTCTGCGGCTCGGCCGACATCCGCGCCGGTGTCACCGAAGCGGTCGAGGTCGGTCGCTGATGCGCTGGCAATGGACGGTGGACGACGGCCACGGGCTGGCGGCCGACGTGGTGCTCGACGCCGATCCGGACACCCCGATGCAGCTGATCGCCGAGGCGCTGGAGCTGCCGCTGGCCACGCTGGCACCGGGCGCGTCGGAGGATTCGGCCGCCGCCGAGCACGTGCCCTACAGCGGCAGCGTGCTGCCGCTGCGGCACTACCGCCCGGACCCGGTGCCGGTCGCGGTGCGATTCCGGAGCGGGCCGTTGGCCGGTCAGGTGGTCCCGCTGCTCGCAGACACCGTCACCATCGGCCGAGCGGACGACCGTGATCTGCAACTGACCGACCCGAGCGTGTCGCGGAATCAGGCCACGCTGACCGCTGAGGCCGGCAGCATCCGGCTGACCCCGGCACCGGACAGCAATCCGGTGCGAGTCAACGGAACGCCGGTCGAGGCCGGCGGGATCCTGCTCGATCCGGATGACCTGATCGAAATCGGCGCGTCAGTGCTCTCGGTCGGGGGCTTCTCCTCCGCGCCGGCCGACACCTGGCGGGATGGCACCGGCGACCTGGCGTTCAACCGGCCGAGCCGGATCCGGCCGGCCGGCGCCGGTAATCGGGTGATCCTGCCCGGCCCGCGCCCGGAACCGCAGGAGAACACCCCGCTGCCGTGGGCGATGGCCGCGGTGCCGATCGCCGCCGGTGGTGCCATGGCCGTGGTGACCCGGCAGCCCACCATGCTGATGATGTCGGTGATGTCACCGGTGATGGTCTTCGCCAACTACCGCCAGCAGCGGAAATCATCCAAGAAGCGCGGCAAGAACGAGATCGGCAAGTGGCGCGACGCGGTCGAGCGGGCCCAGCAGCAGCTGGCCGACATCACGGTCAGCGAGCGCCGCGCGGCCTGGCGGACCTTTCCCGATCCAGCCACCGTCCGCGAGATCTGCCGGCGCCAGGACAACCGGCTGTGGGAACGGCGCCGGACCGATCCGGACGCGTGTGGGCTGCGGCTCGGAGTGGCCGAGCTGCCGGTGCCGGTGGCCCTGGACGGCCTGGCCCCGGGCCAGACGGAGCGACCGCAGCCGGTCATGTCCCCGGTCCCGGTCGCGGTCGATCTGGGCAGTTGCCGGGTGCTCGGCGTGGCCGGCCAGCCGGCCCAGACCCAGGCCGTGGGCCGGTGGGCTCTGCTGCAACTGGCCGCCCTGCGGTCCCCGCAGGACCTGCGCCTGGTCGTGTTGTGCGACAAGTCCGCGGCCCGAGCGTGGGAGTGGCTGCGCTGGCTGCCGCACGGCCGGCTCGATGCCGCCAACGCCCCGCTCACCCTGATCGGCAATACCGAGGAGACCCGGCAGTCCCGGGTCCGGGAGCTGGTCAAGGAGGTCGAGGCTCGCCAGGCCGCCCGGGAGGAGGACCGCGACGCCGAGTTCGAGGAGCAGGTCGTCGTGCTGCTCGACGGCGCCCGGCAGTACCGCACCATCACCGGCATGGCCGGCGTCCTGCGCGACGGTCCGGACGTCGGGGTGTTCGCAATCTGCCTGGACACCGACCGGTCGCGGTTGCCGGAGGAGGTCCGGGCCGAACTCATCGTGGACCAGTCCGACGCCACCCTGGCCCTGCTCGACGTGGCCGGCCAAGCCAGCCTGAGCCGGGTCCTGCTCGACGCAGTGTCACCTGAGATAGCGGAGGAATGCGCCCGCGTGCTGGCCCCGATCCGGCACGTCGGTGGTGACGACGAGGAGAACGTGCTGCCGACCGCGGTCCGGTTCGTGGACCAGCTCGGCATCGACCTCGACGACCCGGACTGGATCCCGGCCCGCTGGACGCTGTCCGGGCGCAGCACCCGCGCCCTGGTCGGGGCCGGCGTCGACGGCGACTTCCATCTCGATCTCAAGGCGGACGGCCCGCACGGGCTGGTGGCCGGCACCACCGGCGCCGGCAAGTCGGAGTTCCTGCAGACGCTGGTGGTGAGCCTGGCCATCAACAACCGGCCCGACGCGCTGAACTTCGTCCTGGTCGACTACAAGGGTGCGTCGGCCTTTGCCGACTGCGAACGCTTGCCCCACACCGTGGGCATGGTGACCAACCTGGACAACCGCGAGACCGAGCGCGCGTTGGAGTCCCTCGATGCCGAACTCAAGCGGCGCGAGCTGGTGCTCAAGCAACTCGGCGCCAAGGACGTCGACGACGCCTGGGACCGTGACGCCGAGTATGCGGCCGGGAACGGCCTGGCCCGGCTGGTGATCGTGATCGACGAGTTCGCCGAACTCGTACACGAACTGCCGGACTTCGTCACCGGCTTGATCCGGATCGCCCGGGTCGGCCGGTCCCTCGGCGTGCACCTCATCCTGGCCACCCAGCGGCCGGCCGGGGTGGTCAGCGCCGAGATGCAGGCCAACGTCGGCCTGCGGGTCGGGCTGCGGATGGTCGACAAGGCCGATTCCACCGAGGTCCTGGGCTCGCCGGAATCTGCGTTCATCTCACCGTCCACTCCCGGTCGCGGCTACGTCCGGCGCGGCCCGGGCAACGCGCCGTCCGGCTTCCAGACCGCTCGGGTGGCCGGCCGGCGCCCGGGCGCGCACGCGGTCAGCAGCCGCAAGCCGGTCCTGAAGTCGGTGAACTGGCTCCAGCTCGGCGAGCCGCTCAACCTGAAACGACCGAGTACCGGACCGGACGACCCGGCCGCGACCGACCTGCACGCGCTGGTCGAAGCCGTCTGCGCCGCCGCTGACCGGCTGCAGATCCCGGTCAATCCGAGCCCGTGGTTGCCGGCACTGCCCGAGCTGATCACCCGGCAGCAGCTGGCCGAGGCCCATCCGGGCCAGGCCGGGGCGCTGCTCGGCCTGCGCGACGTGCCCTCCGAGCAGGCCCAGGCTCCGCTGGTGTATCGGGTGGCCGACGGCGAGCACGTGCTGGTCGCGGGTTCGGCCCGCTCGGGACGCTCGAGTTTCCTGCGCACCCTGATCGCCGAGCTGTGCTCGCTGCACTCGCCGGACGATCTGCACCTGTATTGCATCGACATGGGTAACGGGGCCCTGCTGCCGGCCCGGGACCTGCCGCACTGCGGTGCGGTGGTGACCTCGACGGAGTCGGCCCGGCTGACCCGGCTGCTCGGCCGGCTGGCCGACGAGCTGACCCGGCGGCAACTCATCCTGTCCACCGACGGGTTCGGCGACGTCAACGAGCAACGGCTGGCCGCGGCGCCGGGCCAGGCCCTGCCCTACATCGTGGTCGCGCTGGATCGCTGGGAAGGCGTGCTGTCGGCCTTCAGTGTCGAGCAACTGCAACAGGTCCGGGACCGGGTGGTCACCATCCTCCGGGAGGGCCCGGCCGTCGGCGTGCGACTGGTCATCGCCGGCGACCAGGCGCTGCTGACCGATCGGATCGCCAACTTCGTCGAGACCCGGTACCTGCTGCGGCTGGCCGACCGGGACGACTACCGGCTGGCCAACATCCGGCCCAGCACGCTGCCGGAGGTGATCCCGCCGGGGCGGGCCTACTACGGGGATCCGACCAATGAGGCGCAGTTCGCGGTCATCTCGGCCGACGTCTCGGGCCAGGCTCAGGCCGGCGCGCTGCGCCAGCTCGTGGCCGAGATCAAGGCCAAGTATGTCGGCGGGCACGCGATCCAGCCGTTCCGGCTCGACGTCACGCCGAACGTGATCCCGCTGTCGCGGGCCCTGGAACTGCCGATCGCCACCCCCACGGCCGGCTTCGACATCCTGATCGGGGTCGGCGGTGACACCCTGTCCCAGTACCGGATGGACTTCAGCGCCGGCTCGGGCTTCCTCATCGCCGGTCAACGCCGCTCCGGCCGCAGCAGCTTCCTGGCCCAGGCCGCCTACGGGCTGCACCGGCAGGGGGTCGCGGTGCTGGCGGTGGCGGCGCGACCATCCCCGCTGAGTGCGATCGCCGCCGATCTCGAACTCGAACTCGTCACCGCCCTCGACGCGGCCGAGCCCGTCACCGAATGGGTTCAGCGGCACGAGCGGTGCGCGGTGCTGGTCGACGATGCCGAACTGGTGCACGGCTCCGAGGTCGACTCGGCCCTGATCGAGGCGGCCCGGGACCGGGCTCCGGGCAGCTTCGCGCTGCTGGTCGCCGCCGGCATCGACGACCTCAACACCCTCTTGCGCGGCGTCGCGGTCGAGGCCAAGCGGCAGAAGCAGGGCATCCTGCTCTGGCCGTCGAGCTCGCTCGACGGCAATGCCCTGGGCTCGGGCGTGCCCCGCGACCGGCTGGGTCGCAGCAATCCCGGCCGGGCCCTGGTGCTCATCGAGGACGAATGGTTCCCGGTCCAGATCCCGCTCATCGACCCGGAGCGGAGCACCGGATGAGCCGGCACCGCAACCCCGACCCGAAGCCGGAGACGGCCCGGGTCGAGGCCGAGGCGCGGCTGCTCAGCCATGCCGTGCCCGGTGCCCTCGGCGCCGAGCTGCTGGCTCGATCCCCGCACGCGGCAGTATGGCGCGTGGTCGAGCCGGACCTCGGCTCGGTTGTGGTGAAGGTCCTGCCCGCCGAACGGCTGCCCCAGATCGAGGAGGTCTATCGCCGGCTCGGTGTGCAGGGCGGGGTGCTGTCGCTGCAGGGCAGCGGAAGCGAGGCCGAGGATGGGTTCCTGCTGTTCCCGTACTACCCGCAGACCCTGGCCGACCGGATCGATGCCGGCCCGCTGCCGGCGCCCGAGGTCGGCCGGCTGCTGCGCTCGGCCGCGGACTCGGTGGTCGCGCTGCACCTGGCCGGGCTGGTGCACGGCGACATCAAGCCGGCCAACCTGCTGCTGGCACCGTCCGGGCAGGCCGTGCTGGGCGACCTGGATTCGGCCACCGACCACGGTCGCACGCCGGAGCGGGTCACGCCTGGCTTCTGCCCGCCCGAGCAGCTGATGGGCGCGCCGTTGAGCTTCGAGAACGACGTCTACTCCTTCACCGCCACCGTGCTCACCGCGCTGGCCGGAGGCACGGCCTGGATGGCCGATCCGGCCGGGTGGCTGGCCGGACCGATGGCGGGCGCGCTGTCGCCGGAGTTGGTCGGATTGTTGGCGGCCGGCATCGCCCGGGACCCGGCCGAGCGCCGGGTGTCACCGCAACAGCTGATCACGTGCCTCGGACCGGCTGCGGCCGCCTGGCCGGCCGAGGGCAACCCGGCCCCGGCGCCGGAACCGGTGGTGCCGACCCGACAGGTCCTCAGCCCGCGCACGATCGGCCCCGGCGAGCCGGCCCAGCCGGTGCCGGCCCCGAGGACTGGCACCATCGTGGCCGACGAGGACGAGCTGGTGCGGGCGGCCCAGCAGGTCTGGGGCTTCATCGACCTGCGAGCGACCACGATGGACCGGCTGGCCCTGCAGTTGCAGCCGCCCCCGTCCGAGCTGGAACCGGAAGCTGTCGAGCCGTCGATCTGGCGCCACCCGGCGATGATTGCCTCGCTGGTGGCCGGCAGCGTCCTGGTGCTGTTGGCCGTCGTGTTGCTCATCGTCTAGCGCCGGGCGCGCGGATCAGCGGCCGGCGTTGCCCGGTCGGCGACGAAGTCCGTTAGACCGGATTGGGCCGGTAAGGCTCAGGTTCCAGGCGCGTGAGCCGATCACATCGGACGTGAGCCAAACCGTCTGCGGCGGTGAACCACACCGTCGACGCAACGACCCGTCCGGCCTGAGCGCCAGGCTGAGCCACTTCACCGCCCGGTTGACCCAGGCCTGGGACCCGGTCGCCGGCGGCCGGCTGCTGCTGGTCACCAACGGAGCCGTGATCGCGGTGACCACCCCGCTCGTCGACGAGGACCGCTGGTCGTCCCTGGCGTTGCTGTCCGCGAGTGTGACCGTCCTGGCCTGGCTGGCGGCGCTTGCCGTGCCGTGGTCGCGACTGCCGCGGCGGTGCACGCTGGCCTTTCCATTGCTGGCTTGGGCCGCGATGGGCGGTCTCGGGCTGGCCACCCACGGCGTGGCCGCGAACTGGGGCGTGCTGTTCACGCTGTGGTTCGCCTACCTGGGACTGACCCACCGCTCGGGTAGCAGCCTGCTGATGCTGGTGCCCGGGCTGGCCTGCTACATCGCGCTGTGGGACGGCTGGTCGGCCCAACTGGTGACCCGGATGATCCTGGTCGCGGTGGTCTGGGTGCTGCTGGCCGAGTTGCTGTGCGCGCTGGTGGCGCGTTCCACCGCGCTGACCGAGGAGATGCGCCAGCTCGCCCACCTGGACCCGCTGACCAACCTGGCCAACCGGCGTGACCTCGATCAGCGGCTCACCGCGGCCCACCCCGGTGACACGGTGGTGTTGCTCGACCTCGACCACTTCAAGGCCCTCAACGACAGCCAGGGTCACACCGCCGGCGACAGCGTGCTGGCCGACTTCGGGCTCGTGGTGCGGGCGACGTTGCGTCAGGCCGATTACGCCGCCCGCTACGGCGGCGAGGAGTTCGCGCTGCTGCTGCCCGAGACGAACGAGGCCGAGACTGCGGTGACGCTGCAGCGGCTGCGCCAGCGCTGGTCGGTGCTGCGACCGGACGTCACCTTCTCGGCCGGACTGGCGTGCTGGCGCACCGAATGGGATTCGACCGAGGCGCTGATCGCGGCCGACCGGGCGCTGTACCGGGCCAAGTCCTCGGGCCGCAACTGTGATTACTCGGCCGCCGGCCGGATCAACGGGTCCGCCGCTCCCCAGCCGGTCTGACCGCTCGCTGTCGGTGCCGGCTGGCAGGCTGGACGGCGTGCAGTTGGTGGCGCTGGCCGATGCCTCGGCCGACCTGGTCCGGACCTCAGCCCGTTCGGCCAAGATCCGCCGCCTGGCCGAACTGCTGGCCCAGGCCGCGCCGGACGAGATCGGCATCGTGGTGGCCTGGCTGTCCGGGGAGCTGACCCAGCGCCAGCTCGGGGTGGGCTACGCCGGCCTGCGCGAGCTGCCCGCTCCGGCACCGGTGGCCGGACTGAGCGTGGCCGAGACCGAACAGTGCTTCACCGCGATCGCCGGTCAATCCGGGCCCGGCTCGCAGGGCCGGCGCGCCGACCTGGTCGCGACCTTGTTCGGCCGAGCGACCGCGGCCGAGCAGCGATTGCTGCGTGGCGTGATCACCGGTGAGCTGCGGCAGGGCGCCCTGATCGGGGTGATGGCCGAGGCCATCGCCCAGGCGACCGGGGCACCGTTGGCCGACGTGCGCCGGGCGGCGATGCTAGGCGCCAGCTTGCCCGCAGTCGCGACGGCGGCCCGGACCGGCGGCGTGGCCGCCCTGGCCGGATTCCGGTTGCAGCTCGGCCGTCCGATCGGACCGATGCTGGCCCAGACCGCGACCGATGTGGCCGCGGCCATCGAGCGAACCGGCCGGGCCGCGGTCGAGTGGAAGCTCGACGGCATTCGGGTCCAGATCCACCGGTCAGGTCCGGATATCCACCTGTTCACCCGCACCCTCGACGACATCACCGACCGGCTGCCGGATGTGGTCAGCGCCGTTTCGGCCTTATCCGCCGATCAGTTCGTGCTCGACAGCGAGGTGATCGCGCTGGCCGCCGATGACCGGCCACGGCCGTTCCAGGTTACCGCCGGCCGGACCATGCGACGAAGCGGCGACAGCCGGCTGGTGCCGCTCACCACGTTTGTCTTCGATGTCCTTCACCTTCACGGCCGAGATCTGCTCGATGAGACAACGGAGAACCGGATCGCTGCGCTGGCCGACCTGGTCGCGGACAACGGACCGATTCGCAGCGTGCCCCGGCTCATCACCGACGACCCGGGGCGGGCCGCAGGCTTCCTGGCCGACGCCCTGACCCACGGCCATGAGGGCGTGCTGGTCAAGTCGTTGGAGCAGCCGTACCAGGCCGGTCGCCGCGGGGCCGGCTGGCTCAAGGTAAAGCCGGTGCACACCCTGGACCTGGTGGTCTTGGCGGTGGAATGGGGGTCGGGCCGCCGGACCGGCAAGCTGTCCAACATCCACCTGGGGGCGCGAACGAACGACGGATCAGAATTCGTCATGTTGGGCAAGACCTTCAAGGGCATGACCGATGAGATGCTGGCCTGGCAGACCGAGCGGTTCCTGGCGCTGGCCGACGGTCCGACCGATGGCTATGTCGTTCGAGTTCGCCCCGAGCAGGTAGTGGAAATCGCCTTCGACGGCGTGCAACGATCGTCGCGCTATCCCGGTGGCGTGGCACTGCGGTTTGCGCGCGTGCTGCGCTACCGCGACGACAAATCCGTATCCGAGATCGACGACCTGAGCGCCGTTCTTGCCCATCTCGCCAGCTGATTCACCACCAGCAGGTGGGTATCGGTCGCGGTGGGGTTTTGGTGTGAATAAGCGAAAAGTCCATAACTTCGGTTGCGTGGTTTTTGGCAACGCCTTAAGCTGCAGACATCGCGATCGCCCGTCACTCCCCCGGTGACTCGAATCGGCCCGCGTACCCCCGCGATGGCGGCTCAGCAACTGTCCGCCCAGGACCGACTCGGCGCGATCCATCGGTTTGGAAAGGAAATTCCCCTGTGCTTGCCCGTATCACGAAGCGCCGGCTGTTCCCCGCTCTCGGCGTGGCGGCAACGGCCTGCGCCGCATTGACGATGCTGCCGGCCAGTTCCGCTACCGCGACCGACCTGCACGGGCCGCAACACGCGGCCCAACGCCTGGCCGGCATCAGATTCGGTCACAACATCGGAGGCCCGGCCCGGCTGGCCCATCCGGTCAAGTCAGCCCTGGCCGCACCGGGATACAACATCAACGGCTACAACTGGTCCGGGGCCGTGACCACCGGCAGCGGCTTCAGTTCGGTCAGCTCGAGCTGGACCGAACCGTACGTGACCTGCAACAGCAGCAACGATCTGATGGCGCCGTGGGTCGGCATCGACGGCTACGGCAGCTCCAGTGTCGAGCAGACCGGAGTCGCCACCGATTGCTCGACCGGCAGCGCCGAGTATGCCGGCTGGTACGAGATGTACCCGGCCGCACCGGTGTACTACAACAATCCGGTGGCAGCCGGTGACCGCATCACGGCCACGGTCAACCGCAGTGGCACCACGTACACCCTGGTGCTGACCGACAACACCCGGGGCTGGTCGCAGACCACCCGTGGCAACTACAACGGAGCCAACGCCAGCGCCGAGGTCATCATCGAGTCCCCGACGGGCTCCTACCCGCGGTTCGGTTCGGTCAACTTCTCCGGCTCGACCGTCGACGGCAGCTCGCTCGGCGCCTACTCGCCTGAGTTGCTCGACGCCAGCAACTCCTACGGCTACGAGGATCACACCTCGGCCGTGTCCGGCGGCAGCTTCTCCATCAGCTACCTCGCCGAGTAGCGACACGTCCCACCAAGTACCCGATAGCAAACCCCCGCCCAGCCGGGTGGATCCCTCCCCCCGCGGATCCGCCCGGCTGAGTCATGTCACTGGCCCGGATCAGTCCAGGGCGAGCACGCAGGTCGGGTTCGGGGTGGCCACCCGGGCGACGACGTCGCCGTCCGGCGCCAGCGCCACCACCTCGTCGGAGCGTTGCCCGCACACGAGCACCATTCCCTCGACCACGCTCAGCTCGCGCGGCCAGGCCGCCACGCTCGGGTACTCCGCCGTGACCGTGACTTCCGCCCCCGCGCAGCGCAGGCTGGTGATCCGGTCGGCGCCGCGGTGGCTGACCAGCAAGCGCCCCGGCTCGGGCCGGACCAGGGCCGCGGCCAGGTTGCCGGCCGGCAGCTCGCGGCCGGCGGCCGCGACCACGGTGACCGGCTTGGTTCCGGGTTCGGTGACCGAGAAGGCGGCCAGCTGATTGCTCAGTTCACCTAGTACGTAAGCCCATTCCGCATCGAGGACGAGCTGACGCGGCCCGAAGCCCGGCGGCAGGGCCCAGGGCGCCAACTCGACCGCAGCCCCGTCCGGCTCCAGGCGATAGCGCCACACCCGGTCACTGCCGAGATCGACGACGTGCAACCGGGAACCGGCAAAGACCACCTGATGGGCGTGCGCGGCATCCTGACGATCACCTACCGGTCCCGAGCCGGACAGTTCCAGCAGCGTGAACCGGGGCATGATCACGCCATCCGGCGCCAGCCGATGCAGTGAGACGCTGCCGCCGGTGTAGTTGGCCACGGCCAGCACGCTGCCGCTGTCGTCGATGGCCAGATGGCACGGGTGGGCACCACCGGTGTTCTGCACCGACAGTTGGCGCAGGCGCGCGCCATCCCAGCGCAGCGAGGTCACCCGGCCCTGGTCGGCCTCGTTCACGGCGTACACCACGTCACCGCGGCGGATCAGGAACGACGGGGACTCGGTCAGGCCCACCAGGCCGTGGCTGATCAGTTGCCCGTCGGATAGCTCGAGCCGGCCGACACCCCGGCCACTGCCCATCGGCGGGGTGTAACAACCGGTCAGCAGCGTCGTCATCCGGGCCAGCCTATCCCAGCGCGTCGATGGTCGCCCGAGCCGCCGAACCGGGGCATCATCACAGAATGAGCCGGGTCGAGCGCTGGGAGCGCCGGGCCGAGTGGCCGCTAGTCGCGGTCTCGCTGGTCTTTCTCGGCGCCTTCGCGTGGCCGATCCTCGACGGCTCGCTGGATGGCTTCTGGCGCGAGGTCTGCCGCTACACCGATTACGGCGCGTGGGTGCTGTTCGGTCTGGATTACCTGATCCGGCTCGGTCTGGCCGAGCGTCGGCTCAACTACGCCGGCCGGCACTTCCTGGATCTGCTGATCATCGCGCTGCCGGTGTTCCGGCCGTTGCGGCTGCTCCGGGTGATCATGCTGTTGCGGTTCCTCAACCGCCGCTTCGCCTCCAGCCTGCGCGGCCGGCTGGCCATCTACGCCGGGGCCACCGCGGCCCTGGTGCTGTTCTGCGCCGCGCTGGCCGAACTCGACGCCGAGCGGCACAGCGCTCACGCCAACATCACCAGCTTCGGCCAGGCCATTTGGTGGGCGGCGACCACCATGTCCACGGTCGGCTACGGCGATCACTACCCGGTCACCGCCGAGGGGCGGATCGTTGCCGTGGCCTTGATGCTGGCCGGAGTTGCCCTGCTCGGTACCGTCACCGCCGCCATCGCGTCCTGGCTGATCGAGCAGGTGCGGGAGGCCGAAACCCACACGATGGCCGCGACCCGCGCCGACATCCACCGCCTGCAGCAGGAGATCGTCCGGCTGCGGATCGAGCTGGTTCAAGCCCGCCACGAGCGCGACGGGTGAACGCCGAGTGAACGCCAGACGAATCAGAAACCCCTGATTTCCTATGGTCATTCTGCTCGCCTAGCATCGCTGAGGTGCGCAGCGCCCCCACTGTTCCGATGGTCGGGATCGTCCTCGCCCTGCTCGTCGGCTGCAGCCCGGCCGGCCACTCTGATCAGCCGGTGCTGGCATCGATCAGCCACTGCGGCCAGGGCTGGAGTCCGAGCTCGGCCGGACCGCAGCGCTTGTTGATCCACAACGCCGACACCCGTCCCGGTGAGGTGATGCTCACCGGCGCGGCGACCGGGGCGGTTTTCGGCTACCTGGAACCGCTGGCCGCGGGCACCACGGCCGAGCTCACCGCTGACCTCGGGCCCGGCCGGTACCGGCTGCGCTGCGCGATGGAGGACGAGAGCGTCGTGGACGGTCCGGTGGTGACCATCCACGGCCCGGCCGGCGCCACCACCCGCGGGGTGATCCCGGTGAGCCAGGCCGACCTGATCAAGGCGACCCAGCAGTATCAGGCCTATGTCACCGGACAGCTGCCGGCGCTGGCCCGACAGACCGACACGCTGGCGGCCGACATCGGCCGGGGCGACCTGGCCGCGGCGCGCCGGGACTGGCTGCCGGCCCACCTGAGCTACGAGCGGCTCGGCGCTGCTTACGGCGCGTTCGGAGCGCTGGACACCGTGATCAATGGCACCACCGCCGGCCTCCCCGGCGGGCGCGCAGACACGCACTGGACCGGCTTCCACCGGCTGGAATACGGTTTGTGGCACGGGCAATCCTCCTCCGAGCTGGTGGGGGTGGCCGCCGCCCTCGACCGGGCCGTTCGCCGCCTCACGCCGACGTTTGCGCACGCCCAGATCAAGCCGTCCGAGGTGGCCATCCGAGCCCACGAGATCACCGAGAATGCGATCCAGTTCGAGCTGACCGGCCGGACGGACTACGGCAGCCACAGCAACCTGGCCACGGTGGCGGCGAACCTGGCCGGCACCCGGATCGTGCTGGGTCTGCTCCGCCCCTTGCTGGCCGGCCGCTACCCCGATCTGGCGCGAACCTACGCTGCCTTGGCGGCGGCTCAGCGCGCGGCTGCCGGGCCACGAGCACTGTCGAGCCTCACCCGATCGCAGCGGGAGAACCTGAACGCCCGGCTCGGCGCGCTGGTCGAGCTGCTGGCCCCGGTGGCCGAAATCTGCGAGCCGAGGCGGACCTCGTGACCGGGCTCGACCGCCGCCGGTTCCTCACCGGCGCGGCAGCCGCGCTCGGCGGAGCCGCGGCCGGGGCGGGCGCGACCCGGCTGGCCGGCCCCGCCGCGGCCAGCCCGAGCTCCCCCACGCCGCCCGAGCGCCGGTACGCCTTCGACGGTCCGCACCAGGCCGGCGTGCTCACTCCGGCCCAGGCCAACGCTGCGTTCCTCGCGTTCGATCTGACCACCGGTGACCGAACCGAGCTGCAGGAGCTGTTGCACACGTTGACCGTGCGCGCCCGCGCGCTGACCCAGGCCGCCGTCCCGGTGCCGGCGGGCATCTCGGCCGAACCGAGTGATTCGCTGCTGCTCGGGCCGGCACCGGTCAGCGACGGCCTGACCATCACGGTCGGGCTCGGCGCCTCGGCTTTCGACCACCGGTTCGGCCTGGCCTCGGCCCGACCGCGCCGGTTGCGCGCGATGGACACCTTCGCCAACGACCAACTCGACCCGATGCAATGCGACGGTGACCTGCTGCTTCAGGTCGGAGCCGACCACCCGGACGTGGTGCTGCACGCGTTGCGGGACCTGACCCGGCACACCCGGGGCGGAATGCAGGTGCGCTGGCGGATCGACGGCTTCACCCCGCCACCGCGACCGGCCGGCGCTGCGCGCAACCTGCTCGGTTTCAAGGACGGCATCGCCAACCCGGACCGATCCGATTCCGCGCTGATGGATCAGCTGATCTGGGTTCAGCCCGGGGCCGGCGAGCCGACCTGGGCGACTGGCGGCAGCTACCAGGTGGTGCGCATCATCCGGATGCTGGTCGAGTTCTGGGACCGGGTCGGGGTGAGCGAGCAGGAGCGGATCTTCGGCCGCCGCAAAGACTCCGGCGCGCCGCTGTCCGGCAGCCGGGAGAGCGACACTCCCGACTACAGCGATGATCCGATCGGGGCGCAAATCCCGCTCGACAGTCACATCCGCCGGGCCAACCCGCGCACGCCGCAGACCGATGCCAGCCGACTGCTCCGCCGCTCGTTCAGTTACGACCGCGGCACGGATCGCAACGGTAACCTCGACATGGGCCTGATCTTCTCCTGCTTCCAGCAGGATCTGGATCGTCAGTTCGTCGCGGTGCAGCGGCGGCTGGCCGGTGAGCCACTGTCGGACTACATCGTTCCTACCGGGGGCGGCTACTTCTTCACACTGCCCGGGGTGCAGGGCGAATCGGACCATCTCGGCCGGTGGCTGTTCAGCTGAGAGACCCGACGGCCGGCGTTCATCCAGTGTTCATCAGCTAAATCCCGATCCGCTGATCGGGCTCGGCAACCTGACTGGCGGGGTTGCGACCGGCATCCCCCTATGCCTGGAGAGGAACGCCACTGTGCTCAATCGCGCACATCGCCGTGGCCTGATCGCCGGTGGGGCCGCCATTGCTGCCGCCGCCGCCCTGATCGCCGCGAACGCCGCATCGGCCAGCCCGACCGCCCGCACCGCCGGCCCGAGCCATCATCCGGGCCGGTCCGACCGCACCAGCACGCCGATCAAGCACCTGGTGGTGATCTACGGCGAGAACGTCTCCTTCGATCACTACTTCGGCACCTACCCGAAAGCGGCCAACACCGACGGCACCAAGTTCGTCGCGTCCAAGTACACCCCGGCGGCCAACACCCTCGTCCATGCCGGGGTCCTGAAGCACAACCCGAACCTGTACCAGCCATTCCGGCTCAGCCCGTCGCAGGCGCTGACCTGCGACCAGAACCACGGCTACGGACCGGAGCAGCGGGCGGCCGACGGTGGCTGGAACGACCAGTACGTGCAGAACACCAGCGTCGACACCTGCTCGGGCCTGTTCGGCACTCCCGGCCTGACCATGGGCTACTACGACGGCAACACCGTGACCGCGATGTGGAACTACGCCCAGCAGTTCGCGATGTCCGACAACTCCTACTCCTCGACCTTCGGACCGTCCACGCCGGGCGCGGTGAACCTCATCTCGGGCCAGACCCATGGCGTCACTGCCGTCAACCCGACCACCGGTGCACCGGTCAGTGACAGCTACGTCGTCGCCTCCCCGGATGCCAACGGAATCGGCACGGTCATCAACGATCCCGACCCGTACTACGACGACTGCTCGGACAAGAACCACACCTCGAGCAACAACCTGGCCAAGCTCTCGGGCCGCAACATCGGCGACCTGCTCAACGCCAAGGGCGTGACCTGGGGCTGGTTCCAGGGCGGCTTCCGGCCGACCACGGCCTATGCCGGCGCCGGCACCTACGCGGTCTGCGGGGCCAGCCACACCAACATCGGCGGCGCCAGCTCGGCTGATTACAGCCCGCACCACTCGCCGTTCCAGTACTACGCCTCGACGTCCAACCCGCATCACCTGCCGCCGTCCTCGGTGGCTGCGATCGGGCACACCGACCAGGCCAACCACAACTACGACCTGAGCGACTTCGACGCCGCGCTGCAGGCCGGCAACCTGCCGGCAGTGAGCTTCCTCAAGGCGGCCGAGTACCAGGACGGGCACGCTGCCTACTCCGACCCGATCGACGAGCAGAACTTCCTGATCGCGCAGATCAACGCCATCCAGAAGTCGAAGTTCTGGAAGGACACCGCGGTCGTCATCGCCTACGACGACTCCGACGGCTGGTACGACCACCAGTCCGCGAAGCTGCTCAACGGCTCGACCGACCCGGCCCAGGACTCGGCGGCCTGCGTCGCGGCGGCCAGCAAGCAGGGCATGGCCGGCGGCTACCTCGACCGGTGCGGCCCGGGCACCCGCCAGCCGCTGCTGGTCATCTCGCCCTGGTCACGGTGGAACTACACCGACCACCGCCAGACCGAGCAGGCTTCGATCACCAAATTCATCGAGGACAACTGGGGCACCGGCCGGATCGGTGACGGCTCGTTCGACCAGCGGGCCGGTTCCCTGGTCGGGCTGTTCGACTTCAAGCACCCCAACGCCAAGCAGGTGCTGCTCAACGCCAACGGCAGCGTGGCCTCGGTCAAGCCCATCGAGCTGGATCGCGGCCACGAGCGCGACCACCGGCACGGCGGCTGGTAACCCCGACTCCGAACCTGCGGCCCCGGTCGTGCCCGCACGACCGGGGCCGCGGGTCATCAGCCCGGACTCGACGCGACGTCAATCCGAGCTGTGGATAAGCCCGCAGCCCGCTGAACGTTGTCCACAGATTCTGCTTGCCGGCTCGACTCGGGCAATCCAAGCGTGTTTTGCTGGACCGGTGCCAGACCCCGAAGACCACCAGCAGCAGCCTACGGCTGCCGGTGCCGAGATCCCCGGCGAAGCCGGGGTGGACAGCATCGGGGCCCGCCTTGCCCGCACCCAGGCCCTGGAGGCCGACTTCCTGGACCTGGACCTTGCCCAGGCGCGAGCGCTGGCTGCGCGACTGGGTCTGCAGCTGCGAGTCATCGACGCCGACGGGATGGCCGTGACGGCCGACCTGCGGCCCGGGCGGATGACGATCGATATCAGGACCGGCCGGGTTACCGATGCAACCGCAGGTTGAACCTGGCCGCCCGCTGAGACGTCGGGCCCGGGCGGAACCCCGAGCCCGGCTCGCGCGTGTAACTCCTATGACCGGCCGGCAACGTCGACGCGTGGCGACAACCGCCGCGGCTTTGCTGCTGCTGGCCGCCGGCCTGCTCGCTCTGGCGCTCACCGCCGGCCGGCCGGGCCTCGACCGGGTCAGCAGTACCGCCGGCCACCACCACGTGACGCTGCCCAGCCCGTTGCGCAACAGCGTGACGGCGCACGAGCAGAGTGGCGATGCCGCCCTGCTGGCACCGGTTGCTCTCGCGGCCGCGGCGCTGCTGTTCATCGGTGCTCGGCTTCGCACCCCGGCCGCGCTGCCGGTCCGGCCCGGATCGGCCCGGGTAGCCCGCGCGCCTCCGCGCCGGGGCTGACTCTAGCGACCCATCGCCACGCTGGCCCGCTGACCGCTGCCGAGCGTGACGTTCAGCCCTACCTACAAGAGGAAACCGTTATGGTGACCCGCTTTGAGTCGGGCCCCGGTGGTGTGCGGCACACCGTTGACCGGCTCGATCTGACCGACTTCGAGGCGTTGCTGCTCGAACAGCGCCGGTTCCGCCGGCGGCAGCTGCGCGAACTCGACAACGACCTTGCTGACCAGGCTCCGCCGCTGGCCGAGGTGACCTCGGCGCTTCGAGCCGCGGCCGAGCAGGCGCTCACCGAGGTCGAGGCCGCGCTGGACCGGATCGCCGCCGGCACCTTCGGCGACTGCACCCGGTGCGGCGAGCCGATTCTGGCCGAGCGGCTGGAGATCGTCCCGATGGCCGCTCTGTGCATGACCTGCCAGCGGGTGAGCGAGGTGCAGGTTTAGCGACGGCGGGGCGAGCTGGCAGGATCGGGCGTATGGCGGTTATATGCCAATTGGCGGCGGCCCTGGCCGGTCTGGTCCACATCGTGATCTTCTACCTGGAGGCGGTGGCCTTCACCCAGCCCCGGATCTACCGGAGGTTTCAGGTCGCGACCGACGAGCAGGCTGAGACGATCGGGCCCTGGGCGTTCAATCAAGGCTTCTACAACCTGTTCCTGGCGATCGGCACCATCACCGGGGTGATCGTCTGGCTGGCCGGGCGCATGCATGCCGGCCGGTCCCTGGTCGGTTTCGGGTGCGCCTGCATGCTCGGTGCCGCGCTGGTGCTGCTTGGTACCGACCGGCGGATGGCGCGGGCAGCACTACTGCAAGGAGTCTTCCCGCTGGTCGCGCTGGCCACCCTCTGGTAGAGAGGAACGGTCGGCGCAGCCGGACCGACCGACCGGCGATCGAGGCGGAGGCAGAGATGCAGTTTCGCAACTACCGCGAGTTCTTTCCCTATTACGTCGCGATGCACTCGCAAGCGCTCACCCGGCGGCTGCATTTCGCCGGCACGGTCGGCGGCCTCGCACTGACGCTGCTCGGTCTGCTCACCGGTCGGCGGCGGTTGCTGCCCGCGCTACCGGTACTGGGCTACGGCTTCGCCTGGCCGAGCCACTGGCTCATCGAGGGCAACAACCCGGCGAGCTTCGGGCACCCGCTGTGGTCGCTACGGGGCGATTTCGAGATGATCCGGCTGATGATGCAGGGCCGGGACGGTGAACTCAGCGTGCTGGCCCGGGACTGGCTCGACGAGCACCCCGAGCATCGGACCGGCAAGAATTACCGGGCACCGCTGCGTTTGGTTGCCTGAAACCGCTGGTTGCCTGAAACCGCTGGTTGCCTGAAACCGCTGGTTGCCTGAAACCGCTCGTCGCCTGCGACGTGGCCTGAACGGTCCCGGGAGCCGCCGCGCTACCAGCGGGACGGACCGCTGATCTCGCGCACCGCGGGACGCACATCGGCCAGGTACACCGAGCTGACGATGATCGCGATGAACGACAGCAGGAACGTCACATGGAAGACCAGCACGATCAGCAGGGAGAGGGCGGTCAGCAGGAGCCAGGTCGGCTTGGTGAGCTTGTTGGCCGCCGGAAAGGCCGCTGCCTTGCGGCCGACGCAGTCCACCACGGCCCAGACCTGGAGAGCCAGCACGCCGATCCACAGCAGCGTGAGGAGCCAGAATCGAATCTGGTGGATGGTCTGCACGCCATCAGCCTAACCAACAGCAACGCCGGCCCGGCCGAGATTCACTCAGACCGGACCGGCGTCGAGTTCACGACCGAGCGCGGACCGTGGTCCGGCTGGTCAGGTTCCCTCAGGCCTGGCGCGAGGCCGCCTTCTTGGCCGGGGCCTTCTTCGCCGGGGCCTTCTTGGTCGCCGGTCGGGTGCTGGCCTTGGTGGCCGGCTTGCGAGCCGAGGCCCGGCGGGCCGGCTTGGGCTCGGCCGGGGTGATCACATCGTCGAAGGCCGACTTGGCCGCCGGCACCAGCTGCTCACCGGCAGCGCCGACCTGGCTGAACAGCTTGGCCAATCGCGGGTCCTGCTGCAGCCGAGCCGCCTTGCTCTCGCCCCGCTCGGTCAGCGAGCTGTAGGTGGATCGGGCCAGCGTCAGGTAGCCCTGGCCGGCGTCGCGAGCGGCGTTGACGTAGCTCTCGCCGGTTGACTTGGCGGTGGCCGGCAGCGTCGAGGCGAGCTCGATCCGCTGCTGCAGCCGCTCGCGCAGCTCGGCCATCCGGGCGTAAGTCTCGGTCTGGGCCCGAGCGATCAGCTTCTCGCCGGTGTGCTGGGCCTTGGTGACGCCGTTGACCGCGTCAACCGGGAAGTCCTCGGCCCGCTTGGTCACGGTGGCGGCGATCAGGTCGGCCGCGCCGAGCGCGGCGTAGGCCGGCTTGGGCGCATCGGTCGCGAGCCGGCGACCGGCGGTGACGAGCAGGCCCTCGGCCTGGGTCAGCGCGTTCTTGCCCTGGGCGACGGCAGCGTCGGCGTAGCTGCGGAAATCGGTGGTGAGGGACATGATGTGCTCCTTCTACTGGCGGGGACGGGGCTCGGCCGAGGCCGGCGTGCCGTCGGGTCGGGGGCCGGCCGCAGAGGCGGCGGCAGCGGGCTCGTTGCCGTTTTCGCGGCAGAAAGACTGGTAAATCTCGATCAGGACATTCTTCTGGCGCTCGGTCAAGACCGGGTCGGCCAGGACCGCCGACACCAGCTCGGCGCTGCCCGGCCGGTCCTCCAGGATCCCGGCCCGGACGTAGAGTTGCTCGGCCGAGATCCGCAAACCCTTGGCAATCTGCTGCAGGATCTCCGCGCTCGGCTTGCGCAGGCCGCGCTCAACCTGAGACAGGTACGGGTTGGATACGCCGGCAAGTTTGGACAGCTGGCGCAGCGAAACCTGCGCCTGCTCCCGTTGCTCGCGGATGAAATCGCCGATGCTGCCGCTGCCGATCAGCGGCGCCTTGGCGGCAGCACCCTTGAGCCCGTCGATGTCCACAACTCCATTGTGCCTGCCGGTGCTAGCAGTTGCAAGCGCCGTGCTAGCACACGTGGTCCGCCTCACTCACCGCTCGGGCTCCGGAGATCGCCCAACCGTCTTGGCGAAGAACACGCGGCGGAAGCCGTCCTGCTCGGCCCGTCCGGTCTCGGTGTAGCCCCGCCGCGGGTAGTAGGCCAGGTTCTCGGTCATGACCTGATTGGTGTACAGCCGGACCTCGCCCCGGCCGGTAGCCAGCGCATGCGCCTCGGCCCGGGCCAGCAATCGAGCGCCGACACCGCGGCCGCGGGCCGCCGGGGCCACGGCCAGGTTTTCGACGAGCAGGTGGTCGGGCCGGAGCGCGGTGAGCACGACGCCCAGTATTTCGGCGCCGGAGACAACCACCCAGCAGCCGCCGACGCTCAGCGCCCGGGCGTAGTCGACGTCCAGCGGGGCAGGTCGCCGATCCATCCGAGCCAGATACGGCGCGTAGGCCTGGCCGACCAGGGCCGCGACCGCCTTGGCATCGGCAACACCGGCCGGCCGGAGCTGCACATCCACCATCTGGGCAGGCTAAGCCAGGTGGTTCGGCGTCCTCGCTGGTGGCCGCGCGACGTGACAGGATCAGCCTGTCGGACGAGGGAGGCTTCAGCGATGGAGACCGTCTATCACGCGGCCGGCGGGATGGCCGGCCTGCAGCGGCTGGCCGCCGCCTGGCACCAGCGGGTGCTGGCCGATGACGTCGTAGCCCACGCCTTCCACAACGGTGCCCGACCCGATCACGTCGAACGGCTGGCCGCGTACTGGGCCGAGGCGTTGGGCGGTCCGCCGCTCTATACCGGTGAGTACGCCGACCACACCTACGTGCTGTGGTTGCACAGCGGCCAGGGCGAGCACTCCGGAATGGACGAGCGAGCCATTGCCTGCTTCGATGCGGCGCTGCGCGACATCGAGCTGGATCCGGCGCAGGGCGTGGGCCGGGTGCTGTCGGACTACTTCGCCTGGGCAACCCGGGTCGAGCTCGCCCGGTATCCGGCGTCGGCCGACGGGGTACCGGCCGAGCTGGCATTGCCGAAATGGTCCTGGGACGGGTTGGCCGGGTGAGCTCGATCCGGCTCGGCTGACGGTGTCGGCATAACCTCGGCTCACCCGGTCTCGAAGCGAGCATCCACCGATGCCTGCACCGGCACGTCCTCGGGGATGATGCCGGCCGGCGTCGCGTCACCCGCGCCGCGCGACCGGAAGCTGGCCGCCGCCGGGTGAACGCTGACCAGCCCGGGCGCGAGCAGACCAGAATCGGCAAGTGCCACCGGGTGAACCGGTCCGAGCTCGAGGCTGTCGGCGTAGGCCTGGGCCTTGGCCCGAGCGGCCCCCACCGCGGCGGCCCGAACCCGCTCGCTGACCGACTGCTGGTGGGCCTCGGTCAGTGTCCACTCGATGCCGGTCAGCGAGATGCCCGCAACCTCGGCCCAGTCATCGATCCAGCCGGCCAGGACCGAGAAGTCGGCGAACTTGACCTGGAACACGATCCGGGCATGATGCACGACCGGAAGCTGCTTGCCGTCCTTGTTCCACGGCTTCTCGGCCCAGGTCGCCGGCGCTGACTGGCTGTACCAGGTGATCGGACCCCGGTCGGGGTCGTGCCGATCGGCGATGTCGGCCGCGACCCGGTGTGCCAGCTCCCGGATCTGGGCCGCCACCTCCTGTTTCGCCTTGCCGTGCAAGCCCAGCTGAACCTGGGCGGTTGCTCGCTGCGGCGGATGGAACTCCTCGGCCTGGCCGTTGACCGTGATCACTACCGCTGTCATGAGCGCGCCCCTGTCGATCCGCTGCTGCCGATTCCGCTGCTGCGATCAGCTTGCCACCGAACCGATGCCCCGGATCGGCCAGTCGTCTCCAGTCCGAACTCGGCCATCGAGTGGCACATATCGGCCAGCCGATTCCCTGGGCACCGCCCGGCACCGGCCCCTACGGTCGAGACCGTCTAGGTCCCCCGACGACGACTTACGAACGAAAGGTTGGCAGATGGTTCAGCTCAAAGCAGCGGCAGTCTCCCTCGGCCTGGCCGCCGCCCTGACCGGTCTCGGCGCAGCCAGCGCCAGTGCCGTCACGACCGGTGAGATCCCCCGCGAGCTACCGCAGTCCCAGTGCACCTACGGCCCCGCCGGCGCGACGTCGGCCTCCGGACCGAACTTCGTGCTGCACCCGCACGTTCCCTACCTCTACCACTGCTATGTCGGCATCGGCACGCTCGGCGTCGACGTGGCGGGGATGACCAGCTTCAGCACCGGCAACTACGCGGCGTACGTGCTGTACCAGACCAGCTCCGGCCGTCACCAGTCCCCGGTCATCGGCGAGCACCGG
>Ga0187809_10000229_pt1 | contig 34506 bp, 32 predicted proteins | sample NC_wetland_sal_i_8_FD_132415 | JGI IMG/M metagenome (GOLD analysis project Ga0187809, IMG submission 132415) | Wetland sediment microbial communities from Neuse River Estuary, North Carolina, USA - ASW_4 | ecosystem: Environmental > Aquatic > Freshwater > Wetlands > Sediment | place: USA: North... | reverse complement strand
GACGGCGTCCCGCAGGATCGAGTCCAGTTCCCGTTGCAGCAGCGCGGCGTTCTGCGCCCGGTTGGGCAGGTCGCCGGCGCCGGCGATGCGGCGTGCCGCGTCCTCCAGGATGCGCACGGCCTCGGCGCGCGCCGGGCTCAGGTTGGCCTTGGCCTCCTCCGGCACGCTGAACGGTGTCTGCGATGTGCGGGCGACACGCTGGCGCGCGACCTGGAACAGGATGCGCTGCCGTTCGTTGGCGGCGGCCAGTTCCTGCGCGGTGGCCCGGAACGCGGTGATGATGCCGATCATCATGCTGCCGACGACCAGCCAGACCACCGGCATCAGCGACAGGTCCTGCGGCAGGAACCAGTACCAGCCCGCGGCGCTCGACAGCGCCAGCACGAGCAGCGCTTCCTTCCAGCCCAGCAGAATGGTGGCGAGCAGGATGGCGGGGAAGAAGATGGTCCCTGGATTGGCTCCGGAGAGCGTGCCGAGGAGATAGCGTGCTGTCACGGCACCGGCCGCGAGCGCGACCGCTTCGATCCAGCGGGCGAGGGCGGGTTGCGGCGGACGCCACAGGAAGACCCGCATCAGGCGTGGCAGCATTGTCGGTCGATTCCGCCGCGAGTGACGGCCTTTTCAAAGCTGGCCCAGGCTCTACCAGGAGATGTTGCAGCGAGCCAGCCTGAAGAATCCGCACCGGACCGGCATGTCTCGTTTTGCGCGCCGGCCCGTGCGGGTTCCGGTCGGTCTGCCATAATGCGACACGCTGCTGCCGCAAGCCGGGCTGGTCCGGCAGACGCACCGGACTTCGAGGGTTTCCCCGCCGTGTCACGTCACGCCCCGTCCCGCTCCGCCCTGTCACGCTCCGCCGTGTCACATCACGCCCCGACACGCTCCGCCTTGTTGCGACGCGCCTTGCGCCATGCCTTGTCCCGCTCCGCCTTGTCGCGTTCGGCCATGTCGCGCTCCGCCCTGTCACACTTCGCCCCGTCACGCTCCGCCTTGTTGCGGCGCGCCTTGCGCCACAGCTTCCTGGCGGCCTGTCTGTTGCTTTGCGCTGTCCCGGCCGGCCGAACCAGCGCCGCACCCCCGGCCGGACCGGCTCCGGGGCCGCTGCACATCATCGGCGGCGCCTTCGCCGGCGGGTGCTTTGCCGGGGGCGTCCGCCTGCCGCCGTCCGGCCCCGGGTTCCAGACCATCCATCTCGACCGAAGCCGCTTCTGGGGCGCACCGCAGACCATCGCCGGCATCGAGCTGCTCGCCAGCGAGGCGAAGGCACACGGCTTGCCGACGCTGCTGGTGGAGGACATCTCCCGCCCGCGCGGCGGTCCGCTGCCCGGCGGCCATGTCAGCCACCAGGTCGGGCTGGATGCCGATATCGGGCTGGACATGCGGCCGCGCCCGCTGTTGGACGCGCCCCAGCGCGAATCCATCGCTCTCGCCAGCCTGGTGCGGCTGGATCAGCTCGGCGTCGATCCGGCGCGCTGGTCGGCGCGCGTGGTCACGCTGCTGCACCTCGCGGCGACGCTGCCGCAGGTGGACCGAATTCTGGTCAATCCTGCGATCAAGCGGCAGCTGTGCCGGGAGGTGCAGGGCGATCGAGGCTGGCTGCAGCGGATACGCCCCTGGTGGGGCCATGCGGCGCACATGCACATCCGCTTCCGCTGTCCGGCAGGCCAGCGCGACTGTGTCGATCAGCCCCCGCCACCGCGCGGCGACGGCTGCGACGCCACGCTGCAATGGTGGTTCGACCAGGCCACCGTGCCGCCGCCGATACCGAAATCGCACCGTCCGCCGCCGCCGCTGCCGGCCGCGTGCCGCGCCATCCTCAACCCGCCGGCCGGCTGAGGCGGCGGCCGCATCAGGACGGCGTCCGCGCCTTGGGCGGCTTCATGACGGCGTTGGCGCGGCGGGCGGCTTCATGACGGCGTCGGCGCCTTGGGCCGCTTCATGACGGCGTTGGCGCCTCGGGATGCAGCAGCTGCGCCTGGCGCAGATCGGCCCACAGCGCGGCGGGGATCTTCAGTGTCAGCAACTCCAGGTTTGCCTGGAACTCGGCGGCGGAGCGCGGCCCCGGGATGATCGCGCACACCGCCGGATGCGCCAGCGGGAACTGCAACGCCGCGGCCGGCAACGGCACATTGTGCGCGTCGCACACCGCGCGGATGCGGTTCACGCGGTTGACGACGTCCGGCGGCGCGGCGGCGTAGTTCCAGGTGTCACGACCCGCCAGAATGCCGGAATTCAGCGGACCGCCCACCACGATCGAGGTGCCGCGCGCGCTGCACATCGGCAGCAGGTCGTCCAGCGGCGCCTGTTCCAGCAGCGTGTAGCGCCCGGCGAGCAGAAAGGCATCCCAGTCGCCGAATTGAAGTGCCTCGATCAGCACCTGCTTCTCGTTCACGCCGATGCCGATCGCGCTGACCGTGCCGCTGCTGCGCAGTTCCTGCAGCGCCTTGTAGCCGCTGTCGCGCAGCACGGCGAAATGGTGCGCGTTGGCCTCCTTGCCGTGCTGGTATTCGCCGATATCGTGCACGTAGAGGATGTCGATCTTCGCCAGCCCCAGCCGCTGATAGCTGTCCTCCACCGAGCGCATGATGCCGTCATAGGAGTAGTCGTATTCCACGTGGAACGGCATCGGCGCCAGCCTGCCGTCGGCGGCGGCGGTGTTCACCCCGGGGCGCAGCAGGCGGCCGACCTTGGTGGACAGCACCCATGTGTCGCGCTCCTCCGCCCGCAGCGCATCGCCCACGCGATGCTCCGCGGCGCCGACCCCGTAGAAGGGCGCGGTATCGACGTAGCGCACGCCGGCATCCCAGGCGGCACGCACCATGCTTTCGCTTTCCTCGCGCGACACCGCAATGCGGCTGCCGCCCATGGTGGCCGTGCCGAGGCCCAGGCTGGTCACTTCCAGGCTGCTACGGCCGACCCGGCGCTTTTCCCATTGCGGCATGGCGAATCTCCTTCTTTGGGGAAGCGGCGAGTGGGCTTCGGATCGGCATGGGTGTCAATGCGGGGAAGGGCGGGGCAGGGGGAGCGGGCAGGGCAGGCGGGATGGCGTCTCTCACGGGCGGAAAGGGATATGCGCGTATCGTTGCGCTGCCACGGGTAGAGGTGCCCGGCGCCACGGGCTAAATTCCCGCACGGTCCGGTGCTGACCCAGGCGGTCGATGCGGCGGTGGCCGCAATGCATACAAGTAAGCGGTCGTCCATGCCCGGCGGGTGCTGCTGGTCGATCCGATCAATCAGCCGGTACGCCAGCGCACGATCGAGCTGCAGCTCGCTTATGCGCGCCGGCAGATGCGCTCGAAACGCGCCGACCTGGCCGGCAAGGCGCTGGCCGAGGCCGCGGAATGGGAACGGCCGGACAAGCCAAGCGCGGCGCTGCGCATCGGCCGAGCGCTGGTGCGGCTGGCGGCTCAGCCGGGGAGCGATGCGGGGACGGAGCTGCGCGCGGCGGTGGACGCGATGCTGAGTGGCGAAGCGGACGCGCGCCAGGGTTTGATTTGAGACAGAAGATTCGAACCACGGATGAACAGGGATAGTTTGCAGTTGGCCGAAACGAAGTCGCGCGCGTCCGTCCAGCCGGGGATACAATAATTGCCTGCCTTTGGCGGGGCGCCCGTTCGGGTCGAGGAGGCGCCACCGCATTATCCGTGCTTGTCCGTGTTCATCCGTGGTTGCATTTTTTCCAACTGCGTTTGGCGCCATGCCGCCGAGGTGACGACGCACCGGGCGCCAACCGCAACTGGCTGTCGGCTGGCGCTAGCCGTTCACCTGCTGCATCAGCTTGGCCCAGTTATCCATCACCGGCAGCACTTTCTCGGCCTTCTCGGAATCCAGGTTGAACACCACCCGCTTCACCCCGAGTTCCTGGTAGCGCTTCATCAGGTCGGCATCCGCCTTGGGAAACCACACGGTGATCTCGATGGAATCCGGATCGCGCCCGGCCTCGGTGGCCATCTTGCGGAATTCCGGAAGCATGTCGGCGATCTCGCTGTAGCTGCCGCGCGCCGCCTGCGGGATCCAGCCGTCGCCGTAGCGGATCGCTCGGCGGGCGGAGTAGGGGAATGCACCGCCGACGATCACCGGCGGGTGCGGCTTCTGCACCGGCTTCGGCCAAGTCATCATCGGATCGAAGTTGACGAACTCGCCGTGGTATTCCGGCTTGCTCTGCGTCCAGATCGCCTTCATCGCCTCGACGCGCTCGCGCGCCACCTTGTGGCGGTCCTCGAACTTCACGCCGTGATTCTCGATCTCGTCGCGATTCCAGCCGTTGCCGATGCCGAACAGGAAGCGCCCGCCGGAGACCTGGTCGATCGACGCCACCAGCTTGGCGGTCTGGATCGGATCGCGCTGCGTCACCAGGCAGATGCCGGTGCCGACCTTGAGCGCCTTGGTCGCCACGGCGGCGGCGGTCAGCGTCACGAAGGGGTCCATCGCGTCGTAGTATTTCTTCGGCAGGTCGCCGCCGCCGGGGAAGGGGGTCTTCCGGGTCAGCGGGATGTGCGAATGCTCCGGCGCCCAGAGCGATTCGAAGCCGCGCTGTTCCAGCGCCTGGCCGAGTTCGCCAGGGGCGATCGAATAGTCGGTGAAGAACATCGACGCGCCGAATGCGAGCATGGATCCCTCCGCGGTATTGTGGTTCTCGGCGGACATCATGCCCGGAACCGCGGCTTGCCTCCAGCCCGGGGGCGGCCCGGGGAGCGCCCGGGTGCCAACCCGACGATCAGCCGCCGACGAACTCGGTATGGAAGCGCTGGTTGATCGCGGCGAACTGCTCCGGATCGAAGCCGCCGGCGCACTCCATCGCGTGCACCGCGCGGAAATAGGGCTCGTTGTCGCCGGGAATGGTCCATTCCAGCAGCCGCCCGGTGGTGGTGCCGATATTCTTGAACCCGTGCGCCGTGCCGCGCGGCACGTAGGCCAGCGTGCCTGGGCCGATCGTCTGTTGCAGGTCGCCCACCTGAAGCTGGTAGGTGCCTTCCAGCACAAAGAAGTATTCATCATGCCCGCGATGCAGATGCAGCGGTGGCCCGTCGCCGGGCTTGATATCGGCGATCAAGGCCGAGAATGATCCGCCGGTCTGCTCCGCCGCGAGCAGCACCTTCATATCGATACCAAACGGACGCAGCCGGTCCGCCTGATCCGGATGCACCACGCGCGGCTGCAGCTTATCGGATGCTCTGGCCGGCTTCGATTCTGTTTCCATTTGTAACCTCCCCCAAAGCGATCGTTCCGGCTCTGCGCGTGCCGGATCGCAAAAACCCTAGCCTGGACGCGCTGCCCATGACAACCGGTGCACGCGCGCACCGGCTGTCGGAGCGCGTGATTTCCGGTGCGCCGCCACCACCAATTCCGTTGCTTCGAGCAGTGGAATCCTGTTCATGGCCGCGGTGGTTCGACGCCGATTGGCTGCGTGTCGTCAGGGTGGGTGGCGTGGAGGCGTCGGGTCTCGCAAGCAGGGTGGATGGCATTCTTTCCGCCACCGGGGCCGCTTTCACTTACTTGGTTTCATCGGGGAATTTGTCGATCAACCTGGAATTCGACTCACGCCCGACCCGGCGCTGGCGCTTCGCAGCGGTGCCCGCGTGTTCCGGCCTGCTGGCGTCCAGGCCGGGTGCTACACCTTTGTGCCGCGCCGAACGCCTTGCGCCCCTGGGTTTCCGATCGCCGGCAACTCGGCGTCGTGCACTGCGAGAGGCTGCCGGAATATCTGCTGCACGCGGTGCCGGGCGCGAGGGCGAGGGCGGCTTGATCCTGGAGCATACAGGCCGGTATGTGGAACCGGACATCTCCCGTCCAATTGCCGCAGAATCTGTTTTGGCGCGGGCCAGAAAAGCACCCCCGCAAAGGCCCGCTCCTGCCGAAACCCCGTCGCCCGAAACGACCGCGGACTGGCCCCATGAACGGGCTTGCGTGTCGTCATCCGTGGCGGTCCAATTTTGCGACGGTTAGTACTTTTCCGGCGCAGCGGCTTAATATAGATTCATGTACGCCGTAGTCGCGCCAACCTGCCCCCCGACCGACGGCCGCGTCGCGGGCTTCATTCCTCCAGGAGAATCCAAATGAGCGGGTGTTACCGGGGCGCTCTCGCCATCGGCTCGGCCGCCTTTGCCCTTGTGGCCTTTTCAGGTCACGTCTTTGCCGAGGACCTCATAAAAGAGGCGGTCACCGCAATGTCGCACCGCGACTACGCCACGGCATGCTCGGCAATGATGACCTACGCCGACCAGACCACCTATTTTATCGCGACAGGCAAGGACAACATGGTAGCCCTGGCGCGCGGCGTCTCTCCTGACCGCTATCTCGCTTCGGCCCGGGCGGCGGAGGCTGCCCAAGACCACAACGCCGCATGCGCCTACGACCTTCTCGCGGCGGCGGCTTATAAAACGCCAGCCTATCGCGGCAATGCCGAATACATCCAAAACCACGTAAGCGAGGCGATTCACGCAGCCAAGGCGGAGCGGGCCGCCACGCCGGCGGCGATGGGGCCAGGCGCGCCGGGCTATGCCGATTACCAGCCCGGGTCCGCGAAAGCCGCGCCGCCCCCGTCCGCCCCCGCATTGCCGAACCCATCGCTGACTCCCGCTCCCGCCGCGGCTTCAACTTCCAGCCCGGCCGCAGCGGCGTCTCCAGGTGACCCCGCGGCATGTCTGGTCGATTGGAGCCACAGCGGTCCGCTGTCACAGAGATGCGCTGATGCCGAATTCGCAAGGGCAGACGCCGAATGGAAGGCAGGCAACTGCGCGGCGGCTGTCCAGGACTATCGGAAGGCGCGCACGGCAGCCCAGAACGCCGGAACGATCGTCAACATGACGCTCCGGACCAACGACGGCTACAACGCCTGCACCCAGCAGCTCAATCCGGCGCTCAAGGCACAACAGGTCCCATATGGTTTTGAAGGGGTGGTCCCGAACGGGACCTACACCTGCTACAGCTATCCCTCCGTTATCAGCGCCGGGCCCATCAACACCACCGTTTCCCTAGGGCAGCAGACCGGCGCAGTGTGGATCTACAGCAACACCATCTACGCGAATGGCAGCGCGGCTTACACCGGGCATTACGCGATGCGTGGCAACCAGATCGTCGCCAGCGACGGTCCCTTCTACAAGAACAACGTGGTCGCCTTTTACGTGCCGGACGGCCTCTATCACCGCAAGACCATCCTGATGGGCTACTCGGACGGGAAGGGCGGCTCGCTCGCGAACAGCGCCTGCACTTACAACGGCAAGTGACCTCCTGGCTGAGGTGGTTTCACGCTGCTCGGGCTGGCCTCGTCTCCAGAAGGCGAAAGGGAGCATTGCCCTTCGAGGGTCCTGTTGCCGCCGACCGGTGTTGCTTTTCCGGCGCGCGCGGCCGGGGCGTGGAGCCGTGGCCCGTCAACGGGTTGGCGGACGTTCCTCGGGTCCGCACGGGCGGGAGCAACGGTGCGGACCGCAGCCGATGCGGGCGGGTGTTGCGTGGAGCGGCTCCGGAACGCCCAAAAGTCAACACCGTGGCGAATGCAGACACGCCGCAGAAGGAATATTATGTTAAATGGAACCAGCCTGACGGGGCGGCGCCCGTGGTCACACCAGAGTGCCGTCGCAGCCCTCGGCCACCTCCAGCACCATGCCGTCGTGTCCGGCTTCCACCCCGGCCGGCAGGTTCGCGCGCATCCACGCCCAGTCCATATCCGTGCCCATGTGCGTCAGCACCGTCCGGCGCACGCCGATCCGGCGAGCCCAGGCGGTCACCTCCGGCAGATCGGCGTGGGTCCAATGCGGGCCCTTGCGCAGGAAGCAGCCGACCACCCAGGTATCCACGCCCGCAAGTGCGGCGAAAGCCGCGTCGTCCAGCGCCTTCACGTCGGTCGAGTAGCCGAACCGGCCGATCCGCAGCCCAAGGCTTTCCGACTTGCCGTGGTCCTGCAGGAACACCTGCACCGGTATGCCGGCGGCGTCGATCGTATCGCCCGGAGCCACCGGCCGCGGCACGATCACCGGCCGATAAAATCCAGGCGGTTGCCAGGGTTGGAACGCATAGCCGAAACGCCGTGTCAGCTCGCCCAGGGTGTGTTCGGTGGCGAAGGCGTCCAGCGGGCGGCCGACGATGCGGTTGAGGATGCGCACGTCGTCCAGGCCGGTGATGTGGGCGGCATGCGCGTGGGTGAACAGCACCGCGTCGATCCGGGCGACGCGGCAGTCCAGTAGCTGGGTGCGCATGTCGGGAGACGTATCCACCAGCAGCCGCGTGCCGGAATCGCTTTCCACCACGATGCTGCTGCGGCTGCGGCGGTTGCGCGGCTCGCCAGGATCGCAGACGCCCCAGTCGCCGGCGCCATCGGCCCCGCCGATCTGCGGCACGCCGGCCGATCCGCCGGTGCCAAGGAGCGTCACACGCATGCCCGGTCAGGCCGCTTTGCGGAACAGGCGGCGAAAATTCGCCGTGGTCAGCTCCGCCAGCTCGTTCGGGGTCAAACCGCGGACCTTGGCCAGCACCGCGGCGGTGTGCGCCACCCAGGCCGGCTCGTTGCGCTTGCCGCGGTTGGGAACCGGCGCGAGGTAGGGCGAATCGGTTTCCACCAGCAGGCGATCCGCTGGAAGATCGCGCGCTATCTCACGGAGTTCGCTCGATTTCGGAAAGGTCAGGATGCCGGAGAAGCTGATATAGCCGCCCATCGCCACGCCGGCCTCCGCCAGTCGGCGGGTGGAGCTGAAGCAGTGCAGCAGAAAGTCGAAGTTTCCTCCGTTATCCCGTTCATCTTGCAGGGTTACCATGATGTCGGCATCGGCGTCGCGGGCATGGATCGCCAGCGGCACGCCGGCCAGCCGAGCGGCACGGATATGGGCGCGGAAGTTCTCCTGCTGCACGTCGCGCGGGGCGCGGTCGTAGAAGTAGTCCAGGCCGGATTCGCCGATGCCGATCACCCGGGGCTGTTGGGTGAGTTCAGCCAGGGTCTCCGGGGTGGGGATCGGCGCTTCCGCGGCATGGTGCGGGTGGACGCCGACGGTACACCAGACGTCCGCGGCCTCCGCCAGGGCGGGCAGGCGGCGGGACTGCTCCAGCGTGGTGCCGATGGTCACCATCTCGCCGACCCCGGAGGCGGCGGCACGCTCCAGGATGCCGGGCAGTTCGTCGGGCGTGAAGTAGTCCAGGTGGCAGTGGGAATCGATCAGCATGTCGTCTCTGTCTCGTCATGGCTGGTCATCCACGTCTCGGGCGCCCGCGATGGCGAAAGACGAGGGTGGCCGGGCCAAGCCCGGCCATGACACGGGAGGACATGACGCGGAGGGCCATGGTGTAGGGGGCCATGACGCGAGGGGCCGTGGCGCGAGGGGCTATGATGCGGGTGCGGACGGTGGCACTTCGATGCAGGCACGGGGGCTCACTCCACGTAGCGCGGGAAGACTCCCTGTGGCGGCGGCAGCTTGGTGCCGTCGGGAACCGGGGTGGACAGCGCCGCGAGGGTCCGCAGTTCCGCCGGGACGGCGAGCTGGTCAAGCATCTTCGCCATGCTGCCGGGCATGAAGGGCTGCAGCACCGTCGCCACGATCCGCAGCGTATCGGCCAGCACGCGCAGGACGTCGGCCATCCGGGCGGGGTCGGTCTTGCGCAGCGCCCAGGGCGCCTGGCGGTCGATATAGCCGTTGGCGGCGCGGATCACCTTCCACACCTCCTCCAGCGCCTCGTGAAAGGTCTGGCGGTCCATGTGGCCGCGCAGCAGGTCCGGCAGGGCGCCGGCGGCGGCCAGCATCTCCGCGTCGGAATCGGTGCCGGCCCCCCTGCCCGGCAGCCTGCCGTCGCAGTTGCGCGCGATCAGCGACAGCGAGCGCTGCGCCAGGTTGCCGAGGTCGTTAGCCAGCTCGACATTGCTGCGGCTGATGATCGCCGCGTGGCTGAGCGAGCCGTCGGCGCCGAACGGCTTCTCCCGCATCAGGAAATAGCGGATCTGGTCGAGCCCGAAGGTGCGGGCCAGCTGCCGCGGCTCGACGACGTTGCCGAGTGACTTGCTCATCTTCTCGCCGTCCACCACCCACCAGCCGTGCGAGGTGACCCGCTTCGGCGGCGCGATGCCGGCCGACATCAGGAACGCCGGCCAATACACGGCGTGGAAACGGATAATGTCCTTGCCGACAAAATGCGCGTCGGCCGGCCAGTAGGCCCAGCGCGGCGCGGACTCGTCCGGAAAGCCGCAGGCGGTGATGTAGTTGGTCAGCGCGTCGAGCCAGACATACATCACATGCCCGGGCGCGTCCGGCACCGGAACGCCCCAGTTGAACGTGGTCCGGCTGACCGACAGGTCGAGCAGCCCGCCGCGGACGAAGCTCATGACTTCGTTGCGGCGTGAAGTCGGGGCGATAAAGTCCGGATTTTCCTCGTAGAATTTGAGCAGCCGGTCCTGCCACTGCGACAGCCGGAAGAAGTACGAGGGCTCCCGCACCCACTCCACCGGCGCGCCGCTGGGCGCCACCTTGCTGCCGTCCGGCCGGGTGGTCAGCTCGCTCTCGTCGTAGAACGCCTCGTCGCGGACCGCGTACCAGCCTTCGTAACGCCCCAGGTAGATGTCGCCGGTCGCGGCGATCCGCCGCCACAGCTCCTGGCAGGAAACGCGATGCCGCTCCTCCGTGGTACGGATGAAATCGTCGTACGAGATCCCCATGACATCCGCCATGTCCCTGAAATCGGCGGATATCTTGTCGGTGAATTCCTGCGGCTGCAGGCCGGCCTCGGCCGCCGCCTTTTCCACTTTCTGGCCGTGCTCGTCGGTTCCGGTCAGGAAGAACACGTCGAACCCGTCCAGCCGCTTCCAGCGCGCCAGTACGTCGGTAGCGACCGAGGTGTAGGCGTGGCCGATATGCGGCGCGCCGTTCACGTAATAGATCGGGGTGGTGACAAAGTACCGGCCGCTCATGACCTGCTCCCGCTGAGCAGCCCCAGGCCCTGAACCAGCGCCGCGCGCTTGTCCAGGGCGAAGCGCTCGGTTTCGTCCTGCAATCGGGTCAGGCCGTGCCACACCTAGCCCCAGGCATCAAGCGGGCGCAGCCCGGCCAGCCTTGCCTGCTCCGGATCGGCTCGGCCGCGCGCGGCATCGCGCACCGCCGCCGCCAGCCCGGTGCGCAGCAGGTCCATGAAAGTGGAGAAGCCGGTGTCGCTGCGGCCCAGTGCGTCGGCTACCTCATAGGCCCGTATCGGCGGCAGATTCGGCAGCTCCGCCAGCACCTTGTCGACCAGTCCTGCGATCGCGATACCCTCCTCCTCCATCAGCAGCATGGCGCGTCCGGGCGAGCCTTCCGCCAGGGTCACCAGCCGGTCGCGTTCCTCGGCCGGGGTGTCCGGCAGGTACTCCCGAAGCAGCGTCCCCATGCTGGCATCGTCCAGCGCCGACAGCCGCAAGCGGCGGCAGCGGCTGCGAATGGTCGGCAGCAGCCGGCCGGGGGACGAGCACACCAGCAGCAGCACGGCGCGCGGCGGCGGCTCCTCCAGCACCTTCAACAATGCATTGGCGGAGGCCAGGTTCATGTCCTCCGCGCCATCCACTACCACGACGCGCCAGCCGCCCTCCGCCGGCGTCAGCGCCATGAAGCCGTTGACCTTGCGGACATCGTCCACCGCGATCTGGGTGCGCAGGCGTTTGCGCTTCGGATCGTAGGCACGCTCGATGGTCAGCAGGTCGGCATGCGACCCGGCCGCGACGCGGCGGAACACCGGATGGGACGGCTCCAGCTCCAGACTGTCCCGGGCCGGCGCGCCGGCCAACAGGCGGCGGGCGAAGCGGAAGGCCAGCGTCGCCTTGCCGACGCCTTCCGGGCCGGTGATCAGCCAAGCGTGGTGCATCCGCCCGCCGCGCAACCCCTCCAGCAGCGCGGCCTCGGCGGCATGGTGGCCAAGCAGCAGCGGATTGGCGCGCGGGGATGGAGCGGGCATGGCTGGGGTATAGCGGAAATTCCGCCGGCGATATCCAGCGGCGGGAAAATTGCCTGGGCGTTCAGCAATTCCGTTCCGCAGACAGATTGCCGCGCGGCAACAAATCCTCTTGACCCATTTGCCCAGTTCAGGCCAGACAGCAGGCGTCGCCTAAACGGGGGAATCAGGGTTTATGGGTCTGATAATAAACGCAAACTACGACACCAGTGTAACGTCGCTTCAGACCAGCAATCCGACGCTGTATTCAGAGTACACGAATGCAGTCCAGCACGCGATCCAGGCGTTTGAGAACCTGATCGTCACCTCCGTCACGGTCAGCATCAATTTCGGCTGGGGCGAGGTTAATGGCAGCCCGATATCCCCGGGCGCCAGCGGCGAGAGCAGCACGTATCAGGACACCTACTCCTATTCCACGCTCTACAACGCGGTGAAGGCCACCGAAACGACATCGGCCGTCCAGGTCGCGGCCGTCGCCTCGCTGCCTGCCACGGACCCGACCGGCGGGGCCACGTTCTCGATCGCGACAGCAGAAGCGGCCGCGCTGGGACTGGACACGTCCGGCCAGAATATCGGCGGCTTTGTTGGCCTGGATTCCTCGACCAACTGGTCCTGGACCCAGTCGAGCGTCCCGGCCGGCACCGAAGACGCCATCGGCACCCTGGAGCACGAGATATCGGAGGTCCTGGGGCGCAGCGCGACCGGGGGCGCAAACGGCCAGTACTCCCTGCTCGACATGTTCCGCTACACTGCGGCGGACGGGCAATCCACCGATCCCATCGGCGCGGCCGCGGGAGCCCGTGACGAGCCGTTCGCCGGCGGCTATTCCGCCAACGCCCCGTCCTATTTCTCCTATAACGGCCAGACCGTTACGCAACTCTTTGAAAATCCGACTGATGTTTCGGGTGGGGCCGACGTCGCCGATTGGGATCCATCCGTCAACAATGATGCCTTCGGCGATGGTCCCAGCGGCCAGGTGGACCAGATCACCACCACCGACCAGCAGGTGTTGAATGTCCTCGGCTACCAGCTCGCCTGCTACTGCCGCGGCACGCGGATCATGGCGCGTGACAGCGCGGTGGCGGTGGAAGACCTGCGGCCGGGCGATCTCGTCGCCACGCAGCGCAATGGCGAAACGGTACTGCGCCCCATCGTCTGGGTCGGACATCGGCGCATCGATCTGACCAGGCATCCGCGGCCGCAAACCGCCTCGCCGGTCCGCATCCGGCAGGGCGCCTTCGCCGACGGCGTGCCGCAGCGTGATCTGCTGGTCTCTCCCGACCACGCAATCTTCGTGGACGGCAAGCTCATCGCCGTCCGGCAGCTCGTCAACGGGGCAACCATCCGGGTGGAGCAAGGCCTGGCCTCGGTCGAGTATTTCCATATCGAACTCGAGGAACATGGCCTGCTGCTGGCGGAGGGCCTGGCGGCGGAAAGCTACCTGGATACCGGCAACCGGGGCGTTTTCGCGGATTCGGACGCGCCTTATGTCCTGCATCCCGATATGGCCGGTTCGGCCGGCTTTGCCGACCGGGAGCGGGCATCCTGCCATCCGTTCGTGTGGGACGAAGCCAGTGTGCGGCCGGCCTGGCAGCGGCTCGCCGAACGAGCCAGCCAGCTGGAGCCGCCGCTTCCCCTGCAAGCCGTTTGCACGGACCCCGACATCCACCTCATCGTGCAGGGGCGCACCATCTGGCCGTCCGGCAACGCCGGCAGCGGACGTTATTGCTTCGTCGTGCCGCAGGGCAGCGATGTCGTCAGACTGGTGTCGCGGGCCGCCGCACCGACCGACACGCGCCCCTGGCTCGAGGATCGCCGCGAACTCGGGATCTACGTGAGCGCAATCAGGTTGCGCGACAGCGCGGGGCGGCGGGAACTGCCGCTCGACCATCCCGGTCTGCGTGGCGGCTGGTGGGCCGCCGAACGTCATGGCCTCGCATTCCGCCGCTGGACGAATGGCGACGCCGTTCTGCGCCTGCCCCATGCCGCGGGCCCGCTCGTCCTGGAGATCGAGGCCGGCACCTGCGGAATGGAGTACCCTGCCGCGGAAAACGAATGGCGTGCGATCGCCTGAATCGCGTTGCGAGTGCGGCCGCCGCCAGTCGTCGTTCCGGGTGACCGGGCGCGCAGGCGGCTGGGATCCCGGGCGAGCAGCAGGGATTGGCGCGCGGGGGTGAAGCGGTCATAGGGAGATATAGCGCAAACCGGAGCGCCCTGCCCCATCCGGCGCTGGAAACCTCTGGCCATCCGATGTCCCTGTCGGCCCATCGCGACCCCGGCCCTCGGCGATGAGTGTTTCCGCCGGACCTTCCGTCACCCCGCGGCTGCGCCGGGTGCTGACCTTATGGCCCTTGGTGTTCTATGGCCTGGGGGTGATCGTCGGCGCCGGCATCTATGTCGCGACCGGCGCGGTGATCGAACGCGCCGGACAGGCAGCGCCCTTCGCCTTCCTGCTGGCCGGCATCGCCGCCGGGCTGACCGGGCTGTGTTACGCCGAACTGACCGGCCGGGTGCCGGAAGCCTCCGGCAGCGTTGCCTTTGTGCGCCAGGGCTTCGGCTCGCAGCGCCTCGCGCAGCTGGCCGGCGCGGCGCTGACCCTGGCGGTGGCGATCTCCTCCGCCTCCATCGTGCACGGCGCGGTGCAGTACGTGCAGGTGCTGCTGCCGCTGCCCACCCCCTGGCTTGCCGCCGCATTGGTCGCCGCCTTCACCGCCGTCGCCCTGTTCGGCGTGCGCGAAAGCGTGGGACTGGCGGCCCTGATGAGCGTGATCGAGATCGCCGGGCTGCTGGCGGCAACCACGGTCGGACTGCTGACCGCGCCGAACCACCAGATCGGCGCGCTGGTTCCGCGCGGCCTCGCCGCCTGGGGCGATACCGCCGCGGGCGCCTTCATCGCGTTCTTCGCCTTCCTCGGCTTCGAGACGCTGGCAAACCTGGCGGAGGAGGTGAAGCAGCCGCAGCGCACCCTGCCGCGCGGCATCCTGGGTGCGATCGCCGCCAGCATCGTGCTGTATGTCGGCGTCGCCACCGCTGCCGTGCTGGCCGGAAGTACCGGCCGCAACCCGTTGCTGGGATTGTTCGAAGGCCGCAGCGCCACCGCCTTTGCGGTGCTGGGGACGATTGGCGTCGCGAACGGCATTCTGGTGCATATCGTCATGCTGGCGCGCCTGTTCTACGGCATGGCGAACAAGGGGCAACTCCCTGCCCTGCTCGCCCGGATCAGTGCGCGCACCGGCACGCCCGGGCCGCCGACCCTGCTGGCCGGTGGTCTCGTCCTGGTGGTGACCCTCGCCCTGCCCTTCGAGCGCCTGCTGGTGCTGACCAACCTGCTGACCCTCGGCTTGTTCGTGCTGGTCGATCTGGCCTTGTGGCGGCTGCAACGCGCGGGACCGCCGCCGGAAGGCGGGTTCGCCGCGCCGCGCTGGGTGCCGCCGACCGCGGCGCTGCTCGCCTTGTCGCTGATCGGCGCGGAGTTCCTGCTATAGCAGCCAGCGCACGCCGAACACGCCGGGCGCGAGGATTCCCGTCGCCCAGACCAGCGCCGAGGCGATATTGGCGATCTGGAACGGGATCTGCGACATGCCGCAGATGCCCGCGACCAGCGGCACCACCGCCCGCAGCGGTCCGAAGAACCGGCCCAGGAATACGCTGCCGGCACCCCAGCGCCGGAAGAATTCATGCCCGCGCGGCAACAGGTCGGGATGCCGCGACAGCGGCCACATCCGGCCGATCGACTCCTGGAAGTGATAGGCCAGCCAGTACGAGACGGCGTCGCCGATGGCAGCGCCCGCGACCGCGGCGGCCCATATCGGCCAGAACGGCAGGCCCGCCGCACCGATCAGCCCGCTGGCGGCGATCAGGATCACGGTGGCAGGCAGCAGCAGCGAGATCAGCGCCAGGGACTCGCCGAACGCCAGGACGAAAACCACCGGCGGCGCCCATGCCTGATGCTGCTGCATCCAGCCCAGCACGGCATGGGTCAGTGCCTCGATCATGCAGCAGCACCCGCCGGCGACGGCAGCACGGCATGGATCTGCCACAGCATCAGCGGGCCGGTGCCGACGATCGGCGCCAGCTGGCGGAACCGGGCCGAACTGAGCCGCGCCCTCCAGGCCTTGGCCACCGCGATGCCGACCACGGCACCGGCGCTGGCCGTGAAGCGGTCCAGCAGCCTGTCCTCGGTCATCGCCCCGAATGCCGTGTCGCCGGCCAGCCTGGTCATCCAATCCCCTGCGAGTTCACCGCCCGTGTGGCGAGCAGCGGCTGCTTTTCCAGCCCCTAATCCAGGTAACACGGATTGACCAGCAACCCGCTGGCGCCCCCCTGGCGCCCGGCACGGGGGAACCACGCCGGAGTAGCCCAAGCGGTACGAGGCGGGCGTCCGGCTGTCCGGCCAGCTGGCATGCGGTGTCGGCCCTTGCGAGGCTTCCACGCCCAGTGGTGCCCATCGCGCCTGCAGATCATGACCTGGACCGACCGCTCTCCCGGCGGAAGCCGGGGAGCTTGCACGCCGAGCCGCCGTCCCGAATGCTGGGCGGATGGACACATACGACACGGACGTCGCGGTAATCGGCGCCGGCATTGCCGGGGCCAGTACCGCAGCCGCACTCGCCGCCGACAGGAGGGTGGCGCTGATCGAGGCGGAGGAGGTGGCCGGCTACCACAGCACCGGCCGCTCCGCCGCGGTCTGGATCCTGAACTACGGTCCGCCCGATGTGCGCGTGCTGACCGGGCTTTCCCGGGCCTTCTTCGAGCGCCCTCCCAACGGATTCACCGAGCTGCCGCTGATGTCGCGCCGGCCGGTGGTGTTCCTGGCGCCGAAGGCGCAGCGCGCCCAACTGGCGGCGATGCTGGCCGAGGGATTCGGCTTGCGGGAGATCGGGATTTCCGAGGTTCGCGCCATGGTGCCGGCGCTGCGGCCGGACTACGCGGAGGCGGCGGCGATCGAGGACGACGCGTTCGACATGGATGTGGCCGCGCTGCACCAGGGTTTCCTGCGGCAGTTCCGGGCCCGCGGCGGCACCCTCGCGCTGCGCCACCGCGCCGGGCGCATCGAACGGCGGGGTGGGTGGTGGGAGGTGGAAACCTCCGGCGGCGCGGTGTTCCGCGCCCCGCTGGTGGTGAACGCCGCCGGCGCCTGGGGCGACATCGTCGCCTCGCTCGCCGGTGCCGCGCCGCTCGGCCTGACGCCGTGCCGGCGGACCGGGGCGATCATCGATCCGGCGCCATGGCTGGTGACCGACTGGCCGCTGCTGAACGACATGGGCTGCAGCTGGTACGCCCGCCCGGAGGCGCGCACCCGGCTGATGGTATCGCCGGCCGACGAGAGCCCCCTGCCCCCGCAGGACGTGCAGCCGGACGAGCTGGACATCGCCATCGCCATCGACCGCATGCAGCAGGCGCTGGATATTCCGGTGCGGCGGGTGGAGCGCAGCTGGGCCGGGCTGCGGACCTTCACGCCGGACCACAGCCTGGCGTTCGGCTGGGACGCGCGGGCCGAGGGGTTCTTCTGGTGTGTCGGCCAGGGCGGCTATGGCATCCAGACCTCGCCGGCCGCGGGCCGCTTGGTCGCCGACCTGATCGCCGGCCGCGATCCTGGGCAGGCCGGCGCGATCGTCGCCGCGGTGAACCCTCGAAGGTTCCAGGATTCCCTCTCCATCCTCGGGAGCCGAGAGGGCCAGGGTGAGTTGGGGAAAACCTCCGGCGCCGGATAGCGTGACTCGCATCGCCGCGTGCGGTTCCGTGCGGGCCGGGAAGCGCGGGTGGGTTGGCGTCCCTCACCTCACCCTGCCCTCTCAATCCCATGGGCGGAGAGGCAATCCGCCGCCAGTCCGGGTCAGGCTCCACTACGCCCCGTGTTGCCGGCGGAACTGCGCAGGAACTGGATCAGCGCCCGCGTGGCCGGCACCTGTTCGGACGAACGGAATGCCGCGGCAAACACACTCGGCTCCACCGGCTCGCTCAATGGCCGGTAAACCACACCCGGCAGGCGCATGCAGCGGAACGTGTCCGGCACTGCCGCAATGCCATAGCGAGCGGCGACCAGCGTCAGCACGGTGATGAAATCCTGTGCCCTGCGGGCGACCTTTGGCTGGAACCCCCCTTGCTGACCGATTGCACCCATCTGGCCATAGGAGCCAAGCTCGATTTCGACCGACGGTGCGATGAAGCTCTCATTCGCCAGCAGCGCTGCCGGCACCTGTTGCAGGCGCGCCAGCCGATGTCCCTGCGGCAAGGCCAGCACGGTCGATTGGTGGCGCAGCACGATGCCGGAAATACCTGTCGGATAGCGCCGCGGCGGCCGCAGGAACCCGATATCCAGCTCCTCGGCGGCCAGCAGCTGAAGCTGCCGAGCGGCTTCGAAGCGGAGCAGCTCGATCTCGACGCGCGGGCGGTGTTGCATGAAAGCGGCCAGGGTGCCGGACAGCACGTCGCTGCAGGCGACCGACGTCACGTAGCCGATGGTGATGCGGCCGACTTCGCCTCGGCCGGCATGGCGTGCAATGTCCGCGGCGCGGTCCGCCCGCAGCACGACCTCGCGCGCATCCTGCAGGAAACGCCTGCCCGCCTCGGTCAGAGTTACCGACCGCGTGGTGCGGCGCACCAGCCGCACGCCCAACTCGGCTTCCAGGAACTGGATGCGCTCCGACAGCGAGGGCGTGGTGACATTCAGCTTCAGGGCGGCGCGGGTGAAATTCAGTTCATCTGCCAGGGCAACGAATGAACGCAGGTGGCGCAGTTCCATCCCAGACCCCGACTTCGACAGGCATTGTAAGGTGGAGCCGAACAATACGCCGCGCGATATCGAATGGACAGGGCTGGAGGCCAGCCGGATAGTCCGCGCGCATGGCCGCAAGCAGCCGGCCGAGGATGGAAGCGGACCATGGGTTCAACGATCATCGAAAAGATTCTGGCGCGCGCCAGCGGCCAGCAGCAGGTCAGACCCGGCGCGATCGTCGTGGTCACCTGCGACACGGTCGTGCTGTACGACGCCAATTTCTTCCCGGTCTATTGGCGCGACGCGGTCAGGCTGGATGATCCCGAGCGGATCGTCGTCGCGTTCGATCATCGCGTCCCCGCACCCGACCGCGCCAGCGCCACGGCGCACAGCGTCGGCCGCAATTTCGTGCGGCAGTTCGGCATCAGGCGCTTCCATGACGTCGGCGCCGACCAGGGCATTGCGCACGTCATCGTCGCCGACCGTGCCTACGCATTGCCGGGTTCGGTCCTGGTGTGCTCGGACTCCCACACCGGCGCGGCAGGCGCGCTGAACTGTGCCGCGCGCGGCATCGGCGGACCGGACGTCATCTACGCCGCGATCACCGGCAAGACCTGGTTCAAGGTGACGGAAACCATCCGCTACGACATGACCGGCTCGCTTGCCCGCGGCGTCACCACCAAGGACGTGTTCCTGCACCTGGCCGGCACGCAGGGCGACCACGCCGGGCACAACGTCGAATTCGGCGGCCCCGCACTCGCCGGCCTGAGCATCGATGCGCGCCGCACGCTGTCCACGATGGGCACCGAACTGAACGCGGAGTTCACCGTGTTCGATCCGGACGAGCAGTTGCTCGACTACGTGCGCGCACGCAATCCGGCGCCGTTCGAACCGCAATTCCCCGATGCGGATGCGGTGTACGCCGACCGGCGCACGCTGGACCTTGGGGCGATCACGCCGCTGGTGGCGCGGCCCGGCGCGATGATCGGCAATACCGGACCGATCGACGACGTCGCGGGCACGCCGATCCAGCAGGCGTATCTCGGTTCCTGCGCCAACGGCAACTTCGACGACCTGGCGATGGCGGCGCGCGTCGTCGCCGGACGCAAGGTGGCGAACGGCGTGCGCTTCCTGGTGACGCCGGGCTCGCAGGAGGTCTATCGGCGGGCGCTGAAAGCCGGACACATCGCCACCCTCGTGGAAGCCGGTGCGGTCGTCACCAATGCGACATGCGGCGCCTGCGGTGGCGGGCACCTCGGCGTGCTGGGGCCGAAGGAAACCTGCATCACCGCCAGCACGCGCAACTTCCGCGGACGCATGGGCGACCCCACCGCCGAAATCTTCATGGCGTCGCCGGCCACCGTCGCGGCATCCGCCATTGTCGGCAGCATCGCGCATCCCGGCCAGTTCCTGCCCGAGGGAGTCGTCTGATGATCAGCGGACGTACCTGGAAGTTCGGCGACAACATCAACACCGATTTCATCATGCCCGGGCCGGCGCTGTACCTGCCGGAGAAGGAACGGGTGCGCTACGTGTTCCAGGCGAACCGGCCAGGCTGGGTGGATCTTGTGCAGCCTGGCGACATCATCATCGCCGGGCGCAATTTTGGCGTCGGCTCCAGCCGTCCCGCCGCGCTGTCGCTGACCAACCTGCGCATCGGCTGCCTGGTCGCCGAATCGATCAACGGCCTGTTCTTCCGCAATGCCGTCAGCTTCGGCCTGCCGGCAATGGAATGCGCCGGCGTTTCCGCGGCGTTCGAGGAAGGCGATGAAGCGGAGGTGGACTTCCTCACCGCAACGGTACGCAACCGCCGCACCGGCAACAGCCTGCAGGCCATTGCCGTCCCGCCGGAACTCGCGGGCCTGATGCTTGGCGGCGGCATGCTTCCGCTGCTGGAGCAGCAGGGCCTGATCCTGCCGCTGCCCGCAACCGGATCGTAGCGGCCGATCGGCCGCCCATGACACAGGTCGCCCATAACACAGGCCGCCCATGACAAGGGCCGCCGACACCAAAGGAGGAAACGGAACGTGAAGCGGAACCTGCTGCCACTGGCCTGGCTGATCGCAGTGGCTTTCACTCTGTGCTTGCCGACTGCCGGACGGGCTGCGTCGGAAAGCCAAACGCCCAAGGTTGTGGCCTTCGCCATGCCGACCAAGGCGATCGCACCCTTGGCGGCGAACTACCTGATCCCGGAATACCTGGGCTATTATCGCGACAGCGGGCTCAGCGCCCGCTTCACGCCAGTCGGTTCCGTTTCCGCCGCAATGGCGGCGCTCGCCGACGGCCGCGCGGACTTCGCCGCATTGCCGGCGGACGGCCTGCTGCAGATCGCATCCAAGAGCGGCGCGCCGCCGATCACGGCGTTCTACGAGATGACCTATCCGTTCAAATACGGGGTTGCGGTCAATCCTTCCAGCCCGCTCAAATCGATCGCCGAACTGCGCGGCAAGACGATCGGCGTGTCCAACTTCGGCACCAGCGAATACGTCATGGGCCAGGCGCTGATCCGCGCCGCCGGGATGGACCCGGCCACCGACGTGCACTGGCTGGCGGTCGGCGAAGGCGTCACCGCCGGCATCGCGCTGAAGCAGGAGCGTATTGCCGCCTACATCTACTGGGACACCGGCTTCGGCCAGATCGAGGCGGCCGGCATTAAGCTGCGCTTCCTGCCGATCAAGGATCCGCCCGATGTCGGCGGCATCTTCATCTGCGCCCGCACCCAGTTCCTGAAGGAACATCCCGAGGAAGCGATCGGCATCGGCCAGGCGATCGCCAAGGCCAGCCTGTTCGTCCAGACCAATCCCCGTGCCGCCGCCTATGCCTACATCAAGGAGTTTCCCTCCGCGGCGCCGAAGGTCGCCAGCCTGCAGAAGCAGGTCGATGCGCTGGAAATTCCGATCAAGTGGCGCATGCCGCTGTATCGCAGCAAGGACCCGGCGCTGACGCAGTGGGGCCAGATCTCCGGCAAGGAATGGACGGAGACGGCTGCGTTCCTGCACCTGACCAACCTCGGCGATCTCAGCCGCTTCTATACCAACGACCTGATCGGCAGGGTCAACCAGTTCGACCAGGCCAAGGTCGTGCAACAGGCCAAGACCGCGCCGCAATGATGTGGGCCGGCCCGACGGGCCAAGGGGAACCCTCGAATGGCTGACAAGACAACCAACGCGCTTGCCACGTACGCCACCTTGCGCTGGGAAGACCTCAGCGCCGAGGCGGTGCATGCCGCGAAAGCCCGCATCGTTGACAGCATCGGCTGCGCCGCGGGCGGCTATGGCAGCGAACCGGAGCGCATCGCCCGCGAAGTGGCAGCGGAATACTCCAGCCGCAATCCGGTGCGGCTATGGTTCTCCGGTGCGCGGAGTTCGCCGGACATGGCGGCCTTCGCCAACACCGTCATGGTGCGCTACCTCGACTGGAACGACACGCTGACGCTCGCCACCGGCGGCCATCCCAGCGACATGATCCCGGTTCTGGTCGCGGCGGCGGAAGCGCGCGGCAAGTCCGGCCGCGAGCTGATCGTGGCGATCGCCGCGGCTTACGAGGCCTTCGCCACCCTGGCGCAGACCGTGGCGATCCGGGAACGCGGCTGGGACCAGGGCCTGTTCATCGGCCTTGGCGCTGCGGTCGGCCTGGCCAACCTGTTCCGGCTGTCGCCCGCCGCCACTGCTCATGCCATCGCGCTGACGGTGACGCCGAACGTGCCGACGCGGCAGACGCGCGCCGGCGAGCTGTCCATGTGGAAGGCCTGCGCCACCGCGGCGGCGGCACGCAGCGCCCTGTTCGCCTGCGAACTCGCCGATCGCGGCATGACCGGACCGGACCAGCCCTTCGAGGGCCGGCATGGCGTGTTCGAGCTGCTCACCGGTCCGCTCGGCATCGCGCCCTTCGTCGCCGGCACCGGGCCGAGCGCCGTGCAGCGCACGCACATCAAGTCCTTCCCGTCGGAGTTCCATTCCCAGGCGCCGATCTGGCTCGCCTTCGACCTGCGGCAGAAGGTGCCGCCGGCGGAGATCGAAAGCATCGACATCGGCACCTATTGGCTGGCGTTCAGCGAGATCGGCAGCGAGCCGGAGAAGTGGCATCCGAAGACGCGGGAGACCGCCGACCACAGCCTGCCCTTCCTGGTTGCCACCGCCTTGCGCGACGGCGAGGTCAGCACGGCGAGCTTCACCAGCGACCGGTTCTCCGATCCGGAACTGCTGCAGCTGATGGCCCGGATCCGCATCGCGGAGGATAAATCCTTCAGCGCGCGCTATCCGGCGGAACTGGTGTCGCGCATGATCGTCACCACAAGGTCGGGAGAACAGCTGACCGTGGAGACCCGCTATCCGAAGGGCCACGCCGAGAACCCGCTGAACGATGAAGAGCTGGTCGGCAAGTTCCGCCGCAGCGCCGCCGGCGTGCTTTCCGCGCAGCAACAGGTCAGGGTGGTCGATGTCGTCGGGCGGCTGGACAGCTTGCCGTCCATCACGCCGCTGCTGGATACGCTGGTTGCCAATGCAACGGCCGGTGCGGGGCAGCGGACAGGTGGCTAGCGTATCGGAACTGGCGGAAATGCCGGCGGCGACGCGCGCGGGAACGCGCGACGGCACGCCGCCGGTCGTGGCGCTGCGCGACGTGGCGATGCGCTACCAGGCGCGCGAGGGTGCGACAACGAACGCCCTGGAAGGCATCGACGTCTCGCTGCGGCAGGGGGAGTTCGTCAGCATCCTGGGTCCCTCCGGCTGCGGCAAGACGACGCTGCTGCGCATCGCCGCCGGCCTCGTCGTGCCTTCCTCCGGCCAGGTGATCCACGGCGGACAGCCCGCAAACGGCCCCTATGAAGGGCTCGGCCTGGTGTTCCAGTCGCCGGTGCTGCTGCCCTGGCTGTCGGTGCTGGACAATGTGTTGCTGCCGGTCCGCGTGCTGAAGCGCCCGGTGAAGCAATACCGCGCCCGGGCGCACGAACTGCTGGCGATGACCGGCCTGACCGGGTTCGAAGGCCGCTATCCCTGGGAACTCTCCGGCGGCATGCAGCAGCGCGTCGCCCTGGCGCGCGCCGTCATCCATGATCCGAAGCTGCTGATGATGGACGAACCGTTCGGCGCACTGGATGCGCTGACGCGGGAAACCATGAACGCGGAGCTGCAGGCCCTGTGGCTTGCCACCGGAAAGTCGGTGATGTTCGTCACCCACAGTATCGTCGAGTCGGTGTTCCTGTCCGACCGCATCCTGGTGATGTCGCCGCGGCCCGGCCGCATCATCCGCGAGGTCTCGGTCGATGCGCCGCGGCCGCGCACCTACGACATGGTCGGGTCCGGCAAGCTCGCCGAACTGGCGTCGCAGTTGCGCGCCGTGCTTGGCAGGAGCGAATAGCATGGCTGCTTCCTTCGGCGCCGCCGCGCGGCGGATGATCCTGCGCACACTGCTCAGCCTCGTGGTGTTCATCGCGCTGTGGGAGCTGGTCAGCGTCGGCTTCGGATTGCCGGCCTACATCCTTCCGACGCCGCTCGCCGTCGGCAAGGCGCTGGTGGTCGGACTGCTGATCAGTCCGCTGTCCCCCGCCAGCTTCCTGTACCAGCTTGCCAGCACCTTGCAGGCCACGTTCCTCGGCTTCGCCATCGGCTGCGCCGGCGGACTGGTGCTGGCGGCGATCATGGCGGAATTCCCGATCGTGGAAGATTTCCTGATGCCGTACGTCGTGGCATTCCAGAGTCTTCCCAAAGTGGCCATCGCGCCGATCGTCATCATCTGGTTCGGCTACGGCCTGTCGTCGAAGACCGCGATCGGCGCGATGCTGGCGATCTTCCCGATGATCGTGAATCCGCTGCAGGGCCTCGTCTCCACCGATCCGGAGCGCATCGAACTGCTGCGCGCGCTGCGTGCCTCGCGCTGGACCATCTTCTGGCACATCAAATTGCCGAGCGCGCTGCCGCTGATCTTCACCGGCATGGAGATCAGCATCGTGTATGCGCTGCTGGCGACGATCGTCGCCGAGTTCCTGGGCGCGCAGAGCGGCATCGGCGTGATGATCACACAGTTGCAGACAGTGTCGGACACGGCGGGCATCTTCGCCGCGCTCTGCCTGCTGTCGATCGTCGGCTACCTGCTGAACGCAGCGGTGAAGCTCGTGCGGCAGCGCGTGGTGTTCTGGGATGGGCGGCGTGCCCGCGGGGGCAGCCGGGTCAAGCGCTCCGCCGGCGAGGCCGCCGTCTCCGGCGGTGGAACGGTCGTCGCCGCTCCCTGATCGGCGGCTGCATCGCGCCGACCCGGTGGTCGTTGGGGTTCGTCAGGAAATAAGCGAATAGACGGAGGCACGACGCTTCTTCCCGAGTCATGGTCCGCGAAGGCGGACCATCCACGTCTTGCTGGTGCGGCCGAGGAAAAAGACGTGGATGGTCCGCCTTCGCGGACCATGACACGGGGACGTCAGGATTTTAGCGCTTGTTTCCTGACGACCATTAGCTCTGGAGATGCAACGTCCTCCGGGATGCGATGGCCTTCGATGACCTCGGGAGGAGCGGCTCCGGGGTACGACAGACTTTGGGGGGGTGCGACGGCCTGCGCGCCGCCGTGCTAGCCTGTGCCGCAGCCGTACCGCAGGGGGAGCGCCAGGATGATCGGCATAGATTGGGGCACCACCAGTTTCCGCGCCTATCGCATCGCAGCGGATGGCAGAGTCCGCGACCAGCGCGCCAGCCGGCGCGGCATCGTCAACGTGCCCGACGGCAGGTTCGGCGACACGCTGCGGGAGGAGATCGGCCCGTGGCTGGCCGCCGGCGAGGAGCATGTCCTGCTGTCCGGCATGATCGGCAGCCGGCAGGGCTGGAGGGAAGCGCCCTACCTCCCCTGCCCGGCCAGCGCCGCCGACATCGCCGGCGCCCTGGTGGACATCCCGTTCGACTGGGCCAAGGTGAAGCTGGTGCCAGGCCTGTCCGGCACCGACGAATCGGGTGTTGCCGAAGTCATGCGCGGCGAGGAAACCCAGGTGTTCGGCGCCCTGCCCGCGCTGGGTGCCGACGCCGTCTGCTGCCTCCCCGGCACGCATTCCAAATGGGTGCGGGTCAGCGACGGCCGCATCACCAGCTTCAGCACGCACATGACGGGCGAGGCCTATGGCGCGCTGCGCGGCTACACCATACTCGGCCGCATGATGCGCGACGGCCCGGCCGACGGCGCACCGTTCGATGCCGGGTTGCAGCGTTCCGCCGAACCGGGCGGGCTGCTGCACCACTTGTTCGGCGTGCGTGCGCTGGCCCTGGCTGGGCGGCTGGAGGAGACCGATGCGCCGGCCTACCTGTCGGGCATCGTCATCGGCCACGAGGTCCGCGCCGCGCTGGCCGGTGCCGCCGGCACGGTGGTGCACGTGATCGGCGGCGTCGATCTCACCGCCTTGTATGCGCGGGCGATTTCTGCCGCGGGCGGCTTCCCCGAACGGCATGACGGCGAAGCGGCGGCGCGCGGCCTCGCTTTGATCGGAGCGCACGCCGCATGGAACTGACCTTCTATCTCGCCCGCTGCCCGCTGATCGCCATCCTGCGCGGGGTGAAGCCCGACGAAGCCGAACCGATTGCCGCCGCACTGGAATCCCGCGGCATCGCCATCGTCGAGGTGCCGCTGAATTCGCCGCAGCCGATGGACAGCATCGCGCGGCTGGCGCGCAGCTTCGGACAACGGCTGCTGATCGGCGCCGGCACGGTGATGACGCCGGCGCAGGTGGCGGAGATCGCCGCGGCGGGCGGCCGGCTGATCGTCACGCCGCACGCCGACCCGGCGGTGACGCGCGCGGCGAAGCAGCACGGGCTGCTGGCGGTGCCCGGCTTCTTCACGCCGGCCGAAGCGTTCTCCATGCTCGAAGCCGGCGCCGACGCGCTGAAGCTGTTCCCGGCCGAGGGCGCCAGCCCCGCCATGCTGCGCGCGCTGCGGGCGGTGCTGCCGGCGGGGACCGCGGTACTGCCGGTGGGCGGCATCGACGCCGGCAACCTGGCGGCGTGGCGGGCAGCGGGCGCGGCGGGGTTCGGCATCGGCTCGTCGATCTACAAGCCGGGCGACAGTCCGGAGACGGTCGCGGCCAAGGCGCACGCCCTGGTCAGCGCGCTCGCGCCGGTGCCGGGGCTGCGGCCGTCCGGGACCGCATAGCCGGACCCATCGAAGCGTCAGTCCTTCAGCGCCGGCTCGATATCGGTGTGAACGAAGTCGTTGCCCTTGAACAGCAGCGGCTCGTTTTCGACTCGCGCCACGCCATAGACGATGCAATCACCGAAATTGAGACCCGCCGGATGGTGTGGCTTGCCATAGAGTTGACGGGCACGACGCGCCTCGCGCGCATGCGCCGGCGTGACCGAGATCAGTTCTATGTTGAATTCGTTGAGGAAATCGTTAAACCGGCGGACAGCATAGGCGTCCCCCGCAAAGTCGATGCGCATGGCCGCTTCGAACCACGTAACGCAGGGCATACGTCGGCTTGCGGTGCCTGCAATCGCGCGCGCGTAGCGCGCAGCATCGGGTTCCGCCAGCACCACGGCAAGCAGCGCCGAGGCGTCGATGATCACTTCGGAAAGCCGTTCTCGTCGTACAGGCAGCTATGATCGGAGCTGATCAGTTCGTGAAGATGCCCGCGGATATCGCGACCCATGGCCAGCATGCGTTCGGCCTCGGCTTCGACCCGGTGCTGCAGCTCCTCGCGTTCCAGCTCCGCACGCAGCGCCTTCGCCACCACCGCGGTCACGCTCTGCCCGGTGAGTTCGGCAAGGCGCTCCGCCGTGCGCAAGGTCTCGTCGTCAATGGTCAGCTGGGCATCCATCGCCGCACCCTGATGGCAATTACAAACGCGGATAGCATGGAAATGCCGACAGTATAGCTGGTCGGCCGATCGGAATCACGCGGCCTCCCCGGCCACCCAGCCCTCACAGCACGCCTTCGCCAGGGCACGCACCCGGCCGATATAACTGGCGCGCTCGGTCACGCTGATCACGCCGCGGGCGTCGAGCAGGTTGAACAAGTGGCTCGCCTTGATGCACTGGTCATAGGCCGGCAGCGCCAGCCGGCGCTCCAGCAGCGACGCGCATTCCTTCTCCGCATCGGCGAAATGGCGCATCAGCATGGCCGTGTCGGCGTACTCGAAATTGTGCGCGCTGTACTCGCGTTCGGCGCGCAGGAACACGTCGCCGTAGCTGACTCCGGCGCCGTTGAAGTCGAGGTCGTAGACATTCTCCTTGTCCTGCACGTACATCGCCAGACGCTCCAGCCCGTAGGTCATCTCGAAGCTGGGCAGCGTGACCGGGATGCCGCCGACCTGCTGGAAATAGGTGAACTGACCGACTTCCATGCCGTCGCACCACACCTCCCAGCCCAGGCCCCAGGCCCCGAGGGTCGGGCTTTCCCAATCGTCCTCGACGAAGCGGAAATCATGCCGCAGCGGGTCCAGGCCGAGTTCACGATAGCTGGCCAGCAGCAGGTCCTGCGCGTCGGCAGGACTCGGCTTCATGATCACCTGATATTGGTAATAGTGCTGCAGGCGATTGGGATTTTCGCCATAACGCCCGTCGGTGGGCCGGCGGCTCGGCTGCACATAGGCGGCGCGCCAGGGCTTCGGTCCGAGGGCGCGTAGCGTGGTGGCCGGGTGGAACGTGCCGGCGCCCATCTCCACGTCGTACGGCTGCAGCAGCACGCAGCCCTGCCGCGCCCAGAAGCCCTGCAGTCGCAGGATCAGCGCCTGGAAACTCGAGTCGCTCCGCTCCATTGCCGTTCCATGCACATTTGTGATGCGGCGCACCATTAAGCGCCCGGGCGGAGCGCGGCAAGCGCGGCCCAGGCCCGCTGCCACCGCGCCGGCGTCCCGCGGACAAGCCGCAATCGGAACAGATGCGGCAAATACCGACCGTCGATCCGGATAATCGGACTGACATGATCGCGATTTTACGTCCGGGTACTCAACGGTCTTTATTGCATCCAGAGGAGAATTTCGATGGCGAGCAATTCCCCGCAACTGACGCTGCCTGCGAGTGAGACGATCAGCGCGCAGGCCACGCTGGCGGTCAGCGGCATCAGCTATACCGACAGCTTTGCCGCCGCCAATCCCGGGGCGATGTACCTGCACGTCTGGGACAGCGCCGGCCTGCTCAGTGGCGCCAACGCCGCCGGCGCGCTGGTACCGGGATCGGGCACCGGTTCGATCACCCTCAGCGCATCCTATGCGGATGTCACGGCGGTGCTCGCCAGCCTGAGCTATGCGGCGGCGGCGACCGCTGGATCCGATTCGATCCAGTTCGAGCTGTGGGACCAGGCGGGCGTGGAGACCACCGGCAGCATTCCGGTATCGGTGACCGCCGCTTCCGGCGGCGCAACGCTGACGGATACCTGGACCGGCGCGGTCAGCGGCGATTGGAACGCCGAAGGCAACTGGTCGGCCGGTTCCGCGCCGGCCAGCGGCACCGAGGCGGTGATTCCCGGCGGAACGCCGCACACGCCCTCACTCAGCGGCGCCACCTTGAGTGGCGAGACGGTCACGCTGACCAATGGCGGCGGACAAGGCGGTTCAGCCGATTTCAGCAACGTGACACTGGGCGCGGGCACCCTGCTGCAGGACCTGGCGGACGATACGCTGCCGCAGCCAGCCATCTCGCTGGCCGGCACTTTCGCTGTGGCATCCGGCGCGACGCTGGCGGCCGGCAGCGGCAGCCTGATGGTGCTGCATTCGGCCTCCGCCGGCACTCCGGCCAGCATGGTCAACCACGGCACCATCGCCGGCACAGGCGGGCACCTGAACATCGATACCGGCGGCACCGTGGTGAACGACGGACTGATCACGGCATCGGGTTCCGGCGGCGTCGGATTTGACTTCGGCCAGTTCACCAACTCCATGCCGCAGGAAACCATCCTGAACGCCGGCACAATCCAGGCGGCCGGCGGCTCGCTGTACATCAACGGCACGGTGCATGGCGGCTTGCTGCAATTCAGCGGTGCCGGCGAGATGGTGTTCGAGCAGCAGAACGCGCTGGCCGGCGGCGCCAGCATCGCGGGGTTCGGGGCCGGCGACACGATCGACCTGTACCTGATCCAGGCGGACAAGCTGTCCTTCGGCAATGGCGTTCTGACGGTGACGAACGCCGGCACGACGGTGGAGTCGCTGCCGATGGCCGGCAACTACACGACGGCGAATTTCCAGCTGATCTTCCAGCCGAGCGAAGAGTTCTCGAATGTGATTGCCTATGTGCCGGATCAGGTGGCGTCCGCGCCGCAGATCGCCGCACCGGCGAGCGAAACCGTGCCAGCCGGCGGCACGGTGGCGGTCGGCGGCGTCAGCATCACGGACAGCTTCGCCGCCGGCAATCCCGGCAGCATGGCGCTGAACGTCGCCGACAGCAGCGGCGCGCTGTCGATGACCGATACCAGCGGCGCGGCGCTGTCCGGCTCGGGAACCGGGGCGATCCACTACAGCGGCACGTTCAGCCAAGTGAACGCCGCACTGGCCACGCTGCATTATGCCGCCGGCGGGACGCCCGGGTCCGACACCATTACCATCGACATCTGGGACCAGGCGGGCAAGGAGGCCACCAGCTCGGTCGCGGTCACGATCGGCAGCGCTTCCTCGGCCGGTGGCGGTGGTTCTGGCGGCAGCAGCTCAATGGGGGGCGGCGGATCGCCCTCGCCGACCGGGGGCGGCACGGTCGTCAACGGCACGCCGGGCGACGATACGATCGTCTCCAACCTGAATGGCGTCACGATCAATGCCGGCGCGGGCAATGACACGGTGTTCGCCGGCGGCACCGGCGACACGATCACCGCAACCGGCGGCAACAACACCATCCAGGCATTTGCCGGCAACAACCGGATCACCACCGGCGCCGGCGACGATACGGTGCGCATCGCCGGCACCGGGAATACGTTGAATGCCGGCGGCGGCGCCAACCGGATCGAGGACAGTGGCAGCGGCAACACGCTGGTCCTGCCGGGCGCCGGACAGGGAACCGATGACGTTTACGGCTACGTGCTGACCGCCAATGACATGTTCGATCTGCGCGGCGCGCTGTCCGGCGCAGGCTGGAACGGGTCGGCTGCCTCGCTGTCCAGTTACCTTGGTGTCGGCACCGTGAACAACGGAGCCGACACGACCATTTCGGTGACGCCCGGTGGCCAGGGAACCGGCGCGGTGGTCGCGACGCTGCACGGCAATGGCGCGATCGCGCTGCCCGATTTTCTCACCCATGCGTTGGTCAGTTAGGCCAGTGCGTGCAGCGGGCAGTGGTGGCTCACGGCGTGCGCGCGTAATGCGCGGTCAGCCGAACGCTGGCGATGGCGTTGCGGCGCAGGCTGGCCTCCACCGTGGCGCCGGACGCGTTCGTGCCGAGCGGCAGGGTGCTTAGTCGGAGTGCGTACACCGTGAGGATGTAGCGGTGCGGCGGGTCGCCGGCCGGCGGACACGGTCCTCCGTACTGCGAAGCGCCGAAATCGTTGCGCGCTTGCACGGCCCCGGGCGGCAGCGCGCCGGCCTCGGCAGCGCCGGCGTTCGCCGGCAGGCCGTGCACGGTCGGCGGGATGTCGAACACGATCCAGTGCCACCAGCCGCGGCCGGTGGGCGCGTCCGGGTCGAACATCGTGACGGCGAAGCTTTTGGTACCGGCCGGCGCGCCGGACCAGGACAGCTGCGGCGAGATGTTGTCGCCGGTGCAGCCATCCGCGTCGAACACCTGCGCCATCGGTACGGTGCCGCCGTTGCGGATGTTCCTGCTGGTCACGGTGAAGCCGGCGGCGATCGCCGCATGCGCCATCAGGCAAACCGCAATGACAACGCCTGTCCTGCGCATGGTCGCCTCCGTTGTCCTGTGCATATTGGCTGGAATCGAACGCCGGCGTCATCACTGGATGCAAACGCCCCGGCCCGAATGCAACCGCGCCGGTTCAACTCACGCGATCTGGTTCGCCATGCATCCTGGCCCGCTTCGAGCCGCGCCTCATGCAGGCGGCGCGTGGCGCCTGCACCCGGCAGACGCTTGACACCCCGTCCGGCATGCCCGTTGATCGCGTGCACAGCGAGTGGGAAGGCGATGGGCCAGAAATCCAAACAGTTCGGCAGCTTTCGCGAAGCCGTGCAGGACGTCGCCGACGGCAGCACCATCGCCTTTGGTGGGTTTGCCATGCCGGGCGTGCCGTTCAACCTGATCGGGGCGCTGCTGGAGCAGGGCGCGAAGCAACTGACGCTGGTCGCCAACACCACCGGCGGCGCGCAGCAGCCGCGCATGCCTGACATCGGCATGCTGGTGGAGAACGGGCAGGTGAAAAAGGTGATCTGCGCCTTCACCGCCGCCACGCGTCCCACCGACGTGCTGCCCTTCACCAAGTATTATGAATCCGGTGAAGTAGAGGCCGAACTGGTTCCGCAGGGCACGCTCGCGGAGCGGCTGCGCGCCGCCGGCGCCGGCATTCCGGCGTTCTACACGCCGACCGCGGTCGGCACCGAACTGGCGGAAGGACGGGAGACGCGGGTGATCAACGGGCGGGAATACCTGCTGGAATACGCGCTGCCGCTGGACTACGCCTTCGTGCGCGCGGCCCGCGCCGACACGTTCGGCAACCTGCAGTTCCACCGCTCGCAGCGCAACTTCAACCCGGTCATGGCGACCGCCGCGCGCGTCACCATTGCCGAGGTCGACGAGCCCATCCTGCCGGCCGGGGCGATCGATCCGGACATGGTGCACACGCCGGGCATCTTCGTGCACCGTGTGGTGCAGGTGCCGCCGCCGCCGGACGGATTATGGCCAGTCAAGCGGCAGGAGCGCCGGCGATGAGCGGCAGCAAGGGACTCACGCGCCAGCAGATGGCGGACCGCGCCGCGCGCGAATTCCAGGATGGCTGGATCGTCAACCTGGGCGTCGGCATTCCGACGCTGTGCTCCAACACCGATATCGGCGGCCGCGACATCATCTACCATTCGGAGAACGGCGTCATCGGCTACGGGCCGATCGCGGCGGAGGGCGCGGAAGACCTGAACCTGGTGAACGCCGGCGGACAGAACGTGACGCTGCGGCCGGGTGCGGCGGTGGTGCACCATGCGGACTCCTTCGGGGTGATCCGCGGCGGCCACATCGACGCAACGGTGATGGGTGCCTACCAGGTCGCCTGCAACGGCGACTTCGCAAACTGGAAGCTGAAGGGCCAGAAGGGCGGCGGCATCGGCGGAGCGATGGACCTGGCGGCCTGCGCCAAGCGGGTGTTCATCATCCTGGAGCACGTCACCCGCGATGGCAGACCTCGGCTGGTGCAGCGCTGCGACCTGCCGGTGACGGCACGCGGCGTGGTGACGCTGGTGTTCACCAATTACGGCCTGTTCGCCCCGGCTGGCGATGGGTTCGTGTTGAAGGAGATCGCGCCGGGACTGACGGTTGAGGAAGTGCGCGCGGCGACCGGGGCGCCACTGCAGGTGGCCGACCCGCTGCCTGTGGCCGGCTGACAGCGTCGCCCGGACCGGCGCGGGCCAACCGGGCTGGCGTTGCTTTGCCGTGCGTCCTTTCCAGGCTGTGGGAGCAGACGGCAGACCGAGTCATCGGTGCCGTTTGCCCGATCCACCGGATCCCTTGACGCGCTGGCCCTGATTTGTCCGCCGCAACAGGCCGGCTTGATGCCTGGTCCAGACCAGCAGGCCGGTCTCGCATGCGTTCATGCGAAAGCTCTGATTCCCGGCGGGGGGGTAGTTGGTTACGTCTAGATTGCATGTGGCGCCACAGCTCCGGCTTCCACGCGGGGCGGCGATTGCGCCGCATCACGTTCCGACGCATCCGACCGCCACAAAAAGAGACTATCGTCCCAATATTTCCGCATTTTTAGATACCGTCTCGCGATTCTGAGCGGGCGGCGGTTGACAATTGGTCATTGATGTCGAATTTTTTACATGTCGGAAGATTTTACACAACCGTTGATAACGCGCCGTTAACACTCTGGTGTTCCAGGCTGGTATAGGACTTGCATAACCCTGTCGCACGATCGGTTCATTCGGGACCAGGCAGCGATGCCGCAAGGAGTTGGAGCTGCCATCAGATTCGCCATCACCTTCGCGACAGCCTTGATGGCGCTGATTGCGCTTGGGCGGCCCGCCGCCGCCACACCAATCCTACAACTGTCGATCGCTGAGTCTGGATATGCAACCACGTACGTCAGCACGACCCCGGGGAACACGATCTCCTTCACCGGGAACTACGGACAATACGTCAATATTGCCGGGACGGGATTGCAGATCATCGGCTACGGCGATGATAGCGGGATCAGCTTCACCGTGCAGATCGCGAAAACGACTGCGGCTTACTCCGCCTTGACCATCTCGCTGACCGAAACCGAGCTGCCGGCCAGCCCGGGAACGGTAATCTTGTTCCAAAGCTATACGTCGGCAACGCTGCACACCGCCAGCACACTGACCACGCACACCTACTACGATCTCACCGACACGCCATACGGCACACAGAATCTCATCAACTCCCGCACCCAGACCGGACCGCTGTCGACCACCGGCACCGAGACCGATCTGGCCGTCCCGATTGGCCAGACGTACTCGATTACCAAGGTTGCGACCCTGACTCCGACGGCGAATGCCTTCCCCACCTACGGCCCGCAACTCTACGTCACCGTGCCGGAACCCTCCTCCTTCGCGGTGTTCGGCTTAATGGTTCCGTCGCTTCTGATGCTGCATCACCGGCGCCGCGGAAAGGCGGCTGCCTGACCCGACAGCGACAGTTTCGGCAGCGACCCAGGGCCATCGGATAAGAGCTTCCCTGCAACCCGCCGCAAGGGGCAAACTGGCTGCCCGACGCAGCAGGGAATCGCCATGGACAGCCGCCCCGAGGCCACCAACTCCGGCATCGTTGCCGCCTATCGCAGCCACACCCCGGGATCCGCGGCAACGATGCCGGAGTTGGTGGCCTCGG
>Ga0187809_10000228_pt1 | contig 34561 bp, 28 predicted proteins | sample NC_wetland_sal_i_8_FD_132415 | JGI IMG/M metagenome (GOLD analysis project Ga0187809, IMG submission 132415) | Wetland sediment microbial communities from Neuse River Estuary, North Carolina, USA - ASW_4 | ecosystem: Environmental > Aquatic > Freshwater > Wetlands > Sediment | place: USA: North... | reverse complement strand
TGGGGCGATGGCAAACCGGCCGATCTCATAAGTCAGCCCTATCCTGGTGCGGTGAATTTACAGCACGTATACGATAATGCCGGTACGTATAACATTATCGTTAAGGCGACTGATAAAAATGGTTCGACTGCGTATTTGCAGCTCGTGGGCGTAGCGAACGGCGCGGTGGGCTCGCAAACTACCTCCGGGTCGAGCGCGAATAACGGCAGCTCCACCAACAAGAAATCTGCCACTAAGATATTGTGGTGGCCATCGGCGATCTCAATCGGTTTGATTCTGCCAGGATTCTGGCTCGGCCGTCGTTATGAGCTGGCCTCCTTACGTAAGCGTATCGAAGAGGGCAGATAACCTGCTGGATTCGCTCGCTATAGTTTGCTAAAATATTATATATATGGCAAAAAATGTTTACGTTGGTATGAGCGGCGGAGTTGACTCATCGGTAACGGCGGCGCTGCTGAAAGAGCAGGGTTATGTGGTGACCGGAGTGTACATGAAAAACTGGAGCCAGGATTTGCCGGGCATGGTGTGTCCGTGGAAGGAAGACTACCAGGATGCAAAGCGCGTGGCCGTGCAGCTCGGCATCCCGTTTAAAATGTACGACTTCGAAACGGAATACCGCCAGAAGGTTGTCGACTACATGGTGGCGGAATATAAAGCTGGTCGCACGCCAAACCCCGACGTGATGTGCAACCAGGAGGTGAAGTTCAAACTGTTCCTGAATACTGCGCTTGAAAATGGCGCCGACATGATTGCCACCGGTCACTACGCGCGCGTTAAGGACGGCCAGTTATTCACTGGCATTGATACGAATAAAGACCAGAGTTATTTCCTATATCGTGTAACTGAAGACGCGCTGCGGCACTCACTGATGCCAATCGGTGAATACGAAAAGCCTCAAGTGCGTGAGCTTGCCAAGAAATTCGGCCTGGCTACAGCTGAGAAAAAAGACAGTCAGGGTATTTGCTTTGTCGGCAAAGTCGGCATTAAAGACTTTCTATTGCACGAACTGGGCGAACAGCCGCATGGCGCGATTATCGACCAACACGGCAAAACAATCGGTGAACATGATGGCGCACTATTCTACACAATCGGCCAACGCCACGGCCTGGATGTTGGTGGCGGTCTGCCGTATTACGTCGTCGGCAAAGATATGTCCAAGAATGAAGTGTACGTAACGACCGACTTGCAGGATAAGAAGCTGTGGAGTAATGCGCTAAAACTCACGGGCGTTCACTGGATAAACAGTGATCCTGATGTTGGTGAAGCGCTGGGGGTTCGTACACGCTACCGCGCCCCGCTCGTGCCGGTTACGAATATTGAAAAGCTGGATAAAACGCTGCGACTTGAGTTAGGCGAAGATGTGCGCGCAGTCACCCCAGGTCAATCCTCGGTCATTTACAGGGGCAACCGCTGCCTCGGCGGCGGCATCGTTACAAATCAGGAATAGAAACAGCGCCCCGCGGTAATTGCTAAAGCGTTATCAGCAAGGAACTGTACAAAATGTACGGCGTCCCCATCTTCAACCGTATTCTTATTCAGCATTAAGACTACTGTGTTCTGGCCGATGGTGAGCAGGTTAGCTAATAACACTTAACTGGGGGAGCGTAGCTATCACCTAGTTTTCTCATCGGATTTTTTAGGTGGCAAAACACTAATGCGCTTACCCCCTTCACCAAAGGCCCTACAAGACAACTCTCGTCTCAACCTATAACACCATAAACTAGTCTCATGGGTTGAAACGAGAGCGCCTGCGCATGGACTATAGCCTATTTGCTATCCCTGCGCAGACGCTCCCGACGGTGCTTATAACTTCCTAACTGGTTCACCGATACCTAGTACCAGCTACAGCAGAACCAGTCGGGGCTCTCGCCCGCTGCTTCGGGCCCTGTAGAGCCACGGATGCCGAAGATTGACCTAATGAAGTTGATCAGCCGCATCTTACACCTCCTCTCATGTGTCGTAGACGGTACTTTCGCCAGCTGCGTGTGGCAACTTTGCGAAAGCGAGGCTCGGGTATCTCGACCTAGCCCGATGCAGCTGTGGTAACTTTACTACCCCAGTAGGCGCTGTATCGTTCGTAAAGCTCCGTCCGCTTTCGCCAGGCTGTACATAGGACTTTTCGAACCGGCCACGGTTTTACGTGCGGCAGCACTTCCCGCTCCAGCAGTGGCATATGCCGGGACCAGTCCTCGCCACCTTTCTTGGCCTGCGCTGCACATAGCTCCGGCAGCCCTGGTATAGCAGCTAGGTCATCCCACGATTCCGCACTAAGTAGATCTTCGGGCGTAAAGCTGACCGTCTCGAAAACCTCGATCGAGATGGTGAACTGTCTCGCCTTGATGTCACGGAGCAGGTCTCGCATGTTGTCGCATTCGAGGTTGCTCGCCGTTGATAGCTTGGCGTGGCGCCATGCCAGTAGCTCGGAGAGGCCGATCATCCTTCCGCCGAGTACGTACAGCAGTACGTTTGCTCGTGTCGCTCGGTCGAGAGTTCTCTGATCGAGCACGATCAGCTTCTTCATGAGACAGCTCGCATAGGGCTCATACTCTTCCCAGGCGCGTTGTAGAAGGTCGACGGCGTCGATCCCAAGCGCTTTACAGCCGTTGACGATGAAGAAGAACAGGACCTCTTCCGGTCGGATGGGGCCGTCCAGACTATCGGGCTCGTCAAGGCATGCGATTAGCTGCGTAATGTGTTTGAACAGGTCCTCTCTCGTCCCTTTCAAAGGGGCGGCGTGTTCATCAACGATGTCGTCGACGACACGGAGGAGACTGCTCAGACACAACAGAAGTGTAAGACCACGATAGGCGCGCGTCGGAATGACCCTCACGGTACGCACTATTCGGAATGCTACCCACACATATGCCAGAATGTGTAGCCGACGGAGCGAGAACGCCCTCGATATCGCTCTACGCTTTTGGCGAGATCGCGCTCGTTCAGCATGCATGGCCAGCGTGAATAGCCTGCCGAGCGAAAGTCTGGATGCTTCTCCCGCGGTTGGTAGGTTGTTAAGCGCATGATGTTCTCGGATGCGTATGGCCATGTACATAAGTGACACGGCGGCAGCTCCATAGGACGACGCTACCACAAGATACTCCACAAGTCCTCCACTGATGCGAGGGGATGATTGTTGGTAGTCTAGAAGTTACAGCACAATTCTCCGTAGAGGAGAACATTTATATACCGTATCACATAGTTGAGTATTGCGCCATCATTGCAGCCGGCTGTCTTATGACATTATACAGGTATAGAGTAAGTGTGCTGAAGATGGCAGCGGCAAAACAAAATGTCGGCGTCAGGCTACTTGTATGCGGGGCCTATTATTTGATTGAATAGCGATACAAACAGCGATGAATGTTGCGTTGTTCGCATTCCTCTCGGATTCTATAGCTCGTCAATAACGGTGATAACCTGAGGAACTTATAAGAAAAGGTCGTGCGGGCGAAAGTCAAAGAGGGTAGAAGGATAACTGGTGGAAAATGTAGCGAGCAGCAAAGGCTCAAACCAACATTCGTATCACCTCTATGAACCTGATTAAAACTTTTAATGTCCGCACGACGGATGCCCTCCGGGCAGTACTTGAACTGTCGACCCTGCAGGTGTCGGCTGGCTCTTTCTTGCCCGGTGGACTCGTCCGTCATAGTTGCTTAGATTGAGGCGATGAATTTGGTGACGCCGTGCGCCGTCACCGAGAGGAGGTGCCCTATATTGCGTACGAGACCGCCTGCCGTGGTGGGCTCTTCAATGACGAACCAGATCACGAAAGCGATTGCGAGGTACGTGAGTATTTTCCGGAGGTTCATACTAGCTCACCTTCTTGTCGTATGTGCATCCTTGACGAACTGGTGAAAGTATAGCATGTGATAGCAATTTTGCCAATTACCCTACCTCTGTTACAATATGCTTCATGACTGCACAGGAAATCCGTAAAGCTTACTTAGAATTTTTCAAGGAACGTGGGCACGTAGTAATACCACGGGCGCTTTTGGTGCCGCAAAACGACCCAACGACGCTGTTTACTGGCAGCGGTATGCAACCGCTGGTGCCGTATTTGCTCGGCGAGCCGCATCCCGAGGGTACGCGCCTGGTTGATAGCCAGACTTGTCTGCGTGCACAGGATATCGAAGAGGTTGGCGACAACCGGCACACGACATTTTTCGAAATGCTGGGCAACTGGAGCTTGGGAGACTATTTCAAGCAGGAGCAGATTCCATGGTTCTGGGAGTTTTTGACGCAAGAAATCAAACTTGATCCGCAGCGTATTTTCGTAACCTGTTTTATCGGCGACGAGGCGGCTGGCGTACCCCGCGACACCGAAGCAGCTGACATATGGACGCGACTCTTCACCGATGCCGGCGTGGATGCAAAGCGCGTGGACATCGACACCGAAGCGAACGGCGCCAAGGTCGGCACGCAAGATGGGCGCATCTTCTTTTACGGCAATAAGAAGAACTGGTGGTCGCGTGCCGGCACGCCTGCTGAAATGCCCACCGGCGAGCCAGGTGGTCCGACGACAGAGATGTTTTACTTGTTCCCCGAAGTAGAGCACAACCCGGAGTACGGTGAAAAGTGCCACGTCAACTGCGATTGTGGCCGCTACATTGAACTGGGTAACAGCGTGTTTATGGCATATGTCAAAACCGCCGATGGCGTTAAACCACTGCCCAAGCAAAACGTGGACTACGGTGGAGGTCTGGAGCGTATTGCTGCTGCCAGCTTGGATTCTCCGGACGTGTTCAAGATAAGCGTCATGTGGCCGATTGTGGAGAAACTGGAAGAAATCTCCCGCAAAAAGTACGACAGCTACACCAATGCTATGCGCGTGATCGCTGATCACCTGCGTGCCGCCACGTTCTTGGCTGTCGATGGCGTCGTGCCGAGCAACAAAGAGCAGGGCTACGTGATGCGCCGCTTAGTTCGCCGCGCGATTCGTTTCGCATTCGAACTTGGCGTCGAGCAAAACTTCCTGGAGCAAGTTGTGCCAGTCATCGCCGATTTGTATAAAGACGATTTTCCGGACGTCGCCGAAAATCGCGATAAAGTTATCGAGATCTTAGTAAAAGAAGAAAAAGTCTTTCGCCAAACCTTGCGCAAAGGCCTGAAGGAGTTTGAGAAGTTCACGCAAATCATTGACCTGAACGACGGCACTATCCATAAGGTCCTAGATGGAAAGATGATATTCACCCTGTACGATACTTACGGTTTTCCAGTTGAATTGAGTAAAGAAGAAGCTTTTAAGCGTGACCTTGAAGTTGCCAAGGACGCTGATGAGGTATTTGAAAAGCATATGGCCGAGCAGCGGCAACGGTCGCAGACGGCGGCGAAGGGTGTGTTCAAGGGTGGCTTAGGCGGCCAGACGTTGCAGCACAAGAAATACCACACGGCGACGCACTTGATGTACCAGGCGCTAAGGCAGGTTTTAGGTGGCCACGTGATTCAACATGGTAGCAATATTACCGAAGAGCGGCTGCGCTTTGATTTTTCGCATCCTGAAAAAATGACGCCGGAGCAAATCAAGCAGGTCGAAGATATCGTCAACGAACAGATCGACAAAGATTTGAAAGTCAGCTTCGCTGAATATCCGACTAACGTCGCGCGCGAAGAAATGGGCGCACTCGGCGCATTCGGCGATCGCTACGGGGACACCGTGAAAGTCTATAAAATGATCGCCGACGGTGCGGACAAGCCGTTCAGCTTCGAAATTTGTGGCGGTCCACACGTCGATCATACCGCTCAGCTCAAGGAAGATGGAAAACGATTCAAAATTATAAAAGAAGAAAGCTCTTCGGCCGGTATTCGCCGTATCAAAGCGGTCCTTGCATAAAAATTTGGGCAGAGGGCAAGCAGATAGAACAATGTAGAAACGAAGGACGCTGACAAGCAGCATACTAGAGTTTCTATACTCTTCTATCTGCTTGTCGTACCCGTTTCTAGAGGGCCGCGGCTACCAAGGTTACCAGAATCACCGCTTGGACCACGCGGAGCGTTGTCGCCACCCGGTTGCTCTTGATTGTTGTGGTAGCTGCGACTGTGGCCCCCTGAGATAGCTGCGGTAGTGCGGTGTTATCCTCTATCACGATCAGGCGGCGTAGCAGCGTCCGGCCGCTCTCGGCTACCGTGGTTTGCGAAAGGTGCCAGTCGCCGCTGGGCCACAAGGTCATCACGCACAGCGTTTCTGCTACCAGCAGGAACGAGAGGACTATGAACGCGCCGCCGTACAGCGGGTAGAGGTGCATAGTCACCGGAAGAGGTTCTCCGCACGCCATGACAATCACCATGAAGGTGTTGTACGCACCGATCCCCCAGCCTACCATGTTTTCGTTTGGTTCCCAGCCAAGTATTTTGTCGTCCCGCTCACGCTTGTGCCTGAGCCACGTGAAGACGTACCGTTTCGCTACCTGCATGCCTATCAGGCAGAGGGCGAACAGGAACATGTAGGTGAAGATGCGAACAACCGCGACGTGCCAGCCAGCTATGCATACCACGATGCCGACGAGCGCTCCGATCAGAAGCTTGATTGTTGCCACGGTCTCCTCCTTCCGTATGTGTTGGTACCGCTCGGGAGGCCGTATTCTATCTGCTTGCTTGTAAAGGAACGAGAGTTCCTAAATAAACTATACAATAAGTTTTATAGGTAAGCTATGAATCAGTATAAATATGTGCTAAACCCCGGCGACGATTGATGAAACCCTCTCGGGAATCTTGTCGCCGGGGCCGCACGCCTCCTTCTGTAGACCGATTGTAGTTACTTGACCTTGGATTTCTTCTCGGTTGCCTCGAGAATCCCGGCCAGGATGGCTGCGCCCGCTGAGGGGTAGGTCATTTCAGGTAGATTGTTGAAGTCATCTTCTTGAGCGAGCGTATCGATCCTCCAGTTCCACAGGCCCGGTAGGCCCAAGGAGACGAGCACCTTGTTGACGAACGGCTCGCTGTGACCCACCTTTTCTATCTTGCTTATCCACACTTCTCGGAAGTCTGTTGTCGTGAAGCCGATAATTAGGATGATCCGACGGTTGGTGAAGACCTGGCGGTAGCACCACCAATCGAACGCCGGACGGGCCGACATAGCGGCAATCCCGAGGATCGGTAGCGGCAAGAGCACCCACGCGTGCAGGGCCAGTGAACCGACCAAGGCTAGAGCACCGATTGCGGTCCATCGATGGTGGAAGATGACGACCGGGTTTTTCCGGGCCGCATACCTCACGTCTTCACCTTCGCCGAGTTTGTTGTACAGGAACTTGGCCCAGCGAATTTTCTTCCTTTTCAGGGCGTTGACTCGCCTGCGCCTTGCGATGTGGGCTTTGGAAACTCTCACCACAGCCACCCATGCGCCCGCCACGAGGAACATGGCGATTCCGTAGCCGGCCTGGCCAGCGAAAAGCGTTCCCGTGGCCGCCAAGCACAGCAGACTAACGAGCAGGTGATATGCGTTGAGCGTCCCATCCTCGTAAACGAACCACTTACGCAATGCTCCCACCTCTCTTTCGGAGACGTGCTATCTCACAGGTCCATCCTGGAGATTAAATTTATTATATAATGTTTAATTTGTAACGACAATTATTGAGCCGTACAGCTACTCCAATGTTCTAGTTTGCGCAGTCCTAAGATCCGAGAAATCGGAATGCGTAATAAATCAAACCAACAACTAGGCTTGTCAGCTGACGCCCATGATATAATTTATACGATTATGCTTGATAAGTTTAAAACGATGGGCCGTACGGCTCTTGATAAAGCAAAAGAGTCGGCTAAGCAGGCGGCGGCCGAGGCTAAAGCAAACGTCAAACAACAGCCACAGGGCGAGACCCAATATATCGTGGCGCTCGATATCGGCACGGAGTTTGTGAAGGCGCTGATCGGGAAGATTTCGCCGAATGAGGGTGATATCGAGATCGTCGGCGTCGGACGCAAACACCAGGCATTGACAGACATGCAATCGGGTGCGATTTCAGATATTTCCAGCGTGGCCGAGAACTGCGACCAGGCACTCGCGCAAGCCGAAGAACAAGCAGGCGTCAGCGTTCGTACGGCAGTTATCGGTATTGCCGGTGAACTAGTAAAAGGCACGACTACCACGGTGCGCGTGGCACGCAAAGTCGGTGACAAGCCCCTTGACGTCGCCGAGATGGAACGTATTATCAAGTTGGTTCAGAGCAGAGCCGAGGCAAAAGCCAAGCAGCAACTGGCAGTTGAGCTCGGCGGCAAAGAAGTCGACGTACGTTTAGTAAACAGCGCGCTGGTGAGTATCGAGATTGATGGCTATCCGGTAGCGAACCCGATCGGTTTCCAGGGAAAGAACGTCGTCGTACAGCTGTACACTGCGTTCGCGCCCCTGATTCATATCGGCGCGTTGGAGCGTACGGCGCAACAGCTTGACCTCGATCTACTCGCAGTCGCTGCCGAACCCTTTGCAGTTGCACGCTCAGTGGTCGGCGACGATCCGAACGCGACACTTAATGCTATTTTGATGGACGTCGGTGGCGGCACGACCGATATTGCAGTCATTAACGATGGCGGCGTTCAAGGTACCAAGATGTTCGGCATTGGCGGCCGTGCTTATACGCGCTCAATCGAGCGCGATCTGGGTATATCATTCGAGCAGGCAGAGAAGTTGAAGCTAGCTCTAGCGACTGACCAACTGTCTGACAAAAAACGCCGGGCCGTCGTGGAAAAATCCTTGCAAAAAACATTGGATGTCTGGACGAGCGGCGTGGAGCTGGCGCTTGGCGAGTTCGAGAAGCTCGACCATCTGCCATATCGTCTCTACTTATGTGGCGGGGGCTCCAGCCTTGACATGCTCATGGACAGCCTCGAAGAGACCGATTGGTACAAAGACCTGCCGTTTACGCGCAAGCCGGTCATTAAACACATCCAGCCCGGTCAGGTAGTCGGTATAAAGGATACGACCGGTGATGTGGCTGATCACACGTTTATTACGGCGATGGGGCTGTTGCGCGTCGGTATGGATACGTTGCACTTTGCAGGCCCGAGTGGCGCCGCTGGCATCCGCGAAAAACTTGATAGAATGTTAAGAGTATGAGTAGTCCAAATAGCGGCAAAGACGTCATTTATGTCGACGTCGATGACGAAATAACCGGAATTATAGACAAAGTTACCAGCTCGCACGCGAAGGTTGTCGCACTGGTGCTCCCAAAGCGGGCGACGATATTCCAGAGTATCGTCAATATGAAGCTACTCAAGAAGCGCGCTGAGGCGGCGAAGAAGCACATTGTGCTCATTACTTCGGAAACGGGGCTGATGCCTCTGGCTGGCACGGTGGGTTTATACGTCGCCGCGACACTACAAAGTAAACCCGAGATTCCCCAGGCGGCTCCAACGGTCAGCGACGTTGCTGATGATGTTGATGAGAATTCGGCGCCCCTCGCGTCCGAAGATTTCGATACTGACAGAGAAGCTGCCACGCCAGTCGGTAAACTGGCAGGCGCGGGCGCTCCATCGGTTGCAAAACTATCGGATGACGATGCGCTTGAGCTCGATAACTCAGATTTACCTGCAGGTGATGACGCCAAAGGCAAAGAGGCGAATGTCGCGGCCCTGGCAGCGGCAGGCGGTAGGGGCAAGGCTTCGAAGGGCAAGAAAGATGCGAAGCTCAAGGTCCCGAATTTTAATCGCTTCCGGAAACTGGCCGTGTTCGGGGTACTGGCGCTTATCTTGCTCATTGTGGCGGGTGTTTACGCCTTCAAAGTATTGCCAACAGCGACTATAGCGATCGAAACGAAGACGAGCAGCGTTAATGCTAGCTTGAGCCCGACGCTCGATACGAACGCTCCGGCGCTCGATTTGAGCAAAAATGTCGTGCCTGCGCAAATCCAGCAACAGCAAGAGTCCTCCAACCAACAGGTCGCCGCGACAGGCAAGCAAAATGAGGGGAATAAGGCGACCGGTACCGTGACGATGACCGAGCAAGTATGTAGCTTTCCGTATAGTGCGCCCAAGGATGTACCTGCCGGTACGGGCCTTAGCACAAACAACCTGACGTTTATCACTCAGTCCACGGCGACGTTCAGCCCTGTGCCTGGCGGGGGATCAGGCTGTGTTGAATATGATTCAGGGTCTGTAGATATTACTGCGCAGAGCGGCGGTGCGCAGTATAATGTTGGTGACGGCACTAGTTTTACTGTGGCTGGGCAGTCTGATGCGCAGGCTACCGGTTCGACAAGTGGCGGTACGGACAACATCGTGACGATAGTGCAGCAATCGGATATCGATAGTGCCAAGTCTCAGCTGAGCAGTAATCAAAACACGGACTCGATTAAGCAACAGCTTGAGCAGAAATTACAAAGTGACGGCTTGTACCCCATCGAGACCACCTTTTATGCATCAAAGCCGAGCATAACTTCGAGCGTGCAGGCGGGTACGCAAGCCGACAATGTGACCGTAACACAGAGCATTACCTACACTATGTACGGCGCGAAGAAATCAGACTTGCAGGCATTGCTCGATAACCAAATTAACCAGCAGATAGACACAAGCAAACAGGCCATTCAGGACGATGGCCTGAGCCAGTCTTCCTTCACCGTTCCGAACCCGGGTTCTGGCAGCACACTGGACATATCACTCCAAGCGACTGCTACGGTGGGACCGCATATTAATGTTGCCGGCCTCAAACAGCAAATTGCGGGCAAGAAGAGCGGTGACGCGGAGAATCTCATCAAAGCCTTACCTGGAGTGACCAACGTACAGGTGCAATACAGCCCGTTCTGGGTCGGTACGGCGCCGAGCAATACGAGCAAGATAACGATCACCTTTAAAAAATCTTAATGGGGCGGCTTCAGACGGAATCTTTACTGGCACTCGATGTTGGGGCTAGGCGTATCGGCGTAGCACTTGCAGATGCGTCAGTGCGGTTTGCGCATCCATTTAGCACATTGGCGAATTCCGAATCGATATACCAGGAGATAGCCGCACTCGTCGCTGAGCAAGGCGTGACTACCGTTGTAGTTGGTTTGCCGCGCGGCTTGGATGGCCAAGCAACTGTGCAAACAGAAGCAGTCGAGGCATTTGTCGATGGCTTGAAACAGTACCTGCAAGTGCCGATTGCCTGGCAAGATGAGGCACTTACCAGCGTTAAGGCCGAAGCCGAACTGGCGGGGCGCAATAAGCGGGGCGTGTATAATAAATCAGACGTGGACGCGCTTGCCGCCACGTATATCCTAGAGGATTATTTGAACGAACACCCAAGGAAACAAACATGAGACATTATCGAGCCGATGCTAGCCCTCGTTCCCGGCGTCTCCGACGTGTATTCGGCGTTGCAGTAGTGCTGTTGATTATCGTTGGGGCGGCGGCAGTAGTTGTCCGGCATGTATACAATAATAACCTCAAGCCTGTGAGCTCTAGCAATAAAGTCACGATGTTTACCATCAGCAGCGGCGAATCGTCGACGGTTATTTCCAGTTCCCTACAGAAGGCCGGGCTTATCAGAAGCAGTACGACTTTTGAATGGTATGTTAGCAGCAAAAACGTGCGCTCCGAATTACAAGCCGGCACGTACGCGCTCCGGCCAAGTATGAGCCTCCCTGATATTGTCAATCTTTTTGTCAAGGGCCAGATTGCCGCGAATTTGGTGACCATCTTGCCGGGCCAACGACTTGATCAGATTCGAGCTACCTTCATTCAGGCTGGCTTTAGCGCGGCCGATGTGGATGCCGCGCTGACTGCAAGCAATTATGCCGGAAATCCCGCCCTGGTCGACAACCCAAGCACCGCGAATCTCGAAGGCTTCTTGTATCCGGATTCATTCCAAAAGAATGAAAATACCAAACCACAGATTATCATCCAGGAATCGCTGAATGAGATGGCTCAGCATCTGACACCCAGCATCCGTGCTGCTTTTGCGCGGGAAGGTTTGAGCGTATATCAGGGGGTCACTCTGGCATCGATCGTCGAGCAGGAAGTGTCTAAAGATAGTGACCGCGCTCAGGCGGCGCAAGTATTTTTGACGCGCTTACATTCCGATATGCCGCTCGGAAGTGATGTAACCGCCTTTTATGGCGCGTTTAAGGCCGGGCAGAAGCCAAGTACAACCTACGATTCGCCGTACAATACATTGTTGCACAAAGGCCTGCCACCGGGTCCGATCAGCAATGTCAGCGAGAGTTCTTTGAATGCGGTAGCACATCCGGCGAACACACACTGGCTCTACTTTGTAACCGGCGACAATGGCAATACTTACTTCTCGAAAACGCTGGCACAGCATCAGGCCTACACGCAGCAGTATTGTCATAAGTTGTGTTCGGGAACGAAGTAGAACAGGGGTAGAGAAGCTTGAAACTGGCACGAGATTTGATATAATCGGTAAGCATAACGGTATGATGGCTTGGTGAAAATTTGGCTGCGCCGTTATTTGACGATAGATCATTCACTGAAAATACCTCATTCACAATTACAAAGACATAAAGAGGCCGGGTGGGCGGTCGCACAGGAGCTTTTTATTAGTAACTCACCGCATCAATCAGTTGCTGCGCTTGAATCGCTTGAGCGGCCGGCTCAGGCATATGCACGTCTGCAGAAGCGGCTTCGGCATAAAACTGCCCGCAAGCGCGTGGTACGCTACGGATTACTCGCGGTTAATGTCTTGTTGTTGGCGGGCGTTACCACGTTTGTCTTACGCTCTCGATCAACTGCATCGGTCAGCCACTCCGCCTCGCTCGCGGCAACGGCCGCTAATAGTACCGTGGCAACCGATCCGCTCGACCAACTCTCCTCCGCAGACATAGCAGTCAATATAGCCCGTGTGACAGACTTGCCCGAGGCAACTGCGGTGGCGAACCAGGCGGATTCGGTCCATGCGGAGTTGGCTATTACGCAAACGTCGAACGACAGTGTTATTGCAAAGCCGCAGATCGTTGCAAGCGCGTTCAAATCGAACAAGGACATTCAGCTGTATATTGCCAAATCCGGAGATACTGTTGCGAGCATCGCATCGAAGTTTAACGTCACGTCCGACAGCATCCGTTGGTCGAATAGCCTCGAGAGTGACACTATTAACGCAGGGCAGAAGCTATACATTCCGCCGGTAAACGGCGTCGTGTATGTAGTGAAGCAGGGCGACACACCGGCTACGTTGGCAGAAAAGTACGATGCGAACAAACAGCAGATCATCGCCTTCAATGATGCGGAGTTGACCGGTCTGAAAGTCGGCGAACGTATCATCATTCCCAATGGCCAAGTGAGCACCACTAGCACCAGTAGTGCCATTAGCTATTCCAGCGTGAGTGGTTTCCCGTGGGGCGGTGGACCGATATATGGATATAACGGCTACGACTATGGCTTCTGTACATGGTATGTCGCGAGTCAGATTGCAGTGCCAAGCAACTGGGGTAACGCCAGTTCTTGGTCATACTATGCGAGCATCAGTGGCTGGACGGTCAGCTCGACGCCGAGCGTCGGTGCGATCGCGCAAACGCCCTATGCAGCTGGCGGCGAGGGCCATGTAGGTATCGTTGATGCGGTTAATGCCAATGGTACGATGATTAAGTTTCGCGATATGAATGGTATTGCCGGATGGGGCCGCGTTGGGTATAGCGGCTGGGTGCCAGCGTCGACCTTCCCCAACTATATTACACACTAGGCGGCTCGCACAGCGTGGCGCACTGTGTCAATCCATCTGAGTGAGTTTGTCGCTGTTGCTCTCAATCTATAGCTACTCCTGTTATAATCTAGATAATGAATTTTATTGATAAGGTTTCGGTGCGGTTGATCGCAGGTGATGGCGGCGATGGTGCTACTTCTTTTCGGCGCGAGAAATTTGTAGATCGCGGTGGTCCTGACGGCGGTGATGGTGGTTCCGGTGGTAGCGTTGTCTTTGTAGCCAGCCGAAATGAGAATACCCTAGCAGCTTTCCGCTATCAGAAAGAGCTAAGAGCGAAAGACGGCCAAGCGGGGATGAAACGCCGCAAGCACGGCAGAAATGCCGAGGATCTACTGGTGCATGTTCCGGTCGGCACGATAGTGACCGACGAGAATGGCTCGACCCTGGCAGATTTGACCGATGACGGTCAGCGGGCAGTAATAGCAAAAGGCGGTTCCGGTGGCTATGGCAATGCTCATTTTGTCAGTTCGACGCGCCAAGCGCCCAAGTTTGCGGAAAAGGGCGAGCAGGGTGAAGAATTGGAAGCTGTGCTTGAGTTGAAAATGATTGCCGATGTTGGCTTGATCGGCCTGCCCAATGCGGGTAAATCGACGCTACTTGGTCACATCAGTAACGCTCGGCCGGAAATCGCCGACTATCCGTTCACAACCATTACGCCCAATCTGGGTGTGGTTGACATCGACAATCATACCAGTCTGTTGTTTGCTGACATTCCGGGCTTGATTGAAGGCGCAGCTGCCGGTAGGGGGCTTGGCCACGAATTCCTGCGTCATGTCGAGCGCACGAAAGTGCTCGTACATCTCATTGACGCATACAACGAAGATTTAAGCGCTGCATACAATACTATTCAGGCAGAGCTGAAGTCATACAAGGTCGATCTGTCGGGTCGGCCGCAGCTTGTTGTGCTCAACAAGGTCGAAGGACTCGACGCTGAAATGATCGAGGATCGGCTCTCTAGCCTCCGCAAGGTTACGCCAAAAGGCACCCGACTCTTCACTGTTTCTGCGCAATCCGGTCAGGGGGTCAAGGATCTACTCTTTGCCGTAAAGGAAGTAGTTGAGCAGCAGCGACAAGCTGAAAAGGAAACGATCAATGCCGAAGCGGTGCCAGTACTAACGCTTGCAAACGATGATCAGGCTTGGCAAATCACTAAAGATAAGAACCACTTCATCGTAACCGGCAAGCGCATCGAGAAGTTTGCCGCCCGCACCGATTTCACGAATGAGCAAGGGCTCCGTCGTCTCCGCGACATTATGCAAAAGATGGGCATTATGCACGAGCTGGCCCGTCAGGGTGCCGAAGCTGGTGCAACCATCAAGATCGGTCCCCAGCAGTTTGAACTATAGATGTTACTGACGTATTGACATTAAGTATCTTATAGTATATAATGCGGCAACCATCAGTTCGAGAGACTATCCTGCTGGTCGGTACTTTTACAAGTTGGCTAGCGATTTTACTCTGATGAGCTATGTGCAGCCCAAGCTTTGAGCTGCAGTTAGCTCATCAGAGCGTTCCAGCCGCCCCGGCACAAAGTGCCTCCACCACAGGAAGGCCATAGACCAAGTGCATTGGCCTTGAACCGAGCCCCTAACAAGGGCGCGCCCGGCGGGTTCGTAACCGCACCCTCGGCTTTGCCAGAGCCGTACGCTGCGCTACGCTGCGGTTCTGTCCTGTTCAACCAACAGCCACGAAGGAGGTCGAATGAGCGGATTCCGATTAGGCGGGTTAGGAACACCACCAAGCGCTTAAGCGCCGGTGTTCCGCGGTACAACTGAATCGTACAACAGAATAGGGGGCTTCAACCTTGAAGCTCCTGCGGCTAATGAGGAAGGCGCTATTTCACAGGCATGGTGACAGAGGTCCCCATATTCGACCTAGCTGTCGGGTATCGATTACCAACGTCATTCGCCCTGACACGCCTATGAGCCTAAGCTCCCTCGAGCACCCGATTTCACGAAGGCGTCTATGACGCGCGCGTGGCCGGAAGCCGACCTGTTGGTACTGCCCCATCCGCTAGTAAGGTTCCAGCCTGCTGGATATCTTCCCCGGATGGGTTTGGTGGCCGTTGAGGCGGAGCAGTTGCGGATGGCCAAGGCCATTCTCACTCTTCGCCTCACGGCCGCCCCCCATTTTCGCTAGCTAACTTATTTCACTTTTCATACGTCAGACATCCCTCCCGGGGTGTTTTTTGTTGGTTTTGCGGTATGCTAGTAAATATGCCAACGCCAACTTTCTTCTTTTACGACTTGGAAACGAGTGGGTTCAATCCGCGGCAGGCGCGGATCATGCAGTTTGCGGGGCAGCGGACGGACATGGGCTTACAGCCGGTTGGCGACCCGGTGAATATTTTAATAAAACTGACGCCGGATACATTGCCCGATCCGGACGCAATCATGGTCACCGGTATCACGCCGCAGTCGACGATTGCGGACGGCGTGACTGAAGCGGAATTTCTGAAGCAGTTTACAGACGAAGTTGCCACGCCCGGTACGATCTTCGTCGGATACAATACGGTGCGGTTTGACGACGAATTCATGCGCTATCTGCATTACCGCAATTTTTATGATGCGTACGAATGGCAATGGAAGGACGAACGCAGCCGTTGGGATCTGCTCGATGTCGTGCGCATGACGCGCGCGCTTCGGCCGGACAGTATTGAATGGCCGTTTTCTCCCGACGGCAAACCGAGCAACCGGCTGGAACTTTTGACGGCCGTGAACGGGCTTGATCATCAGAACGCACACGACGCATTGAGCGATGTAAATGCGACCATTGCGGTGGCTAAGCTGATTCAAACCAAGCAGCCGAAGCTATTCCAGTTCCTACTTGATATGCGGGACAAAAGGAAAGTCGCCGCATTAGTTGGCGGCAAGCAGCCATTCGTGTACAGCTCAGGTAAATATCCGAGCGAATTTGAAAAAACGACCATAGTCATACAACTCGCCGATCATCCGAAAAAGCAAGGCGCGCTCGTGTATGACTTGCGTCATGATCCAGGCGGCTTCGCCGGCCTGACAGCCAAACAGCTAGCCGAGCGTTGGGCGTTCACCCGTGATGAGAAGGCGCCGCCGCGTTTGCCCGTCAAAACGCTACAATACAATCGCTGTCCGGCTGTCGCACCGATGAGTGTACTGGATGACGCGAGCCAGAAACGTATAAAAGTAGACCTACAAGTGATTGAAGCAAACCGCCGCAAACTCGCAGTTATGGACGATTTCCCGACCAAGATTCTCGAAGCGCTGGAATTTCTCGATAAAAAACAGCAAGCCGAGCTGGTGGCGCACGAGCAAAATGTCGACGGCCAGCTATATGATGGCTTCATCGGCGACGCCGACAAAAATACAATGCGCGCCGTTCGGGTAGCCGACCCGGATGAGATTGATAGTCTCGGTCCGAGTTTTCGAGATAATCGGCTCAAAGCATTGCTGCCGTTGTATAAAGCGCGCAATTACCCGAATAGTTTAAGCGGCGAAGAGCGGGAAACATGGGAGCGCTTCTGTGCCCATCGACTTTTGAGCGGCGGCCAGCAAAGCCGTCTCGCAAAATATTTCGGTCGTTTGCAGGCGCTCGCAACATCGCCCGGCATCACGCAGAATCAACAATACCTGCTTGAAGAGCTAAAGCTGTATGCCGAAAGTATTATGCCCGCTGAAGCCGACGCATAGCGACTGTCAGTCTCAAACTGACGCGAATAAGGAGAAAGCGGAGAGTGTGAGCACGGCGTACATGTCGGACACTGTACGCTACGAGGGCAATTGCAGCAATCGACGCTGCCCAGTCCAAAAAACCAACATGTATGTTTGTACCAGGAATAATACCCAGTACAACGAGCTCTTCCAAACCCATATACGCTCCACAAGTTTTATGCTCTTATGCTAACACGTACTTGATCAAAAAGCAACTATATTCTTTTGTGCTTATGGTTTGCGATGTCTGTGGTGGTTGAAGACTCGGCGCAGTCTCTGTGTCAGGTGTTTTAACTTGGATACAAGCCAGTCGCGGGTATTCTCGGCAAAGATAAACTCAATGGCAAGCACCGCGAACCCCAGGAATATGGCAGCGAGCTGTGAGAATAATGATCACGATTAACCTTTGTGCATTCCGGCGGTATGGCTAATGTAGTATTTTTTGTGTATAATCATACAACTGTATGAGTGGCTTTATCGTCGTAAAGGGTGCGCGGGAGCACAACCTCAAAAACATTGATGTCGAGATTCCGCGCGACAAACTGGTTGTCATCACGGGCCTTTCGGGATCCGGCAAGTCTTCACTTGCCTTTGACACGATTTACGCTGAGGGCCAGCGTCGGTATGTGGAGAGCCTAAGTTCGTATGCACGCCAATTCTTAGGCGTCATGGAGAAGCCGGATGTGGACCAAATAGACGGTTTGTCGCCGGCTATTTCTATCGACCAGAAATCTACTTCGCGTAATCCGCGTTCGACTGTTGCGACCGTTACGGAAATTTATGACTATTTGCGCCTGCTGTTCGCGCGCATTGGCGTGCCGCACTGTCCGATTTGTGGTAAGGCGGTGACCCGCCAGACTATCGCTGCTATCATTGACCAGGTGGCGGCTTTGCCGAAGGATGCTCGACTCATGGTTCTCGCTCCGGTAGTCGCGGATAAAAAGGGTGCGTTCGAGCACATTCCCGAACAATACACACGCGCCGGTTTCGCCCGCGCCCGTGTGGACGGCGTGGTATATGCGCTCGATGAATTTCCAACGCTTGATAAAAATTACAAACACACCATAGAAATTGTGGCCGATCGTTTGGTTAATAACGCTGACAGCCGCACCCGTTTGGCGCAAAGCGTCGAGCAGGCGCTCGATGTTGCCGAAGGCAAGCTGACGGTAGTGAACGCTGATACGAACGAAGAGTTTCAATATAGTCTGCAGTATGCCTGTCCGGATCACCCCGATGTAGTTATCCCCGAACTTGAACCGCGCACCTTTAGCTTTAATAGCCCGCACGGGGCATGCCCGGTTTGTACGGGCCTTGGCTCGCGTTTGGAAGTCGACCCTGAGCTGGTCATTCCTAATGGCCGGTTGACGATTGCCGAAGGTGCGATCCGTCCCTTTAATCGCGTTAATGTCGACGCATGGTACATGAAAAAATTGCAAGCGGTCGGTGAGAAGTATGGCTTCAGTTTACACGTGCCGACGGGTGAAATCAGCAAAGAAAATATCGAGCGCATCATGTACGGCACGGGCAGTGAAAAGTACCGCGTTAGCCTCGGTCCGGGCCGCACATTTGAGACAACATATGAAGGTGTCGTGCCGAACCTTGAGCGCCGCCACAAAGAAACTGACAGCGACTTTATCCGCCGTGACATTGAACGCTTTATGCAAGAGAAGCCGTGCTACAAATGTCACGGTTTGCGCCTAAAACCCGAGGTACTGGCAGTAACTGTGCATGGCAAATCGATCATGGACGTCTGCCAATGGTCGATTGACGATGCGCTCGGCTGGTTCGATGAACTGCATCTGAGTGACCAGGAAATGCATATCGCGCGGCAGATTTTCAAAGAAATCAAAGCACGGTTGAACTTTCTGCAAGAAGTCGGCTTGAACTATCTGAACTTGTTGCGGAGCGCTAATACGCTGAGTGGCGGCGAGGCGCAACGAATTCGTTTGGCGACGCAGATCGGCTCTGGGTTGCAGGGCGTGTTGTATGTCTTGGATGAGCCGAGTATCGGCTTGCACCAGCGCGACAACGATCGACTGATTAAGACGCTGCAGCATCTGCGCGAACTCGGCAACACCGTTATTGTGGTCGAACACGATGAAGATACCATTCGTACCGCTGACTACTTATTGGATATTGGTCCGGGCGCTGGTGTGCACGGTGGCCATGTGGTTGCGGCCGGTTCGCCGAAAGAAGTTGAAAAGGTGAAAGATAGTATTACGGCGCAATATCTAAGCGGTGGGAAAAAGATCGCGGTGCCTAAGAAGCGCCGGGCGGGCAATGGCAAAGAACTTGTCATCAAGGGCGCCCGCGAAAATAACCTGCAAAACGTCGATGTGCGAATCCCGCTCGGTAAGCTGGTAGTGGTGAGCGGCGTGTCAGGTTCGGGTAAATCCAGCCTGATCAACGATATCCTGTCCAAAGAACTATTAGCTCGGCTGCACCGCGCGAACACGGTGCCGGGTAAGCATGACGATATCGAGGGCATCAAGCAACTTGACAAAGCGATCATCATCGATCAGTCGCCGATTGGCCGCACCCCGCGGTCGAACCCTGCTACCTACACTGGATTATTTACGCCCATTCGCGAACTGTTCGCACAGACCCCTGAAGCCAAACTCCGGGGTTACAGCCCAGGACGATTTAGCTTCAACGTAAAGGGCGGCCGCTGCGAAAATTGTGCCGGTGACGGCATTATCAAAATCGAAATGCATTTTCTGCCGGATGTGTACGTGCCATGCGAAGTCTGCCACGGCAAGCGCTACAATCGCGAAGCGCTCGAAATTCACTACAAGGGTAAAACAATCAGCGACGTGCTGGATATGACGTGTGAAACCGCGCTGGAATTTTTTGAAAACCAGCCGTCGATAGCTCGTAAGTTACAGACGCTTGTTGACGTCGGGCTTGGCTACATCGGCCTGGGCCAACCGGCAACAACTTTGAGCGGCGGCGAAGCGCAGCGTATCAAATTGTCGACGGAACTTTCCCGCCGTGCGACCGGCCGCACGTTGTACATCCTGGATGAACCGACAACCGGCCTGCATATGGCGGACGTGGATAAGCTCCTCGGCATGCTGCATGCTCTTGTCGATGCGGGTAACAGCATGATTGTGATCGAGCACAACCTTGATGTTATTAAAAACGCCGACCATATTATCGATATGGGTCCTGAGGGCGGCGCCGGCGGCGGCCGTGTCATCGCCGAAGGCACGCCCGAGCAAGTTGCTCAGGCCAAGGAATCATACACCGGCCAATTCCTGAAGCACATGCTAAAATAAGCGCATGAGCGATCCGGCTAGCGGCAGGGTATTCCATGTGCAACCTTGGAATCCGAAAACAGAGACAGTCGCCCAATCGATCATGGATGCAGTACGGCAGTCTGCTCCTGAACTTGAAGTACTCTTCATGGGCGCAGCCGCATTGCGACTACCAGGGAAAAATGATGTTGATATGGACATCTTATGTGCAGTGCAGGATGTGCCACGTTACACGGGCCGGCTTTCGGCTTTGTTTGGCGAACCCAGGGAACAAACGGACAAAATCGCCGCCTGGAGTTTTTACCAGGACGGTGTAGAGGTTGATATTATGCTTTCCGATCCCAAGATTTCCCACGTATCCAAGCAAAAGCGTATTTTCGAGGCGCTCCAAAACGATTCGCAGTTGTACGAGTCATATAGACGACTTAAGCTCGCGTGCGATGGATTGCCTTACGATGAATATGTAGTGCGTAAGAATGCATTCTTCCGGCAGTTACAGGATCGGCGAGCCTGATTTTACTGATCGTCGGATTCTTTTTGCGGGGACTTTTTGGCAAGGCGGGTGCGGAGTTTGGCGTGGAATTTTTGATCGGTAGCGAGGTGAAATGCTACGGGTCCAAAAGTGAAGATCATGGCAGCGAGGATCAACAGTAAAATGTAGTGGTCAATATTTGGAATCTTGTTGCCGATATAGTAACCGACAAGTGTCATAGCAATAGCCCACGCGGTGTCGCCGATAGCGTCAAAGATGAAAAACTTGAAGTGACTCATTTTGCCGACGCCGGCTAAAATTGGTGCAAAGGTGCGCACGACCGGCACAAAGTGCGCCAGCAGCATTGCTTTGCTGCCGAAGCGAGTGAAAAAATGCTCAGCCCGCTCGACATATTCATGCCGGAACAGCAAGCCGTCCTTTTTACGGAACAGGCGCGGACCCATAACTTTGCCGATAGTGTAGCCAGTGTTATCACCGACGATGGCCGCCAGACTGGCGACAAGCATGACAGCGGCGAGTGACAGCTTGCCGGCCGCGGCAAACACGCCCGCACTGATAAGCAACGTATCGCCCGGGAAGAAGAAACCGATAAACATACCTGACTCGCCAAAGATCAACAGGGCAATCAATGCCAGGCCGCCGCTTTGGATGAGGTGCGAAGGGTTTAACATGCATAATAAGAGTACCGTGAATCCGTACATTAGTCCATTCGATTTGGTATAATAGATACACCTAAGGAGGGAATATGGACTCAGTATCACTTACGCTTGAAAAGCGGGAAGTTACCGGTAAAAAAGTAAAACGTCTGCGCAAGGCAGGACTGCTGCCGGCGGTTATTCACGATCACGGCAAACCTTCAGTCAATGTGCAGGTTGATTATCAGGTGGCACATCATGCATTTATGACAGTGGGCAAGCACCATCCGGTGCAGATTACCGCGGACGGTAAAAAGTACACAGCACTCATCAAAGCAGTTGCACGCGACCCGAAATACAACGCTTTAACACATATCGTCTTCAATGCCATTAAGGCCAATGAAAAAGTTGAAGCTGATATTCCGGTTCATCCGCAGTACGGCGAGGGCAATGATGCTTCGCCAGCCGAACGCGCTGGCCTTATCGTTCTAACGAACCTTGAGAACCTCCAGGTGAAGGCGCTGCCAAAAGACTTGCCAGATAGTATTGCATACGACGGTGAAAAGCTGGTCGCGGTTGGCGACCACGTTACCGTGGCGGACCTTATAATTCCAGCGGGTGTAGAGGTGGAAACGCCGGGTGACCACGCGGTAGCCACTGTTTACGAACCGAGCGCTTTGCAGGCGGCAAATGATGCAGCCGGTGGTACTGCCGACGAAGATGACGCCGCAAATGTCGAAGCCGAACATGAGGGCAGCAATGAGGAAGGCACGCAAAAGGGTGAAATTCGTCCAGGTGGCAAAGAGGAAAAAGAGGACAAATCTCAGGGTCATAATCCTGAAAAAGAATAGTAGTAGCACTATCTTTCAAATGGGGTAGTGCGGAAGGATGGGGATTCAGAATTTGTATTGGGGAGCCGTAAAGCTCAACAGCCAATCATGAATCCCCACCTTCGCGGTGGACTAAAAAACAGCGCGATACCTGCATAAATCGGATTGACGGGAGGGAGCGAACCACCTTAGCCCACAGGTGGGGCACCTCCAGAATTCTCCGACTATTTTTTTCTTCCCCCTTTTTCCGGTTACCGGATCTCGTGGTCGTTCAAACTTTCGGCGTTGCATGTACGCCGCAGAGTGGTTGCAGTCGAAAGGACGAATCTTCTGTCCCATGCCTCATGCACCTCCTTGGTGTTCTGGGGGGGTTGCGCTGTTTTGAAGTTACGCCACTTCGCACGATGTTTTAGTCCGTGCTTCACTATAGGATTACTATTTGTGTTTTGCAATGCGAGCAAGAGCTTTTATGATTCTATGAAGCCGCCTGATTGGTGCTGCCAGAGTTTTGCGTATAATCCGTTGTGACTGAGGAGTGCTTCGTGCGACCCTTGTTCGGCGATTTTGCCCTCATCCAATACAACAATTCGATCCATGCGCTGAATTGTGCTGAGACGGTGCGCTATGATGAGCGCCGTCTTGCCATGCATGAGCTCCCAGAGGGCGCTCTGAATGAGTTTTTCGCTTTCGCTGTCCAGTGCTGAGGTAGCTTCGTCCAAGATTAAAATCGGTGCATCCTTCAAAATTGCCCGCGCAATCGCAATGCGCTGTCTTTGGCCGCCGGACAGTTTGACGCCGCGTTCGCCGACAGTTGTATCCAGACCTTTAGGCAGCTTTTTGATAAATTCCAACGCGTGCGCCCGGCGGGCTGCTTCCAGAATTTGTTCGTCCGTTGCATGCTCGCTGCCATACGCGATATTTTCGCGTAGGCTCCGGTGGAACAGAAACGGTTCCTGGGGTACATAGGCGATTTGCGAACGCAAACTTGCCTGGGTGACATGCCGAATATCTTGGCCGTCGACCAGGATCTTCCCGCTGTCAAGGTCGGCAAAACGCAGCAATAGTTTGGTGAGAGTCGACTTTCCACCGCCGCTTGGTCCGGCCAGGCCAATGCGCTCGCCTGGCTGCACGGAGAGTGACAACCCTTCAAAGACAGCGTCGTCAGTATCGCCATATGTGAAGCTTGCTTCGGCTATTTCTATGCGACCGTGATGCACTACGAGCGTCTTGGCATCTGGTTCGTCCACGAGCGTGCTCGGCTGCATGAGGATCTTGGTCATGGGCGCCGCATCCAAGAGCGCCTGCTCAAACGAGCGAACTAAACTTGCGATACCGAATATGGCGTCCGTGGTCCGACTCAAGTATGTATAGGAGAAGATTAACCCGGCGACAGAGAGCTTAGCATGCGCGTATAGCAATATAAATGCCACGAGTGTAATGAGTTGAAAAGTATACACGGCAATTTGCCGGTCACGCGACTCGCGTTCAATGACAACGATTTCTTTTCGCGCCAGACCTTCTATGGCGGCACGTCGTTGCATGATATGGTCGGATTCATGTTTCTCAGTCGTAAACACGCGCACCAGTATCTCATTGCCAAGCACATCGGCAATGACGCCGGTCAGTTGGGACGTAAGTACTTTGCGCTTATTGCGATATGGTGCGCGGCTGCTGAGGGCTCTCGCGCTTGTTACGAGAATTAATCCGATAATTATCAGTAGCGGCAACAGCAAGATCGGTGCAATGATTGCAATGACTACCAGGCTTACGATGAAGCTTACGACCAAGTGGTTGGTGCTCATAAAGTACGTGTCCAGGGCTGTCATGTATGCCCGGGAAAAGTTCATAAGATCGCCCGCCAGCGTGCCGACGCGCTGATTGGCGAAGAACTCGTAGCTTTGGTGCATTAAATGGTCGAGCCCGCGTTTGAGCAGGCGTGTCTGTGCATACTCTTCGTGATTGAAGAGCAAGGTGTAGCCTTTGTCGTTGCAGATTGTGGCGCCTATCATAGAAAGGCCAATACCTACAAGCAACTTGATAGGCGTGTCAATGTTGTGCGGATGCGTGATAAGCGACTGAATGAGATAGCTGATGAATAGCGGCAGCGCGACAAACCGTAATAAGTGGCCGATAGGAATAATTACCAGAAACTTACGGGTTGATTTCTTGTCGTGTAGCAGTTCCTCGCGAAAAATCTGTAACGTCTGTCGCGTGGTTGTCGGATCTGATCTGGTGAATAGTGTACTAAATAAACTCACGGTTCCTCCGCAACGCAGCACTTAGGTAACAATCGGTAACGCGAACGAGTTTGCCAAAGCACGTTGATGGTCTGCCAGCCGGTGTCGGGCACATATGTGGTGTTTGTAACATTGTCCTATTGTACGCTTTCTATTCCTCTATGAAACCGCCAGATTGGTGCTGCCAAAGCTTGGCGTAGAAGCCACCATGCTTCAGCAGTTCAGCGTGCGTGCCAACTTCGACAACCCTACCTTTATCGATGACGACGATGCGGTCGAGGTGCTGGATGGTGCTCAGGCGGTGGGCGATGACCAGCGCGGTGCGGTTTTTCAGCAGGTCGGTCAAAGCCTTTTGGATGAGTTTTTCGCTTTCGGAGTCCAGTGCCGAAGTTGCCTCGTCAAGCATGAGAATCGGCGCGTCTTTCAGTATCGCGCGGGCAATAGCGATGCGTTGCCGCTGGCCGCCGGACAGCTTGACGCCGCGTTCGCCTACGAGCGTGTCGTAACCTTGCGGTAGGTCACGGATGAAGCCATCGGCTTGTGCGTGTCGGGCGGCCTGCTCAATTTCCGATTGGCTGGCTCCGGGCCGCGCGTAGGCGATGTTTTCGCTGATTGAACGATGGAAAATCGCCGTATCCTGTGGTACGTAGGCGACCATATCAGTTAACGCCGTGTTACCTACAGCTTTGTTGTCTAATAGCAATTGTCGGGGTTCGATGCGGTAATACCCAAGCAGCAATTTCAACAGTGTGGACTTACCGCCACCGCTGTGGCCAACGATGCCGATTTTTTCGCCGCGCCGGATAGCCAGGTTAATGTCTGCAAGTACCGTTAAGTCGGGCTTGTCGGGGTAAGCAAATGAAAGATGGTTGAGCGTCAGCTCGTGCTCAAATGACGATTCAGAAAGTTTTTCGGTCGTATCACCCGATGTTTCCGTGAAAATATCTCGCTCACCAAATAAGTAGCGGTATGCCTCATCGACACTTGCAACTTTAATGTTCAATTGCGAAATGTTCCAAATGACATCCCAGATGAAGTTCGAAAACAGTACGATGACCGCCAGGAACGTCGTCATTTGCGCGAGCGTCATGTGCCCGTGCGTGTACAGATAGACGTTCAGAATGAACGTGCTTGGCCAGATAATCCAACGGACGAACAGGCTCATGCCGCCCCAGAACAAAATGTTCTTGAAGTATGATTTCCGTGCGGCATTGATGAGAGCCTGGCGTTTTTCGTGCAGACGGGCGGCCTCGCGGCGCTCGCTGCCGAATGCCTTGACGCTGACAAAGTTGGCGATAGCGTCGACTGCGAAACCATCTATGGTCGAGCGCTCATCGGCCTGTACTTGTTCGGCTTTGGCCGCGTCGCTCGCCAACTTGCGCCCGACTATGAACATTATCACCAAAGACACGGCAAACACGACACCGGTGTATATATTTACGGTGAACATGGTGCCGATGATGATCGGCATAGCCACGATCAGGTTGACGTATTGGTAATGGAAGTTGTCCATCATTTCGCGGTATTCACGGCCCAGCGACGTCGCGTAGCTGCTGATCTTACCCGTGAAGTTGTCGACGAAATAGCTGTAGCTGTGTTTCAGCACGTTGCTGAAGACCACGTCGTCGAAACGATAGTTGGGTGTTTGCAGAAGTTTCAAATATAGAAACTCGCCGGTACGCCACAACATGTCGTGGCCGATGCTGGCTGCGACAAGTACGGCTGTCCATGCGACGATGCTGCCACTGTGCGGGTGTGTCAGGGCGTTCGTCAGTTTGCCGATAAACCACGGGATAAGCGAGATGATGATATCGGATACCGCGAATGTCGCGGCCGTAATCCAAAATGATCGCTTGAAGCGTCCGGCGTAGCTGACGAATGCCCGGATGGATGGATAGGAACGGAACATAGGTTACTCCTCTATGAAGCCGCCGGACTGGTGTTTCCAGAGTTTTGTATAGGTACCGGTCTTATGCTTCAGTAATTCTTTGTGTGAGCCTTGCTCGACGATTTCGCCATCGGCGAGTACGACGATGCGGTCCATGTGTTGGATAGTGCTCAAGCGGTGGGCGACCACGATGGCGGTGCGTCCTTCCATGAGCTTCCACAGGGCGTCCTGGATGAGCTTTTCGCTCTCGGAGTCCAATGCCGAGGTTGCTTCGTCGAGCAACAGAATTGGCGCATCTTTCAGGATAGCTCTCGCGATCGCAATACGTTGTCGTTGGCCGCCAGACAATTTGACGCCGCGCTCACCGACCAACGTCTCGTAGCCATCTTGGAGCCCGACGATGAATTCATGCGCATTGGCTTGACGTGCGGCCGTTTCAATTTCCTGTTCGGTTGCGTCAGGCTTGCCGTACGCGATGTTCTCGCGAATCGTGCGATGGAAGAGTAGCGGCTCTTGCGGCACGTACGCGATTGAAGAACGTAAGTCGTCCTGTGTGATGCGCGCGATATTCTGCCCGTCGATCAAAACCTCGCCGTCATCGATGTCGGAAAAGCGTAGCAAAAGACGCGTAAACGTGGATTTGCCCGAACCAGAGTGGCCGACCAAACCAATCTTTTCACCTGGCTTAATCGAAATATTCAAATCGTTGAACAGCGCATCGTCGGCACCATTGTGAGTAAAGACCACGTTGCGAAACTCGATAGCCCCGTCACGTATGCGTTTCTTTTCCGGATGTTTCGGGTCGCCGATTTCCGGCGTCATCTCCAGGATTTCGAGCATGTCGGCTGCATCACCGAATGAGCGGTTGAGGTTACGCAGCGCGTTATTGCTGAACTGGAACAGCTGGTTGGCGATGTTGCTGGTGTAGTTGAAGATCAGGAACGCCGTAGCCAGCGCTGCTCCAAAGCGCACCACGCTCAAAATGGCTACTATCAGGGCAATGGTGGCCATAATGCCCGACACGCTGCTAAGGTATAGCTGCTGCCGCTCAAACGCGTGCATCATACCAAGTAGCTTGCCGAACGTATGATTGGTGGCGGCCGCAAAGCGCTTATTCTCTTCGTCATCGCGCGCAAAGCTTTTGATCGCCATGACGTTCGTAATGGCGTCGGCCAGTACGCCGGTCTGCTTACTTTCGGCGGTTGCAACTTCGCGGCCACGGTCGCGCACCCGTCCACTCACAAAGAACGCGGCAATCACATATACCACCGAGAAGGCGAGCAGCGATAGCGCATACAGCGGTGAACGCGGGTACATGATGACGGTTACCAATGCCAGGCCTACGACAAGCGGGGTTATTTGAAAGAGGGTCGTATCGGACAAGCGCACATACGCGCCAGTCAGTTTGTTGGTGGCGGAAACTAGTGACCCGCCAAAATGGTTGGCATGGAAATCGGCCGTTTGCGATACGAGTCCCTGGAATACTTCGCGGTTAATGGAGCGCTCGACATTGCCTTCCAGCGGCCAGTAGAAACGGTCAAATATGCGCCACAAAACGGTCCCGGTTATAAGCTGGAAGAACATGAACAGTAAAATGCTGCCACCGAAATCAGCCCAGATATGACTCCTGGAGTACTGATGCGTGCTGAGCTTATTGATAATACTAGCCAGCACGATCGGCGAGATGTAGTTATTGATGCTGGTATTTATCGGCAGCAAGACAGCTACGGGCACGTACAGCCGCGGGAACTGGCGCACATGACGCCAATAGTAACCAAATGTTTTGAATGCGATGTCTTTGTTCATAAGCACCTGCCTCCTGCAGGGCCGGATGCGACATCTGCACGCCGGTACATTGCGCCCGAAAAGCTCCGCTCCGGTGCTCACGTACTTTTCTAGTACGCTCCGCTCCGATGCTCGCTTTCCGAATACACTACACCAACGTGTAAACGTCTCTCTTTAACTTATATAATTGTAAAGGTTTTTATTTATTAATGATGGGATCTAGCGTACCGTAAAGGCAGCAACATCGAGCATTAGGTTTTTGTATACGAACATTTTGGCCGCCTCCGGTTAGTTGATAAACAATGGTCGATATTGTATACTAAAGTTTCGTTAATTGCAAAAGAAAATTCTTGGAGCAGTGGAAAACTTTATGACAGTGGAATCGCACCTTCCTCTCGGCGGTGAAACGGAGTCTCAGCAGGACGAGACAGAGTTCGAGCCGGCCAAACCGCGCCGGAAGAGCAGGCGGGAACGTCGGCCTGAGCGGACCCGTGTGCATGAGCATGTACCCGTGCTCGGTCCTCACACTATCTGGACGAGGGAGGACCCGAACCACCTGCAGCCATTGGAAACAGATATTCCGGCACCGGAACATGCTTCGGCGGCACCTAATACAGTGGTGGCGGCACATGGTGAACTGAAAACAGCAAAGAGCGCCGAACACACGCACGATCACGGTCGGAAAGAGCACGCCGTTGAGGCTTCTCGGGACACTAAGCCTGTTAGTAAAAAACAACATGAGGAAAAGGTGCGGTCCGAGGCGCCAGCCCCAGATATCACTTCAATCATTCCGCCCGAAACTACAATGCCCGCTCCGCAGAAACGTGAATCGGCAGCCCGCAAAGATCCGCAACCGGAATCGCTTGCTGAACTGCTCAAGCTGCAAGAATTGCCCAAGCTCAATATTCAGCGCCGGAATTTTTATACAGAGCCAGAGGTGCGCCAGCCCAATGCTACAGAAACGGAACATGACATACTCCCTTCGACTCGGCAAGAAGGACAGCCGGCAGATTCGATCGCCAATCAAGAGCAAATGCAACCGGCTGCCGGAGAAGCTTCCGGCAGTATAGAGTACTTGCACACTGGCGAACAGCTGCAGCATAGGGCTGAGGAGACCGCCCGGCGTGCAGCTGAACTGGCGGACAAGGACGCACAACGTCGTACGACTGCGGCGCCGGAAATGCCAAGCGCCATGGAAGGGCGACGGTCTGCGGCCAATGAGATTGATGTTCACCTGGGACAAGCCGATCTGCTCGTACTGGGCGATTCTATTCGTGTGGACGGCATCAGCGTTTCTGAGATGTTCCGTGCCGGCCGGCTTGACGAAGATGGTTTGCGCCGTATTGTCGCAGCCTTCTTGCGTGGTTACGATGCTCAGCGGATTGTTGCCGAGGAGGTGCTCCGGGTGCAGATGAAGTTCGAACGCGATCCGCAGCTGCGTAGTACCAGGGTCGCGGGTCGCCCTGACACAGCCAAGCGATCGACCAGTCGCGCAAGAACTCAAGCCAAAAAAGTACTGGATCCGAAGCGGGCGATGTATCATGCGGATCACTTGGCGGATCGTCTCGCTAGTGGGCTGGACCGTATAGCGGAATCCGCCGAAGGCCAGCCGAACATAGGCAAAACTATCGGTATCACGCTGGCAGTAATTATTTACTTTATCATTCTCATCCTTATTATTAAGTCGTAGCATCAGATGCTATAAAATGATAGTTATGCAAAAAATAATCTTGTACTACAAATTCACGCCGATCAGCGACCCGGAGGCCGTGAAGCTTTGGCAGCGAACGCTGGCCGACAGCCTGAACTTGCGAGGCAGGATTCTGATTTCCAAACACGGCATCAATGGGACGCTCGGCGGTGATGTCGAAGGCCTTAAAAAGTACGTGAAAGAGACGAAGCAATTCACCGGCTTCAAAGGAACCATATTCAAATGGAGCGAAGGCTCCCGCGAAGATTTTCCGAAACTGTCCGTCAAAGTTCGCGATGAAATCGTGACATTCGGTGCAGCCGATGAATTACAAGTCGATGAAGAAGGTGTCGTTGGCGGCGGCAAGCATTTGAAGCCAGAAGAACTACACAAGTTAGTTGCAGAATGTGGCAGTGATGTCGTCTTCTTTGACGGTCGCAACGCATATGAAGCCAAAGTCGGCAAATTCAAAAACGCCATCGTGCCCGACACACGCACAACCAAAGATTTCTTGGCTGAGCTCGAAGGCGACAAGTACGCGGATATCAAAGATAAGACAGTTGTGACCTATTGTACCGGCGGCGTGCGCTGCGAAGTTTTGAGTAGTCTCATGAAGAAGCGTGGCTTCAAAGATGTCTACCAAATGGACGGCGGCATCGTGAAATACGGCGAAAAATACGGCGATGATGGTTTATGGGAAGGTTCTCTGTACGTCTTCGACGGCCGCATGAGCGTGAAGTTCTCGGACAAAGCCAAAGACATCGGCGAATGCATCCATTGCAAATCCACAACCAGCAACTACGAAAACTGCGCTAACGCAGCCTGCAACGACCTGGTGCTCATTTGTGAAGGTTGCAGGTCGCAAGAAATATACTGCACGAACTGCGCAAAACGGTCCGCGGCGGTATAATTTATATAGTGAACAAAGCACTAGAGACGAAGCTAAAAGATTTGCCTAAAGAGCCGGGGGTGTATTTCCATAAGGACGCGCGAGGCGAGATTATTTATGTCGGCAAAGCGGCAGTGCTTAGAAACCGTGTACGGCAATACTTTCAGAAATCGCGGGCTCGCGACCCAAAAACGGAAGCGCTGGTCGCGGAAATCGTTGATACGGATTGGATGGTCGTTGATAGTGAAATTGAGGCATTGTTCCTTGAGGCCGAAATGATCCGCCGCTATATGCCGCGCTACAACATTTTGCTGCGCGACGACAAGTCGATGAGTTACATCCGCATCAACTACAATAGCGACTATCCGACAGTTACCACCACGCGCCGGCCGCTCGATGACGGCGCCAAATATTTCGGCCCGTACTTAAGCGCGTACAGTGTGCGGCAAGCGCTCAAGAGTTTGCGCCGCGTGTTTCCATTTGCGACCCGCAAGATCCCGGGGCAGAAGCGCGCGACACTGTATTATCATCTCGGACTTGATCCGGGGCTCGAGGAGGGGAAGACATCTCTGGAGGATTACCGTGCAAATCTTCGCAAGCTTATGGCGGTGATAGAGGGTAAACGCAAAAGTGTAGAAAAAGAGCTTGAGAAAGAAATGCAGGAAGCTGCCAAGACTTCGGATTTTGAAAAAGCTGCAAAGATACGCAACCAAATGTTCGCGTTGCAGAACTTAACACGTCAAGTTATTTTTAGCGACAAAGAATTCCTGGATATTAGCAAAGATCACGCACTCACTGAATTAGTTAGCTTGTTAAGTTTGAAAAGGTTCCCTCGCCGTATCGAAGGCTATGACATCAGCCATATGCAAGGAACGAACGTGGTGGCGAGTATGGTGGTATTCACGAACGGCGTTTCAAATAAGCGCGAGTACCGTAAATTCAAAATGTCAAAGCAGCAGAATAACGACTTTTTTAACATGAACGAAACGATCAAACGGCGGCTTAGTGAAAAGAATACGAAAGCATGGGGCAAACCGGACGTGGTACTGATTGATGGCGGCAAAGGCCAGCTCGATGCCGCGATTCGTGCTCGCGACGAGCAGGGCTACGAAACAATCCCCTTTATCGGTTTGGCGAAGCGCGAAGAGCAAATCGTCATTCAAAAAGACACCTCTAACGTGTCGCTCGATCTGGGCGTGCTGAACCAACTCGGCGGTTTTATGACGGAAAGCGATGATTTTATCCTCGTCAATGTGCCGCACAATACGAATATCGTGAAGTTGCTGCAGCGCATCCGCGACGAATCGCACCGTTTTGCCGTCAGTTATCACAGCACGCTGAAGGTGAAACAGCAAACCGCCAGCCTGCTCGATGACATCCCGACCATCGGCCCAGCTACCCGAAAGAAGCTTATCAAGACGTTCGGTTCGATGCGCGGGGTCATGCAGGCACGCGATTGGGAACTCCAAAAAGTTGTCGGTGAAAAGAAGGCCACGATATTGCGGCAATATTTGCGCGTCGAAGCTCGCATGGCGGGTGATAACGATAAGTCGGCGGCTAGAAAACTTGAGCTTGACTAAAGGGTGTAACACGCAGCGCCAGTTTGCCGACGATATTGTTCAGTTCGATCGGCCCGAACACTCGCGAATCCGTTGAATCGCTGCGATTATCGCCGCATACAAAGATTTGGTTTTGGTTGAGCGTAATATCCAGATCGCCAGCTGTATAGCCGATAGCTTTATGATATGGCAGTGTTTTGTCAGGATTGAATCCGTTCGGGTGGGCTTTGTTGTAGATAGTAATCGTACCGTTTCTGACGACGACGCGGTCTCCGGGCAGCCCGATAACTCGTTTAATAAGCTGCGGGTTGTCGGAACCGTCAATGTTTAATCCTGGTTCGTTGAAAACGATAATGTCCCCTCGCTGCGGTACGTACGGGTGGCCCGTGATACGGGCCCAGGTGCGCGGTACCTTCCAGACGATCAAGTGATTGCCGTTATGCAACGTAGTTTGCATGCTGGGCCCGGACACCTGGTATGACTGAAATACGAAAGAAATGAGGCCGAATGCCAGCACAACGACCAGCACGAGCACTACGGCAGTCGATATGATTTCCCGAAGCAGCGCACGTCGTCGTCGGCTGGACTGTGATTGAGAGGGTGGGCTGACGTGTTGGTTGCCGTCTGCCGTTGCCTCAGGTTTATCGGCGGAAGGCTCGTTGGGATCTACACTCATGTACGCTTACTCTACCATGACGGCGGAGTGGAATGGAATAAAACGGCCGCTACGTAGTATCTCTTATGAATAGATGGCCGAATGAAAGTAAATTGTTGCCCGTTCTTAAGCGAACGTTAAGCCGGTAACAATCATCAGGGCGAAATGCCCGAAGTGAGTAATGCGCTTTTGGGTGTATACTAAAATCCAGCAGAAGAGGGAGCCTCTATGGACGAATTATTTTCGGCTGATTTTTTTATTGGCAATCGTGAGCGGTTACGGCAGTTATTTACCGGTACGGCACCGATTGTACTAACCGCAAACAGTCTCATGCAAAAGGGGCCTGATGAAGCATTCACGTTTTACCAAGACCGCAACTTTTGGTATCTGACTGGCTGTGACACGCCGGACGCCGTACTGGTACTGGACAAAGGCAAAGAATATCTCATCGTGCCAGGCCGTGAAGACGTGCGCGAAACATTTGACGGCGTGGTGAACTTCGATATGCTTTCGCGCCGGTCGGGTATAAGGGATGTATATGATGAGAAAAGTGGTTGGAAGCATCTCGCCTCGCGCATCAAAAAAGTAAAGCACGTAGCCACGCTTGCGGCTCCGCCGCGATATATCGACCTGTGGGGCATGTACACGAATCCGGCCCGGGCAGAGCTGATCCGAAAAATGAAAGAGATAAATAGCGATGTGGAATTGCTTGATTTGCGCCAGCATCTATCACGGATGCGCATGGTCAAGCAGGAATCTGAACTGCAAGCGATACAAGGGGCGGTCGATATCACTACAGCGACGCTTAGAGAAGTGGTGCGACCGGCGCGTCTCGCTAAGTATGCGTACGAATATGAAATAGAGGCGGAGATTACGCGTGGCTTCCGGCGGCGTGGCGCGACGATTCATGCATTCGACCCGGTTATAGCCGGAGGACCGCGAGCTTGCACGATGCACCATACCGCGAATGACGGCCAACTGGCGAGCGATGAGCTGATCGTGATGGATGTGGGCGCGAGCTTTGATCACTATGCTGCGGATATCGCGCGGACAATCACCTTGAGCGACCAGCGCACGCGACGCCAACAGGCGGTCTATGATGCGGTGAGCGAGGCGCAAGATTACGCATTTTCATTACTCAAACCCGGTATAGTGCTACATGACTACGAGGACCAAATGGAAGCATTTGTCGGTGAGAAGCTGCGCGAGCTCGGACTTATCAAAACCATTGACTCTGCGAGCGTTCGTAAATTTTTCCCGCATCGAACATCGCATTTCCTGGGCCTGGACGCACACGACGCGGGCGACTACGATTATCCCCTTGAGCCCGGTGTAGTTGTGGCAG
>Ga0187809_10000227_pt1 | contig 34691 bp, 27 predicted proteins | sample NC_wetland_sal_i_8_FD_132415 | JGI IMG/M metagenome (GOLD analysis project Ga0187809, IMG submission 132415) | Wetland sediment microbial communities from Neuse River Estuary, North Carolina, USA - ASW_4 | ecosystem: Environmental > Aquatic > Freshwater > Wetlands > Sediment | place: USA: North... | reverse complement strand
GAGTTGCACTGCTCCAGCGTGGAAACCGCGCCACGGACGTCCGACTGGGCCGACTTGTCGTTGGCGCCCTTCTGGTAGTTCAGGTACAGGGGGATCGCGATCGCGATCAGGATCCCGATGATCACGACGACTACCAGCAGTTCGATCAGGGTGAAGCCGTTCTCACCCTTGCGCTCCTCGCGGAGCTGGTGAAGCTTGTTGAGCATGAGAGCCTCCTGGCTCGGGTCGGGGTTGGCCGCGGCGGAGCTGCCGATCAACCGTCTATCGGGCACTTCAAGTTGAAAATCGACGTAATGACACCGCAGTTGAGACCTCACGCCAGCTTTATTCGAGAGTGATAGTAACGGTTCGATCACGCTAAGTGATCAAGGACCAAAGTCCCTGGCTGAGGACGCCGAAACGGACCCAGCGATAGCGCCGGGTCCGTTTCGGGCGGACGCCTATGGTGAAAGTCGACCGGTCCAGGATCAGTTGGACTGGATGTGCTGGTAGATCGAGAACATCGGCAGGTAGAGGCAGATCACCATGGTGCCGATGACCGCGCCGAGCAGCACGACCAGCAGCGGTTCCATGGCCGAGGTCAGGGACTCGGTTGCGGTCTCGACCTCATGGTCATAGAAGTCGGCCACCTTGTCGAGCATGTCGGTGATCTGGCCGGTCTCCTCGCCGACCTCGAGCATCTGCACCACCATGTTGGGAAACAGCGGATGCTTCGACAGCGGCCCGGACATCTGCGAGCCCACCCGGACCGCGTCGCGGACGTCATCCATCGCCTCGGCGATGACCGCGTTGCCCGAGGTCCCGCCGACGATCTCCAAGGCCTGGATGATCGGCACGCCGACCGCCAGCAGGGTCCCGAGGTTGCGGGCCCAGCGGCTGATGGCCAGTTTGGTGAACAGGTTTCCGAACACGGGCAGCTTGAGCTTGATCCGGTCGACCTTGAGCCGGAACGCCGGCGAGGTTTGGCTCGCCTTGCGATAGCCCTGCAACAGCAGGAAGCCGCCGACGATGGTGATCGGTCCGATCCAGATCATGTTGTGGGACAACGTCACCATGATCTTGGTCGGCAGTGGCAGGTTGCCGCCGAGGTTCTTGAACATCTTCTCGAACACCGGAACGATGAAGATGATGACGCCGGCACCCAGCAGCAGCGAGAAGATCAGCACGATGACCGGGTAGGTCATCGCCGACTTGATCTTGGCTCGCAGGTTGGCGTCGGCCTCGTACATCCGGGCCACCCGGGACAGTGACTCGTCCAGGAACCCGCCGGCCTCGCCGGCCCGGATCATGTTGACCATCAACGGGGGGAAGTGTTCCGGATGCTGGGCCATAGCGGTCGACAGCGGTGAGCCGCCCTGCACGTCGGCCCGGACCTGGCCCAAGGCCGCCCTCAACTTCGGCTTGGTCGTCTGGTCCTCGAGAATGGCCAGTGACCGCAGCATGGTCAGTCCGGACGTGGTCATCGAGGCGAACTGCCGGGACAGCACGGCCAGGTCCTTCAGCGACGTGCGACCGCCCAGGCCGGGGATCTTGAGTTCCTTGTTCAGCCCGGTGCCTTCGCCCTTGACCGCGAGCGGCACCAGTCGCTGCTCGGCCAGGGCGCTGGCCGCCTGCTCGGCCGAGTCGGACTCGATCTTGCCCTTCTGCAGGACGCCGGCCGAGTCCAGGGCCTCGTAGCTGAATGTCTTGGCGACCATGGCTAGATCATCGCCAGCCGCTTGAATTCGGACGGGTCGTGGGCCAACTCCAGGCCGGTGCTCTTGCTGATCAACTGCTCGGTGTAGCGCTGGGCCAGGTGCTGGTCGAAGCTGATCATGCCCTGGTCACCGGAAGCCTGCAGGAAGGACGGGATCTGGTGCACCTTGCCCTCGCGGATCAGGTTGCGGATGGCCGAGCTGGCGATCATCACCTCGCACACGATCGTCCGGCCCATGCCGTCCTTGCGCGGGGCCAGCGACTGGGTCACCACGGCCTGCAGGCAGTTGGAGAGCTGGGCCCGGATCTGCTGCTGCTGGTGGGGCGGGTAGATGTCGATGAGCCGGTCGACCGTCTGGGCCGCTGACTGCGTGTGCAGCGTGGCCAGCACCAGGTGCCCGGTCTCGGCCGCGGTCACCGCGACCGAGGTGGTCTCCAGGTCCCGGAGCTCGCCGACCAGGATGATGTCGGGGTCCTGGCGCAGCACGTGCTTCAACGCCACCGAGAAATCGGCGGTGTCCGAGCCGACCTCGCGCTGGTTGACCACACTCTTGCCGTGCCGGTGCAGGTACTCGATCGGGTCCTCGATGGTCACGATGTGCGCGGCCCGGGTCTGGTTGGCCACGTCGAGCAGGCTGGCCAGGGTCGTCGACTTGCCGGAGCCGGTCGGGCCGGTGACCAGCACCAGCCCGCGAGGCAGCTGAGCCAGGCCCTCCACGATCTGGGGCAGGCCGAGTTCCTCCAGGCTGCGGATCTTGTGCGGGATGGCCCGGAACACCGCGCCGACCGCGCCGCGCTGGCGGTAGACGTTCATCCGGAACCGGCTCACCCCGGGCAGCGCGTAGGCGGTGTCGAGTTCCTGGCTGGCCTCGAACTTGCGCCACATGGCGTCGGAAAGTACCGAGCGGATCAGGGTTTCGGTGTCCACCGGCAGCAGCCGGTCCCGGCCCTCCAGCGGGGCGAGGGAGCCGTTGATGCGCAGGCACGGAGCGATGCCGGCGGTCAGGTGCAGGTCGGAGCCACCGCGCTCGATGAGCAGCGTCAGCAGGCTGTCCATCTCCCGCTTGGCCTCGTGCATCGAGAAGGCGCCGTCGATGGCGGTCAACGGGTTCATGGAGAATCCCTCGCTGTTGTGTGGGATGGAATGCGTGGTCATACCGTCACCCGTAGGACTTCCTCGAGACTCGTCTGGCCCTCCGCGGTCTTGCGGAGGCCGTCGTTGCGCAACGTCACCATGCCTTCGGCGATGGCCACTCTCTTGATCTCGCTGGCCGGCGCCCGCTGGACCGCCAACCGTTCGATCTCCTCAGTCACCGGCATGACCTCGTTGACCGCCAGCCGGCCCCGGTAGCCGGTCTGCGAGCAGGAACGGCAGCCGACCGGACGCCAGAACTTCTCCGGCGTGCCGAAATCCTCGAACGGCCACTGCGCTCCTTCCAGCTCCCGATCGGTGGGTTCGTATGCTTCCTTGCACCACTCGCACAGTCGGCGGGAAAGCCGCTGAGCTAAGACCCCGTCCAGCGACGAACCGACCAGGAAGGGTTCGACACCCATCTCGACCAGCCGGGTGACCGCGCTGGGGGAGTCGTTGGTGTGCAGGGTGGACAGCACCAGGTGACCGGTCAGAGCAGCTTCCACGGCGAGCTGCGCGGTGGCCCGGTCCCGGATCTCACCGATCAGCACGACATCGGGGTCCGAGCGCAGGATTGCCGGCAGGATGGCGGCAAAGGTCAGACCGGCCTTGACGTTGACCTGGACCTGGTTGATGCCGTCCATCCGGTACTCCACCGGATCCTCGACGGTGATCACGTTGACCTCGGGCTTGGCGATCTCGCCCAGGGTGGCGTAGAGGGTGGTCGACTTGCCGGAGCCGGTCGGTCCGGTGACCAGCACCATGCCGTGCGGCTTGCTGAAGCTGTGCGCGAACCGCTCGTAGTTGTAGTCGGTGAAGCCGAGCTTGCGCAGCTCCAGATCGATGCCGCCGGTGTCGAGTACCCGCAGCACCACGTTCTCGCCCCACACCGTGGGCAGTGTGGCCGAGCGCAGGTCGATGCTGCGACCGTTCATGTCCTTGGTGATGCGGCCGTTCTGCGGCACCCGGCGCTCGGTGATGTCCAGGCCGGAGAGGATCTTCAGCCGAGAGATCAGGGCGCTCTGAATGCCGCGCGGCACCGCGTCTACTTCGTGCAGCACGCCGTCGATCCGCAGCCGGATCTTCAGGTCGTGCTCGCTGGGTTCGAGGTGGATGTCGGAGGCTCGGCTGGTGATGGCCCGCTCCAGCAGCGAGTTGACGTAGCGGACGACCGGCGCGTCCTCGTTCATCGAGTCCAGGCCGTCGTTGACCAGGGCTGGCGATTCCTCGGCCTTGGCCTGGGCCGCGGCCTCGTCGAGGTCGGTGGAGGCTCGCACGTAGCGGTCGAGCAGCCGGTCCAGGTCGTCCTTGGTGACAACCATCGGGCGCACCACCAACCCGGTGGCGGCCCGGATGTCGTCCAGGGCCAGCACATCGCCGGGATCGGTGACCGCGACGGTGATGGTGGTGTCGTTGACCGCGATCGGCAGCATCCGGTGGCGGCGGGCCAGGGTCAGCGGGATCTTGGTCATGGCCGCCGGCTCGACCGGGAAGGTCGCCAGCTCGGCCGCCTCGACGCCGTAGGCTTCGGCCACCGCCGAGGCCAGCTGGAACTCGGTGATGATCTGGTCGTCGACCAGGACGGTCCGGAGCGGGCGCGAGGTCAGCTCGGCCGTGGTCATCGCCTGCTGCAGCACCTCGTCGCTCATACCCCGCGAACGCAGCGCTGACACGACAGCGCGCAGTGCTGGATCCATGAGTCCTCCGGGGCGCGTTCGGTTCCGACCGCGGGCTCGGGACGCGCCGCGGGCAGGCGCCATTCGGGTTCCTTATCGGCGGTTCCGGCCAGACCTGAGCGGTTCGGGGGCCGGCCGAGCGTGACAGTGTGTCCAGGCCCGGGAGCGTCAGCGGAAGTCCCGGGATCGGTTGCGGATGCCGAGGTCCAGCTTGTCGATCCGCTCGGCCGAGACGTTGACCACGCCGTCGGCCTTCTCCAGCATGCCGCGGATCAGCAGGCCCCCGGACTGCCGGGCGATGACCCGATGCCGCTGCCACACCACCGGATCGCAGATCACGTTCAGCATGCCGAACTCGTCCTCGAGGTTGATGAACGTGACCCCGCGGGCCGTGGCCGGCCGTTGCCGATGGGTCACCACGCCGGCCACGGTGACCCGGGTCCGGTCCGGCAGTACCCGCAACTGATTGCTCGGCGTCACCCCGAGCCGGGTCAGCCGGTCCCGGATCAGCGCGGTCGGGTAGGCGTCGCGGGTTATCCCGGTGGCCCACAGATCAGCCAGCAGCTGTTCCGGCTCGCTCAGTTCCGGCAGCGGCGGCAGCCGGGTCTCGGCCGCCGGTTGCAGATCGAGCTGGCCGGGTCGGGATTGCGCGGCCGCCCCGGCCGTCCACAGCGACTCGCGCCGGCTGGTGCCGAAGGACTCGAAGGCTCCGGCAGTGGCCAGGGCTTCCAGGTGGTCGGCATTCAGCCCGACCCGGCGGGCCAGTTCGGCCATGCTGTGGTACCGGCCGGCGGTGTCCCGGTCGGCCACGATCCGTTCGGCCAGATCGGCCGAAATCGTCTTGACGCTGCTGAGCCCGAGCCGCACCGCGGGCTGAGCCGGTCCCGGCCCGGCGTAGCCGGATTCGCCGTCGGCGGTGGCTTCCAGACCGGCCTGGGCCGGCGAGCGGTTGATGTCCGGCCCACGCACCACCACCCCGTGCCGCTTGGCGTCCTGGACCAGCGACTGGGGGGAGTAGAAGCCCATCGGCTGGGCGTTCAGCAACCCGGCACAGAACGCGGCCGGGTGGTAGAGCTTGACCCAGGAGGAGGCGTAGACCAGAAAGGCGAAGCTGATCGCGTGGCTCTCGGCGAACCCGAACGCGGCGAACGCCTTGATCTTCTCGTAGATGTCGTCCGCCTCGGCCCCGCTGATCCCGTTGGCCAGCATCCCGTCGTAGAGCCGGGTGCGCAGGCCTTCCATCTTCTCCTGGCTGCGCTTGGAACCCATCGCCCGCCGGACCTGGTCGGCCTCGGCCGGAGTGCAGCCGGCCCCGTCGATGGCCAGTTGCATCAACTGCTCCTGGAACAGCGGCACGCCCAGCGTCTTCTTCAGTGCCGGCTCCAGCGACGGGTGCGGATAGCTGACCGGCTCCAGGCCGTTCTTGCGCCGGATGTACGGGTGCACCGACTGGCCCTGGATCGGACCGGGTCGGATCAGGGCGATCTCGATCACCAGGTGGTAGAACTCGCGCGGCTTGAGCCGGGGCAGCGTGGCCATCTGGGCCCGGGACTCGACCTGGAACACCCCGATGGTGTCGGCGGCGCACAACATGTCGTAGACCAAGGGGTCTTCCTTGGGCACCTCGTGCAATCCGTAACGGACGCCGAACCATTGCTCGATGAAGTCGAAGCAGTACTTCAGCGCCGACAGCATGCCCAGGCCCAGCAGGTCGAACTTGACCAGGCCGGTCGCGGCGCAGTCGTCCTTGTCCCACTGCAGCACAGTGCGATCGGCCATCCGGGCCCACTCCACCGGGCACACCTCGATCACCGGCCGGTCGCAGATGACCATGCCGCCGGAATGGATGCCGAGGTGACGCGGGGCGTTCTGCAACCGCTCGGCCAGTTGCAGCACGTGCTCCGGGATGCCGTCGGTATCCTGGGCGCCGGCCAGACCGGCCGCCGGCGCGCTTTCCAATCCGGGCCGGGGCAGCGGGGCCGACCAGTAGTAACCGTGGTCGATCTGCTTGCTCCAGGCATCCTGCTGCCCTTGGGAGTAGCCGAAGGCCCGGGCGATGTCGCGCACCGCCGAGCGGGGCCGGTAGGTGATCACGTTGGCGACCTGGGCCGCGTGCTGCCGGCCGTGCTTGGCGTAGACGTACTGGATGACCTCCTCCCGCCGATCGGATTCGATGTCGATGTCGATGTCGGGTGGTCCGTCCCGCTCCGGGGCCAGGAAGCGTTCGAACAGCAAGCCGTAGGCGACCGAGTCGACCGCCGTGATCCCGATCGCGTAGCAGACGGCCGAGTTGGCCGCGCTGCCTCGGCCCTGGGCCAGGATGCCCTGCTCCCGGCAGAACCGGCACAGATCCCAGACGACCAGGAAGTAGCCCGGGAAGTTCAGCTCGGCGATGATGCCCAGTTCGTGCTCGATCTGGGCATAGGCGCGCTCGGTGTCCGGCCCCGGCGGCCCGTAACGCTCTCGCGCCCCCTGTAGCGCCAGCTCGCGCAGGTAAGTCATCTCGTCATGACCTGCGGGTACCGGGAACGGGGGCAGGTCGGGAGCGATCAGCTTGAGCGGGAAGGCCAATTCCTTGCCCAGCCGGGCCGCGGTGGTCACCGCATCCGGATAGCGCCGGAACCGGTGGGCCAGCTCGGCTCCGGACCGCAGGTGCTGTCCGGACCAGGCCGGCAACCAGCCGTCGAGAGCCTCCAGGCTGCTGCGGGCCCGGACCGCGGCGACTGAAGTGGCAAGCGGCCGGTCGCCCGGATTCGCGTAATGGGCGTTGGTGCTGGCCAGCAGCGGCAGCCGATGCCGCTCGGCCAGCCCGGCCAGCGCGGCGTAGCGCTCGTCGGCCGTCGGCTCCAAGGCAAAGCTCAGCTCGACCGCGACGTTGTCCCGGCCGAACAGCTCGACCAGCTCGCCCAGGGCTTGCCCCGCGGCTGTCTCGTCGAGCGAGCCGAGACCGCTACGGTTCAGCCCCTGGTGTACCCGGCCCTTGCGGCAGCCGGTCAGGACCAGCCAGTTGCCCTCGGCTGCAGCCGCCAGCTCGTCGAGGTCATACACCGGGCGTCCCTTGGCCCCGCCGCGGAGCTGGGCCAGGCTGATCGCCCGGCATAGGCTGGCATAGCCGGCCGGATTGCGAGCCAGCACCAGCAGGTGCTCGCCCGGCGGGTCGGGCACCCCGACCCGGGCTGCGATCGCCCGTTCGGACCGGCTGTTCGGCAGCGGGATGTCCAGGTTGAGCTCGGCGCCGAACACCGTGGCCAGGCCGAAGGCATCGGCCGCCTCGGCGAACCGGGCCACCCCGTACATGCCGTCGTGGTCGGTCAGGGCCAGCGCGCCGAGCCCGAGCCGGACCGCCTCCTCGACCAGCTGCTCAGGATCTGAGGCCCCGTCCAGGAAGGAGAAGCTGGAATGGGCGTGCAGCTCGGCGTAGGGCGTTGCCAGCTCGGACCGGTCCACGGCCGGCGCCTGGTAGGCCGGTCGCTTGCGGCTCCAGGCCGGCGAGTCGCCACCGTCCGGGCCAAGATCGTTGCCATGTCCCCGGCGTGAGATCGGCGGCCCGGGCGGTGGCGAGGACAGCCGGCGTTCGAGTTCGCGCCAGGGCACGATCGGATTGCCGAATCCCATCCCACCATCATCGAACACATGTTCGAATCAAGCAAGCCGGTCAAGTCTGCTTGGCCAGGTCGCAAGGCGCGAGAGCGGCTCGAACCCCCCGCAACCGGGCGCACGGGATCGATCGCCACTCAGTTGACCGTGACCGGTGTCGATAGGCAGGGCGTGCAGAGCAGGCATCGGCTCGACCGGCGGTGGCTCGGCTCGCGGCGGTCCGGCCTGCTCGCGGTGCTGGCCGTCTCTCCGTTTGTCCTGCAGTCGCTCGGGTTCCTCTACACCGGACTCAGCCTCGGTCTTGATTTCCAACCGTTGCGCCACGCCGGCCAGGCTGTGTTGCACGGTCGATCGGTCTATGCCGACCACTTCTTCGTCTACCCGCCCAGCGCGGCGCCGCTGTTGCTGCCGTTCGCTGCCGGCTCCTCGATGGCTGCCTACCAGGCCTGGCTCGCCCTGAGCCTGCTCGCTCTGCTGACCGCCGCCGTCCTCATCGCTCGAGCCGCCCGGCCCACGTTCCGCTGGTTGGTCTTCGCCGCGGCTGTCGCCGGTCTGTTCAGCAGCACGGTCGCCGCGGGCTCGCTGTGGCTGGGCAATCTCAGCGTGCTGCTGGTGCCGGTGGCGGTGCTGATCCTGCTGGCCTTCCACCGCCAGCACTGGGTGTTGGGCTGCGCCATCCTGGCCGGATCCCTGCTGGTCAAACCGCTGCTCGCCCCGCTGCTGCTGGTGCCGGCCGTCCGGCGTCGCTGGCGAGCGTTGCTGCTCACCATGCCCCCGGCCGCCGCCCTGCTGGGACTGGCCATGCTGCTGGTGCCCGGCGGGCGCGAGTTCGGCCGGGTCCTGGCCTACACCGTCAACGGCACCAACCTCCACGGCGCCGACGCGGTCAAGAACCTCTCAGTGCGCGGCTGGGCCGAGGCCCAGCACTGGCCGGGGCCGGCGGCGACGCTGCTGGCCGGGGCCGTGCTGGGTGTGGTCGCGGCAGCGGTGGTGGTCCGCGTTCGGCGGGTGGGATCTGCCCAGCTGCCGATCCTGTGGCTGGCCAACGTGGCGCTGCTGACCACTTTGCTGGTCGGGCGGCTGGCGGAGGTGCACTTCCTGCTCACGCTCCTGGCCACCGTGTTGTTGCAGCTGGTCCTCGAACCCGGCCGGTCCGGCCGGCTGGGCTTGCTGCCGGGGTTGTTGTTACTCGGCCTGCCGGCCCAGTACGTGAGCGTGCTGGTCGGCCCCCAGCAGTCGAGCCAGAGCTACCTGATCGCCGGTGAGGTGCTGCTGCTGGCGGGGCTGTTGCTGGCACCCACGCCGAGGCCGCAGCCGGCTTCGGCGCCGGTGGCGGTGAGCGAGCTGCTCGAGGTGGCGGCGTGAGAGTGCTGCTGCGCCACCGGCGAATCGTGCTTGCGTTGGTGGCGGCGGCAGTCGGCTGGTCGACGCCGGTCCAGCCTCCGGACCTGGCTCGCTTTGCCGACCTCGGCCAGCAGGTGCTGGCCGGACGGCTGGCCCGGGTGTATGCCACCCCCTGGAATCAGGCCGGCCCGGTGCAGCTGGTGTTGTCCCGGCTGTTGCTGCTCGGCGGCCGCGACGGTACCCCGGCCCAGTGGCTGGTGGCGCTGGTTGACGCCGGCCTGGTCGGGCTGGCCATGGGGCTGGCGCGCAGCCTGCGTGCGGAGCTGGCCGCCGGCGGCCTCGTCGTGCTGTGGTGCGCCCTGCAGCAGCCCTGGAACGGGCATCCGGCGGAACTGCTCATCGGTGGCCTCGGCCTGGCCGCGGTCGGCTGGCACCGTCGCGGGCAGACCGTCCCGGCCGCGGTCGCGCTGGGGCTGGCCTCGGCTATCGCGCCCTGGGCGGTGTTGATCGTCCCGGCGTTGCTGGCGGTCCCGGGATTACGGCGAGCCCTGGTCACCGGCGCGCTGGCGCTGGCGCTGGGCATCGGGTGCTACCTGCCGTTCGTCGCCACCGGCCACTTCGAATTGTTCGCCCACCGCTGGCCGGTCGCCGCGGCCAGCGCGCTGCAGCTGTTCGAGCCCGGCGTGGGCCACGCGGGCTGGCCGGTACGCCTGGCCCAGGGCGTCTTGGCCGCCGGTGGCTGCGCTGCGGTGGCCTGGCGCTGCCGGGGTCGGGCCGCGGCCGGCCCGTTGGCGCTGGCCACGGCGGGCCTGCTGCGGCTGGCCACCGATCCTGTCTTCTTCAGCTACTACTGGTTGCCGGTCGCGGTGGCCTCCGTGTTCGCCGTGGCCAGACTGTCGTGGCCGGATCGGATGAGCGAGTTGGTCGCTCTGGTCGGGCTGGGCCTGCTGCCGTGGGCGCTGGCCGGAATCGGCGGCCAGCCGCTCAGCGTCGTCCTGCCCGGAGAGGTGCTCGTCCTGGTGAGTTTGCTGGTGCTGGCTCGCGGAACCGGACCGGCGTGGCCGAGGATAGAGAGATGGACTTCCTCCGCACGCCCGACGAGCGCTTCGCCGACCTGACCGACTTTGCCCACGAACCGCACTACGCCGAGGTCGGCGACGGGCTGCGGATGGCCTGGGTCGAGGCCGGCCCGGCCGATGGCCCGGTGGTGCTGTGCCTGCACGGAGAACCGAGCTGGTCGTTCCTGTACCGGCGGATGATGCCGGTGCTGGCCGCGGCCGGCCTCCGGGCGGTATGCCCGGACCTGATCGGCTTCGGCCGCTCGGACAAGCCGCTGCTGCGGGCCGACCACAGCTACGCCCAGCACGTCGAGTGGGTTCGCCGGCTGGTCTTCGACGAGCTGGACCTGACCGAGCTCACCCTGGTCGGGCAGGACTGGGGCGGCCTGATCGGGCTGCGGCTGGTGGCCGAAAATCCACAGCGGTTCAGCCAGCTGGTGGTGGCCAATTCCGGCTTGCCGAGCGGCGATCACGACATGCCGGCGGTGTGGCATCAGTTCCGGGCCGCGATGGAGAACACCCCGGAACTCGACATCGCCCGGTTCGTGCAGTCTGGTTGCCGCACCCCGCTGACCGAGGAGGTCCGCCGTGGTTACGACGCGCCCTTCCCGGACAGCCGGTACTGGGCCGGTCCGCGCTCGATGCCCGGCCTGGTTCCGATCACCCCCGACGACCCGGCTTCCGCGGCCAACCGGGCCGCCTGGCAGAAGCTGGGCGAGCTGCCGCTGCCGGCGCTGATCGCGTTCAGCGACGGCGATCCGATCACCGCCGGGATGGCGCCGATTCTGATCCGGCACCTGCCCGGGGCCCAGGGTCGCGAGCACCCGGTGATCGCGGGTGCCGGGCACTTCCTGCAGGAGGATGCCGGACCGGAACTGGCCGATCAGATCGTGCAATTCCTTCGCTCGACCGGAGCGCTCGGCCCGGCCTCGAGCTAGGCCAGTACCCGGTCGAGGAAGGCCAGCGCCTGCGGGTAGGCGTCGAGCTGGTTGACCCGCTTGGCCAGGCCGTGGCCTTCGTCGTCGTAGACCAGGAACGGGCACTCGGCCCCCGAGGCCCGGACCGCGGTCACCACCTGCTCGGCCTCGGACAGCGGCACCCGGGGGTCGTTGCGACCGTGGATGACGAACAGCGGAACCGTGATCCGGTCGATGATGTTCAGCGGGGACGCCGCCTCCAGCACGTCGCGGTCCTCGACCAGCCGGCCGTACTCCCGTTCCCGGTAGACCCGGCGGTAGGCCGAGGTGTTCTGCAGGAAGGTGACCAGCGAGGAGACGCCGACGATGTCCACGCCGGCCGCCCATTGTCCGGGGTAGTAGGCCAGACCGGCCAGCACCATGTAGCCGCCGTAGGAACCGCCGTAGAGCGCAACCCGGTTCGGGTCGACGCCGATCTCGGGCAGCCAGGCTCGGATGGCGATGAGGTCGGCCACCGAGTCCAGCCGCTTGGCCACGTCATCCAGGGACATCCAGCGCCGGCCGTAGCCGGAGGAACCTCGGACGTTGGGAAGGACCACGGTGTGCCCGGCCCGCGACAGCGCGGCGGCAACCGGTGACCAGGTCGGCAGCTGCGCCGCTTCCGGGCCCCCGTGAATCATGAACACCGCCGATCCGGCCGGAGCCTGGCCGCCTTCGAGGGCCGGTGGCATCACATAGACCGGGATCTGCTCGCCGTCCGGGGCCGGGACCCGGTAGGACTGCCACGGTTTCAGACCGCTCGTGGCCGCGGCCGGGTTGCTGGTGGTGCGTCGGATGAGTCCGGGCTCACCCGCCGTCCAGCTGTAGGCCTCCGGCGGTTGGGTCGGACAGGAGTGGGTCAGGCCGAGCACGGTGCCGCCCGGGCTCCACAGCAGCTCCGAGCGGTTGGTCAGAACCCCGGGTGCCGGCGTGTCCAACGCGAGTTCGGAATGGGCGTCGATGATGGTGAGGCGCTCGTAGCCATCGGCCAGCCGGACCAGCGCCAGTCGGCGACCGTCCGGAGCGGGCCAGGCGAGGACGTTGTGCTCGGAGTCGAAAAGGTAATCGGACCAGCTGCTGTCGGCGACGTCGAAGCGGTAGAGCGCCATCAAGTCGGTGGCGGAGTCGGAGGAGGCCAGCACCGCGGAAGAGTCGGCGAGCCAGCGCGGGTTCTCCCACAGCCCGGGCACGGTCGGATCGGTGATCGAGCGGACCTCGCCGGAACGGGTGTCGACCAGCAGCAGCTCGCTCGAAGCCGCCAGCGTGGTCATGCGGGACAGCAACACCCAGTTGCCGTCGGGGGAGACCTCGGCCGCAGCGAAGCTACCGCCCTGGTCGAACAGCACCCGTTCCGCTCCGGAGCTGACGGTTCGTTCGATGACGTCGAACTCGACCCCGTCTCGGCGGTTGGTGCTGTAGATGATCCGGTCCGGCCCGACATCGAGCAGGGTGTGGATGTAGTCCGGGTCCTGCACCAGCGGGCGCAGCTGGCCCAGACCGTCGCCGGCCAGCTCGAGCAACCAGAGCTGGCTCCGTTCCGACCCGCCGGTGTCGGCTGACACCACCACGGTCCGCTGTCCCGGCAGGTACCGGCCGGTGCACGGTTCACCGAGGTCGGTGAGCTGGCGCCACTGCCCGTCCGGCGCGATCTCGTAGAGCTGACTGGAACCGGTCTCGTCGTTGCCGACCAGGAGCCGACCCGCGTCATCGAGATCGAGCAGCGTGGTCTTGCGCAGTTCGAGGTAGCGGCGGACTTCAGCGGCAGCAGAAACAGTCACTCCTGCATCGTGCCAAAGCCGGGCAACCGCGGCTCGGGCGGGCAGCGTCCCGTCTGATCGGACGGCGACGCCGGGCCCGGGTCGCCGCGGCATGGTCCGTCCTCACCGGTCGTCATCAGCCCCGCGCCTGTCCCGGACCGCTGGTGACGAATCCAGCTCGGTCACCCGGCGGTTGCGCCGCGGTCGTTGATCCGGATCGAGCCAAGCCGGTGGTGTGAACCAGGGCACGCCCTCGCGCCTGTGGACGCTCCAGCCACCGGCGTCGATCCGGTCGTGGTGGAATACCAGCGGCTCAGCAACCAACTTCTCGACGGCCGCGGTCACCGCGGCGGCGACGCCGTCCGGCCGAGCCGTGGTGCTGGTTGTTATAGGCCGAACGCAAGTCGCGGGGTACGACAGAACTGCGGACCGATTCGAGAATCAGTCGACAAACCATACCTAAACTCAGGTTGAACTCAGGCAGTCCGCGGGAAGTTCGAACCAGCGCAGGTGCTCGAAGTCGGCCGAGACCAGAGTTTCGATCGAGGCCGAGCTGACCGACGGCCGGGCGGCAGCGAAACGGTCGGCCGCCTCCTTCAGGTAATCCTGCAGCCGTTCGGCCGAGGCGTGCTGCTGCTCGCGCGGGTACTGCAGGATCCCGTCGGCGTCGTAGTGCAGGTCGGACAGCCGCAGCGACGGCTCGGCCGGGCCCTGGCGGTGATGCCACAGGCCGGTCGCCGGCTCGAACCGGTAGTCCGGCAGCAGCCGCCAGCCGTCGCGCGCGACCATCCGCACCGCGGCCACCAGGTACTCGAAGACCGGTTCGGAGATGAAGTAGTTGAAGTTGATCCGGACCCAGCCAGGCTTGATTCCCTCGCAGCCACCGGTTATCTCGCGCTCGAACTCGCGGCTACGCTCCAGATCGATGCCGAGCAGCTGGTGCCCGTACGGTCCGGCGCACGAGCAGCCGCCGCGGGACTGGATGCCGAACAGATCGTTGAGCAGAGCCACCACGTAGTTGTGGTGCAGGTACTTTCCGCCCGGCGCCCGGACCACGAACGAGACGATCGAAAGCCGCTCGGCGTCGAGATTGCCGAGGATCTCCAGGGCCGGTTCGGCCTGCCAGGACGCCACTGCCCGCTGCAGGAAGTACTCCTCGTGCGCCCGGATCACCTCGATACCCACGGCCTGTTTGAGGCCGAACACCAGTCCGGCGCGGATCGACTCGACGATGGCCGGCGTCCCGCCTTCCTCTCGCTGCTGCGGGTCGGTCAGGTACCGGTGCTCGGCCGGATTGACGTAGGCCACGGTGCCGCCGCCCGGCACGGCCGGCACCCGGTTGGTCAGCAACTCCCGGCGGGCAGCGAGGATGCCCGGCGTGCTCGGGCCGCCGATGAACTTGTGCGGGCTGAGGAAGATCGCATCGAGGTAAGCGTTGCCCGGGTACATGTCGATGTCCACGTACGGCCCCGCGGCGGCGAAGTCCCAGAACGACAGCGCACCGTGCTGGTGCAGCAGGTCGGCCACCCGGGCGATGTTGCTGACGATGCCGGTCACGTTGCTGGCCGCCGAGAACGACCCGATCTTGAGCGGGCGTGCGGCGTATTCGCCCAGCCGGGCGGCGAGGTGGTCGATGTCGATGTGGCCGTCGGCGTCCTGCGGGATGAGCACGACGTCGGCGATCGATTCCCGCCACGGCAGTTCGTTCGAATGGTGCTCGTAGGGCCCGATGAACACGACCGGCCGTTCGGCGGCCGGGATCCGGGCCGAAAGCTGGTACCGGTCCTCGAGCTGAGCCGGGATCCGCAGGCCCAGGATGGCGATGAGCTTGTCCACCGCTCCGGTGCAGCCAGAGCCGGCGAAGATCACCGCGACCTGCTCGTCGGCGTTGATGGCGGCGGCCACGGTGGCCCGGGCATCCTCGCGCAACCGGGTCGTCTGCAAACCGGTTCCGCTCGATTCGGTATGGGTGTTTGCGTACCGGGGGAGCACCTCGTCGGTTATGAAGTTCTCGATGAACGACAGCGCCCGGCCGGAGGCGGTGTAGTCGGCGTAGGTGATCCGGCGCGGCCCGTACGGGCCGGGCAGCACCAGGTCATCGCCGATGACCGACTCTCGGATCTGGCGGAGCAGCGGTGTCTCCGGCGGCGGGCTCGGGTGCTGGTTCACACCCCGCAGACTAGTCCGGGCCGCTCGCGGCGGCGGTCGGGTCCGGCCGCCCGGCACAATGGGCTCATGGCTTCCACCGTCACCTCTGCTGACCTGCTCACCGACGCCTTCGGCCGGATCCAGGAACTGGTGCGCGACATCGCCTCCGATCTAGACACGGCCGCCCTGAGCCGGCAACTCAACCCCGAGGCCAACAGCATCGGCTGGCTGCTCTGGCACCTGCTCCGGATCCAGGACGATCACCTGGCCGATGCCGCCGGCACCGAGCAGGTCTGGACCGCCGGCGGCTGGTACGACCGGTTGGGGCTGCCGTTCGACGCGTCGGACACCGGGTACGGCCACGGCCCGGAGCAGGTGGCCGCGGTCGTGATCAAGGATCCCGGGCTGCTGATCGAGTACTCCGACGCGCTGCACCGGCAGACCGTGGCTTACCTGTCCGGGCTGTCCGATCAGGACCTGGCCCGGGTCGTCGACGACCGTTGGGACCCGCCGGTGACTCTGGGAGTGCGGCTGGTCAGCGTGCTGGGCGACGACTGGCAGCACGCCGGGCAGGCGGCGTTCCTCAAGGGGCTGCCCGGCTGACCTCCGGCTCCCGGGCCGGCCTGAATTGCCCGGTGTGCCTCGGCAACGACTGGGTAACGCCGGCAACCATCGGCCGGGGTGGCCTCATCGGCACGGTGTCAACCGTCGCGAGGGGGTCCGGTCATGAAACGGATGTTGCTGCTCGTCCCGTCCACCCTGCTGTTGCTGGCCGGCTGCTCGGGCGGGCACGGCGGCAGTTCGAGCTCGGCCGGGGCCATGCAACTCGGCGCCGGACCCGCGGCCGCCACCAACAGCTCCGGCAGCAACCTCGCTAGCGGGAAAGCCGATGCCGGCTCGGTGGCGGCGGCGGCCCTGCAGCAGCGAGACATCGTCCGCACCGCGACGCTGGCGGTGACGGTCGCCAATGTCGATTCCTCGGCCGACGCCGCGGTGGCAGCTACGGTCGCTGCTGGCGGTCGGGCCGACACCGACGATCGCAGCAGCGCCGACAACGGCCGCTCGGCCCACCTGGTGCTGCGACTCCCACCGAACCGGCTCACCGCGATGCTCAACCGGATCGCCGGCTACGGCCACGAGACCAGCCGGACCGATCACGGCGAGGACATGACGGCAGCCCACGCCGACGTCCAAGCCCGGGTCACCGAACTGCAGATCAGCGTGGCCCGACTGCAGAATTTCCTGCAGCACTCCGGCAGCATCAACGAGCTGGTGTCGCTGGAGAATCAGCTCACCCAGCGGCAGCAGGAGCTCCAGTCCACGGTGGCCCAGCAGCGGGCGCTGGCCGATCAGATCAACCTGGCGACGCTGACCGTCGACCTGTCGGGCACGTTGCCGCCGGCCGCCAAGGCCCACTCCGGACCTCCCGGCTTCGCCACAGCGCTGGGGCGGGGCCTGCGCGGCCTGCTGATCACGGTCCGGGTGCTGGCCGCCGGACTCGGCTACCTGGCGCCGTACTTGCTGATCCTCACGCCGGTCGCGGGCGCCGGCTGGTGGCTGCTGCGCCGCCGGCGTCCAGGTCCGGGAGCGGAACATCGGCCGGAGGATGCTGCGGCAGCCACACCGTGAAGACGCTGCCGCGGCCGACCTCGGACTCGAAGTCGATCATGCCGCCGTGCCGGTGCACGATCTCGTGCACGATGGCCAGGCCCAGGCCGGTACCCGGCAGGGCGGCCTCGGTGGCGTTGGAGGCGCGGAAGAATCGGCTGAAAACGTTGGAAAATTCTGCCTCGGGGATGCCGATTCCGCTGTCCTGAACCTGGATCGCGACCCCGGCCGCCTCCTCGTCGGCCAGCACATCGACCTCGACGACGCCGCCGGACGGGGTGAACTTGCAGGCGTTGCCGACCAGATTGATCAGCACCTGCTCGAGCTGGGCGGCGTCAGCCTCGAGTTTCAAGCCGGCCGGAACGTTGACCCGCAGCTGCAGCTCATTGGCCTGGGCCAGCGGCCGCATGGCCAGCTCGACCGAGCGGAACAGCGCGTTGAGGTCGACCGTGCTCAGGCTCAGCCGCAGCCGGCCGGCGTCGATGCGCGACTGGGTCAGCAGATCCTCGATCAGGTTGCGCAGCCGGATCGCGTTGCGGTCCATCACGGCCAGCATGTCCTGGGCCGGCGCCGGTAGCTGACCGGCCTCGCCATCGCGCAGCAGTTCCAGGTACCCGGCGATCGAGGTGAGCGGGGTGCGCAGTTCGTGCGACACGGTCGAGATGAAGTCGGCCTTGGCCTGATCCAGCTCGCGCAGCAACTGCACCGCTTCGGCCTGGGTCTGGATGACGTGAGCCTGGGTCAGGGCGTGGGCCAGGTCGGCGGCCAGGAACTGGGCCACACCGGTCTCGGTCAGCGACCAGTGCCGGGCGTGGCCGGACATGGACAGCCAGATCAGCCCGAGCGGGCCGCTGCTGTCGCCGATCGGGACCACCAGTGACGAGCCGGTACCGATGGCCTGGGCCAGGCCGAAGATTGCCCGCCCGGCCGGCGTCGGGTCATACATCCGGTGGTCGTCGATGGCCAGGGTCTGGGCGTTGTCCCAGAGTCGTGCGGCCAGGGCCTTGATGTCTTCGACCTGGTATTCCAGCGGCGCCGGCAACGGGCGCAGCGGCTCGCGTTGCCACTGGGTGATGACCTGGGGGACCCGATCGTCGGCGAAGACGTGCAGCCAGACCCGATCCACCTCGTAGGCGTCGACCAGTCCGCGGACCAGATGGTCGGCCATCTGCTCGCCGCTGGTGGTGCGGCGGATGGTGGAGGAGATCAGCCGGGTCCGCTGTCGGAACTGCTCGGCGTCCCGGTCGGCTGCGGCCTCGGCTCGGGCCCGGCGGCCGACCGCATTGACCGCGCGGGCCAACGCCCGGACCTCGGACGGACCGTCCTGCTCGTTGGCCCGGGCGGCGAGGTCACCACGATCGAAGCGGGCGACCACGCTGCGCAGTGCCCGCAGCGGCCGGGTGATGGCCGTGGTCGTGCGGTAGGCGAACAAGCCGGCCAGCAGCAGCGCCAGCGCGATGACCGCGATCAGCAGCGGCAGGGCGGCCGATCGCAGCCGGGCGGTGTCGGCACGCAATGCGGTCCGCTCGGCGTCGAGCTGGGCCCCGACCTGGGCGTCAGCGGTGCGAAATTGTGCGAACACCGCGCTGGCTGAGCGGGTCTGCGCCGGACTCGGCAGCTTGGACGCGCTCGGATTGGCGATCGGATCGGCGTAGCCGACGAGCCAGCGCACCGCCAGGGCTCGTTCGGCCAGGATCGCCTTGTCCCAGGTATGCACGCCGATGTGGTTGAGATCGGCCTTGGCCGCATCCAGCTGGTGCAGGATCTGGGCCCGGGAGGCGGGATAGCCGCTGAGCAGGTTCTGGTTGCCGGTAACCAGGTAATTGTGGATGGCGGTGTCGACCTCGTACATCAAGGTCAAACTCTGGGCGTGCGCAGTGCTGGCGGGGGTGTAGCCGTCGGTCAGCCTCGTCGTCTGGCTGGTGGCGAAGCGAACTGCGACCAGCCCCGCGGCTCCGACCACGACCAGCAACAGCAGCAGGCCGAACACCAGCCGGCGCAGCCGGGAGGCGATGCCGCCGCGGCTGTCCGGGAGTGGCCGGTTCGAACGGACCGGCCGGACCGCATCAACCACTCGGCTGCCTGTCCAGGACGGCCAGGACCCGATCGAGCAGTTCCCGCGGTGAGAACGGCTTGATGATGTAGTCGGCGGCGCCGGAGGCGATTCCGGTCTCGACGTCGAACTCCTGGCTCCGGGCCGACATCAGGATCACCGGCACCGAGGCCAGGGCCGGGTCGGCTCGGACCTCGGTCAACAGCTCGATCCCGGAGATGCCCGGCATCATCACGTCGAACAAGGCCACGTCCGGTCGGGCTTCACGCAGCTCGGCCAGGGCGGCGGTGCCGTCCCCGAAGGCCCGGACCGCGAAGCCGGCGCCGGTGAGCTTGGCCGTGACGAGGGACCGGATGTCGCTGTCGTCCTCGGCGACCAGCACCACCCGGTTCCGTCCGACCTGCCCCTCGGCCATCACCGTTACCTTCCCCCGGTAGGTCTAAATCATTCCGTGTTCTGTGCTGCGTGCAAGTCCTGGGCCGGCGAGCGCGCCGCCAACCGGTAACGCAGTTGCAACTGCGCCGCCAGCCGGACCTCCGGATCGGTCAGGTCCATTCCGCACTGATCTCGGGCTCGCCGGACCCGGTATCGCACGGTAGTGGCGTGCAATCGGAATTCGTCGGCTATCCGGCTAACGTCGGAGCCCGTGTCGAGGTAACGCCACAGGGTGCGGGCCAGCTCGGGTTCGGTGGCGACCAGCCGGTCCAGCGCCGGGTCGAAGAAGTCCGCCTGTCGAGCAAGGCAATGCTGGGTCGTGTCGACGAGCAGCCGGTGACGTAGAGCGCCGAACGCGGCCACCCCGGCGGTGCTGACCGACAGCGCCAGCTCGGCCTGCCGGTAGGCCTGTCCGGCCTGGCCCGGATTGGCCACCGGCTCGCTGAGCCCGGCCCGCAGCCCGACCCCGGAAGCGCGCCCGGTCGCGGCCAGCGCTCGCTCCAGCCAGCCGACCGCCTCGGCCCGGTCGGTGAGGTTGGGCAGCAGGACGGCGATCCGGCCGGAAATCGGCTCGACCACGGCCTGCCGGCGCAGCGCGACGGCATGCACCCGGACGAGTTCGCCCAGCCGGGTCAGCAGCTGGTGGCGGGCCAGCAGGTCGCGGCCGGTCACCGCCTCGACCGGCTCGGGTTCGAGCAGGGCCAGCATGGCCGGCCGGCCGGCATCGCGGCCCAGGCCGGCCAGCGGCCCGGCGTGCCCAGAGCCGGCGGCGGGGCGCCCGGTCAGCAGTTCGGTCAGAGTCACCGGAGCCGGCGTGGCTACGGCCCGCCCGACCAGTTCGGCCGCGGTCAGCCGGGCCGCGCCGAGCAAGGCTTGCTGGGCCTGGGGATGAAAGTCCGTGCGGCCCTGCTGCACCCAGATCGTGGCCAGTTGCCGGCCGTCGACGAAGACGCCGACCGCCAGCCGCCGGCGCACCCCGCTGGCCGGGTGTTCGGCGATCTCCACGACCTCTTCGGTGCTGGCCAGCCGCTCGTAGACGCCCCATTCCCGCAACAGGGACAGGTATTCCTCCGGGCCGCTCCGGCCCAGGATGGACAGCCGTCGCAGCGCGTCGACCTCGTCGCTGGACCGGGAGTAGGCCAACACCCGGGCCGCGGTGTCCTCGATGGTGACCAGGCCGCCGGTCAGGCTGGCGATGGTCTGCGCCAGGTCCGCCAGCCGATCGACCGGGAGCGGCAGCCGGCTGGTCAGCTGGGCGTGCAGCTGCCGCCAGGTCACGCCCGGCGGCTTGGCCATGAGGTTGCGCTGGGCCGGCAGCGTGCACGCTTCGAGGAGAAGAACGCTGTCGGCGGGCAGCGTGGCGATCAGCTCGGCCGCATCCGCCTGCGACAAGCCGATCCCCAGAGCGATCTCGCCGGGCGGTACCGGCTGACCCGGCTCGGCGAGGCCCACTCGAGCTCCAGACGGTAGCGAGGCCAGGAAAGTGGCCAGCTCCTTGCTCGAATCCGAGGATGGCATACCGACCAGGTTATCGGTTGCGAGCAGGCCGCTTGACGCTGGCGGGCCTAGGCTGGGACTGGCCCCGGTCCGGATACCGGTCCACCGGGCGAGACCGACGCTGAGCTAGCCGCTGAGGAGAACCCACAATGGATGGCACCGCCCCGATTCCTGCCCCGCGCAACGAACCGGTCCTGAGCTACGCGCCCGGATCGCCGGAGCGGCAGCAGCTGCTGCAGCAACTGGCCGAGCAGCAGGCGAGCGAGCTCGAGCTGACCTGCACCATCGGCGGGCAGCAACGCCTCGGTGGCGGTGAGCGCGGGAGCGTGGTTCAGCCGCACCAGCATGCCCACGTGCTCGGGCATTACGCGAACGCGACCGAGCAGGATGCCCGGGATGCGGTGGCGGCGGCGCAGGCTGCGGCGCCGGCCTGGCAGGCGATGCCCTACGCCGACCGGGCCGCGATCTTCCTGCGGGCGGCCGATCTGCTGTCCGGGCCGTGGCGGGCCCGGTTGAATGCCGCCACGATGCTGGGCCAGTCCAAGACCGCGATCCAGGCCGAGATCGACTCGGCGTGCGAACTCATCGACTTCTGGCGTTACAACTGCTCCTTCGGGGCCAAGGTGCTGGCCGAGCAGCCGGTGTCCTCGGCCGGCGTGTGGAACCAGGTCGACCACCGGCCGCTGGAAGGGTTCGTCTACGCGATCACGCCGTTCAACTTCACCGCGATCGCGGCCAACCTGCCGACCGCGCCGGCGCTGATGGGCAACGTCGTCATCTGGAAGCCCTCCAACACCCAGCTGGTTGCGGCCTACTGGACGATGCGACTGCTCGAGGCCGCCGGACTGCCGCCGGGGGTCATCAACCTGCTGACCGGTGACGGCTTCGCGGTGTCGGACGTGCTGCTGACCCACCCCGATCTGGCCGGAATCCACTTCACCGGTTCGACCCGGACATTCCAGCACCTGTGGCGGACGGTGGGGGAGAACCTGTCCGGTTACCGGACCTATCCGCGACTGGTCGGCGAGACCGGCGGCAAGGACTTCGTGCTGGCCCACCCCTCGGCCGAGCTCGACGTGCTGCGGACGGCGCTGATCAAGGGCGCGTTCGAGTACCAGGGCCAGAAGTGCTCGGCCGCGTCCCGGGCGTATGTCCCGGCCTCGCTGTGGGAGAAGCTGGCCGACAGCCTGGCCGCCCAGACCGAGGCGCTGAGCATGGGCCCGGTCACCGACCTGACCAATTTCCTCGGTGCGGTGATCGACCGGCGCTCCTTCGACAAGCTGTCGGCGGTCCTCGACGCGGCCAAGAACGATCCGGCCCTGGAAATCGTCGCCGGCGGAACCGCCGATGACAGCGAGGGATTCTTCGTCCGGCCGACGATTCTCAAGGTCGCCGACCCTGGCCACGAGGTGCTGTCCACCGAGTACTTCGGCCCGCTGCTGTCGGTCTTCGTCTACGACGACTCCGAACCCGGAGCGTTCGAGAAGATCCTCGACGTGGTCGACGCGACCGGGCCGTACGGGCTCACCGGTTCGATCATCGCCACCGATCGGTCCGCCATCGTGCTGGCCAGCCAGCGGTTGCGCTTTGCGGCCGGCAACTTCTACATCAATGACAAGCCGACCGGAGCCGTGGTCGGCCAGCAGCCGTTCGGGGGCTCGCGGGCCTCGGGTACCAACGACAAGGCCGGCTCCGCACTGAACCTGCAGCGTTGGGTTTCGCCCCGCGCGATCAAGGAAAGCCTGGTCGGCCCGACCACGATCGAGTATCCGCACCAGTTGCCCGACGCGACGGGCACGGACCTCTGATGGCGCTGTTGCGGGAGCCGCTGCTGGCTGCAGCCCGCTCGCCCCGGCTGCGGTCGGTGGCCGAGAAGTCGCGGCTGACCCGGCCGGTGGTGCAGCGATTCGTGGCCGGCGGCGACGAGTCGGACGCGCTGCGGGTGACCGGCGCGTTGGTCGGCGATGGACTGCTGGCGACGCTGGATTACCTGGGTGAGGACACCACCTCGGCTGAGCAGGCCCGGCACACCGTGGCGGCCTACGTCTCGGTGCTGCAGGCGCTGGCCGGAGCCGGTTTGGCGACCTCGGCTGAAGTGTCGGTCAAGCTGTCGGCCATCGGCCAGTCGTTGCCGGCCGACGGCGAGCAGGTCGCGCTGGAGGGCGCCTGGGCGATCTGCGAGGCGGCGGCGGCAGCCGGCACCACGGTGACGATCGACATGGAGGATCACACCACGACCGATTCCACGTTGGCGATCGTGGCCAAGCTGCGGGCCGACTACCCGTGGGTCGGGGCGGTGCTGCAGGCCTATCTCAAACGGACCGAGGGTGATTGCCGGGACCTGGCCCAGGCGGGCTCTCGGATCCGGCTGTGCAAAGGTGCCTACGCCGAGCCTGAGTCGGTGGCGTTCCAGGGCGCTGCGGTCGATGAGTCCTATCGGCGCTGCCTGGGCGTGCTGTTCGCCGGAGACGGTTACCCGATGGTGGCCAGCCACGATCCGGCAATGATCGCCGCCGCCCGGTCGCTGATCGGCCAGCACGGGCGCGCCGCGGACAGCTACGAGTTCCAGATGCTTTACGGCATCCGGCCCGAGGAGCAGAAGGCTCTGGCCGGCGCCGGACACCGGATGCGGGTGTACGTGCCCTACGGCGACGAGTGGTACGGCTACTTCATGCGCCGGTTGGCCGAGCGCCCGGCGAATCTGACGTTCTTCCTGCGGTCATTGGCCTCCAGGAAGTAGCCTCTGCTGGCGTGACCCACGATCCGTACGGCCCGCGGCCGGCCGACGAGCCGCCCTATGGGCAACAACCGTACGGCCAGCCGGGTTACGGGCCACCGCTCCAACCGCCCTACGGCCAGCAACCCTACGGCCAGCCTGGATATGGCCAGCCGGGATACGAACAGGCGCGGTACGGGCAGCCGGGTTTCGGCCCGACGCCGGCCGGGCCGCCGCCGGGCTACCAGCCGCCACCGTTCGGCAGCCCGCCGCCCGGACCGTACCCCCCGGGCTATCCGGCCTACCCACCGCCGTCGAATACCAACGGGTTGGCCATTGCCTCGCTGGTCACCGGCTTGCTGGGTTTTCTCTGCTGCATTCCAGGCGTGGTCGGCATCGGGCTCGGCATCGCCGGGCTGAACCAGGCCAAGCGCACCGGGGTCGGCCGGGGCTTGTCCATCGCCGGCATCTGCTGCGGCGCGGGCTGGGTCGTGCTCGGCACGATCTGGCTGATCTTCAGCATTGCCGCCCGTAACAACTGATAGCCGCCCTCGGGTTCAGTCATAGACCCCTTCGAGCAACCACTGCCGGGCCGGGACGTCGTAGCAGACCAGGTAGGCGTGCCCGACCGCGTCCACCAGTTGCATCCGGACCAGCTGGCGAGCCGAGGCCGGATCCCACCAGCGCTCGTCGACCGGCCACGGGCCGGCCCACGCCGTGATCGGGCGGGCCGTGGTGGTCTCGCCGGGTTGTTGCAGCTGGGCCGGTGGGGCCGGCACCTGCCCGCGCTCGGTGACCAGGACGCTGCGCCCGGCCGCATCCAGCAACCGCACCGGTCGGGGTGGCTCGATCAGTACCGAAGGAGCCGGGGAGGGTAGCCGGCCGGGCCAGGGCTGATCCGCCCGTTCGGCCACTGCCGCATCGGGCTCGTCCCCCCACGGCACCAGCCGGGTTCGCTGGGCCGGGCCGCGGCCGCCGACCACCATCGGGGTCTGCACCGAGCCGGCCCCGAGCAGGGTCTGGACCCGGGCCAGTGCGCGGTGGGCCCGTTCGTCACCGGCGCCGTCACCGCCCCACAGCGCGCGCTGGTGGGCGCCGGTCGGGACCGTCTCGACCGGTTCCAGCCGCAGCATGCTCACCGGGCCGGACGGTGCATTGGGCTCGCCGGCCGACCGGTTGAGCCAACCTTCCAGCTGCCACCGGATCCGGTCGACCACGTCCACCGCGGTCAGCACCCCGGTGTGCCGCCAGCGCCGCACCGTCTCCTCGCCCCGATCGGTTGCGGCCACCAGTTCCAGGCAGGTGCAGGCCAGACCGGCCTCGGCCAGCGTGCTGATGAACCGCTCGGCACCGCCGCGGGCGCTGAAGGCAATGGTGTCGACCCGATCCACCGGTGGCTCGAGGTTGATCGTCACCGTGAACTCGGCCGGCGGTCGGCGCCCGGCGATCGGCCGTGAATCCAGGCCGCCGGACTGGCGATGGGCCCAGGCACCGACCGGGCCGAAGCGGGCCTGCACGTCGCCGGCCGGCAGCGCAGCGAACCCGCCCAGCGTGCGAATCCCGAGCCGTTTCAGCAGATCTACCAGCTCCGGCTGATCCAGGGTCGCTATCGGCAACTCGGCCAGGAACGCGGCCGACTCGCCGGCCGGCACGATGCACCCGCGCCGGGCCGCCTGCTCGGCGGCAAACGCGCCGTCGGCGACGCCGATCAACACCTGCCCGTCCGCGGCCGGCTCGGCGGCCAGCGCCCGGCTCAGCGCCTGCACGACCGCGTCCTCACCGCCGAAGTACTTCACCGGTCCGCGGATGCCGATCGCCGCCAGCCCCGGCCGGTCCAGTTCCACTCCGGGAGCGATGGACTCGATGGCGGCCAGGATCGGCTCGAACGCCCGGGCCTCGGCCGGCTGGTTGCGAGGCAGCAACACCAGTTCCGGGCACCGGCCTTGCGCCTCCCGGCGCCGCAGACCGCGGCGGATGCCGAGCTGTCGGGCCCGGTGCGAGCAGGCGATGACCCGGTTGCCGGTGATCACCGCGACCGGATCATCGGCGGAGAGCGTGGTTCCGGCCCGGGCGGTGGTGACCGGCCAATCCGGACACCAGATCGCCGCCATCCGGGGCGGCGCGTTCACAACCAGACCTCGGCCTGCCGGGGACGGGCCGAGCGGCCCTTGCCGGTGGCCGAGACCAGCAGCCGCCGCCGGGTCAACCGGCCGTAGCCGTCGCCGATCCCGGTCCAGTCCCCGTGCTCGGCCGACAGCGTCACCTCGACCGCGGGCCAGGACTGTGCTTGCTGCCCGAACAGCACCAGGACCGCGTCCTTGCTGCGGGTGCGGGCGGTCAGCCGGCGCGCTTCACCGTCGCTGACCGGGGACCGGGTGACCGTGCCGGTGCTGGTGCAGCCGGGCCGGGCCACCACCACGTCGACCGCGTCCAGCAACGCGCCGACCGCGGTGGTCCAGCTCGCCCCGGTCCAGCCGGCCGGCTCCGGCGCGCTGATCACCGCCAGCCGGCTCAGGTCGATACCGGCCTCGGCCGCGGCGTCGGCACTGATAGCGGGCAGGCCGACCAAGGAGATCCAGGCGCCGTGCCGGGAAGCCTGGCTGAGCAACAGCAGGAGCAACGACACCGAACTGGTGACGGTTATGGTGCTGCCGCGCCGGAGCCCGTCGGGGAAGAGCGGGGTCAGCCCCGGCGGGACCGGCAACGCTGGGCGGGCCCGGCGCGGCAGAGTCGAGATGGGCAGCGCCGGCTTGGCCCCGAGCTCGGCCCGCAGCGACGGCCGCCGCAACGGGGCCGGAAGCGGCTCGGCGAACGGGTCCGGCTCGGCCACCGCGTAAGCGCCGTCGCTGTCGTCGAACAGCTCCGCCGGATCCGGTTCGGCGGCAGAGGAATGAAAAGCGGCGGTCACTTACCCATGCTCGAACATGCGTTCGAATATGTCAATCGCGTGGTGGCCGGCAGTTCCCGCACCCGGCCGGCCGGGCTGAGCAGCACGGCGAAGCACGCGGTGCAGTGCACTCCGGCCAGCACCAGGATGGTGCTGCGGGGGCCGAGCGAGCCGCCGAGCCAGCCGGCGACCACGGCCGCCACCGGCATGGTGCCGAAGTTCAGCACCTGGCTGGACGTGGTGACCCGGGCCATCACTGCCGCCGGCACATAGCGCTGCCGCCACGCTCCGCGAAGGGCATTGCCGGCCACGATGGCGCCGTCCATCAGGAACAGGCCGATCGCGCTGAGCCAGAGCAGGCTGCGCTCGAGCGGCAGGCCGATCAGCAGCGCGCTCAGCCCGCCGACCAGGAGCAGTCCGGTCGAGGTACGCCCGCTGCCCCAGCGCGCGGACAACCGGCCGACCAGCAGGGCGCCGCCCAGGCCGCCAGCGCTGCCGAGGCAGTACATCAGGCCGACCGACTGTGCCGGTAGGTGCAGGTGGCGGGTCCAGTACAGCACCAGCAATGTGCTGAAGCCGGTCAACCCGAAGTTGGACAGCCCGCCGATCACGGTGAAGGCGCGCAAGATCCGATCGTGGGCGACAAATCTCAAGCCGATCCCGACCTGCGACCGTAGCGGTGGCCGGGACGCGGCGGCCGAAGGGCTTGTCGGTGGAACCCGGATCCGCCACAGGCAGCAGGCGGAAACGCAGTAGCTCAGCGCGTCGAAGCCGATCCCGACTGTGCTGCCGAACCGGGCCAGCAGGCCGGCCAACCCCGGACCGATGAGCTGGCTGGCCGAGTCGCTGCCGTTGAGCCGGGCATTGGCCTGCATCAGCTGGCTGTCGGCGACGACGAGCGGGATCAACTTGACGCAGGCCGGACGGAAGAAGACGGCCGACGTGCCGGTCAGGGCCGCCACGATCAGCAGCTGCCACAACGACAATGTGCCGAGTTCGTAGCTGATCGGAAGGCTGATCAGCGCAGCGGCGGCCAGCAGATCGGCGCCGATCATCACCCGGCGCGGCGGCTGCCGATCCACCCAGGCCCCGGCCGGCAACCCGATGACCAGCCACGGCAACCAGGTCGCCGCGGTCAGACCACCGAGCCAGGCCGGGGTGGCGTGCAGCTGAACAACCGCCAGCAATTGCAGCAGAACCGCCGACGTCGCGGTGCCGAGCAGGCTGACGCTCTCGCCGAACCACAATCGGGCGAAGGCACCAGGCGCGGGTTGTACGACTGGATCAGAAAGCCCAGGCCGGAATGCATCGATCATGTTCCTTCCCTTCGGAGCCACGCGGGCGCGGGCAGCAGCGGATCACCACGCGGCGCCGGCGGCGTCGGTGGACAGGGTGAGCTGGCCGATCGACCAGATGGTCAACGGCTGGCGGGAGCGGAGTTGGTTACGGCTCGGCCGGGAAGCCCCGGGCGAAGAAGAAGACGCTGTGTCGCTCGACGCCGTCCTCGGCGTGCTCGGTTCGGTGACGCCAGTCCTGCACGTAGGCCACCAGCCCGGTCATGAACTCGGTGGTCTCCTCAGGCGAAAGCTGGAGCCAACTCTGGTTGGCAAAGGCGCCGCGGTCGCTCTCGGCTGGCTCCTGTGACCGAGCCAGCCAGTCCCGGGCTCGTTCGAACTGCCTTTGCAGGGCTAGGGATTCCGCAGCGACGGCGGCGCTCACCGCCGAGGCGTCGTCGGCGAACTCGGTGCGGGACCAGCGGGTGCTCGGTGCGCTCAAGCGCCACCAGCGCTCGCGGCGGTCGCGGGCCAGTTCCGGCGCTTCGCTGACCAGGTCGACCTCGGCCAGCACCTTGAGGTGATGGCTCACGCTGCCGATGGCCAGATCCATCCGCTGGGCGATCACCGAGGCGGTCGACGGACCGGCCACCGCCAGGATGTCGATGATCCGGGACCGGTGCGGGTTGGCCAGCGTGGCCAGGGTCTTGGCATCGGAGAGGTCGCGTACCTGGTCGTCGGCCATGTCATCAAGGTACATATTCAAGAGCACTTGCACAAGAGTATTTGTGGAATGACTCTTGTGGGTATACCCCCTTCAGGGTTATAACCCTTGAGTAACCCCACGAAGAAGGGAACTCAATGCCCAAGATCAACGTGTACCTGCCCGACGAGCTGGCCAGTGCGGTGCGCGAGGCCGGCATCCCGATCTCGGCCGTGTGCCAGCGGGCCCTGGCTGATGCGGTGGCCGCAGCCGACGGCGGGGGATCGGCCCGTGCCGAACCGCCGCCGGCGGCCGCGGGCTGGCAGCCGAACCGATTCACCGACCGGGCCCGCAAGGTGGTCGACGGCGCGATCGAGGCTGCCGGCGGGTCGCAGGATCGGGCCAGGTCGGCCCACGTGCTCGGGGCCCTGGTCGGCCAGGGCAACAACCTGGCCCTGGCCATCATGCGCAGTCTGGACATCGAGCCCGAGGACGTGGTGTCAGAACTCAGGGCGACGGTGTCCAGCGCCCGGCAGGAGGGACAGCCGAACTCGGCGAATCTGATCGAGATCGGTGAGCGGGCCAGCGCGGAGGCGATCGAGCTCGGCAACAACTACATCGGTTGCGAGCATCTCTTGCTCGGCATCCTGGCCGGACCGGATGACGACCCGGCGGTACGCACGCTGACCACGATGGGACTGACCCGGGAAAAGACCCGCGACGCGGTGCGCGTGGCTCTCGGCGGCTATACCTACGCTCAGGGCAACCTGAGCCTGGCCGGGCTGAGCGCGCCGGTGCGCTCGATCCTGGAGGAGATCCGGCAACGACTGGGTCGGCTGGAGGGCAACTGACGGCCCGGGCGGCGACCACCCTGACGGCCCGCCCCGCCGGTCAGCTCAGGCCGGGCGGGCGACCTTGTCGTCGTCCTCACCGGCGCCGGTCTCAGCCCCGGACACCGGCCGTAGCGGCTCTCGGGGGGCAGCGTCATCGTCCTCGTCGTCATCGGGCAAGCCGGCGGCCACCCGATCCGGGTGCAGGAACACGAAGCGCTTGTAAGCCCAGAACCGGAAAACCGTGCCGAGCGCGATGGTGAACAAGTTCACCACGTTGAGCACGAACCGGTCGTCGGCGTAGCCGAACGGGTGGCTGAAGATCCACAGGATGACCAGCGAGGCGATCAGCGCAATCAGATTGATCACGAAGAAGAAGCCCGCCTCGCGGCCGAGCTTGGTCCGGGCCCGGTGCGAGAACGACAGGTAGCGGTTGCCGACGTAGGTGACCACGGTGGCCGCGGTGGTGGAAATGGCCTTGCCGACGACCGGCGAACCGGTCAGATGCCAGAAGACGTTGAACAGGCCGATGTCGACGACGAAGCCGACGGCGCCGACGACGCCGAATGCGGTGATCTCCTTGACCAGGATGCGCCAGGAGCCACGAATGTGTTCGACCAGTGAAGAAGACATTGCCACCGATTGTACGGGCAGCGGCGTGGAGCTACGGCCAGCCCGACGGTTGATTTGGTGGGCCTTGTCGCTATTCGGCCGGCCGGCGCGGCGGCCACGGGATGAATCCCGAGGTGCGCTGCATGTACTCCCGATAGCCCGGCCGCTTGGACATCGACCGTTCCAGGACCCGCTTCCCGGACCCGAAGGCCAACAGGTAGATCATGATGGCCGGGGAGAAGGCGGTCAGCACACCCGGCCATCGCTCAGCGGCTACACAGAAGATTCCCAGCCAGATGCACGCGTCGCCGAAGTAGTTCGGATGCCGGGTGTAGCGCCAGAGCCCGCGATCCATCACCTGGGGTAAAGACCGGCCAGCCGCTTTGTCGGCCTTGTAACGCTCCATCTGCGCGTCCCCGACCGCCTCGAAGATCAGCCCGAGCAGCCAGACCGCCACGCCGAGATAGGCCAGAACGGTCAAGCCGCCCGGCTCGAGCAGGGCGGCCAGGATCGGCGCCGACACCAGCAAGGCCAGCAGGCCCTGCAGGCCGTAGATCAGCAGCACCGTCTCGAACTGGCCCCGGTTCTTCAACAACTCGGCGTAGCGCGGGTCCTCGCCCTTGCCCACGCTCCGGCGCCCGATGTGCACGGCAAGTCGCAGCCCCCAGATCAAGGTCATGACCAGGACCAGGACCCGGCGGGCTACGTCGCCGTGGTCGGTCGACACGGCGAACGCGGCGACCGCGGCCGCGCAGTAAAGCAGACCCCAGGCGGTGTCGATCACGCTGTGCCGGCCGGCAATCCGGCTGGCCAGATAGGTCCCCAGCAGCAACACCAGGATCGCCGCCGCCGCGGCGGGCAGCACATAGCTGAGCGCCGACCAGGGAAAGCCGCCTGATGCGGATGCTGCGGCGTCGACCATTCAGCTACTGAACCACACCTCGGTGATGCCAGTCCGGACCGGGCGGCAGTCCCGATCCGCCACGGTCATCCGGGCGCACGGCCAGAATCTGGTCCACGCCCATCCGTGCCTCGGCGAAGCTCAAGCCGCCACCGACGAGGTAGAGCCGCCAGACCCGGGCCACCTCCTCACCGACCATGGCCACCGCGTCGCCGTAGTGGGCCTCGAAGGTCTCCAGCCAGTCCTCGACGGTCCGCACGTAGTGCTCGCGCAGGGCCTGAACCTCGCGGATCTCGAAGCCGGCCCGTTCCAGGAAGCCCAGCGTCTGGCTCAGCGGCCGCATGTGCATGTCGGGGGCGATGTAGTTCTCGATGAAGGCCCCGCCGCCGGGCGCGGTGCCGGCGTGGCGTGACATCTGTTGCAGCAGCAGGCGACCCTGCGGCTTCAGGTGGCGGTGCAGGACGGCGGCATAGCTCGGATAGTTGTCCTGCCCGACGTGCTCGCCCATCTCGATCGAGGCGACGGCGTCGAAGGCGCCCTCGGCAACCTCCCGGTAATCCTGGACCCGGACCTCGACCCGGTCGCCCAGGTTGCGCTCGGCAATCTGCTTGCTGATGAACTCGTGTTGCTGACCCGAGATCGTCACTCCGAGCACCTGCGCGCCGTAGTGCTCGGCAGCGTGCAGCGACAGCGATCCCCAGCCACAGCCCACGTCGAGCAGTCGGCGGCCCGGCCCGAGCTCGAGTTTGCGGCAGATCAGGTCGAGCTTGGCCCGCTGGGCTGCGGCCAGGTCGAGTCCGGACGGCTCGTAATAGGCGCAGGAGTAGGCCATCGACTCGTCCAGGAGCAGGCCGTAGAACTCGTTGGAGAGGTCGTAGTGATGGGCGATCGCGGCCCGGTCCCGAGCCCGGGTGTGCAGGCCGCCGGAGAGCCGGGCCTGGCTGGCCGGCGCGGCCGGCCGGCGACCGAGCGCGCCCAGCCGTAGCGCCAGCCCGGCCGCGGCCAGCTTCTGCCGGGCGGTCAACCGGACCGGCCCGGCGCCGGTGGCCCGGGCCCGCTGCCAGACCAGTTGCAGCCCCCGCGCCAGTTCGGCCGCACCGCCGGGGACGTCGACCTCGCCGGTTATGTAGGCCTGCGCAATGCCCAGTTCGTCCGGCTGCCACAGCAGCCGGCGCAACGCCCGGCGGCTGCGCACGTGCAGGACCGGGCCATCGGCCGGACCGGTCTCGCTGCCGTCCCAGGCTCGGATCCGGATCGGCAGCGGGCCGGTCACCGGTTCCAGCAGCGCCGCCAGCTTCGTCGCCACGCTCATGTCAGGCTGCTTTCGTCAGGCCGAACTGGATCACGTCGAGGTACCGGGACCGGAAGCCCGCCTCGGAGTAGGCCAGATACAGCGTCCACATCCGGCGGAAGACCACATCGAACTCGGGAGCCAGCGCGGCTACCCGGTCGGCATTGGTTTCGAACACCTCGCGCCAGCGACGCAGGGTCTCGGCATAGTGCAGGCCGAACGCGAGTTCCGATGCCACGCTCAGCCCCGCGTCGTCGCACGATTCGCGGACCGACCGGACCGAGGGCAGCTCGCCCCCGGGGAAGATGTACTTCACGATCCAGGTGTAGGTGTCACGGCTGGCCAGCATCCGATCGTGCGGCATGGTGATGGCTTGCAGCCCGGCCCGGCCGCCCGGCCGCAACAGCCGGTGAATGCTGCCGAAATACTCCGGCCAGTGCTGGGCTCCCACCGCCTCGATCATCTCGACGCTGACCACGGAGTCGAATTGCCCGCGCAACTCACGGTAATCCTGCAGCCGGACCTCGATCTGGCCGGTCAGGCCGGCTTCGGCGATGCGCTTGGTCGCCAGTTCGGCCTGCTCGGTGGAGATCGTGACCGTGGTGACCTGGGCTCCCCGCCGGGCGGCGCGGATGGCCAGCTCGCCCCAGCCGGTCCCGATCTCAGCCAGCCGAGTGCCGTCACCGACGCCGGCCACGTCCAGCAAGCGATCGATCTTGCGGTGCTGCGCGTGGTGCAATTCCTCCACGCTGGCCGCCGGGTCGGCCTCGAACAGGGCCGAGGAGTAGGTCAGGGACGGATCGAGGAAGAGCTGGAAGAGCTCGTTGGACAGGTCGTAGTGAGCCTGGATGTTCTTGCGTGCCCCGGAGACCGTGTTGTCCTGCCAGCTCGGGCGGGCCCGCAGCACCGCCCGGCGTAACCGTTGCAGCGACGGCGGGATCAGCGTGGCCATTCGGTTGGCCATGACGGTCAGCACCCCGGCCAGGTCAGGGGAGTCCCACTCGCCGGCCATGAACGACTCGCCGAATCCGATCAGTCCGCTGTCGGCCAGCCGGCGGTAGAAGTGGTCCGGCCGGTGCAGGCGCAGGATGGGTGAGTCCGGCCCGCCGGCCCCAGACCGGCCGCCCGGCGTGAGTACGCGCAGCGGCAGGGTGCGAAAGGCGTGCTCGGCCAGCCCGGCGGCAATCCGGGCCCGCAGCCGGTTGTCCGGCACGGCGGCGACATCGGGCCAGCGCGTGGCATCGATGTCACTGGCTTGCGGGCGGGCGATGGTCGTCTCGGTCATCGTGTCTCACTCAACTGGTGAACGGGCCCAGGCGCTGGCTGATGGGCCGGTGGCTCCGGCGCACTGTTGCGCGGAAAGGGTCGCAAGCCCTTCATGAACAAAATGATTCCGTGTCGCTTGATGCCGAACATGACGGCTCGGGTGGCCAGCGGGGTGCGCAGGGCGGACCACAGCCGGGCCGGCGCGGCCACCCGCTCGCCCCGCAGCACGGCCGAGAACGGCCGTTGTCCAGCGCGGTGCAGCGTGACCGACGCGGTGAGTTCGGCCCCCGGCTCGGGCAAGGTCAGTTGATACCTGCCGTCGACCGGGTAGAACGGCGAGACGTAGAACTTCTTGGCCACCTCGCCCCGGCCGCGGTCATCGGCCGGCACCAGGTAGGTGTGCCGGCCGCCGTAGGTGTTGCGCACCTCGGCCACTGTGTAGTCGAGCCGGCCGTCGCGGCCGTAGCAGTAGAAGATCGACAATGGGTTGAAGACGTAGCCGAGCACCCGCGGATTGGCCAGCATCAGGATTCGGTGCGGGGCCGAGCGGCCGTGTTCGGCCAGGAAGACGTCGACGTTCTTGCGCAGGCTGCAGTGCGGATCCCCGAGGTGATCGGCCGCCCGGAACCCGGCCAGCCAGCGCAGGCCGCGCGGCAACTTCGGTACCTGGTCGAGATCGACCAGCCAACTCGTGCTGCGCTGGGTCAAGCCGTACTCGATCGGGTCACGTCGCCGGTGGCTGATCCGGACCCGGTAGCGCGCGGGCGTCAGGGGAGTCGGTGTCACCACTGCACCCCGAGACTGGCGGCGGCGGCCACGCCGGCCCGGCAGCCGTCCTCGTGGAATCCCCAGCCGTGATAGGCGCCGGCGAAGGCCAGCGTGCCGTCGTTGAGGGCCGGCAGCGCCGCCTGGGCCGCCACCGACTCGGGAGTGAAGATCGGGTGCTCGTACACCATCTCGTCCACGACCGTATCGCGTGCGACGCGCTCGCCCGGGTTGAGGGTCACCAGGTAGCGCGTGCTCGAGCTCAGCCGTTGCAGCCGGTTCATGTCGTAGCTGACGTGCACCTGCTCGGCTCCAGCCGTGCAGCTCGGCAGCTGGTAGTTCCAGGAGGCCCGGGCTCGGGGCGCCCGGGGGAGGACCGAGGGGTCGGTGTGCAACACCGTCGGGTTTACCGAGTACTGGAAGGCGCCGAGCGTGGACCACTCGGCTGGCGTCGGCTCGGCCAGCAGTCGCAGGGCTTGGTCGGGATGGG
>Ga0187809_10000226_pt1 | contig 34824 bp, 36 predicted proteins | sample NC_wetland_sal_i_8_FD_132415 | JGI IMG/M metagenome (GOLD analysis project Ga0187809, IMG submission 132415) | Wetland sediment microbial communities from Neuse River Estuary, North Carolina, USA - ASW_4 | ecosystem: Environmental > Aquatic > Freshwater > Wetlands > Sediment | place: USA: North... | reverse complement strand
GTCACGATGGAGAAGTCCAGCTACGCCGCGGTGCCGCACAAGTACGAGGCCGGCACGCCGCCGATCGCCGAGGCGGTGATGCTCGGCGCGGCCGTCGACTATCTGACCGGCGTCGGGATGGACGCCATCGCCAACCACGAGCAGGCGATCACCGCTTACGCGCTGGCCAGGCTGGCGCGGGTCGACGGCGTCCGGATTCTGGGGCCAGCCGAGGCGGTCGACCGCGGCGGCGCCATCTCGTTCACCCTCGACGATGTGCATCCGCACGACGTCGCGCAGGTGCTCGACTCCGAAGGCGTCGCGGTGCGGGCCGGTCACCACTGCGGGCGGCCGATCCACCAGCGATTCGGCGTCAGCGCGTCGACGCGCGCGTCGTCCTACCTGTACACCACCCCGGCCGAAATCGACGCGCTGATCGCGGGTCTCGAGCAAGCGAAGGCATTCTTCGGAGGTCCTCCGTCCCATGCAGCTTGAGTCGATGTACCAGGAGATCATCCTGGATCACTACCGAAACCCACATCACAAAGGGCTCCGGGCGCCGTTCGACGCCGAGGTGCACCACGTCAACCCCACCTGCGGCGACGAAATCACCTTGCGGGTGAAGCTCGACGGCGACAAGGTCACCGACGTGAGTTACGACAGCGCGGGCTGCTCGATCTCGCAGGCTAGCGCGTCGGTGCTGACCGACCTGGTGATCGGGCACACCGTCGCCGACGGATTCGCCGCGCACGACGAGTTTCTCGCGCTGATGCAGAGCAAAGGCGCCGCGGCGCCCGACGAAGACGTGCTCGAGGACGCCGTCGCGTTCGCCGGCGTCTCGAAGTACCCGGCGCGAGTGAAATGCGCGCTGCTGTCGTGGATGGCGTGGAAGGACGCCGTCGCGCAGGCGCTTGGAGCCCAACCGGCGGCGTCGTCCGACGGCGCCCCGATCCCGGAGGGAACACCGCAATGACCGCCAGCCTCGAAGACGTCAAAGAGGCGCTGTACGACGTCGTCGACCCCGAGTTGGGCATCAACGTCGTCGACCTCGGCCTCATCTACAACCTCGTCGTCGATGACGACAACACGGCGGTCATCGACATGACGCTCACCTCCGCGGCCTGCCCGTTGCAGGACGTCATCGAGGATCAGACCCGGAGCGCGCTCGACGGCCTGGTGAAGGACTTCCGCATCAACTGGGTGTGGATGCCGCCGTGGGGCCCCGAGAAGATCACCGACGACGGCCGCGAGCAACTGCGCGCGATCGGCTTCAACGTCTAGCCTGCTGCAGCACCGTCACCCCGCCTGCCGGGTTGATCACGTTAACGTGGTCAACCTGCCCCTCGCTGGGCGAGCTGGCCCCGCGTCGGGCCGGTTAGCCGTGCGAAGCACACCGACCCAGAGAAAGGCCTAGCCGTGATCACCGCGACCGACGTTGAGATACACGTCGGCTCACGCGTGCTTCTGGAGCGGGTCAGCTTTCGCATCGCGGCCGGTGACCGGGTCGGCCTGGTCGGCCGCAACGGCGCCGGCAAGACCACGCTCACCAAGGTGCTCGCCGGCGAGGCGTTGCCCGCTCACGGCGCCATCACCCGCACCGGCGAGGTCGGCTACCTCCCGCAAGACCCGCGCACCGGTGACCTCGACGTCCTCGCCCGAGACCGCATCCTGTCGGCGCGCGGGCTCGACGTCGTCATGCAGGAGATGCGCGACGCCGAAGCGAAAATGGCGAGCGCGGACGACGCGACGCGCGACGCCGCGGTTCGCCGTTATGGCCGGGTCGAGGACCGTTTTCACGTGCTGGGCGGCTACGCCGCCGAGTCGCAGGCCGCGTCGATCGCCGCCAGTCTCGGCCTTCCCGACCGGGTGATGAGCCAACCGTTGCGCACCTTGTCGGGCGGCCAACGCCGCCGCGTCGAGCTCGCGCGCATTCTCTTCTCGGACGCCGAAACGCTGCTGCTCGACGAGCCGACCAACCACCTCGACGCGGATTCCATCGTGTGGCTAAGGGAATTCCTGCGTTCGCACAAGGGCGGCCTGGTGGTCATCAGCCACGACGTCGGGCTGCTTGAGGCCACGGTCAACCGGGTGCTGCATCTCGACGCCACCCGCGCCGTGATGGACGTCTACAACGTCGGCTGGAAGACCTATCTCGAGCAGCGCGAGGCCGACGAGCGGCGGCGCAAACGTGAGCGCGCCAACGCCGAGCGCAAGGCCAGCACGTTGCAGGCCCAGGCCGACCGCATGCGGTACAAGGCGACGAAGGCGACCGCCGCGCAGAACATGGAGAAGCGCGCGCAGAAACTGCTCGCGGGCCTTGAAGACGTGCGAAAGCACGACCGGGTCGCGAAGCTGCGGTTCCCAGATCCCGCGCCGTGCGGCAAGGTGCCGTTGACGGCGTCCGGCTTGTCGAAGTCGTACGGGTCGCTCGAGGTGTTCACCGACGTCGACCTCGCCATCGACAAGGGCAGCCGGGTCGTCGTGCTCGGACTTAACGGCGCCGGCAAGACCACCTTGCTGAAAACCCTTGCCGGCGTGGAAGAACCTGACACCGGCGAGGTGACACCAGGGCACGGCCTGAAGCTCGGCTATTACGCGCAGGAGCATGAGACGCTCGATCCGGAGGCGACCGTTCTCGACACCATGCGCACATCTGCGCCCACGATGTCGGACGTCGATCTGCGCCGCGTGCTCGGCAGCTTCTTGTTCTCCGGCGAAACCGTGGAGCAGCAGACGAAGACCTTGTCGGGTGGTGAGAAGACCCGGTTGGCGCTCGCCCGGCTGGTGGTCTCAAGCGCCAACGTGTTGCTGCTTGACGAGCCGACCAACAACCTCGACCCTGCAAGTCGCGAAGAAGTGCTGGCCGCGCTGAGGAATTACAAGGGCGCGATCGTGCTAGTCACCCACGACGAAGGCGCGGTCGACGCCTTGTCGCCAGAGCGGGTGCTCCTGCTACCGGACGGCGTTGAAGACCTCTGGAGCGACGAGCTGGTCGACCTAGTCGCTCTCGCTTAGCACCGCTGCTGCTTCGACGGGTTCGGGCGGCACGGCGCGACGTGCGTCATAGCGAAGGAAAGCCGGCACCGCGGCCACCAGGATCGCGAGCCCGGCGAGGCAGGCGACGCCGCCCGCCATCACCGACGCCTGCGGCGAGATCACCGATCCCACCGCGCCGGCGCGGATGTCGCCGAGCCGGGTGCCGCCCGTGACCACGACGGAGTAGACGCCTTGCAGCCGGCCCTGCATCGAATTGGGTGTCGCGACCTGCAGCATCGTCGACCGGTAGACGGCGCTCACCGTGTCGGCGGCCCCAGCCAGCGCGAGCATCAACAACGCCAACCACAACGACGACGTCCACCCGAACGCGATGACCGCCACCGCCCAGATCGCGATGGAGACGGTGATACCGACGCCTTGCCGATGCACCCGTGATATCAAGCCGCCCACGACGGTCACCAGGATCGCGCCGACGCCTGGCGCGGCGTAGAGAAAGCCGGCGGTGTGCGCGCCGCCGCCAAACCTGTGCTCGGCCAATGCGGGAAAAAGCGCGCGCGGCGAGCTGAAGAGCATCGCGTCGATGTCGACGAGAAACGTCATCAAGATGACCGGACGCACGGACAAGAACCGCAGGCCCTCGGCGACGGCGCGCATTGACGAGGTTTTCGCGGTTTTCTCCGGCGGCATCCGCGGCAACCGCACCGCCGCGTAGAACGCGGCGACGAACGTGACGACGTCGACCGCGTACGCCGCGCCGAACCCGCCGGCGCTGACGGTGACGCCGGCGACCAACGGCCCGAGGATGACGGCGAGCTGAAAACTCCCGTAAATCAGGGTGTTTGCGGCGGCGAGCCGCCGTCGTCCGACCAACAACGGAACGATGGCGCCGCGCGTTGGAGTGCCCACGGCGGCGAATCCGGATTGGATGACCACGCAGAGGTACAGCAGCCAGAGCTGGTTGAGGTGTGCCGCGGCCTGCGCCAACAGCACGACACTCATCACCATCGTCGCGGTGGAGGTGAGGATCAACAGTTTGCGGCGGTCGACGGAGTCGGCGATCGCCCCGCCGTACAGTCCGAAGACGAGCAGCGGCACGAACGACGCGAATCCGATGAGGCCGACGTCCAACGACGACTTGGTGATCGCGTAGACCTGCAGGGGCACCGCCACCTGGGTGACCTGCGCGCCGATCATCGAGACCGCTTGCCCGGCCCACAACCGGCGGAACGCCGGTGACTCGCGCAGGGGAGTGATGTCGGACGCCGCCGCGCGCACCAACCGGGCCAGCCGCGGCATCGAAGCTGCCCTCCCGGTACTCCGCGTATGGACGCCCCAAACCGTATCCAATCGGCGAGCGGCCGCCGGCGGCAGCCCGGGCCGGCATAACCGGGTGGGGATGATCACCTCACCTTCTGATGATGATCGAGTGGGTGGGTGGCCGACTGGGCAGTCATGAGTGATCATGGGTTTGTAGGACTCCCGACAGCCGAGCAAGAAAGGGAGACGCCGTGGCCGACACTCTCAAGAAGGGCAGCCGCGTTACGGGGGGCGAGCGCGACCGGCTCGCCGCCGAACTGCGCAGGAAGTACGACAGTGGCGCGAGCATCCGCACGCTGGCCGACTCAACCGGTAGGTCGTACGGGTTCGTGCACCGGATCCTCACCGAGTCGGGGGCGACCCTTCGCGGCCGCGGTGGGGCCACCCGAGGGCGCGCGCGGCAGGCGCAACAGCACCAGCCCCCACAGTCACCAGAGCAACCGGTACAGCCGCCGGTGGCGCCGTAGCTCAGTCGCTAGGGTCGCCTCGTGCCAAGCGAACGCGACCCCATCGGCGCCCCGGTCGAGTCGATCGACCTGTCGCCCGACGACGGCTGGGTCGAGTTTGCGGATCGGCTGCGCGCGCTCACCGGCGACGTGCGGGTTGTCGTCGTGCGCGTGCCAAGCGACCGGTCAGGCCGTGCCGCATCGGACGACGCGGCTGCGCCGGACCAGCTCGAGGCGCGCGCCCAGGCACTGGAGCGGCTGGCTTCGCCCGACGTGATCTTTGTCGCGATCGCCGGCGGTCGGTGCGAGGGCGCCGGCCTGGCGATCGCGCTTGGCTGCGACCTGCGGCTCGCCGACGCAGCCGCGGAGTTCGCGTTCTCCTCGCCGGAGCTCTTCGGCGTCCTCAGGCGGCTGGCCGGGGCGGTCGGCCAGACCCGGGCACTGGAGTTGTGCCTGACCGGCCGCCGAATGCCAGCGGCGGAAGCCGCGGCTTGCGGGCTGGTCAATCTCGTGGTGGGCGGCGGTCAGGTCGTCGACGCTGTCGACGACCTGACCGCCGCGCTGCTTGCCACCCCGCGCGAGCTCGCGACCGAGCTCAAGCGCGCGCTGCTCGCCACGTCGTCCGGACACCCTGGGGCAACCAAAATCTCGCTGAGCGAGGAACTCGCGGCGATTGTCCGGCTGACGGGCGATGATGGGGGTGGTCGGGAAGGGTGAGCGCTCCGTTGGCGTTGTGCCCGCCGGGTTTGGCTGAGTTGCGCGCAGACGTGTTGCCTGGAGACGGAGTGAGTGGCCGATGAGCATGGGTGGCATGGGCGGCATGGGCAACTGGCACGCCATCCGCTCGTTCACCCAAGACCGCTCGGTCGCCAAGCAGAAGCTGGCTCCGGGCACGATCAAGCGGATCATCCGCTTCGCGAGTCCGTACCGGCTGTTGATCACCACACTGCTGATCCTGCTCGCGCTCGACGCCGCCCTTGGCACGGTGACCCCGCTGCTGGTGCGCGAAGTTCTGAACAAGGGCATCGGGCAGCACCGGCCGCACCTCGTCATCGTGCTCGCGGTGGTGATGGCCGTGATCGCCCTGTTCGATTCCGGTCTGGCACTGGTCGAGCGCTACTTCTCCTCGCGGATCGGCGAGGGCCTGATCTTCGACATGCGCGCGAAGGTGTTTGCGCACATTCAGCGCATGCCCGTGGCGTTTTTCACCCGCACCCAAACCGGCGCGCTGATCAGTCGCCTGAACAACGACGTGCTCGGCGCCCAGCAAGCGTTCACCAGCACGCTGTCGAGTGTCGTGAGCAACCTCCTCGGCGTCACGTTCACACTCGCCGTGATGTTCAAGCTGTCGTGGCAGATCACGCTGGTCTCGCTGGCCCTGCTGCCACTGTTCGTGCTTCCCGCCCGGTGGTTCGGGCGAAAACTCCAGAGCATCACGCGCGAGAGCTACAACCTCAACGCCGCGATGAACAACACGATGAACGAGCGGTTCAACGTGGCGGGCGCGATGCTCGTCAAGCTGTTCGGCCGTCCTCATGAGGAAGACGACGCGTTTCGGGCCAAGGCCGGCCGCGTTCGCGACATCGGCGTCACCCAGTCCATGTACGGCGGAGTGTTCTTCGTCTCGTTGATGCTGGTGGCGACGCTCGGAGCGGCGCTCGTCTACGGCTGGGGCGGCTGGCTCGCCGCGTCACGCCAGCTCGACGTCGGAACCGTGGTGGCGCTGGGCGCCTATCTCACGAGGCTGTACGGCCCGCTCACCGCGCTGTCCAACGTCAACGTCTCGATCATGACCGCGCTCGTCTCGTTTGAGCGCGTCTTCGAGGTGCTCGACCTGCCGCCGATGATCGCCGACGCGCCCGACGCCGTTGACCTGCCCGAGCGGGCCAACACGATCGAGTTCGACCACGTGCGGTTCCGCTATCCCGCGGCTGCGGACGTGTCGCTGGCGTCGCTTGAGTCGGTGGCGACGCTTGAGACGACGCCGAGCGTCGAGGTGCTGCACGATGTCTCGTTCACGGCGGCGCCGGGCGAGTTGGTCGCGCTGGTCGGCCCTTCTGGGGCGGGCAAGACCACGATCTCCTCGCTGGTGTCGCGGATGTACGACGTCACCGGGGGAGCGGTGCGCATCGGTGGGCTCGATGTGCGCGGCGCGACACTTTCGTCGCTGCGATCTACCGTCGGCGTTGTCACCCAGGACAGCCACATGTTCCACGACACGATCCGCGCCAACCTGGCGTACGCCCGGCCCGACGCCACCGAGGAAGACCTCGTGGAGGCGTGCAAGGCGGCGCAAATCTGGGAGCTGGTGTCGTCGCTGACCGACGGTCTCGACACCTTGGTCGGCGAGCGTGGTTACCGGCTGTCCGGCGGCGAGAAGCAACGGCTCGCGATCGCCCGGCTGCTGCTGAAGGCGCCGAGCATCGTGGTGCTCGACGAGGCCACCGCGCACCTCGACTCCGAGTCGGAGGTGGCGGTGCAGAAGGCGTTGAAGACGGCCCTGGCCGGCCGCACCTCGCTGGTGATCGCGCACCGGCTGTCGACGATCCGCGACGCCGACCAGATCCTGGTCATCGACGACGGCATCGCGGTCGAGCGCGGCACACACGACGACCTGCTGGCCGCTGGCGGCCTTTACGCCGAGCTGTACCGCACCCAGTTCGAGAAGTCGCCGCAGACCGCTGAGGAGATCGCCGACCTCGCGCTGTAGCCGAGCCGGTAGCTGAGCCGCGATCGACCACTCCGCCGAGGCGGCAGCGTGCCGGTTAGAACCCGTCCCTGCGGACGGTCGACTCGACCAGGTCGAGCACCGCGTCGAGGTCGTCGTCCGAGACTCCCATTGCCCGATGGAGCACCAAGCCGTCAAGCACCAGCTCCAAGAACGCCGCGATCGTCTCGACCGGCACGTCCGTGCGCAGGGTCCCTCGTTCGACGCCGCGACGCAGCCGGTCACGGGCCGCGTCGCTGATCGTCTTCGACCGCAGCGCCCACCGCTCCCGGAAATCAGGGTCGGTGCGCAGCCGCCGCGACAACTCGAGCTGCACACCGAGCCAGCCGGCGTCGCGGTTCTTCAGGTCGCGCATCAACTCCACCAGGCCGTGCTTGGCGACGACCTCGGACATCTCCGCCGCGTCGTCCTCGGCGACCGCGAAGAACAGCGACTCCTTGTCGCGGAAGTGGTGGAAGATGGCGCCGCGGGACAGCCCGATCTCCTGCTCGAGCCGGCGAACGGTGGCGCCTTCATAACCATCACGCGCGAAACAGCGTCGCGCGCCGTCGAGAATCGCGCGGCGGCGGGCCTGCAGGTTGTCGACGGTCAGGCGTGGCACACGTCGAGATTACCCAGCCGTGATCTTCTCCGAGCGCCCTCGGGCCCGGTGGTGCGCCGGACCGCTGGACCCTGACAGGTTGTTCGCGGTGTTGACCACGCCGATGTGGCTGTAGGCCTGAGGCACGTTGCCGATCAGCCGCCGGGCTGACACGTCGTATTCCTCGCTCAGCAACCCGACGTCGTTGCGCAGCGCCAGGATTCGCTCGTAGATCTCGCGCGCCTCGTCGGTGAGGCCGGCGAGGCAGAGCGCGTCAGCAAGCCAGAACGTGCACACCAGGAAGGTCGCCTCCTCGCCTGACAGCCCGTCGACCGACGTCGCGTCGTCCTGTGTGAGGTAGCGCCTGATGAAGCCGTCATGCTGCAACTCCCGCTGCACCGCCTCGATCGTGCCGACCACCCGGGGGTCGTCGCCGGGCAAGAACCCGACGGACGGTATGAGCAGCAACGCGGCGTCGATGTTCGACGAGCCATACGCCTGCACGAAGGTGTTGCGGTCGGCGTCGAAGCCGTGGTCGAGCACATCCGATCGGATGGCGTCGCGGGTCGCCTTCCACTTGTCGATCGGGCCGGCAAGTCCCCACTGCTCCACACCGCGGATCGCCCGGTCGACCGCGACCCAGCACATCACCTTGGAGTGGGTGAAGTGCTGGCGGTCGCCGCGAATCTCCCAGATGCCGTTGTCGGGGTCGCTCCAATGCCCTTCCAGGTAGTCCATGATGATCTGCTGGAACGACCAGGCGTCTTCGTCGACCGACAGCCCGGCCGCGCGCGACAGCTCAAGCGCGTCCATCACTTCGCCGTAGACGTCCAGTTGCAGCTGCTCGCTGGCCGCGTTGCCGACGCGTACCGGTTGCGAACCCGCGTATCCGGCGAGCCAGGGCAACTCGTATTCGACGAGGCGTCGGCTGCCGTCCAGCCCGTACATGATTTGCATGTCTTTCGGGTCGCCCGCGACCGCGCGCACCAGCCACTCGCGCCACGCCTTCGCCTCGTCGTGGTAACCGCTGCTCAGCATGGCGTGCAGCGTCATCGTCGCGTCGCGCAGCCAGCAGTAGCGGTAGTCCCAATTGCGATTTCCGCCGAGCTGCTCGGGTAGTGACGTGGTCGCCGCCGCGGCGATGCCGCCGGTCGGTCGATAGGTCAGCGCTTTCAGGGTGATGAGTGACCGGCTGACGGCGTCGGCGTAGCGGCCGTCGAACTTCGCCGTGGAGATCCAGCGCCGCCAGAACTCGGTGGTCTGGTCGAGCGCCTTCAGCGGATCGATCGCGCGGGGCTTCGGCTTGTGCGACGCGCTCCAGGTCAACGCGAACGCGACCCGGTCGCCCGCCGCCACGGTGAACTCCGACACCGTGGTCTTGTCGACGCCGCGCGCCTCCACCGGAGAACGCAGCCAGAGCGCGTCTGGCCCGGCGATCGCGCACAGCTCGCCCTCGACCTGCCGCACCCACGGAACGATGTGCCCGTAGTCGAACCTGATGCGCACGGTGCTGTGCATCGGCACCCGGCCTGACACTCCCTCGACGACGCGGATGAGATCCGGCAGGTCGTCGCGCGGCGGCATGAAGTCGACGACCCGCACCGCGCCGTCCGGCGTCGTCCACTCTGACTCGAGCACGAGGGTTCCGTCGCGGTACCGGCGTGACGACGCGTCACCGCCCGACTGCGGCGCGATCGTCCAATGTCCGTTGTCCTCTGCGCCGAGCAGTGCGGCGAAGCACGCCGCAGAGTCAAATCGCGGGAAGCACAGCCAGTCGACGCTGCCGCCGCGGCTGATCAGCGCCGCGGTGTGCAGGTCGCCGACGAGTGCGTAGTCTTCGATCGGCCTCGACACGTTCGTCCTTCCGCCGTCCACGTTCTTGATCTATCCGATCGTCGCACGACAGGTCGTGTGGTCGGACGACGTGAGCGCCGCAGCTCGGCCGCCGCGTCGCCGTCGAGTGCCACGTACCCTTGAGCGCGTGCGGACCAGACTGGCGACGGCGATCCTCGGAGCGGCCGGGATCGCCATTTTGCTGTCGGGCTGCCGGCAGACGGCCAGTCTGAACCTGCAGGAGGTCGTCGTCGTCTTCAAGCCCGACGCCACCCAGGCCGATCACGCGCGGGTCTACGCCGCCTGCAAGAACCTGCCCGGTGTCAGCCCGGAGCCGCTGGTCACCGACAGCAAGTACCTCGCGACGCTGCAGAACAACGTGCGGTACCGGGTCGATCACGCGACGAACTACGAGTTGCAGCAGCTGTACCAGTGCCTTGGCAAGGATCCGAGTGTGGCGGGCTACAAGCCCCCGGTCGATCAGGGCCAGTAGCCCGCCCGTCCCTACCTGGCTGGCGCGGCGCCGGGCGCGCCGCGGCCCATGCCGAGGTCGGGAACTCGCAACACCGCGCTGATCGGATGCGCGACGTCCTCGAGCGACTTCCGTTCGGCGGCCACGCCGAGGAAGATCTCGACGACGCCTCCGACGACCATCACCGCGGCGCCGATCAAATACGCGACGAACAGCTTGAAGTGGTCCTGGCCGTTGCCGATCAGATGACCGTAGATGTGCGGGCCGAGGAAGCCGAAGCACTGGGCGATCGCGAAGAAGACCGCGATGGACTGCGCTCTGATCTCCAACGGGAAGATCTCGCTGACCGTGAGGTAGGCGGCGCTCGCGCCGGCTGAGGCGAAGAAGAAGATGACCGCCCACCAGATGGTCTGCGTCTGCGCGTTCAGCCTGCCTTCGCGGAACAACTCCGCGCTGACCGCCAGCAGAGCGCCCGACAGGATGTACGTTCCGGCGATCATCTTCTTGCGTCCGATGGTGTCGAAGAGCCGTCCGATCGTGAGCGGGCCGATCAGGTTGCCGGCCGCGAACGCGAGCAAGTACCACGGCGCCGACTTCGGATTGACGCCGTAGATCTTCGTGAGCACCAGCGTGTAGGTGAAGAAAATCGCGTTGTACAAGAACGACTGGGTGATCATCAGCGACGCGCCGAGCACCGACCGTGACGGGTACTTCGAGAACAACATCCGCAGCAAAGAGACCGGGTTGAACGGTTCCGACGGTTTCACCTCGATGGCCTTGCTGTCGTCGAGCGGTTGCAACTCGCCCTTCTCGCCGCTCCACCGCTCGATGCGGTCCATTTGCTCCTCCGCCTCTTTCTCACGGCCGTGCATCACCAGCCAGCGCGGGCTCTCGGGCAGGTTCTTGCGCACGAAGATGATGACGATCGCGAGGACCGGGCCGATGAGGAAGGCGATCCGCCAACCCCAGTTGTCGGCGAGATGGTTCAGCAAGACCAGTGAGCCAAGCGTGCCGAGAATCGAGCCCGCCCAGTACGTGCCGTTGACGGCGATGTCGACCCGGCCGCGGTAGTGCGCGGGGATGAGCTCGTCGATGGCCGAGTTGATCGCCGCGTACTCACCGCCGATTCCCATGCCGGCAATCACTCGTGTCGCGTAGAGAAAGACGCTGCCGCCCAAACCGCCGCTCCAGGTGAGGGCGGTGAGCGCGCTCCCGACGAGGTAGACGCCAAGTGTCAGCGTGAAGAGGTTGCGCCGCCCGAGCCGGTCGGAGAGGTAACCAAAGAAGATGGCGCCGACGACCTCGCCGATCAGGTACCAACTGGCGATGTCACCGACGCCGCCCGACGACATGCCGAGCGCGGACGACTTCGTCAGCTCCGATCCGACGGCTGCGGCGATGGTGATCTCAAGTCCGTCGAGCACCCAGGCGACGCCGAGCGCGATCACCAGGCGGGTGTGGAATTTCGACCAGGTCAGCCGGTCAAGCCGGGCCGGGATCAAACTTCGAATGCTGCCCGTCGACGTTGACGGCGCGTGCGTTGTCGCCATGCGGTTCCCACCTCGTAGTGCGAGAAGATGGCGATCAATTACCCGTTGATCTTCGTTTAATCACGCGGAACAGACAGGTCGCCGTCCGAGGCGAGATCAGGCCGGCGGTCTCCCGAGCGGGGCTCGCACCCCCCAAGCGGGGCGTGTGCGCCACGCTCAGGGGGTCTACGCACCCTGAGCGTGATCGACAACGAGATGCGGGCTGGTCTTATTCGCCGCCGCGAGACGGGGCGCCGATGGCGATCATCCGCTCGACGGAGGCACGGGCCCGGTCTGCGATGGCGGTCGGGACGTCGATCTCGAAGACGTCGTCACGCAGCGACCGCAGGAGTTTCGCCGGCGTGATCATCTTCATGTACGGGCACACCGCGCGGCCCGACACCGGCACGAACTCCGTGTCGCCGGCGAGTTGGCGCAGCTGGTGCAGGATCCCGGTTTCGGTCGCCACCAACACGCGCGACGCGCTGGTCGACTTGGCGTACTCGACCATGCCGCCGGTCGACAGCACCCGAGTGCGACCGGCAGGCAGGTCGCCCGTGGAGGTGAGATAGAGCGCGGTGGTTGTGCAGCCGCACTCGGGATGCACCAGCAGGTCAGCCTCAGGGTTCGCCGCCAGCGTCTCTCGCAGCGCCGACGGCGAGATCTCGGCGTGCACATGGCACTCACCGGCCCAGACGTCCATGTCGCGACCGGTGACGCGGCTGACGTGGGCGCCGAGGAATTGGTCGGGCAGGAAGAAAATCTCCTTCTCGGCCGGGATCGACCGCACGACGTCGGCCGCGTTGGACGACGTGCAGCACACGTCCACCTCCGCCTTCACCGCCGCTGAGGTGTTCACGTATGCCACGACGACGCCGCCGGGGTGGTCGCGCTTCCAGGCGACGACGTCGGAGACGTCGACGCTCGCGGCCAGCGAGCAGCCAGCGTCGAGATCCGGGATCAGGACCTTCTTGGCAGGCGCGAGGATTTTCGCGGTCTCGGCCATGAAATGGACGCCGCAAAACACGATGACCTCGGCGTCGCTCGCGGCGGCGATTCGCGACAGCGCAAGGGAATCTCCGACGTGGTCGGCGACGTCCTGCACGTCGGGCACCTGGTAGTTGTGCGCGAGGATGACCGCGTTGCGTTGCCTCGCCAGCGCGCGCACTTGCGCGGCCCAGTCGGCAGGCAGCTCCGGCTCAGGGGTGCGGGCGTGGGGGAGTAACTCGGTCATCGGTTCCTCGTGCTCATGCTCGGTCGCGACGTTCGTCGTCCTCGGCGGACGGCGTGGTGGCCGGGCGGTTGGCGTCGTCCGGGTTGGCTTGTTCGATTTCGGGCCGCGAGACGCTGACGAAGGTGGGCTCATCTTCACTCACCACAGGCCCCGCGTTCGCGAGCACGACGGCCAACCACGGCAACACGATGGCCGCCACGATCGCGACCGCCCGCAGCCAGCCGTGCAACACGAAGATGGCGAGCACCAAGCAGGCGGTGCGGATGCCCATCGAGATCAGATAGCGCCGAGCCCGACCCGAGATCTCTTCGGAGTGCGGACGACGCGCGGTCGTGACGAGTTGCACGTGCGCGTCGCGGCGCCCACCGGCGGTTGCCATTCCTCTACGTTACGCGGAGAGCCTGCGCGTGCTGGCCGCGGGCAGCCGAGTGTCAGGGAGCGTCACATGAGCGATCGCACATACCGGGTGACCGAGATCGTCGGCACGTCGACCGAGAGCCTGCAGCAGGCGGTGCGCAACGGAGTCGAGCGCGCCTCGCAGACCATCCGGCACCTTGATTGGTTCGAGGTCACCCAGATCCGCGGTCACATCGTCGACGGCGACGTCGAGCACTTCCAGGTGTCGATGAAGATCGGCTTCCGGCTCGAAGACGCCTAGGACGCCTGCGACACCGTGCTCATGTTGAAGTCGGGCACCCGCATCGCCGGCATCGCGGTGCGGGTGAAGTAGTCGTTCCACTCCCGCGGAAGGCAACGAACGGTTTCCCCGACGTCGGTGGCCCGCCGCAGCAGGTCGACCGGGCTCTCATTGAACCGGAAGTTGTTGACCGCGCCGACGACCTCGCCGTCCTCGACGAGGTACACGCCGTCTCGGGTCAACCCGGTGAGCAGCAGCGTTTGCGGGTCGACCTCGCGGATGTACCAAAGGCAGGTCACCAGCAGGCTGCGCTTGCTCGCCGCCACCATGTCGTCGAGGCTCGGCCCGCCGCCGGCGCGCTCCAGGATCAAGTTGTCGATCGCCGGCGTGGTCGGGAGACCGGTGAGATTCGCGGAGTAGCGCGTCTGAATCAGCGACGCCAGCTTGCCCGACTCGATCCACGCGGTCGGCCGCAACCCGAGCCCGTTGTCGAACACCGAGCTTTCGGCACTCGAGGTGTGCGCGACGACGAACGGTCCGCACTCGAGTTGCGCCGCCTTCGGGTCGCTGCGCAGCGTGATGTCGGACGACGTCAAAGTCTCGCCGACGCGGGTGCCGCCGCCGGCCTTGCTGAACACCGTCCGACCGTCATGCGCGTCGCGCGCGCCCGCCGACCAGTAGAGGTAAATCATCAGGTCGGCCACCGCGGTGGGCGGCAGCACGGTGTCGTAGCGACCGGGCGGCAGGTCGACCCGCCGGTTCGCCCAGTCAAGCCGCTGCGCCAAGTCGCCGTGCAAACCCGCGACGTCGACGTCGGTGAAGTCTCTGGTCGCCGCGCCGCCCCACGCCGAGCGCGCGAAGTCACCGGACTTGGCGTTCATCTCCAGTTGGCCGGTGGGCTGGTCGTGGCGCAGCCGGAGACCGGTCGAACTGCCCATGTAGGTGCTGGTCATGTCGTGCTCGGCGTAACCGAACAGCAGACGGCGCTCGCGATCGGCGCGGGCCAGCTCCTCGCCAAGCGCGCGGGTGAAGTCTTCGAACACACCGCCGGAGGTCTCGGCAGGCACGTCGTCCCACGACATGCTTGACTGGTGCGGCTCCACCAACGGGCCGGCGTCTTGCGCCGGCGTGTTGTCGCGCGCGGCCGCGACCGCGGCGTTGACGAGGTCGTCGAGATCGGTCGACCGGACGGCGCTGCGCGACACGACTCCCGCCGCGACACCTTGCGCGCCGTTGACGGTGGCGACGACGGTCAGCCGGCGGCCGCGGGTGACGCCGTTGGTGGTCAAAGTGTTGTTGGCCCAGCGCAGGTTCGCGCTGCTCGACTCGTCGGCGATGACGACGCAACCGCTGACGTCATTGACCCTTGCCGCCAACTCGAGGGTGTGCTCGATCGTGTCTTGGGGGGTGACGTCGCTCATCTATCGGCCGCCTTCCGCGACGGTGTTCAGGATTTTGACGCCGCGGAACAGCGCCGACGGGCAGCCGTGGCTGACCGGCGCGGTCTGACCGGGTTGGGCCTTGCCGCAGTTGAAAGCGCCACCGAGCACGTAGGTCTGCGGGCCGCCGACGGCCTCCATCGAACCCCAGAAGTCGGTGGTGGTGGCTTGATAGGCGACGTCGCGCAATTGCCCGAGCAGGCGGCCGGCGCGGATCTCGTAAAACCGCTGACCGGTGAACTGGAAGTTGTATCGCTGCATGTCGATCGACCAGCTCTTGTCGCCGACGATGTAGATGCCGCGCTCTACTCCTGCGATGAGTTCTTGCGTCGACGGGCCATTCGGGGCGGGCTGCAATGACACGTTGGCCATCCGTTGCACCGGCACGTGCGAGGGCGAGTCGGCGAACGCGCAGCCGTTCGACCGGCCGAGCCCTTTGAACTTGGCCATGCGCCGATCGAGTTGATAGCCGACCAGGGTGCCGCCACGCACCAGATCCCATTGCTGGGCCGCCACCCCTTCGTCGTCCCAGCCGACCGTGGCGAGCCCGTGCTCGGCGTTGCGGTCGCCGGTGACGTGCATGTGCGGCGACCCGTACTTCAACGTGCCGAGCTGGTCGAACGTCGCGAAGCTCGTTCCGGCGTAGGCCGCCTCGTAGCCAAGCGCGCGGTCGAGCTCGGTGGCGTGGCCGATCGACTCGTGGATGGTCAGCCAGAGGTTCGACGGGTCGATGACCAGGTCGTAGTTGCCGGCCTCCACCGACGGCGCCTTCATCTTTTCCAGTAGCAGGGTGGGAATCTCGTCGATCTCGGCGTCCCAATTCCAGCCCGTGCCGGTCATGAACTCCCAGCCGCGGCCGACCGGCGGCGCGATGGTGTCCATCGTCTCGAACTGGCCGGACTCCGGGTCGACCCGAACGGCGGTCAGCGTCGGCATCAGCCGCACCCGCTGCTGCGTGGTCGTGGTGCCGGCCAGGTCGGCGTAGAACTTGTTCTCCAACACCTGCGCGACGCCGGCGTCGACGTGGTCGACGCCCTCAGCGGCGAGCAGCCGCGCCGAGCGCTCGGCGAGGAGCGCCACCTTGTCGGCGTCTGGCACGTCGAACGGGTTGACGTCGTACGCCGAAACCCAGCTGGCGTCGGAGTAGACCGGTTCGTCGGCCAGCTCGATCGGCTCGCGGTTGATGCCGCGGCTCGCCTTGGCGATCTCGACGGCCTGCTCGGCGACCCGAGCCGCGGCCTCGGGAGTCAGGTCGACGCCGGCGGCAAACCCCCACGTGCCGTCGTGCACGACCTGGACGGCGAAACCGGTCTCCTCGTCGTCGAGGCGGCCCTCGAGGCTGGCGTCGCGCATCCGCAACTGCTGGCTGCGAATGCGCTCGGCCCGAAACGAGGCGTGCTGCACGCCGAGCTCGCGCGCCCTGGTGAGGGCGGCGTCAGCGAGCTGGCGCGAGGGCAACGCGAGGAACTTCTCGTCGATCGAATGGGGCATCTGGTGGATCCCTCCGAACCGGAAGCGGAACTGTCAGCAACCCTAACCGGGGCCCCGACCCGCCGCCGACCACCTGCCGCCCACCTGGCGAGTGCCCGCGAACCACCCGTCGAGTGACGGGTTCGCGCTGCGTTTCGGGCCGAGTAGCCGCCCAAACCCTTCGCTCGGCGCAGGAGACGGCTGACCGATAGCGTTCCGGGCGTGACTGAGCTCGACGAAGCGTTGGACGCGATTTTCGACCGCCGCGACCGGGCGAACATGCGGCCGACCATCGACGCGTTCGAGGCGGTGCTGCGCAACCATCCGGACGAGCCGCGGGTTGTGTACGAGGTCGGCGGCGCCTACGACACCGACGGGCAGGAGGAACGCGCGATCGGCTACTACGAGCGCGCGCTGGCGCTCGGTCTGGACGGCGAACTGCGTCGACGTTGCCTGCTGCAGTACGGCAGCACGCTGCGCAACCTCGGCCGGTTGGAGGAGTCACTCGCCGTATTCGACCGGGCGATTGCCGAGTACCCGTCATCCGTGTCGTTGCCGGTGTTCAAGGCGCTGACCCTGCACGCGCAGCGGCGTCCGAACGCCGCCATCGCAGACCTGCTTGAGGCCATCGCCGACCGGCTGGACTCGCCGGAGATCGCCCGCTACGGGGCGGCCATCCGCGGCAACGCGGAGTACATCCGCGACCTCGGCGACTGACCGGCCCCTCCGGGTTGATCACGTTTCGGACGTGTACGGGTCCGAAGACAGGCCTGTGGAGGTGTCCTGGGACCGGTAGACGTCCGAAACGTGATCAACCGGCGCGGGCGGGCAACGAAAACGCCGCCCGGCCGGAGGTTTCTCCGGCCGGGCGGCGTCGACGTCTGAGAAGGCTTAGCGGTGAGCCTTCCGCCGACTTGCTGGCGCTTCTGCCCGCCCCCCCGGGCCGGGCAGACGGGGCAGCAAGTCGGTGACGTCGAAGTATTCGGCGGTCTCGAGCAACGGCTTCGACAAGGCGGCGAACTGCAGCCGGCCGCCGGTCTCGCTCGCCCAATCGGCGGCGGCGACCAGGACGGCGAGCGCCCGCTCATGCACCTCGGTGACATGACCGGCGTCGACCAGCACGTCGTCGCAACCCTCGGGACGCGGACGCAGCAGCGTGGCGCGCAACTCGGGAAGGGAAGCGGCGTCCAAAGAACCGCTCAACCGGACGACGATTCCGTCGGCGAGGACATTCGCGCTGACGGTGCTGACGCTGTCGGCGGTCATCGTGCTCATCGGTGTCTCCTGGCTGGTCGTGCGTACCGGCGTGACATAGAAAGCTTCGGACCTGACAACGGTCCCTGACAGGCCCGGTCGGCGCGATTTGCGGTAAGCCAGGGGGAGTGGTGTCACCCATCCGGCCGTTCGACGCGCGCTGCTCCGGACGGAGTAGAGCGGCATCGCGATAGCCGTACCGATACCCTCGCCGAGGCGGCTTCGTGTACTCCGGGCCGCACCCGGGCGACGACCGGGTCGGGGAGCAGGAGGATGCGCAGTGGGGCGTTCGGTCCTCGTCACGGGCGGGAGCCGCGGCATCGGGCTCGCGATCGCACGGTCGTTCGCCGCCGCGGGCGATCAGGTCGCGGTCACCTACCGCTCCAGCGGCCGACCCGAAGGGCTTTTCGGCGTCCAGGCTGACGTCACCAAGCCGGCGGACGTCGAGGCGGCGTTCGCCGCGGTCGAGGCCGAGCACGGCCCCGTCGAGGTGCTTGTCGCGAACGCCGGCATCACCCGCGACACCTTGCTGTTACGGATGTCCGACGACGACTGGGACGCCGTCGTCGACACCAACCTCACCGGCGCGTATCGGGTGGCGAAGCGGGCGGCGCGCAGCATGCTGCGCGCGCACAGCGGCCGGATGATTTTCATCTCGTCCGTTGTCGGGCTCTCGGGATCAGCGGGGCAGGCGAACTACGCCGCCACCAAAGCGGGTCTGGTCGGTTTCGCCCGATCCGTCGCGCGCGAGTTCGGCTCCCGTGGGATCACCGCAAACGTGGTGGCGCCAGGCTTCGTCGACACCGAGCTCACCGCGGTGCTCTCTGACGAGCGGCGCGCGGAGATTTTGAGCCAGGTGCCGTTGCGGCGGTACGCCACCCCGGACGAGATCGCGGGTGTCGTCCGATTCCTGGCCAGCGACGACGCGTCGTACATCACCGGCGCGGTCATCCCTGTCGACGGCGGCTTGGGCATGGGGCACTAGTTGACACTGCGAATGGGGCACTGATGGGTCTGCTCACCGGCAAGCGGCTGCTGGTCACCGGCGTCCTCACCGAGGCGTCGATCGCGTTCGACGTCGCGCGGCTCGCGCAAGACGAGGGCGCGGACGTCGTGCTGTCGTCGTTCGGTCGCGCGTTTCGGCTGACCGAACGCATCGCCGGACGGCTGCCCAAGCCGGCGCCGGTCATCGAGCTCGACGTCACGTCGTCCACCGACCTCGAGGAGCTGCCAGCCCGGGTGCGCCAGCACGTCGACGGGCTCGACGGCGTCGTCCACGCGATCGGGTTCGCACCCGAGGCCGCCTTGGGCGGCAACTTCCTCAACACCGAGTGGGACGACGTGGCCACCGCGCTGCACGTGTCCGCCTACTCGTTGAAGGCACTCACCGTCGCGGCGTTGCCGTTGATGCCGGACGGCGGTTCGGTGGTCGGCCTCGACTTCGACGCGTCGATCGCGTGGCCGCTGTACGACTGGATGGGCGTGGCCAAGGCCGCGTTCGAGTCGTGCGCCCGATACCTCGCACGTGACCTCGGAAAACAGAACGTGCGCGTCAACCTGGTCTCGGCCGGGCCGATCCGCACGATGGCCGCGAAGGGGATCCCCGGCTTCGAGGAACTCGCCGCCATCTGGGAGCAGCGGGCGCCCATGCAGTGGGACATCAGCGACGCCGAGCCCGCGGCCCGCGCGGTGATCGCTTTACTCTCCGACTGGTTCCCGAAGACCACCGGGGAGATCGTCCACGTCGACGGTGGCGTGCACGCGATGGGCGCGTAACCGCCGCCGGTCAGGGGACGCGGGCGTCGCGGTTCGCGGCCGCCGCCCGGCGCTCGGCGTCCGTCAGATCGTCGGGATTGACGGGAGCGACGGTCGTCCAGTGCTCGCCGACGGGGCAGTACTGAAACCGGACGGCGCCGAGCCGGATCGCCTTGAACGACGCGCCTGGGATCCAGATGGTCGTGAAGAGATGACCCGACCGGCACCGCACAACGACCTCGCCGAGTTGGCCGACCCGTTTCCCCACCCGGCGGCCGGGTGAGCTGCGCGCCAACAGATAGGCCGCGACCGCCACGACGGCGACCGCGATCGCCAGCACGAGGGCGGCTTGCGACTGCGGCGACACGTCCACATTCTCGCGCGCCGGCGTCCACAGGGCCGGGCCTCGATTAGTCCGAACGGGGGAATTGCGGCTACCGTTTGCCGGGTGCCTGGTCAAGGCGACGCGCCGACGTGTCGAGTCGAAAGCGTGTCGTGATCCGACGGCACACCGCACCCCCACGCCGCGTCCTGCCGGGGGCCGCGGTCCGTTCGACGCAAGGCAGGGCAGCTGTTACGCAGCTTTCCGCGGCGTTGGAAGGACGACATGGGTTCGCATCGCTACGCAGGTCCGCGTCACGCCCGGCCGAACGGCCCGCGACACGCAAAGCCGGCGCCGCCGAGCGCGGCCCAGCGCACGATGGCCGCGACCGGAGTGGCCGCCGCGGTGATCGCCGGTGAGACGTTGAGCCTGGCCGGCGCCGCGGGCGCCGTCACCCCCGACACGTGGGCGAAGCTGCGCATGTGCGAGTCGAGCGGCAACTACGCCACCAACACGGGCAACGGCTACTACGGCGCTTACCAGTTCAACCTGGCCACCTGGCAGGGCCTCGGCTACACCGGCCTGCCCTCCAACGCCGCCCCCGCGGTCCAGGACCAAGCCGCCCAGAAGCTCTACGCGCAGCGCGGCTGGCAACCGTGGCCGGCCTGTTCGGCGAAACTCGGCCTGGTCGACGACCGGCAGACCTCGCGCGACACCTCCCGGCCGCCGCTCGCGCCGGTGACTCCGCCAGCGCAGCCCACCCAGCCAGCCAAGCCCAGCCCGACGTCGGTTCCGGTCGTCGTCGTCTCGGCCCCAGTCCCAGCGCCAGCTCCGGCCGGCGCCGCGACCGGGTGGGCCGGCCACTATCTGTCGGTCCGCGACGTGGGCGCGGTGCGGGCGGACGTCAAAACCTGGCAGGCGCAGATGAACGCCGTCGGGTACAAGCTCGACGTCGACGGTCGCTACGGGCCGAAGTCAGCGGCTGCCGCGACGCAGTTCGAGATCGACCACCACTTGTCAGTCGAGCGTCCCGGCGTGGTCGGCCCGCAGGTCTGGGGCGCCCTCTTCGGCAAGTGACCCGGCTGGCAGGTCAAGCAGCGGGGCGAGCGGGTCGCCTTCCGCGTCGGCCGCCTCGACCTCGTCGCGGCTGATGCCGAGCAGGTACAGCACGGCGTCGAGATAGGGCACGTTCACCGCTGTGTCGGCCGCCTCGCGCACCGCCGGCTTCGCGTTGAACGCGACGCCCAACCCGGCTCGCCCGAGCATGTCGAGGTCGTTCGCGCCGTCTCCGATGGCGATCGTCTGAGCGAGCGGCACGCCCGCTTCGGCCGCGAACCGCTCAAGCGCGGCCGCCTTGCCCGGCCGGTCGACGATCTCGCCGACGACCCGCCCGGTCAACGCGCCGTCGACGATCTCAAGCGTGTTCGCCGCCGCGAAGTCGAGCCCGAGGTCGGCCACCAGCGCGTCGGTCACCTGGGTGAACCAGCCGCTCACGATCGCCACCAGGTACCCGAGCCGCTTCAGCGTCCGGATCAACGTGCGCGCGCCCGGGGTCAGGGCCAGCGAGTCGCGCACCTGGGCCACCGCCGACTCCGGCAGCCCCGCCAGCAGCGCCACCCGCTCGCGCAGCGACTGGGCGAAGTCCAACTCGCCGCGCATCGCCGCCTCAGTGATCGCGGCCACCTGGTCGCCGCAGCCCGCGTGCGTGGCGAGCATCTCGATGACCTCGCCCTGCACGAGCGTCGAGTCGACGTCCATGACCACGAGCCGCTTCGCCCGCCGATAAAGACCGCTGCGCTGCACCGCGACGTCGACGCCGGCGTCGGCGGCCTCCTTGGTGAGCCGCGCCCGCAGCAATTCCGGCTCGGCGCCGGAGACCTCAAGCTCGACGCAGGTGACGGGATAGCGCGCCAATCGCTCGATGCGGTCGATGTTCGCGCCGCACCCCGCGATTGCCCCTGCCACCCGCGCAAGCCCCGACGGACGCAGCGGATGCCCCAGCACCGTCACATGCAGCGGTCCGGGTTCGGGCGGGCCGGAATCGCCGCGCCCCACGTCGACTTCGAACGCCAATCCGAGCTCGCGCGCCATGGCCGCCAGCGCGTCGCGCAGGGCCAACTCGTCGGCCGCGTCGGACGACGCGAGCGCCACCACGACGCCGAGAATCAACCGCCCGCGCAGCACGATCTGCTCGGCGTCGAGCACCACGCCGTCGAAGCGGGCCAGCTCGGCGAACAACCGCGAGGTGACGCCGGGACGGTCGCGGCCGGTCAGCGTGACCAGCAGGGTCCGCGTGTTGGCGCTCGACGCGGTCGGTTCGGCGGTCATAACGGCGGTCACGCTACCGCGCTAGGCCACCCCGGCCAGCAGCGCGCCCGCCGGCACGTTGAACGCGGCCATCGCCGCCTCCCGCACGGCGTGCGACAGCTCACGGACGGCGGCGAGCCGCACCGCGCTCGCCGACACCGAGGCGGCGCCGTCGTCCGAGCTCACCACGTCGAGCGCGCGCCACAACGCGATGGACCGTTCGGCCAGCGCCCGCGCCGCCACCGGCCACGACGGCGGGAGCGCGCGCAACCTGGCGCGCAGCGCGGCCGCGGCGGCGACGCCACCGGACGACGCCTCTGGCCGCCACCGGGCGAGGTCGACGTCCTCCAGGGCCTCCGTCGCGTCGCGCAACGCGCGCCGCAGCGCGCGGTCGGTCTGCTCGATGATCCGAGCCGGCTCCACGCCGAACGCGGGCGCCGCCGCGCTGGCGACGACGTCCAACTCAAACGCCCGCCAGCGCACGCCGCGATACGACGAACCGCGCTGGTCAACCTCCGGCACCAAGCCGACGCCGTCGACGATCACCGCCGACCGGGCGAGCAAGGCGGACGACGTGAACGGGCCGGCCCCGCTCAGCCCGAGCGGGTGGCCGGGCGCGGGGAACGCGACCCGCACCGCCCCGGGTCGGTCCCCGACGAACTCCGCGAGCGCGTCGGCGAGTGACAGCTCGGACGAGGCTGAGCCTGGACGGCCGGGCAGGCCGTGCACGACATGCCCGTCGGCGGTCGACTCAAGGGCGGCGACGGCTTGGGCGGGGGTCGCCCGCCGGGCGGCGGTCGCCGCCGTCCACGCCGCCAACAGCCCCGCGAACTGCGGGTCGACGGGCGGGCTCGGCACTGCGACAGCCTAACCAGCGACGGCTGTTCGCCCTTCGCTCCGCTCGGTCTTCGAACCGCTTACAGCGGCTCGAATCGAGCGGTGAAGAAGCGCAGCGACGGAGGCTCGTACACCATCCGCAGCCCGCGGATGCGGTCACGATGCGCGTGAAGCCGGATGACCGACTCGGCGACCACGTCCAGGTGACGGTCGGTGTAGACCCGGCGCGGGATGGTGAGCCGGACCAGCTCCAGCTTGGGCGTGCGGTTGCGCAGGGTCTGCGGATCCCGCCCGGCTGACACGATGCCGCGCTCCATCGAGCGGACGCCGCTGTCGGCGTACAGCGCGGCCGCGATGGCCTGCGCGGGGAAGCTCTCCTGGGCCACGCCGGGAAGGAACCGGCGGGCGTCGAGAAACACCGCGTGACCGCCGACGGGCGTCACGATCGGCACTCCCGCGTCGAGCAGTTGCTGGCCCAGGTAGCGCACCTGGCCGACCCGATGCGCGATGTACTCGTCGTCGACCATCTCCCGGATGCCTTGCGCCATCGCGGCCATGTCGCGTCCGGCCAGCCCGCCGTAGGTGGGCATCCCCTCGTACACGACGACCTGCTCACGCACCTGATGCAGGATGTCCTCGTCGCGGGTGGCGAGAAATCCGCCGATGTTGACGAGGCAGTCCTTCTTGCCCGACATCGTGCAGCCATCGAAGAACGACATCTCCTCGCGAACGATGTCGGCGATCGGTTTGCCCGCGTAGCCCGGCTCCCGCTCCTTGACGAAGAACGCGTTCTCGACCAACCGGGTCGCGTCGCACCAGAGCAGGATGCTGTGACGCCGGCACAGGCGGGCGACGTCGCGCAGGTTCGCGATCGACACCGGCTGCCCGCCGGCCATGTTGACGGTCAGCGCGACGTTCACGTAGGCGATCTGCGCCGGACCCACCTCGTCGATGACGCGCTCAAGCTTCCGCACGTCGACGTTTCCCTTGAACGGGTGGTCGGCCGTGGGGTCGTGCGCCTCGTCGATCACGACGTCCGTGAACACCCCGCCGGCGAGCTCTTGGTGCAGCCGGGTGGTGGTGAAGTACATGTTTCCGGGGATCAACTGGCCCGGCTTGATGAGGATGCGAGAAATCAAATGCTCGGCGCCGCGTCCTTGATGCGTCGGCACCACGAACGGGAAGCCGTAGATCTCCTGCACCGCTTGCTCGAGCTCGTAAAACGAACGCGCGCCGGCGTAGGCCTCGTCCCCGCGCATGAGCGCCGACCATTGCTGGTCGCTCATCGCGTTCGTGCCGCTGTCGGTGAGCAGGTCGATGTAGACGTCTTCACTGCGCAGCAGGAACGTGTTGTGGCCGGCGTGCGCGATGGCGGCGTCGCGTTCGGCGCGCGTGGTGGTGCGCAGCCGTTCGACAGACTTGATTTTGTAAGGCTCCGCGACGGTCATGCGTCGATGTTTGGCGCTCTCGGTCGGCTCGCCGTAGGGCCGAAAGACCTGGAACACCCCACCGTCCGAGTCATGGGCCCCAGCCCATGCGACCGATCTCGACGCCGATCCGCCGCCACCCGTGCGGGCTCGATAGGTTTCGTTCGTGCCCGAGCCAACCACGTTCGCGAACGTCGCCGACGTCCTCGACCTGCGCGGTGTCGCCGTCGTCCGTGACGGTTCGACGCTTGTCGCCGACGTCGATTGGCAGGTCGAGGCCGATCAGCGCTGGGTCATCCTCGGCCCGAACGGCGCGGGCAAGACCACCTTGCTGCGGGTCGCCTCGACCCGGCTGTTTCCGACCCGCGGCGTCGTGCACGTGCTCGGCGATCGGCTCGGGGCCGTCGACGTGTTCGAGCTGCGGCCGCGCATCGGGCTGTCGAGCGTCGCGTTAGGGGAGCGGATACCGGCTCGCGAGCGGGTGCGCGACGTCGTCCTCACCGCGTCGTACGGCATGGTCGGGCGTTGGCGCGAGCGCTACGACGAAAACGACGAAGCGAGAGCGGACGACGTGTTGAAGCAGGTCGGTTGCGACCATCTGCGCGACCGCACGTACGGCACGCTGTCGGAGGGCGAGCGCAAGCGCGCGCAGATCGCGCGCGCGTTGATGACCGACCCCGAGTTGTTGCTGCTCGACGAGCCGGCCGCCGGTCTCGACCTCGGCGGCCGCGAAGACCTGGTCAGCCGGCTGGCCGGCATCGCCGCCGACCCGCTGGCGCCGACGACCGTGTTGGTGACCCACCACGTCGAGGAGATCCCGGTCGGCTTCACGCACGCGCTGCTGTTGCGCGCCGGTCGGGTGGTCGCACGCGGGCCGATCGGGCAGGTGCTCAACGAGCACACGCTGTCGGCCACCTTCGGGTTGCCGCTGGTGCTCGACCACCGCGACGGCCGGTACAGCGCACGCGCCCGACACTGATCGCGTCGTCCGGGTTGGTGATCGCCATCACCCGCCGGGCGGTCGAAAAACCCATATCATCAAGACATGTCCGCCTGGGTCGTTTGGACCATCGTGGCGGCGGTCTGTGCGGGGGCAGAAGCGGTCACCCTGACGCTGATCCTCGGGTTCGTCGCAGTCGCCGCGGCGATCGCCCTGCTGGTGGCCGTCGTCGGCGGCCCGGTGGCGGCTCAGCTGATCGCCTTCATCGCGGCCACCGGCGCGCTCGTCGGATTCGTCCGGCCGATCGCGAAGGCGCATCTGCATCGTCCGGCGATCACGACCGGCGTCGACGCGCTCGTCGGCAAGCGGGCGATCGTCTTGGAACGGGTCGACCTGCATCACGGCCAAGTGCGCATCGACGGCGAAATCTGGACCGCGCGCCCTTACCTCGAAGACCAGGTGCTCGAGCCGGGAACCAGCGTCGACGTCGTGAAGATTCAAGGCGCCACCGCCCTCGTTTACGGAACGGAGTAGGCCATGGATCCGGCAACGATCGCGCTGATCGTCGTCCTCGTCATCGTGGTGCTGGTCGTCGGGCGCACGGTGCGCGTCATTCCGCAGGCGCGCGCCGGCATTGTCGAGCGGTTCGGGCGTTACCAACGCACCCTCACGCCGGGCCTCAACGTGGTGTTGCCGTTCGTCGACCGGTTGCGACCGCTGCTCGACCTGCGCGAGCAGGTGGTGTCGTTCCCGCCGCAGCCGGTCATCACCGAAGACAACCTGGTCGTCGGCATCGACACCGTCTTGTACTTCACCGTCACCGACCCGCGGGCCGCGACGTACGAGATCGCCAACTACATCCAGGCGGTCGAGCAGCTCACCGTCACCACGCTGCGCAACGTGGTCGGCGGCATGGACCTGGAGAAGACGCTGACCTCGCGCGAGGAGATCAACGCGCAACTGCGCGGGGTGCTCGACGAGGCGACCGGCAAGTGGGGCATCCGGGTCAACCGGGTCGAGCTCAAGTCGATCGACCCGCCGGGTTCGATCAAGGACTCGATGGAAAAGCAGATGCGCGCCGACCGCGACAAGCGGGCCGCGATCCTCACCGCGGAGGGCTTGAAGCAGTCGCAGATCCTCACCGCCGAGGGCGAGAAGCAGGCCGCCATCCTGCGCGCCGAAGGCAACGCGCAGGCGGCGGTCACCCAAGCGAAGGCGGACGCCGAGGCGCAAGCGCTGCGCGCGCAAGGCCAGTCGAAGGCGATCGAGACGGTCTTCGAGGCCATTCACGAGGGCAAGCCGGACGCCGAGTTGCTGGCCTACCAGTACCTGCAGATGCTGCCGCAGATCGCGAAGGGCGACGCGAACAAGCTGTGGATCGTGCCGAGCGAGATGGGCAAGGCGATCGAGGCGTTGGGTGGGCTGTTCGGCAACAACGGGGCAGCCGAGCGCCCGGCGCGCCCGACGTCCCCTCCGCCGCCAGCGCCGCCGGCGCCGCGCGCGGTCGGGCCGGCGCCTGACGACTCAGGTGATCTTGCCCGCGAGTGACAGCACCAGCTGCACGTACCAGTCGGCGTGGTTGTAATGCCACACCGCGTTGTACAGGCCGTTGTCCCCGGTCCCGGCGCCGTTCGCGCATAGGTAGTGGGCGGCGGTGTAGATCGAGTCGGCCGGATTCATGATGTCGGCCTTGCCGTCGTGGTCGCCGTCGACCGCGTAATGCGCGAAGGTCGCCGGCAGGAACTGCATCGGCCCGAGCGCGCCGGCTGACGACACCATCGTGCCGCTGCCGTGGTGCGTCTCGACTTGGCCGATCGCGGCGAGCACCGTCCACGAGAGCCCCGGACAGGTGGCCGCGGCCGCTTGATAGAGCGCGCGAAACGCGGCCGGAATCGGGTACGGCGTGACGGACGACGCGGCGTCCGCGTTCGCCGCCGCCGCAGCCGCCCGCGCTGCCGCGACCGCCTCGGCCGCGTCGCGCAACGCCTGGAGTTGCGTGGCTTTCGCCGACGCGGTGTCGAGCAGCGCTTGTTGCTCGGCGAGCAGGTTCTGCAGCTGGGTCAGCCGCTGGTCGACCGAGTCGGCGTTCGTCAGATCGGTCGAGATCTGGTAGTCGGCCGCGTCGGCCCGTTGCTTGGCCGCCTGCGCGGCGCGCCGCGCGGTCGCCGCCAACGCCGCGTCGCGAGCGACCACGCCGGTGACCAGCGGCACCTGGGTCAGGTTGTTGGGGTCGCCCGACTGCAGCACGGCGGCGTAAAGAGTGAGCGTGCCGCCGGACTCGTAGAGCGCCACCGCCCGCGCGTCGTGTGTCACGTCGGCGGCGGTCGCCTGCGCTTGCAGCGCCTCGTAGGCCCGCCGGGCCGCCACGCTGACCGACACCGACTCGCCGACCGCGTTCAACGCGGTCTCGTAATCGGCGAGCGCTTGGTCGACCTGCGGCTGCAACTGGTTGACCTGCGCCGCGATCTTCGCCGCCTGTGCCTTCGCGTCGCCAAGCTGGTCGGCCCACGCGTCACCCGCCCCGGCGCAGATCAACGCGCTGACGACGAGCGCCCCGAGGATGGCGCGGCCACGCCGTTGCTCCGAACGGCTCACCGCAATTGAGTCGGACGACGCGAAAGCCGCCTTGAACCACCACGCCCTGCTGACGTTGATCACGCTCAGGGTGCCGAGACTCCCTGAGCGTGGCGTGTGCGCGTCGCTCGGCGTACCTGAACCCCGGAGCGTGATCAACTCGCAGGCGCGGTCGGGCGCCTTGCGACAAGCGGCGGTTAGCATCGCAAGCGTGCCGGCCCTCAATGAGTTGCAGATGGCCGGCGTGTTCGGCGCGGGCATCGTCGCCGGCACGGTCAACACCGTGGTGGGCTCCGGCTCGCTGCTGACCTTCCCCACGCTGCTGGCCTTCGGCTTCTCGCCGAAGGTGGCCAACGTCTCGAACACGGTGGGCCTGGTGCCCGGGTCGATCAGCGGGGCGATCGGCTACCGCCGCGAGCTGGTCGGTCAGCGCGCGCGGATTCGCCGGCTCGGCGCGATCTCGCTCGCCGGCGGACTAGCGGGGGCGCTGTTACTCCTCGCGCTGCCCGGCGCCACCTTCGAGAAGGTCGTGCCGTTCCTGGTGCTGCTCGCGGTCGGGCTGGTGATCGTGCAGCCGCGGTTGGCGGCGCGGGTCGCTGCCCGACGGGCGGACGCGGAGACGCACCGGCACAGCGAGCCGGTCTTCGACGTCGGCGTCTTTTTGACCGCCGTGTACGGCGGCTACTTCGGCGCGGCGCAAGGCGTGATCCTCATCGCGCTGCTCGGCATCTTCGTCGAAGACCACTTGCAGCGGCTGAACGCGCTGAAAAACGTGATGACGGCACTGGTCAACGGCATCGGAGCGGTGCTGTTCGCCATCTTCGCGCCGGTGGCGTGGGTGCCCGCGCTGCTGTTGGCGTTGGGCGCGACGGTCGGTGGTCAGCTCGGCGCCCGCTTTGGACGACGATTGCCGCCGAACCTGCTGCGGCTCATCATCGTCGGGGCCGGCTTGGCCGTGACGGCCAAGTTGTTCTTGAGCTGGTGACGCTCCGCCGAGGCGGTCAGCGGTCGTAGCGCTTGCGGCCCATCGCCATCCGCGCGGCCGCGATCAGCACGATCACAATCGCCGCGACGACGACGATGGTGCGGATCAGCGCCCCGAAGACCAGCGCCACCACGATGCCCACCACAAAACCACTGCCGAACAACGCGACGCCGGCGCGCGCGCTGCGCATCAGCGAACCGCGCGAGCGGCCCGTCATGACGTCGAGGTCGTTCATCGAAAGTCCAACTCCTCGGGAGGTGATCCTTACCTCCACGTTACGCGAGTTTTTCGCCGTCCGAGATGATGCCGGCCATGGCGACGACCGTGTTCATCGACGACGCGGCTGACCCACGGCTGGCCGACTACCGGGCGTTGACGGACGTCGAGCTGCGCCGACGCACCGAGCCGTCCGAGGGCATCTTCATCGCCGAAGGCGAGTTGGTGATGCGGCGCGCGGCACGCGCCGGCTACCCGATGCGGTCAGCGCTCACCAGCGAGCGGTGGCTGCCGACGGTGCTTCCGCTGGTGTCGGACGTCGACGTCCCGGTGTACGTCGGGTCGGAGGAGCTCCTGCGCGACATCACCGGATTTCACGTGCATCGCGGCGCGCTGGCGGCGATGGCCCGACTGCCGCTGCCACCCGTTGACGCGGTGCTGGACGCGGCCCGCCGGGTCGTCGTCCTGGAAGACGTGAACAGCCACACCAACATCGGCGCGATCTTCCGGTGCGCGGCCGGCCTCGGCATGGACGCCGTCCTGCTCTCACCCAGCTGCGCCGACCCGCTGTACCGCCGCTCGGTCCGGGTCTCGATGGGGGAGGTGTTCGCGATTCCGTACGCCCGCTTCGGCGGGTGGCCGGCGGGCTTGGCCGACCTCGCGTCGTCCGGCTTCGAATTGCTGGCGCTCACACCCGACGCGTCGGCGACCCCGATCGACGAGTTGCGATTCCCGGACGACGCGAAGCTTGCGCTGCTGCTCGGCGCGGAAGGGCCGGGGTTGTCCGCGCAGGTGTTGGGGACGGCCACTCCGGTGCGGATCCCGATGAGCAACGGCGTCGACTCGCTGAACGTCGCAGCGGCGACCGCCGTGGCGTGCTACGCCCTGCGCGGCCGCCCCGCCGCCACCCCACTCCCGTGATCATGCAGTTAGGCGCAACCGCAAGACGCGCCGGTTGCGCCTAACTGCATGATCACCACAAGAAAAGGAGCGAGCCGCCGGGTCGGTGGGGGGTTCGACCCGGCGGCTCGCCGTCCGTGAGCTGTGCGCTGCTGCGATTTACTCCCAGTTGTTGCCGCGCATTGCGACCTCCTTGCCCGTCTCGAGGCTTGGGGCGTGCGTCGGGTGGCACAGCTAGTGATCCGCCACGATCCTTTTCGGCCGACACCGCCTCCGACTGAAGTCCCATCGAAACACCGGCTGCGGCGAATTCCCATCGGCGATGGATTAGCCGTTTGACGACGCGTAGGCTTGGCTCGATTACGGCGCGTTACCACGCTGGCGGGATCGGCCGGCTTCCGACGACCGTAGGGGGGTGATCGCGATCGCGCAGTTGCGTCGACTGCGGTGGCAGGGGTCGGTCTCGCGCTGGGCGCTGTGGCAGATGCCTGGCCCGGCCCGCGCCTTCGTGCTCGCCGCCGACGTGGTCTTCGTGGTGGCGCTCCTCGCCGGATTCAGCATCATCGCGATTCACCCCTCTGACGTCCGGCTGTTCCTCGTCTTGACCGCGTGCGGGATCGTCAGCGTCGAAGGCTCGCTGCGGCTCGGCTGGCGTCGTCCAAGATCAGGAACGATCTCCAACGACCTGCTCGCCGCCTGGACGCTGCCCGCGGTGCTGTTGCTCCCGGCGCCGTACGCGGCGCTCATCGTGGTGCCGCTCCACGTCTACTTCGCGTTCCGCGTGATGCGTCGGCGTCCAGTCAAGGCGGTCTTCAATGTCGCCAGCAACGGTCTCGCGGGATTCGTCGCGGCGGCGTTGCATGGCGCCGCGCTCGGCCACTTTGGCGTCTGGGACGTCGACGGCATCGTCGGTTCGCCGGCGGCGCTCGCGCTGTCTGTCGTGTGCGTCGCGGTGTACTACCTGCTGCAGAGCGCGCTCATCGCCACCGTCATCGCGATGACCCAGCCCCAGGCGCGGCTGCGCAACGCGCTGCCAAACCGCGAGCTGCTCGGCGTCATGGCGGCCGAGTCTTCGACCGGCATCCTGGTCGCGGTGACCTGCGCGGCGTCGCCGTACACCGCGCTGCTGGCGATCGCGCCCGTGCTCGCGTTGCAGCGCGCCTTGCTGGTCGCGGAATTCCGCGAGGCGGCGCGCACCGACGCGAAGACCGGGTTGGCCAACTCCGGTTACTGGCGAGAGGTGGCCGAGCGCGAGATCGCCCGCGCGCGCGGCGGCCGAGACCCGCTCGCCGTCCTGCTCGTCGACATCGACCACTTCAAGGACGTCAACGACCGCTTCGGCCACCTGACCGGCGACGACATCCTGCGCGCGGTCGCGAGCGCGCTGACCGAGGGTCTGCGGCCGCGCGACTTCGTCGGACGGTTCGGTGGCGAGGAGTTCGTCGTCCTGCTCACCGGTTCAGACCTCGAGCAGGCTCGTCAGGCCGCCGAGCGCATCCGGGCGCACGTCGCCGACGTCAAGGTCGAGGCGACTGGTCGGGCGCAGTCGGTCGGCGTCACGATTTCCATTGGCGTGGCGGCGTTTCGCGAGAGCGGACACTCAGTGCATGAGCTGCTCGACGCCTCCGACACCGCCCTCTACGCGGCCAAGCGAGCGGGCCGCAATTGCGTGCGCGTGGCGGAAGGCGCACGGCAGCAGGTGCTCGACCTCACCGTCGAGACGCCACGCGTTCTCGACCTTCGGTCGCAACGTGCGCAAGTCGACTAGCCGCGTTCGCTAACGTCGCCATATGGACGACGCGGGCGTGGTGCTGGTGACGGGTGTCGCGGGCGGTATCGGGTCTGCGACAGCGAGGAAATTTTTGGACGCCGGATACGCGGTGGCCGGTGTCGACATCTCCGACGCCGCGATGACCGCACCAGGGGACGGCGACTACGTCGGCGCAGTGGCCGATGTTCGTGACGCGTCGGCGATGCGCGACGTCGTCACTGGATTCGGGCGGCCGGTCGTGCATGTGGTCACCTGCGCAGGAATCTCACTGTCTGAGGAGACGGTTGAAGAAGGCCGCGTGATGCCGTCGGTCGAGGTGTTCCGCGCCACCGTTGAACTTAATCTGACGTCGCACTACGTCACGCTGGCCGCCGCGTGGCCGAGCCTCCGCTCGGGAAGTGGCAATCGGTCGGTGAGCTTCGCGTCGTCCGTGAACGCTTTGCAAAGCTTTGGTCTTATCGGTTACAGCGCCGCGAAAGCCGGGCTCATCGGCTTGGTGCGCTCGCTTGTCGTGCCGCTCGGCGCGGCCGGCGTGCGGGTCAACGCGGTCGCGCCAGGAACGGTGCCAACGCCTGCCACGCAACGAGAATGGGCGCACGTGCCGACGCATTTTGACGACATGGCCGCGCTTGTGCCGACCGGTCGGCTCGGCACACCCGACGACATCGCCGCCGCGTTCCTTGCGTTGGCGCGCGACCTGACGCACGTCAGCGGCCAAGTGCTCGTAGTCGATGGCGGGCAATCGCTGCATCGGTGAATTGCGCGGTCACCTTCGATCGTTGCGATTCGTCATGTCTCTGACAGACGAAACGCGCGAAGGAGATCGGCGATGCAATCACGTATGACTCATCCGGCCATGCTCGTCCCGGCGACAATGGAAAGCCTGCGGGCTTACAGCTTGTCTGCTCGCAAGCTCGGTGACGTGCCGCCCGCGACGTTCGCGATGGTTGATCTGCGCGCGAGCCAGATCAACGGTTGCAGCGTGTGCGTGCAGCTTCATGCAACCGAGTTGAAGAACCTCGGCGAGAGCGACGAGCGCATCTACGGGGTGTCGGCGTGGCAAGACGCGCCGTTTTACTCGGACGCCGAGCGTGCCGCGCTCGCGTTGACTGAGGCGGTGACCCGCCTTGCTGACAAGTCTGACCCGGTGCCCGACCACCTCTGGGCCGAGGCGAGCCGGCACTACGACGAGGAGGAACTCGGCGCGCTGCTGATCGCCATCTCGTCGGTGAACGTGTGGAACCGGCTCAACGTCGCGACCCGACAGGTCGCCGGCGCGTGGAAGCCAGGTAGCGACTGAGGTCGTCGTTCCTGTGACAGCGACCGGGCGGTGTTGCCGCGCAACGATCCGGTGATGCGCAACCCATCGATTCACCCCACTGCTGACGCAAGCCACACCGCCTCGTGGAAAGGGTTTCTACAAGAGCGTGTGTACGTCATCCTTGCGATTCCAGGCCGCGCGCGAATCCTGATAGAAGCTCAGTCGTCCGATTCACATCTGAAGTGACCGCCGCCCCCTAAAATCTTGACGCGAAGGGGGCGATCATGAGCATGTCCACACCGCCGCCAGGCTGGTACTCGGATCCTGAGGTTGCCTCGGGCGAACGGTACTGGCATGGCGACCATTGGGGACCGGAGCGCCGTGAGCGAGCCGTCGACGCGGTCTCGCAACCGCCGCCTCCGCCCGTCCCGCAAGCGGCAAGTGGGCAGCCGAGCGGCGCGTGGGCGGTGGCAATCTCGCTTGCCCTTGGCGTGATCGGGCTTGTGGTCGGGTACCAGCCGGTGACCCTGCTGTCTGGGTCCGGAATCCTCTACGTCGGACTTGCCCTCGCGGCCGGCGGTGTGGTGCTCGCGTTCGCGATGCACCTACGAACGTGGTTGAAAATTGTCACCGCAATCGCGGTCCTGCTCGTGGTCGCCAACATCGTCACGGTCGAGCACTCGCTCAGCCAAAAGCGGCACGAGATCCAAAACGAGTTGTCGAACCTCGGCTAGCTGAAGCGTGGCCGCGTCCGTCATCACCACGAACACCGCGACCTTCGCATTCGTGGTGAGGCGGGCCGCCAGCAAGGACTTGCTCCAGGCCGCGAAGTCCCGGCGGGGCCAGCAGCGAAGGATCCGTGTGATCCGGCCGCAAAGTCGGGCCGAGACGACAACGGCCGCAAGCCGGTGACCTGCGGCGATGCGTTTCAGGAAATGCGTGTCCGAGGGGGGACTTGAACCCCCATGCCCTATACGGGCACTAGCACCTCAAGCTAGCGCGTCTGCCTATTCCGCCACCCGGACGTGGAGCCCTACATCTGGCAGGACCGCCGTACACGATACCAACGCGGCAGCCTGCCCGGCGCCCAGGCCGGTGCTCGTTCGAGACCGCACGTTCTGGTGACGTTTCCTACCGCGTGGCGGTAGGAAACGTCACCAGAACTGCGCGACGGGCGGAACGGCAAGAGCGACAGCCCGGACGACGTGGGCAGCAGCCGGCGCATGCGGGCAGGATGGTGACCGCACCGCCCGCCGAAGCCGAGCACACCGACCCGAGGGAGCCGCCCGATGAGCCCGGAGCCGACCCCGATGCCGACCGCCGAGGACGAGGTCGTCGACCTTTGCCGCGACCTGATCCGGATCGACACCTCGAACCCGATCAAGCCGGAGCGCCCAGCCGCTGAATACGTCGCGGAGAAGCTCGCCGAGGTCGGCCTCGACCCCAAGATCGTCGAGTCAGAGAAAGGCCGGGCCAGCGTGGTCGCGCGCGTGGAAGGCGCCGACCCGACGCGCCCAGCCCTCCTCATCCACGGCCACCTCGACGTCGTCCCGGCCGACAAGAGCCACTGGAGCGTCGACCCGTTCGGCGGCGAGATCAAGGACGGCTGCCTGT